>ERZ1292640.325-Hain-H43-02um-R1-325-length-38553-cov-6_pt1 | contig 20689 bp, 13 predicted proteins | sample MGYA00564404_ERZ1292640 | MGnify/ENA primary metagenome ERZ1292640 (study PRJEB36523, sample SAMEA6512636) | groundwater metagenome | collected 2019-01-08 | study: AquaDiva: Metagenomics assemblies of 32 groundwater samples
GACGCGGCGTCGAGCTGCACGCCCGGGTGGGCCGGACGCGGCGGGTGGAACGCCGGCCGCCCTCCCACGCGCTGGACCAGGTGCGGGCGCAGCGGACGGCCACCGCGCGCCACCTCGGCCGTCACCAGGGCGAGCTGCAGCGGGGTGAGCAGCAGCTCGCCCTGGCCGATCGCCAGGTTCAGGAGCAGCCCAGAGCGCCAGCGCCCCGGCCCCCAGCGGCGGTCGTAGTAGGCCGCGCCCGGCACCAGCCCGCCGCGCTCCTGCGGCAGGTCCACTCCGGATGCGGCACCGAGCCCGAAATCGCGCGCGGTCTGCTCGAGCCGCGGCAGACCGAGCCTGAGGCCCAGCTGGTAGAAGTAGACGTCGCATGAGTGCTGGAGCGCGCCGGTCAGGTCGAGCGAGCCGTGGCCGCGCTTCTCCCAGCAGCCGAACCGGCGCCCGCCGTAGTTCATCCCGCCCGCGCACGCCGCGAGCCGGGTCTGCGGCGCCGCCACCGCGCCGCGCAGCGCCGCCGTCATGCTCACGATCTTGAACGTCGAGCCCGGAGGGTAGACGCCCTGGATGGCGCGGTCGAGCAGCGGGTTCGCGCCCCCTTCCGACAGCTCGCGCCAGCGCGCCCGGCTCAGGCCGTGCGAGAACTCGTTGGGGTCGAACGCGGGCCGGCTCACCATCCCGAGGATGCCGCCGTCGCGCGGATCGAGCGCCACCGCCGCACCACGCGCCACGTCCGCCAGCACCTCCTCGAGCGCGCGCTGGACGCGCAGGTCGAGCGTGAGCACCAGGTCGCGCCCGGCCACCGGGTCCTCCCTGCGCGGCACCTCCTGGGGCGGCGCCACCCGCCGCCCCAGGGCGTTCACCACCACGTACTCCTTGCCGTCGCGGCCGCGCAGCATGTCCTCGTAGGCGCGCTCCACGCCGGTGCGGCCGATGAGGTCGCCCGGCCTGTAACCCTGGCCGGCACGCTTCTCCAGCTCCTCGGCGCTGATCTCGCCGGCGTAGCCCAGCAGGTGCGCGGCCAGCGTCCCGTTCGGGTAGTGGCGCAGCGGCTCCACCCGCACGTCGATGCCCGGCAGCTCGCCGCGCGACTCCTCGATCGCCGCGAGCACCGCGAAGGGCGCGTCACGGCGCAGCACCGCGCTCTGCCCGCTCTGGTTCGCGAAGCGCACGCGGCGCCGCACCTCGGCGCTGTCGAGCCGGGCCAGCGTGGAGACCCGCGTGAGCCAGTCGGTGGAATGCACCTCGCGCGCGCGTTGCGCGCTCTCGGCCGGGAACGGGCGGAACACGATGCCGAAGCTCGGCGCGCTGTCGGCCAGCAGCTCGCCACGGCGGTCGAAGATGGCGCCGCGCGGTGCGCGCAGCACCTCGAGCCGCACCCAGTTCTCCTCGGAGAGCTCGGCGTACTTCTCCTGCTTCCACACCTGCAGGTACGCGAGACCCGCGACCACGACGCCGAAGCCGGCCAGCGTCAGGGCCACCAGCAGCGCGTGGCGCCGCTGCCTAGCGCTTCGAACCTGGTTCGTCGGCTGCAAGGCCAAAGAGCGGCTGCCCGCCGCCATGGCGCATGAGCGCGAGCAGCAGGACGCCGAACGGCGCGGTCACGAGCGCCGAGACCGCCACGCGCTGGAGGAGGAGCGGCCAGCCATGGAGCACGCCGAACTCGAAGGCGAGCGCCCAGAGCTGATGGATGACGGTGGCGGCGAACAGCAGCACCAGCTGGGTGACCGCGTTCTCCCGCACCACCGCGCGGCTGAGGCGCCCGACCCCGTAGCCGATGAGCGCCAGCGCCAGCGCGTGGCGCCCGAGCCAGTGCGCGGCGTCGAGGTCGGCGCCGAGGCCGAGGACGAAACCGAAGGTGGAGCCCCAGGTCTCGCCGTAGCGCAGCGACCACACCAGGACCACGAACCCGAGCACGTCCAGGATGACGCCGCGCGCCGCGAGCACCGAGAGCGCGGTCGAGCGGATGAGCAAGGCCACGCCGGCCATGAGCAGCAGCCCCAGGACGATCTTCATCGCCCGCCACCCCGGCCCGCCGGGAGCGGCAGCGCCGGTCCCGGCCCGACGAACGCGTGGCGCAGGCGCGCGAGCCGCGCCGCGGGCTCGACCTCGATCTCCTGCGTGAGCCCGCCGGGGTCGCGGCCGGTGCGCGTCACGCGCCCCACCGGGATGCCGCGCGGGTAGCGCATCGAGAGCCCCGAAGTGAGCAGCCGCTGCCCGGCCCGCACGGTGTCCGAGAGCGGCACGCTGGTGAGGAGCAGGCGCGGGAACGGCGACGGCACGTAGCGCAGCACGCCCTGCACCCCGGTGCTCTCGATCTCGCACGTCACCGCGGCGTCGGGGTCGGTGAGGAGCGTGACCCGCGAGAGCCCGGCGTAGACCTCGCCGATGCGGCCCACCAGCCCGTCGCTCGTCACCACCGCGTCGCCGCTCCTCACGCCCTGCCGCGCTCCGGCGCCGAGCGTGGCCGAGGAGGGCATCGGCTCGCCGGAGAGCGCCAGCACCTCGACCGGGCGCAGCGACATCCCGCGGTAGGCCGGCAGGCCCAGGCTGTCGCGCAGGCGCTGGTTCTCGATCCCGGCCTCGCGCAGCCGGGCGTTCTCGAGCTCGAGCCGGGTGATGCGCTCGTGCAGCTGCTGGTTCTCCCGCCACGCGGCGCTCATCCGGTCCGCCACCAGCACCAGGCGGTCGAACGGCGCGAACACCCACGCCCCGGCGGCGCGCAGCGCGCCCAGCGGGATACGCTCGCCGGTCAGGAGCAGAAGCAGCGAGAGCGCCGCGAAGAGGCCCAGCAGGGCCCCGCTGCGGCGCTCGGCGGGCGGGAGGAACCCCCCCATGCGATCAGTCCATGTGGCCGCTGAGGATCACCTTCTCGTAGGTCTCGGGGTCCTCGAGGATCTTGCCGGCCCCCCGCACCACCGAGCAGAGCGGATCCTGGGCCACGCGGATGTTGAGATTCGTGACCTCGCGCAGGAGCAGGTCGAGGCCGCGCAGGAGGGCTCCGCCCCCGGTCATGAAGATGCCGCGGTCCACGATGTCGGCGGCGAGCTCCGGCGGGGTGCGCTCGAGGCACTCGCGCAGGGCGTTGACGATCGCCCCCACCGGCTCCTGCAGCGCCTCGCGGATCTCCACGCTCGAGACCCGCAGGGTGCGCGGGATGCCGCGCACCAGGTCGCGTCCCTTGATCTCCATGTCCGTTTCTTCGGCCAGCGGGAAGGCCGAGCCGATCTCGATCTTGATGCGCTCCGCGGTCTGCTCGCCGATGAGCATGTTGTACGCCTTCTTCGCGTAGTTGACGATCGCCTCGTCCATCTCGTCGCCGCCGACGCGGATCGAGGTCTTGGTGACGATGCCGTTCAGGGCGATGACCGCGATCTCGGTGGTGCCGCCGCCGATGTCCACCACCATGTTGCCGGTCGGCGCGTCCACCGGCAGGTCCACGCCGATGGCCGCCGCGATGGGCTCGGGGACCAGCAGCACCTGGCGGGCGCCCGCGCGCTCGGCCGAGTCGATGACCGCGCGCTTCTCCACCTCGGTGATGCCCGAGGGCACGCAGATGATGATGCGCGGGCGATAGAGGAACCGGTGCTTCTGGACCCGCTGGATGAACTCGCGCAGCAGGTGCTCGGTGACCTCGAAATCGGCGATGACGCCGTCCTTGAGGGGCCGCACCGCGTTGATCTCGTCCGGAGTGCGGCCGAGCATGAGCTTGGCCGCGCTTCCCACCGCCTTGACCTTGCCGGTGGCCTTCTCGATGGCGACCACCGAGGGCTCGTTGAGGACGATGCCGCGACCCTTGACCCACACCAGGGTGTTGGCCGTGCCCAGGTCCATGGCGACATCCGTCGAGAAGAAGCCCATCAGGTTGCTGAGGAACATCCGTGCCTCTCCGAATGGGTCCGTTGAGTCGGGGAGCATGTAACGAGTTGCCGGGGCGGGAGGCCGGGTTAGGTGGGATGCGCTCGCGCGTCCATGCCGACTCGCGCGGGCACGCTAGCACCTCAAACTCGAGGGCCGCAAGGAGTTTGTCCCGGCGCATCCGGCCGGCCCGCGAAGCGGACCGCGGCGCGCGGGACGCCGCCGCCGCGGGACGCGGGAATGCAGCACCGTGAGCCGGGCGGCGGTGTAGAAACGGCAGCGGTCCTGCGTTGACCCTGTTTCGACCCGGATGCTACCCTTGCGCAATCGTGACCTGGCCCTCCGGCGTGCCCGCATGAACCGGTCCCGGCGACTGGCTTTACTCGTTGTCCCGCTTGTCCTTGTGATGGTGGCCCTGGCGCTCCCGGGACGCGCGCAGCAGTCCTCTTCGTCGCGCTTCGCGTTCGCCGACACCACGCTGCTCCGGGACACGCTGGGCCTGCGGTTCGACCGGCTCTTCCCGCTGGCCGACAGCCTGGGCGTGGTGCCGGACACGCTGCGCGCCATCTCGATCCGCTATCGCCTCCCGCTCCTGCGCATCGTCTTCCTCGCCGACAGCCTGCAGATGCCGGTGGACAGCGTGGGGCCCATGACCGGGCGCTTCAACCCGCTGACGACCGCGGTGCGCCGCCTCACCACGTTCCGCTACAACAGCACGTACAACATCGCGCAGACTTCGAGCACCTGGATCAACGGCTCGGACTACAACTTCGTGCTCGGGTCGCTGTTCGTGAGGAACACCACGAACATCACCATGGACCGCTTCCGGGCGGGCGGGCGCACCAGCCTGCGCGAGACCCGCTCCTCGGTGACCGAGGGCGGCTGGAAGTTCTCCCCCGGCCTCTCGCTGGGCGGGCGCGCGAACCTGGAGCGCTTCGACAGCTTCGATCCCGGCTCGATCAACAACCAGGGCGAGACCAAGAACGAGTTCCAGCTCTCGATGCGCTCGCGGCAGCAGCCCTCGAAGAGCCTCAGCTCGGAGCTCAACTTCTTCAGCGGCCTGCTGGACCTCTCGAACGTGCAGCAGGTCAAGCGCGGCGCCTCGGGCGATCTCAACGGCCGCCTGCGCTGGCAGGGCGGCTGGCTCACCCACGAGCTCACCGGCCAGGTGAGCGGCAACCTGGCGCTCACCCGACTGCCGAGCTCGATCGAGAACCTCAACACGCGGGACCTCTCGAACAACCTGCGCGGCACGCTCGGCCTGTTCCCCGGAAGGCCGGTGGGACTCAACCTGAATTACCAGGTGCGGCGCAGCCGGGTCGAGAGCCCGGGCGACAGCGGGCGCATCACCCGGAATCGCTCCGACAACAGCGGCGCCGACGTCGCGCTGCGGCTGCGGCGCGACAACGAGCGCTACCTGAACCTGACCGGGCGCTTCGGGAACAGCGACCGCGCCACCGGCACGGGGCTCAACTCCCGAAGCAGCGCGCGCGACATCGGCTTCGGCACGGACGGACGCTGGACCCTGCTGGGCTGGAGCATGGACGGGCGCTTCGCGAACGGCTGGACGCGCTCCGAATACCCGAACCGCGCGGCGGCGGGCGGCTACGGCGAGTCGCTCCACACCGTCTCGGTCGAGGGGACGGTGACGCGCAACCTCACACGGAAGATGGTCGTCAAGGCGAACGGGACGGTGAGCCTCAGCACCTACCGCTACTTCCTCGTCGGGGTCTACCCGAACCCTCCGGTCAAGCGCGACCAGTACCGGCAGAGCTACCGCGTGGACCTGCTCTACAACCCCTCCGAGCGCTTCAACAGCGGGCTCGCGCTCGACGTGTCGCGCAACATGCTGGTCAACATCCCGGCCGCCAGCACCGCGGGCAACAACGAGTCGCACACCTACCGGGCGGAGTGGCGCTGGAGCTACCGCATGCTCGGCGGGCTCACGGCGAGCCAGTTCAACACGCTGACGGCCGACTACCTCTTCTACCACTTCCTGCCTCAGAACGACCGGCTGTCGCTCGAGTACAACATCAACACCACGCTGAACGCGGTGATGTCGCCGCGCTTCTCGCTGGACATCATGCACCTCACGCGCTTCCAGCCCGCGGGCAACTACACGCTGCAGCCCGACGGCCTGGTCTACCTGAGCCGCACCGACGAGAGCCAGAACTACACGCTGCGCTCCCGCATGGCCTATACGCCCACGCCGGCCCTGTCGCTGGTGCTCCAGCCCGACTACCTGGCCGCGAACCGGCTCGCCTCCCAGGGCGGCGGGCTCGCGCCGCAACGGCAGAGCCGCCAGCTCAACTTCTCGGGCGGCGCCAGCCTCAACCTGCCCTTCGCCGGCAGGGGCCGGCTCACCGGGGACATCCTTCGGAGCTACCGCGCGGACCGCACGGTGAACTATTCTTCCAGCGGGGTCCCCACCCCCACCCCGCGCTCGCAGAGCGACTACTGGAACGGGAGCCTGCAACTGTCATGGGAACTCTGAGAAGCCCCGCCGTCCGTCGCGCCGCGCGCCTGCGTGCTGCGTCCGCCGCGCTCGCGGCGGGGGTTCTCGCCGCCGTGCTCGCGAGCGGCTGCAGGCTGTTCCAGCCGGCCATGCCCGAGCTTCCCAGCGCCGGCGTCTACGTGCCGCGCTACAACGACCCGGACACGGTGCTCGCCTCGATGGCGGCGGGGATCGCGCTCAAGGCCCAGGGCTTCGCGGCCTACAGCGGGGCGCTCGCCGACACCCAGGACACCGAGGGCGAGCGCCGGGCCTTCCGCGCCTTCTTCGATCCCGCCGTGCTCGCGGTCATGCCCACCACGCCACCGCCCATCGGCGGCTGGCAGCTCGCCCACGAGCAGCAGTTCTACTCGTACTTCGTCCGGGTGTTCAACGACCCGTACGTGATGCAGTGGACGCCGGACGTACAGCACCCCGACGTGACCGTGGACGAGTCGCACAAGATCCTGTACCGCCACTACCAGGTGCAGGTCCAGGCAGCTTCCGACACCTTCACCATCGCGATCGGCTACGCCGACCTCTACTTCGTCAAGAAGTCGCCCAACAAGTGGGCCATCACGCGCTGGGACGACCGGGTGGACCCGGCCGTCGGCGCCCAGCCGGCCGATCCCAACCAGCAGACGTTCGGCGCCCGGCGCCTGAACTCGCAGGGAGGATGACCATGTTCACGCTGCGGCGCTGCGCCCTCGCGGCCGCGCTCGGAGCGCTGCCGCTCGCGCTCGCGGGTTGCTTCAACCCGTTCGCCCCGCTCGTGGCCCCCGCGGCCGGGATCTACGTCCCGCCCCCGGCGCCGAGCACGCCGCAGGGGGCGGTCCGCCTGTTCGCCTGGTGCTGGAACAACCGCGCGGCTTCCGAGTACCGTGAGATCTTCACCGACGACTTCAGGTTCCAGTTCGCGCTCGGCGACTCTGCGGGCAACCAGTTCCGCGACCGCCCGCTCGACCGTGCGACGGAGCTGGAGATCGCCCAGCACCTGTTCGTGGGCGGCGGCTCCGAGCCGCCGGCGACCAGCATCCGGCTCAACATTGACCCCACGCTGAACCCGCAGCCGGACACGCGCCAGGGGAAGGACGCCGGGTGGCACAAGGAGATCCTCACCAGCGTGGACCTGTCCATCAAGACCGAGGACAACGAGTACCGCATCACCGGCAACGCGCGCTTCTTCGTCACGCGCGGCGATTCCGCGATCATCCCGCAGGAGCTCAAGACCCGGGGATTCGGCCCGGACCCCAACCGCTGGTACATCGACGCGTGGTGGGACGAGACGCTCGTCGGGCCAGCCGTAGCGGCGGCGGCGGACCGGGGCGGATCGGCGGCGCTGCGGCCCGCCATCGCCTTCACCGTGACGGCGCTCGAGGCGCGGCCGTCGAACGGGAGCGCGCGGGTGGAGCGTCCGGCGCGCCCCCTGCTGCCCGAGCAGATCAGCTGGGGGCAGCTCAACGCGTTCTACCTGGCCGCGACGCGCTGAAGGCGCGCGGCCGGCGGTGTGTCCATCACCCTGAGCCGGTGGAGGGGACGCAATGCCAGATGAAGGCGCGAACATCCAGAAGGAGCTCAACCCGCTGGCGAACGCCGAGCGCCAGTTCGACGAAGCCGCGGCCCGGCTCAACCTGCCCGACGGGCTCAAGGAGGTCATCAAGCGACCGCGGCGCGCGACCATCGTGTCGCTCCCGGTCCACATGGACGATGGCTCCATCCGGGTGTTCACCGGCTACCGGGTGCAGCACTCGATCGTCCGCGGCCCCGCCAAGGGCGGCATCCGCTACCACCCGCAGGTGTCGCTCGAGGAGGTCAGCGCGCTGGCGGCGTGGATGACGTGGAAGTGCGCGGTGGTGAACATCCCGTTCGGCGGCGGCAAGGGCGGGATCGCCTGCGACCCCGACCGGCTCTCCAGGGGCGAGCTCGAGCGGCTCACGCGCCGCTACGCCGCCGACCTCTCCGACCTGTTCGGCCCCGAGAGCGACGTGCCCGCCCCCGACGTCAACACCAACGAGCAGGTGATGGCGTGGATCATGGACACCTACTCGATGCACGAGCGCCGCACCGAGTACGCGGTCGTGACCGGCAAGCCGCTCGAGGTCGGCGGCTCGGCCGGCCGGCGCGAGGCCACCGGGCGCGGCGTGCTGCTCTGCGTGCGCGAGGCCTGCGCGCACCTGAAGCTGCCGCTCCGCGGCGCCCGCGTCTCCGTGCAGGGCTTCGGCAACGTGGGTTCCGTGGCGGCCGACCTGATGGCGAAGGACGGGGCGAAGATCGTGGCGGTCTCGGACGTCACCGGCGCGGTCCACGATCCCGGCGGGATGGACGTGCCGGCGCTGCTCGCCTACGTCGCCCGGCAGCGCGGGGTGGCGGGCTTCCCGGGCGCGAAGCCGCTCGCCGGCTCGATCATCGAGCACGACTGCGACATCCTGGTGCCGGCGGCGCTCGAGAACCAGATCACACCCGGGAACGCGCCGCGCGTGCGCGCCCGGATCGTGGCCGAGGGCGCTAACGGGCCCACCACGCCGGACGCCGACAAGCTGCTCGAACAGAAGGGCGTCATGGTGATCCCCGACATCCTGTGCAACTCGGGCGGGGTCACCGTCTCCTACTTCGAGTGGGTCCAGAACCGCATGGGGTTCTACTGGCCCGAGCACGAGGTCAACCAGCGCCTCGAGGAGATCATGGTGCCGGCGTTCCAGGACGTGCTCGCGAAGTCGCTCGAGCACAAGGTGAGCCTGCGCGTGGCCGCCTTCATGGTGGCGATCGAGCGGGTGGTCAAGGTGATCATGCTGCGCGGCCTGTACGCGTAGCAGACCGCCCCACGGAAGGGGCCTGCGGAGCGCGCTCCGCAGGCCGTGTCGCATGCCCCCGCCCGGCACGGGCGCCCCGCGGCGGAGCGGCCCGGGGGGTCGCCCCCGCGGGCCGCACGCTGCGTCCCCGCCGTCCTAGAACCCGAGCCTGACGCCCAGGTCGAAGATGTCGTCGAACAGGCCCTGCCGCACCGGGCGCCACGTGAGGTCCACGCCCAGCCGGGCGGTGTCGCCGGTGCGGATCCTCGCGCCCGCGCCGAGCGCGACCCCGGTGTAGAGGTCGTCGCCGCCGCGGAACTTCACGGTCTCATCCCCGGTGGTGAGGTCCACCCGGTTGTTGAACGCGCCGAAGTACGAGCCGCGCAGCGCGAACAGGTCGCGGTAGCCCCACTCCAGACCGCCGCGCAGCTCGTCACCCTCGAAGTTGTTGTTCTGGAACGAGCCGAGCGCAGTCAGCCGGTACTGCGGGCTGCTGAACATGTCGGCGCTCGCCGCCAGGCTGAAGAACGACGGCATCTCGAAGCTCGCGGACTCCGAGTTGAAGATGCGCGGCACCGCCGACGGATCGGAGCCCGGTGGCAGCACGCTGATCTCCGAACCCGGCCCGCTGAACGCCATGCTGGGCCCGAAGTTCTTCATCACCATGCCGACCTTGAGCCCGTTCCACCCGGTCAGGTACTGCACCCCGAAGTCGAACGCCACGCCCGAGGCGGACTGGGTGATGATGCGCTCGTTCACGTAGTTCGCGGTCACGCCGAACATCACGCGGTCGGTGAACTGCTTCGCCCACGACAGGCCCAGCACCGTGAAGGTGGGCTGCGCGATCTCGCCCGTCCCTTCCGGCGCGTCCTCCGTGGTCACGATGACGTCACCGACCGACAGCACCTTGGCGTTGAAGCCCAGCACGCCGAACGCCCCCAGGTTCGAGGCGATGGCGGCGTAGTTGAGCTTCTGCTCCGCGAAGAACGCGGTGTGCGTGAACATGGCCTCCGTGTGCTGGAGGCTGGCGAGGCCGGCGGGATTCCAGTAGATGGCTTCCACGCCCGACGCGTCGCCGACCACGGCGCCGCCGAGCGCGGTGCCGCGGGCTCCCACCGGGATGCGGAGCTCGAGAGCCCCGTCCGTGCCCTTGCGCCCTTCCGAGCCGGCATGGGCCGGCGCCGACGCTCCGATCAGGAGGGCCGTCAGGACGAGCGCGCGTACGATGAGACGGTCCATCGTGTCTCTCCTCTGCGCTGGGATCTTCGACATCGTCGCACCCTCCTAGAAGTTGTTCAGCCGTTCCTTCTCCATGAAGACGACCAGGCGCCCGAACGTGGTGCCCGCGCTCCCGGCGTCCACATGGTAGATGTAGATCCCGCTCCCGACCGGCAGACGGTTCTCGGTCTGGAGGTCCCAGTCGAACACCGACGTGGTCGGATCGGTCTTGCGGAGCGTGCGCACCAGCTGGCCCGACAGGTTGAAGATCTTGATCGTCGCGGTCTCCGGCATGTTGATGAACCGGACGATGCGCTGGAACTGCGACAGCTCGTAGCGCGACCGCATGTAGTACGGGTTCGGCACCACCCGGATGCGCTGGAGCCCCTGTTTCTCGAGCGCCACGTCGCCCCGCACGATGTCGGTCGCGCAGAAGGTGTACACGTCGTTCGCCGACCCCGGGTTCGCGTACAGGAACTCGAACGCGTCGCCGTCGTCGATGACGTCGCTCGCGCCGCGCAGCTTGACGCCCATCGCGTACATCAGCGGCTGCGAATCGTCGGCCACCGCCCCGTCGAACGCGATCGCCAGCTTCGGCGTGTCGCTGTAGGGCCGCCGGATCACGAACAGGTACTCCCGGTCGCCGATGGCGTCATCCGACGGATCCCAGGTCGAGTCCTGGCTCGCAAGCTGCGACCCCAGTGGCAGGTAGGTCCCGGCCGCGTCGGTGACCATCTTCTCGACGAACGCCGCGTCGAGCTGCACGTCGTTGATCGCGTCCCACACCTGGAAGTTGCAGTCGTGGAAGCCGCCGTAGTTGTAGGCGCGGCCGATCGCCGGAGCCGACCCGTCGGCCTGCTGCAGGCGGAAGAACCGGTAGGCCTTCTGCGTGGCGGTGTGGTCGAACCGGATCTGCACCGTGGTGAAGGAGTCCGGCATGGCCGCCGGGTCCAGCGTGCCGCCGAAGAAGTCCCAGCCGTAGCCCGCGCCGCCGCCGAAGAAGGGCAGCCCGAAGTTCACGCCCTCGATCGCGCGGCGGTGATCGGTGTTCAGGTTCCGGTACGCCGCGTCCTGCAGCTTCGGCGAGTACTGGCCCACCACCTTGACCTGGAACCCGTCCTTGACCTGGTAGTCGGCGTCACCCGACTTGTTGACCTGGTGCTTGAGCAGGGTGTCCCCGGCCGTGGTGTTCAGGAGGTTCCAGCCCACCGTGACCAGCTCGGTGCCCACGGTCACGGGTGACGGCAGCGGCGAGAACGTCACCTTGTAGCAGTCACCGTTCGTGAGGTTTGGGTTCACCACCGTCGCCGTCACGACGTCCGTGGAGGGCGGCTTGAGCGGGTCCACGCGCGAGTACGTGAACGAGTCCACGTGCGCCGTCGAGGGATCGGTGCCCGACGCCCACCGCTGCGGCATCACGCGCACCACGGCCTGCGCGTTCTCCAGCACCTTGGGCCGCTCGGTCGGCCCGTACGAATAGGCCGTGACCGCGAAGAAGTACTCGCTCGCGTCGTTGAGCTTGCCGCCCCGGATCGCGTCCTGCGTCACGGTGTGGCAGTAGCTCACGCCCGCGTCCGACCCGTAGGCCACCGGGAACTGCGGGATGAGCTGGCCGGTGGTGACGTCGAACACCTCGTCGAAGATGACGCGGACCGCGTTCACCTCGTCGTGAGTGGCGATGAGCCGCCACGGGCCGGCCACCGTCTCACCCTGGTAGACGTTGTAGCCTTCGAAGGTGTAGCCGGCCTGGGTGTAGTTGAAGCGCGAGGCCGCGTCCCAGCACAGCGTGACGGTGCCGTGGTCCACGGAGACGTCCACCTTGGGCTGCGCCGGCGGGCTCGGCAGGAGGAAGCCGCGATCGAAGGCGTCCTGCGCGAACGTGTCGAAGAAGCGGAGCCCGGCGATCGAGGAGAGGCGATCCTTGCCCTGCCCCACGATGATCGCGCCCACCACCTCCTGCACGTCGCCGGGGCGCATCACGAACGGCCCCGAGGAAAGCAAGAAGCGCCGGTCCGCCGGGTTCGTGTCCAGCCATCCGGTGCCCGTCACCGGGTCGCCCGAGACGAAGAACTTGGTCGGCAGGCCGGTGGTCGGGTCAATCACGTCGCTGCCGTCCGGCATGAACCCGCGCATGTAGTTGTAAGTTTCGTCGAACGACGCCGGGTCGGTGCCGTTGATGTACTTGTTGAACGAGGCGAGGCCCAGCGTGTCGCCGCTCTCGCCGCGCGGGCCGAGGAAGAAGTCGTAGCCCACCGTGGGCGGCGCGGAGCCGTACTGCTGGTCGTTGTTGGTGGAGTTGTAGACGTAGCCCAGCGAGAGCGTGGTGTCGCAGCCCACCAGGTCGTCCGTGAACCCGCCCAGGTCGGGGTCCGACCACATCGACACGTACATGTCCTTGAGGACGTTCACGCTCTTGTTGATGATCTTGAACTTGAGGAACACGGTGTTGCCGAGCGCACCCTGGCGGTTGAAGGCGAAGGTGGTCTGCTGGATCTCGAGCCCGAGCGGATTGGTGCCGCCGGAGTTGTTGGTGTGCCGCCCCGGGTCCGCGTCGTTGTAGACCGCCCACGTCATCTGGTCACCGAGCACGTCCGGGCCCAGCACCGAGTCGTCGGGGGCCGCGGGGTTCAGGTGGTGCCAGCGGGTCGGTGCCCCGTAGGGGGCCGCGCCCAGCATGTACTCGCTCCACGAGTGGTGCACCAGCGGGTCGGGGACCGAGGTGTCGTTCGGGTCCACGGTGCGCTCGACGTGGGCGCTGTCCTCCGGGTCGCCGGTCCAGCGCGCCACCTTGTAGACCTTGTACTCGGCCCTGCTCGGATCGTCCCAGGTCCCGCCCACCATCTGCCCCGGGCCGTACTCCTGGGAATACTCCGCCACTTCGACGCGCGTCTCGCTGGTGGCCGAGTCCACCGCGCCCAGCCAGAGGCCCGAGGCGAACACCGCGGTCTTGTTGGTGCCCTTGGGGTACATGAGACCGGAATTGCCGGTGCTCAGGTCCCAGGCGAAGGAACCAAAGTTGGTGACGAACATGTTGACGTTGTTGACGTCGATGCGCCGCTGGTTGTCCAGCACCATGAGCCGGGCCGGGAGCGCGACGCGCGGCCGCGCCGCCTTGGTCGGAGCGCTGGACCACGAGGGCGCCGCGCCGACGGTCATGGCGGTGGACGCCACGACCAGGGCGAGGCATACGCGACGGATGTCCATCATTGGCCTCCTGCCAGCTATAGGGTCCACGCTCAGAAGTTGGTCCGGAAGCCGAACCGGACCAGGCGCGGGTTGGAGTACAGGTTCGGGTTGTTCTCGGCCAGCCGGTACGTGTCCACGGCGGCCTGGCCGTTCGCGTCGGCGAACGCCTGGCCGTCATCCGTGTTGAGCCAGCCCGTCGTGAACGGCGATCCCGAAGAGGTGTAGACCGTGTTCGGGTTCCTGGCGTCGAGCAGGTTGAGCACCCAGACGAACGCTTCGAAGTCGAGCCCCGCGAGGCCGAAGCCGCGCGTGGCCTTGAGGTCCAGGTTGCTGGTCCACGGCCCGTACCTCGAGTTGAGCGGGCCCGTCGGCTGCGTGGCCACCGCGGCCAGCGTGACCTCGTTGAAGACCGTGGCGGGCGTGTAGGGCGTGCCGCTGGCGATGTTGTAGAGCAGGTTGACACCGGTCTTCTCGAACAGCCGCCAGTTGTTCCACACCGGGCCCTCGCCCTTGCCCAGTCGGTAATCGAGGTTCATCGAGAGCTTGTGCCGCTGGTCGAAGTCGAGCGGCGACGTCTGCTTGGGCGCCTGGCTCGCGGTCCAGGCGATGTTGCGCTGCGTCTGGGACACCGAGCCGGTGCCCTGGGCGAACGCCAGCGAGTAGTTCACGTCCGCGGAGATGCGGTTGACGGGCCGCATCTTGAATCCCACGTCCACGCCCTTGATGGTAGCGAAGTCGCGGTTGCGGTACGAGGAGAACTGGTTCGGGAATGACGCGATGGCGGTGATCTCGACCAGGTCCTTGACGTCCTTGTAGTAGGCGGTCACGTCGAGCCGGGCGTTGTCACCGAGCTGGTGCGCCACGCCCACCTCGTAGGCGGTGGTGCGCTCGGGCTTCAGGTTCGGGTTGCCGAACCCGACGAAGTAGCCGCCGGTGCGGATCTTGTGCTGCAGGAACCGGTACGACACGTAGAGGTCCTGGAGATTCGGCTGCTGGTAGAACTGACCGTAGTTGAACCGCAGCACGGTCTTGACGTCCACCGGGAAGGCCACGCCGAGGCGCGGCGAGAGACGCGAGTAGACCTTGTTCTTGACCAGGTCCGCCGAGTCGAGCGAGTCGCTGCCCGTGTAGTCGGGATCGAGCGGACGGCGCTCGCTAAGCAGCGCCGGCGTGTCCACGTTGAGGTGATCGAAGCGGAGCCCCCCGTTGATGATCACGCCCTCGCGCTCGAACTTGTCCTGGGCGAACAGCGACCACACCTTCGGATGCTTGGGGCCGTCGCGGTCGTCATCCGAGGCCTCCACCAGGCCCGCGTGCGTCAGGACGTACTTCTGGCTCAGGTCGCCGGTGGTGGCGTCCTTCACCCACACGCTGTCGTACTTCGTGTCCAGCTTGTAGCCGTAGCCGTCCCAGTCAATGACGTTGGGGCTCTCGCCGCCCATCTGGATCGGGAAGAAGTGGTCGAAGTAGCGCAGGGTGTGGCGCTGGAAGTCGCCGCCGGCCTTGAGCTGGTGGTAGGCGTTCACCTGCGAAGTGACCGCGGCCTGCACGCCCCAGTACGAGGAGCGCCGCTGCAGGAAGTCGTCGAAGACGTGGCCGTCGTACCAGAACACCGGGTTGTTCAGGTCGTAGCGCGGATTCGGGTTCTGGAAGTAGCCGTTCGGCGCCGCCTGGATGTTGCCGTTGTCGCCGGCGATGAGGTGGCGATACAGACTATCCAGTCCGGTAACGAAGCTGCGGACCGTGTCTATCCCGGCAGCCACGTACCGCGGGTCCAGGTTGTCGAACGCCACGCCGTCGCCCCGCTTGCGCCGGGTCTCGTTGTAGTTGACCCCCAGGTTCCAGAAGGTCCTGGTGCTGAGCACGTGGTTGAACGTGCTGAACAGCGAAAGGCTGCGGTCCTCGTAGCGCGGGGCGTGCTCCAGGTTGAACAGGTAGGAGTTCAGGTACTGCCGCCAGGTGTCCTGCGAGCCGATCCCGCCCAGCTTGAAGGTCATCGCGTCGGCGGGCTGCCAGTTGAGCTTGCCCTGCATGGTGAAGCCCGAGGTGCTGTTGCCGGGCTTGAAGTCGGGGTCGAGCCCGCGCGCCTCCAGGCCGTCCCGGAAAATGTCGGAGATGAACGACGGGCTGCGGTCGCGCTGCCAGCGCCGCTCGCCCGAGGCGTAGAAGGTCAGGTCGTCCCTGCCGGGGAAGACCGGGCCGCCGAGCGAGGCGTCGTAGAGGTTGTAGTCGGTCTTCCGGGCCCCGATCCAGTCGCCCGCCAGAGCGTCGCTCACCGCCTCCAGGCCGCCGAAGTACTTGCTCTTGCCCTCGCGGGTGATGACGTTGACCGCGCCCGACATGATGCGGCCGTACTCGGGGTTGAAGCCCCCGGTCAGCACCACCACCTCCTGGATCGCATTGTTGCTGATCGCGGTGTTCGAGGTGCCGGTCAGCGGGTCCTGCTGCGAGAAGCCGTCCACGTAGTAGGCGGTCTCGTTGGGGCGCCCGCCGCGCACGATGAGGGTCGGGGAGTTCTGGGCCTCGTTGTCGATGTTGAGCTTGAAGTTCACCACGCCGGTCTGCTGCGCCGCCGCGTCGCGGTAGCCGCGGGTCGGCAGCTTCTGGATGTCCGCCGCGCTGATGAACCGCGTGGTGCCGGTCGCGTCCTTCTGGAGCAGGGGACGCTCGGCCTCCACCCTCACCTCGGGCATCTGCACCGCCTCAATGCGCATGGCGATGTCGAGCGTGGTGGTGAAGTCCGGCTGGATCACGACGTGCTCGGCGACGTAGGGCGCCTGGCCGAGCAGGTTCGCGCGCACCGTGAACTCGCCGGCCGGGACGCCGATGATGAAGTACTCGCCCTTGTCGTCGGAGACCGCGCCGAGGCGCTGCCCCTCGACGCGGACGTTCACTCCGGCGAGCGGCTCCTTCTTCTCGTTCGTCACCTTGCCGCTGAGCTTGCCGCTGGTGCCGGCTCGCGCGGGCCCTGCGGACAAGGCGATGGCCACGGCCAATGCTGCGAGGCTGGCGGCCCGGAAGGCGTAGCGGGTCATAGAGGCTTCTCCTTTCAGGAGCGACGAAGCCACCTTGCCACGACGATCTGCCATGGCTCGGGCACGGCCTGTCCGAGAAAGGGGGGAACAAGAAACGCGGAGGGAGATTCCCAAAGGTCTATCCTGTCTCCCGTCTCCACGTGCGGGCCACGTGGGGACGCCATCCGTTGGCGAACGCCTCGAAACTGGGAGAGGACCTGCAGCCGGGAACCTAGGCCGTGATTCCGGCTCGTGTCAACGGAATTTCCCGGAACCCCGCCGCACGTGCGGTGTTGCAGCCCGATCCGGCGCCGGCCGAACCCGCTCCGCGGCACCGCGGTCGGCGGGCAGCGGGCGGGTCGAATCGGCCGGATCCGGCCGGAAAGGCCGCGGGGGCGCCGCCTGGCGCCCCCGCGTCTGACTGGCAGGACGGACGGGGCTAGAACGGATAGGTGGCGGTGACCTTCGGGAAGTAGGTCCCGACCTGTCCGCTTCCGAGCCAGCCGAGCGTCTGCGGGAAGTTGTTCGCGAGGATCGCGTCGAGCTGCAGCTGCCCGAGCTTGACGCCCGCGCCGATGTTCATGTTGAACGACGAGAACGACATGGTCTGAGTTTCCTTGGTGTAGCCCTTGCTCTCGAGCTTGACCTTGTGGAAGGCGCCCTTCTGCGCGCCGAACCGCAGGGTGAGCCAGCTGTTGATGTGGGTCTCGAGGGCCGCGAAGACCTGCGGCATGATGGTCTCGGTGGCCTTCAGGGTGTCTGAGGCCAGCCCCGAGTTGTCCTGCAGGTCGAACAGGTCCTCCTGCTCCTCGACCGTGTTCTGGGCGAACGTGGCGCCCAGCACGAACAGATCGTTCGAGCCGAGCGTCCAGTTGCCCGCGGCGCCGACCTGCCAGCCCTTGAGCGTGTTGTCATAGGACAGCGTCGTGGCGCCGGTGGTCTTCCGCGACAGGTCGAACGAGTACCACTTGAACACCGGCACGACCATCACGTCCGGCTTCCACTGCCACGTCATGCGGCTGGCCAGCATGTAGGTGGTCGGGCCGTCGTCGGTGTACTTGGTCCCCGGAGGGGCCGGCGTGGCCGACCACTCCCAAGTGCGGCTCTGGTAGAGCAGCGACACCTCGAGGTTGGTCTGGGGGTTCAGCTCGAAGCCCATGCCCGCACCGTAGCCCATGATATTGCGGCTGAGGTTCGGGTCGCCGGCCGTGGGCAGGTCGAACTCGAGATTCGTGGTCGCGCCCGTCATCTCGTCCTTCAACTGGAAGAACGACCGGTTCAGCCGAAGGCCGAAGTTCGTCGTGCCGAACTTCTTGCCCCACATGAGGTCGAACGACTCGTTCACGTTGTGGTTCGGATCGGCGCCACCGAAGCCGGCGCCGCCCTGCGAGAGCGCGTCACCCTGACCGAGCTGCGGCGTCTCCTGGCGCAGGTGAACGGCCCACGTGCCGTACCTTCCGTCCCACAGGTTGCCGAGCACCGCGCCCACGCTGCGGTCGAACGTGTAGGGATTCCCGTTGCTCGGGTTGACGACACCCGCGTTGCCCAGCTCGCCGTAGACCAGGTTGCCGACCGCGGGCACCTGCGAGAGGTACGTGTAGATGTTTGCGTAATCCTTGATGTAGTCGCCCTGGAGCGACATGCTCTCGATGCGCGAAGTCGAGGCCGCAGCCACGACCGGGAGCGCGATCATGAGCGCCGTGCCCAGGAGGAACCACTTCGAAAGGCGAGAACTCATATGTGACAGCCTCCTTGAATCAAGAGAGAGCTACGAGATCCACGAAGCAGACTGACCCCGGGCCGCCGTGGCCCGGGCACTACGACGCGGTTCGGTTCGGAGCCCCACCCCCTTTCATGACCGTCTGGATTCGAGGTACACATGGCAAAGGCTCCACCGCCTCCATGCGGATGGAGCACACGAAAAAGCCAGGACCGAGCTCTGGAGGACAGGTCCCTGGCACACGCCCGGCCCGGAAGGTAGAAACCGGGGTCCGGCCTGTCAAGCCGATTCTCCGGGCCACGCCTCGCCGGCGCCAGCCTCAAGGAGCCTCCATGACTGGCCGCCTCCAGCCCCTGACCTGACCTGCCAGCTCGTTGTCGCACAATGGATTGCCTTTGTCGACCGAGCTGATTCTCACGGTCCCGCGAGCGTGGGCGTAGTAGCCCGCTCCCAGCCCCATCCCGACGTGCCCGACCGGGGCGCCGCGGCGCCCGAAGAAGACCAGGTCCCCCGGGCGGGGCGGCTCGCCCTTCCGCAGCGGCCGCGCGGCCCGGAACTGGCGCCGGGCATCGCGCGGCAACCCCACGCCCTGCTCCGCCAGCACCAGCTGGGTGAACCCGGAACAGTCGAGACCGAGCGGCGTCCGCCCGCCCCAGAGGTACGGGATGCCCAGCAGCGACCTCACCCGCTCGATCAGCGAGGGCGGCCGGGTGCGCCCGACCTCGAGCGCGCCACCCTTCACCCACCCGCGGCGCCCGTCGGGCAGCTCGACCGGCCGGAAGCCCCCCCGGCGCCGGCCCGCGATCACCCGGCCACCCAGGGAGAGCGGGCTCACCAGCGCGCCGGCGCCGCGGCCGGTGCGCACCTCGGCGAACAGCGCCCGCACCCGCGCCCGCGCCCTGCGCCGCCACGAGGCGGCGCGCGCCGCCGAGGCCGGCACCACCCCCCACGCGCGAACCCAGCCGCGGTAACCATCGGCGAGGTTCTCGACCCGCCACCACAGCCCGTCGCGCGAGCGGGAGAGGCGGCGCGCGACCTCGCCCACCAGCAGCTGGCTGCCGAGCTCGGCGCGGTGGTCGGGGGCGCGGCGCAGGTCGAGGACCGCCAGTGACACCACGCCGAGCGCGCGGCCGGCGCGGCTCACTCGAACACCGGGCTCACCAGCACGTAGCGCCCGAAGCCCTCGCGGTCGGCGAAGACGAAGCGGCGGTAAGGCTGGCTGTAGTTCCAGATCTCGAGCGGCGGGGTGGTCGAGCTTCCGGGGCGGCTCTCGATCTGATCGGGCGGACCGTACTTGATGTAGACCCGACCCATGTCGGAGCGCCATCCGGGACCGAAGCCCTGGAAGTGGCGCTCGGTGTGGCGCACGCGGCGGAAGAACTCGATGAGCGCCTCGTTGCGCGGGGTATCCGGCGTGGGGTCGCGCCGCCGCCAGAACTCGTCCCAGCCCCGGGCCTGCTCCTCCGGCCTGAGCGAGCGCAGGTGCTCGATCTCCCGGGGCTCGGCGATGAAGGAGAGCGCCTCGAGCATGCGTTCGAACTCCTTGCCGCGAGGCGGGCCGCTTTCCTCCACGTCGAAGGAGCGGTCCACGCGCCAGCGCGAGCGGCCCTCCGCCAGCTCCACCTCGAACACGTAGCTGCCCAGGAAGAGATCCGAGGACGAGGGCTTCACCACCACCGGATCGGCCGAGCGCGCCAGCGTCACCTGCTGCTGGCCCGCCAGCACCTCCTGGCCCTGGTCGTCGAGCACCCGGTAGCGGAAGGGGTAGCCGCGCGGCCACGAGCCGGGCCGCCGGTCGAACAGCACGGCGCGGGCGCCCAGCCGCGTGACGTTGAAGCCGAAGCTGCGCGTCGGGATCGGGACGAAGCCGCCGCTCGAGTCCACGACTCCGAGCTCCAGGTCGGCGAAGCCGACCGGCACGCGGCTGTAATCGGGCACCTCGAGCCTGTCCGTAACGACGGCGCCCTGCTCGCCGTCCAGGTCCCGCACGCCCACCCGCACCTGGTAGTGACCGGGGGGCACGTCGAAGGAACGCTTCTCGACCAGCGTGGCGTTCGGTGACAGCGTGGCGCCGAAGCTCGGCACCACGATGCGCCGCTCCCACACGTCGCCGTAGAGACGCCGCCCGGAGCCGGCCGGCTGGAACACCACGGTCAGCTCGGCGCCGGCCGCGAAGCCGCGCTGCACCCGCACCCACTGCAGCTCCGGATAGGGCACGGTGATGGAGACCGAGAGGCCCGGCCGGCCCGCGCCGTCGAGCGAGATGGCGACGTCGGCGGTGAAGTAGGGCGGGCTGCCGGAGCGGAGCGGGGGCAGGTCCAGCGCCCGGGCCGGGTCCGCCACGCCGCACAGGGCGGGGACCGCAAGGGCAAGCAGCAGGCCGAGGCGCAGGGTCCGAGGCTGGTCTTGCGTCACGCGG
>ERZ1292640.1299-Hain-H43-02um-R1-1299-length-20685-cov-9_pt1 | contig 20685 bp, 25 predicted proteins | sample MGYA00564404_ERZ1292640 | MGnify/ENA primary metagenome ERZ1292640 (study PRJEB36523, sample SAMEA6512636) | groundwater metagenome | collected 2019-01-08 | study: AquaDiva: Metagenomics assemblies of 32 groundwater samples
ATTACATTAGGAAAACAACAAAAGTTGTTACCAACGTACTCAGCCAGTGCAGTGTGTTGATAAGTAAAGCCAAATCGGATATAATAATGTCGATTATCTGGATATTCAACACAAAAATTGATATGGGCCGGTAGCTTAGCTGGTAGAGCGCTTCCATGGCATGGAAGAGGTCCGGGGTCCGAATCCCCGTCGGTCCACCAACCGCTTATGGTGCGGTCGCACCACAAATGGTCATTATCAAGACAACACTAAGATAATTTGGTTTGTCTCCTGTTGCAAATTCTGAAAGCATGCTACAATAAGGTTAATAAATATTGATCATTAACTTAGGAGGGATATGAAGAAGGCCGCTTTGGCACTCGTCGTCATCGGCGCTCTCAATTGGGGCCTGGTCGGACTCTTGGATTTCGACCTGGTAGCGGCGATCTTCGGTGAGATGTCAGTGATCTCCCGCATCGTCTACGTCCTGGTTGGTCTGTCCGGCGTCTATGTTCTGACCACCGGTATGAAAACCGGCAGCAAAGAACAATAGGATTAGCCGGGCGCCAAGCAAAAACGGCCACCGGGCCGTTTTTGCATTAGAACAGATAAGCCGGTTTTTAAATCATTTACAACCAAAACGGCAGGCAGGGCGCGCGTAGTATTACAAATATGCGCTAAAACCCTGCCCGGATCGGCTAAGCTAGACCTGTTAACTTAGCTCTGCCACAATAATTATTACCATACCCTCCTTCGGTAATCAAGCAAGCAGGTGAAAAATTGAATTAACTGGTGCATAATGCTATATTTGTCTATAGAGTTTGGGGTTCTATATGGAAAAATATGATTTTCACAAAATAGAGGAGAAGTGGTCGGAGCACTGGGAAAAGGAACACTATGGCCAAGCCGAGGATTTTAGCCGGAAAGCCAAGCATTATCATCTGGTCGAATTCCCCTATCCCTCCGGCGCCGGTCTCCACGTCGGCCACTGTATGGGCTATGGCGCCTCCGACGCCTACTGCCGCATGAAGCGAATGCAGGGCTATAACGTAATGTACCCCATTGGCTGGGATGCTTTTGGCCTGCCAACCGAGAACTATGCTCTCCGCACCGGCATTCATCCAACTGTGGCAACCGCTCAAAACATCGCCATCTTCAAGCGCCAGATCAAACAGTTGGGCTATGCCTTTGATTGGTCGCGCGAGATCAACACGACCGATCCGGATTATTATCGTTGGACTCAATGGATCTTTTTGCAATTTTACAAACACAGCTACAAAGGGGACAGTCCCAATTCGGGGACAGTCCCCGGTTCTAGATCGAAAGAGCGGTCCCCGTTAATCAAAGTGGCGGATGATGACGCAACAACACCGCGATTGGCCTACCAAAAGGAGATGCCGATCAACTGGTGTCCGGCCTGCAAGATCGGCCTCGCCAATGAAGAAGTTATCTCCGGCGCCTGCGAGCGCTGCGGCGCACAAGCAGAAAAGCGAATGCAGAAACAGTGGCTACTCCGTATTACGGCGTATGCAGACCGCTTAATTCGTGATCTGGACACCGTCGACTATCTCGACAAGATAAAGACACAGCAGATAAATTGGATCGGGAGATCAGAAGGAGCTAGGGTGCACTTTATGCTTAAGGCCGAAGGCCGAAAGCTTGCAGATGAGCTTGAAGTCTTTACGACGCGGGTAGACACACTCTTTGGCGCCACATTTATGGTCATTGCTCCCGAACATCCCTTGATTCAAAATATCAGATATCAGATATCAAATATTAAAGAGGTTGAAGGATACATTGATCGTGCAAGCAGAAAATCTGATTTAGAAAGAACTGAATTGGCCAAGGAGAAAACCGGTATTGAAATACTCGGCATTAAGGCCGTAAATCCCATTAATGATGCCGAAATCCCCGTCTTTATTGCCGACTACGTTCTACCCAACTACGGCACCGGCGCCGTTATGGCCGTCCCGGCTCACGACGAACGTGATTGGGAGTTCGCCCAAAAGTATCACCTGCCGATCAAAACGGTCGTCGTTCCCGCCAGCCGGAAACAAAAAAATCAAAACGAGGAGTTGAACCAAGCATACATAGACTATGGTGTTTTGGTTAATTCAGGTCCATTCGATAGTTTGACCTCTGGGGAAGCCAAAAAGAAAATTGCCGAGAGACTAAAAAGTATTGGTGCGGGAGATTTTGCTGTTAACTATAAATTACGTGATTGGATTTTTTCCCGGCAGCATTACTGGGGAGAGCCGATTCCGATTATTCACTGCAAGAAGTGCGGCATCGTACCGGTGCCGGAAGATCAGTTGCCATTAAGATTGCCAGATATTGAAAAGTATGAACCAACTGAAACCGGGAAGTCCCCGCTGGCAAAAGTGACTGATTGGGTCAATACAATCTGTCCCCGGTGTGATGGCCCGGCCAAGCGAGAAACCGACACTATGCCCAACTGGGCTGGTTCATCTTGGTATTATCTTAGATATTGCGATCCCAATTTTAACCCTCACCCTGACCCTCTCCCTAACAGGGAGAGGGAACCTAAAGGTAATATTAAAGATGACCTTTTCGAAACTCCCTCTCCCCTAAGGGGAGAGGGCGGGGGTGAGGGGCAGGTGTTAGCATCACGCGACAAACTTGATTACTGGCTTCCTGTTGATATCTATGATGGCGGGATGGAGCACACGACATTGCACCTCCTCTACTCTCGCTTCTGGCATAAATTTTTGTATGATCTGGACCAGGTCCCAACCGCCGAGCCCTATGCTAAGAGAATAGCCCACGGCATCATTCTTGGCCCGGACGGCCAAAAGATGAGCAAATCCCGCGGCAATGTCATTAATCCCGACGAGATGATCAAGAAGTTCGGTGCCGACACTCTTCGAGCTTACATTATGTTTATCGGACCATATGATCAGGAGTCGGCTTGGAGTATGGCCGGCATTCAGGGAGTTTTTCGCTTTATGAATCGCGTTTGGCACAACTCTAATAAAGTCACGGGGGGACAGTCCCCTAAGGGGGACAGTCCCCAAGTTCTAGTTAAGCTTCATCAAACAATTGCCGGCGCAACCGATGATCTGACAAATTTTCGCTTAAACACTGTTGTCTCCAAGTTGATGGAGTTTAACAATCTTCTAGAGAAACAGGCGGCAATTTCAGCCGAATCATTTGGTCTCTTCCTGCGCCTTCTTTTCCCCATCGCTCCCCACCTGGCGGCTGAGCTCTGGGAACAAACCCAGACGCAAAAAGATATCAGCGCCCAGCCTTGGCCCCAGGTTGACCAAGAATTATTGGCCGAGCAAAAAATCACCATTGTGATTCAGGTTGACGGCAAATATCGCGACGGCATCCAGACAAGTCCCGATATTAGCGAGGAAGAAATGAAGCAGGCCGCTCTCTCCTCCCAAAAAGCCAGAGTCTCACTTGGCACTAAAAGAATCAGGCGCATTGTGGTTGTTCCCAAAAAATTAATAAACATCGTCACTTGATTTCTGGTGACTTTTATGTCAAAATATCATAGTGTGATTAATTAGAATTGAGGCAGAGATGGCTGAACCGAAAAAAAGAACAAACAGACCCAAGCGCGATATGCGCCGAATGCACGACAGGGTTTCTGCGGCGGCCTTTTATTATTGCGAAAAGTGTCACCAACCCAAGGAGCGGCACAGGGTCTGCTTGGTTTGCGGTACGTATAAGGGCGTACAGGTTTTAGAGAGATAAATAACCGATGCTAATAGTTTGACTTGCTTACTCTGCGACGATGCTTAGAGTAACCCAAGCTCCGGGTCACGACAAGTTTATGCATAAATGTGAATGTTGCGAATAAGTATTAACATCATTGGCATGTAAGTTAGTTATTCGCATCGCTTGCTGGGAGTTTAATATGAATCGCCACCTTTCGAGAATGGTGAGTATGCAAACTCTTTATGAGTGGGAATTTCGCGGACGAGAAAACCTGGGTCAGATCACGGAGCGCAACATTGCCGAGTACAAAAAAGATGTGGATGCCGATTTTATTCACAGCATTGTCGCGGGAGCCAGCCGCCGCGCCGCTGCTACAGATCAGCAAATTGCCAAATCTGCCCCGGAGTGGCCGCTAGACCAGATCTCGCTTATTGATAAAACAATCCTGCGACTCGCCATATTCGAACTCACCTCCAAGCAAGACACGCCCCCCAAGGTTATTATCAACGAGGCGGTCGAGTTGGCCAAACAGTTTGGCGGTGAGAATTCCTCCAAATTCGTCAACGGCGTCTTGGGGTCGATCTACGCCGAGATCAAAGAAGATCAACCTGCTTAAAGAAAGGACACGAAATGCAAGATTTAGAAGAGTTTCAAAATAAAATTGGGGTCCGATTTAAGGATAAAGAACTCTTGGAGAGAGTCTTCATTCACAGATCGTATCTCAACGAGCACAAAGAGCTCCGCAAAGAGCACAATGAACGGTTGGAGTTTTTGGGTGACGCCGTTTTGGAATTGACTGTCACCTGTTTTCTTTATGATAATTTCCGCAAGCCCGAGGGAGAGATGACCGCCTGGCGCAGCGCTCTGGTTAAGGGCGAATCCCTCTCAAGAGAGGCCAAGCGACTGGGAATGAATGGGCTTATTAGAACCTCCCGTGGCGAAGCAAGGAATGTGGGCAAAGCACGAGATCTTATTCTGGCAAACGCATTTGAAGCTTTAATTGGCGCTATCTATCTTGACCAGGGATTTTCCGTTGCGTCCGAATTTGTCGAGAAGAATATCTGCTACAAACTCAATGAAATTTTAGAACAGGGCCTCTACTACGACCCAAAGAGCCGGTTCCAGGAACTATCCCAGGAGTCACTCGGTGTCACGCCCACCTACGAAGTTATTTCAGAAGAGGGGCCGGATCATGCGAAGATCTTTTGCGTTGGGGCCTATCTGGATGAAAATCAGGTTGCTAAAGGGGTGGGTCCCTCAAAACAGCGCGCCCAAACCGAAGCCGCCCGCAAGGCCCTTGAGTCCTGGGACAAGATCATCAAAAGCGCTTCGCGCTAACTACCAGACAATGTTCCCGAAACCCCAATCAAGCAACTTGCCTGACTCATCCGCCGAGGCAGAGGGAGTGTCGGCAAGGGTATTAATCACCACCCCGATTAAAGTGTGTCCGTTGCGCCGGGCCGCCGAAACCAGAATGTGCCCCGCTTCCGGCGTGTACCCCGTCTTGACGCCGATTGCGCCGGGATACTGATACTCACGCACCAGACGATTAGAGTTTTGCAATTGGTGCCATATCTGACCATCGGTACTGCGCGCCGTCACCTCAGCGGTAGCGGTCAGTTGGACAAAAGTCGGGTTGTCCAGAGCGTAAGAAGTCAACAAAAACAGATCAAAAGCTGTTGAGTAGCCGCTTGCATCAAGGCCGGCCGGATCTTCATAGCGGCTATCAATTATTCCCAACTCTCTGGCTCTCTCGTTCATCATTCCCACAAATTTAGTTATCCCGTACTCACCGGGACTGTTGGCATATTCGGCTAAAGCATAAGCGGCATCGTTGCCCGATTTAACCAGCAAACACTTGAGCAGTTCGCCGACGGTTATTCTCTCGCCGGGGACAAGCAGGGCGTCTGCGCCTATTTGATTACTGGCGGCAGTGCTTACCGTGACCACGTCGTTTAACTTGTAATTCTCCAAGACGACAATCGCGGTCATTATCTTTGTTGTCGAAGCAATCGGCACCCGTTTTTTGTAATCGTTCTTAATCAGAATCTTGGCCGAGTCCTTGTCGGCCAAGAGATATTGACGGGCCAAAATGTTTAGCGTGGCCGGGTTCGACCTAAGACCGGGGCGGGGAGTGATCTCGGGCAAAGCCAAATTAAGATTCGCCGCCACAACGGAACGAGTCGGATCGTAGCGCTCGCGGATTACCGCCTGATCAAAGCGGTCTGCTAAAGCGGACAACCCCACTAAGTCAAACAGCATTGCCGCAATAAGAAGGGGTTTTAAAATCACAACAAATCTTCCCGTTTAATGCTTTTATGTTTGCCTGGCCCTAAATTTAAGTCGGATAACTTTAATTTTCCAATTCGAGTTCGAACCAACCGCCTTACCTCTAGTCCCATTTTAGCACACATCCGTCGAATTTGTCGATTATAGCCGGTGTGTAATGTCACCTTAAAGGTGACAAAACCCGAAATCTGAATATCAAAATCCGAAACCTGATCGGCTTTCATTAGTTTACCATCGATGTTAAGCCCTTGCTCAAACCCCCTCTTAATATCTTTTAATCTCTGCTCTGTGTTTTTGACACTCGACCCTTCGACCCCGCTCGGGGCGGGCATTTGGATTTTGACATCTACCTGGTACTCTTTTTTATGCTCAAAGCTGGGGTGGGTTAACCTGTTGGCCAGCTCGCCATCGTTAGTAAGAATTATAAGTCCCTCCGAATCATAATCAAGCCGGCCAACCGGATAAACCCGCGGTGATTTCGGCACATAATCCAGCACGGTCGGTCGGCCCTGCGGATCATAAGCGGTCGAAACAACACCGACTGGCTTATAAAGTGCGTAATAAATAAAATTGTCTCTGAATCTGATTTCTCTACCATCGATTGTTATAATATCGGTATTTGGATCAACCTTTTTGCCGACAACCGCAACCTTGCCGTTAACGCTGACCTTCCCGCCAGAAATCAGCTCATCGGCTTTTCGCCGCGAGCAACAACCGGACTCAGCCAGGTATTTGTTTAATCGCGTGAGCATACGCACTTAAATTAGTCGGTCATTTGGGTTTCGGCTTCCGCTAACGCCTTGCCCTCGGCCTCCTTGGCCAAACGAATATGAACATCCTTAAGCTGCCGCTCGGATACCGGCGAGGGCGCCCCCATCATTAAGTCGCGGCCATCCCCGGTCTTAGGGAAAGCAATAACCTCGCGAATTGCCTCTTCGCCGGCAAGCACAGCCATAAGACGGTCAAAGCCGATTGCGCCGCCACCATGAGGAGGCGCGCCGTACTCAAAGGCTTCGAGCATATGCCCAAAACGGCGGGCTTTTTCTGCCTCTGAAACACTCAATAAATCGAAAATCTTGTTCTGGATTTCCCGATCATGGATTCTAATTGACCCTCCGAGCACCTCGAAGCCATTTAGTGCCAAGTCATAGGCATAAGAGCGCACATTCTTTGGATCAGTCTCTAATTTATTGACATCTTCGACGTGCGGCATAGTGAAAGGATGGTGAGAAGAAACCAGTTTTTTCTCCGTTTCCGAGTACTTAAAAAGTGGAACGTCAACAATCCAACTAAAGGCAAGCTCCTTAGGATTATTCTTGTCTTGGCGCAGATCGGGCTTATCGGTGCCGTATTTGGCCATTGATTCCGCAAACGTTATTCTTGGAAACGGTGTTTTGGTAATGGTGTGCTCGGGCAAAACCTCTTGCACCAATTCAATCATCATCTTCTCAACAAGACCCAAAACATCCTCGCGCTCAACAAAGCTCATCTCTATGTCGACCTGAGTGAATTCCGGCTGCCGGTCCCCCCTTGTATCCTCATCGCGAAAACAGCGGACAATCTGGAAATAACGTTCCATGCCGCCAATCATCAAAAGCTGTTTAAATTGCTGGGGGCTTTGAGGCAAAACATAAAATTCACCGGGATAAAGTCTGGAGGGAACAATATATTCTCTGGCTCCCTCCGGAGTGGACTTGGTTAAATAAGGCGTCTCTATTTCATAAAATTTTTTATCAAGCAGATAACGGCGAATAAATTGAGCAACACTGTTGCGAAGTTTGATGTTATTCATCATTCGCTCTGTCCGGAGATCAAGATAGCGATATTTAAGCCGAAGTTCTTCATCGATTCCGGCGGTTGTTTTATCGATCTCAAAAGGAGAAGATTTGGCTTTGTTGAGAACCTCTAGCTCCTTGGCCTCCAATTCAACTTTACCGGAGATAATATTTGGATTAACGAGTTTTTCCGGCCGGGGCTTAACCTTGCCAACAACTGAAATAACCCACTCTGGCCTGACATTATTGACCTTTTCATAGGCGTCCGTCCCGGGAACAAAAACAACTTGAAGCAAGCCGGTTCGGTCTCTCAAATCAAGAAAAACAATCTTACCATGGTCTCTGCGGGAATGGACCCAACCGGAAACTTTAATTTCTTCGCCGTCTTTCTCTGCAACCTCTTCAATCCACATCCTTTTCATAATTCCTCACAATTTAATTCCCCGGGTCATACTATTCACGCAGTTTGGCGCCAAAATGACTTTGAATCTTTTCAATCACCCCCGCCACAACATCATCAGCCTCGGCTTGTGTCAATGTCCGATCCATATGCTGAAGGTAGAGATGAAAAGCGAAACTCTTCTTTCCCGCGCCCAGCGAAGGCGAAGTATACTCGTCAAAAAGCTCGACTCGATTAATAATATCCGACATATCATAGGCGCAATCTATAATTGCCGCCGGCTCAACCTCTTTGCCAACAACAAAGGCGACATCTCTGGTGACGGCAGGATATCGGGAAACGGGCCGATAATTAATCGGGGAGGCAGGAGAAGATAAAGTTAGCTCTTTCGTCTTCACCCGAAGCGATTGGACCAACCCCGATAGCGGCAACTCAAACAGATAAACCGCGGGCTTGCGAATCTTAAAGCGAGCCAACTCCCCTCGAGACATCGTTCCTATTGGAATATCTTTTTTTGTCAGTGCGGAAATTTCCAGGAGCTTCTCCCGAGCCAGGCTGACTATTTTTTCCGCCTCTTTTCCCGACACCGCCACGCCTAAATTCTCCTGCTCTTTGTCTCCCCAAAAGACGTGGCCAATCTCAAAAATTGCAACCGGATCAAAAACCGCATTCTTGGCAACACAACCTAGCAAACCGGGTACCAGAGAGTTGCGAAGATACCTGTTTTCGGACTGAATCGGATTGGCAACCTCCACCAAATCGCCGGTCTTTATTTGTGCGACTCGCGTATCCTGCTCTGAAAGAAAAGAGAAGTTAGCCACCTCGCTTAGACCAAGTTGAAACAACAGATCTTTGACAAGCTCTTTCCGCCGATAGGGTGAATCAAGGGATGCCGACGCCGGCGCAAGCGGTGCCAGCGGCACCTGATCGTAGCCATGAATTCGACCGATCTCCTCGGCCAAATCCTGCCAAATATGGATATCGTGCCGCCAAGTCGGAACAATAACGCTGTTTTCCTCAATCTCAAAGCCCAGGTGTTTGAGAATTTTGATCATCTCTGTGACAGAAAGGGATAAACCAAGCAAGCTGTTTATTTTGTCGGGAAAAAGCCCGAGAGTCTTGTGATCAACATCCTCCCCTTCCCCGCCGATACCCCCCTCGATCTTGCCGCCGGCGATATCTAAAATCATCTCCGCAGCTTTGAGCAGCGCCGGAATCACGCCAGCTGGATCGATTCCTCGCTCAAAGCGATAACTGGCCTCGCTTCTTAAGCCAAGCGCCTTGGCGGTCCGGCGGATACTCTTTGGGTTAAACTCTGCCGCTTCCAAGATAATATTTGTCGTCCGCGCCGTCACCCCCGACTCCTCGCCGCCGAGAACACCGGCCAGAGCCAGCGGCTTGTTCAGGTCAGCAACTACCAGCATATCGGGTTCAAGTTTTAATCTTCGGCCGTCAAGCGCCGTTAGAGCTTCATCTTGCGAAGCCGACCGAACCACAAGAGTCTCTTTTGATATCATCCCCCGATCAAAGGCGTGCAAAGGCTGGCCAACGTCAAGCATAACGTAGTTGGTTATATCAACAATGTTGTTGATCGGCCGGAGACCGGCCTTAATCAAGCGGTCTTGGAGCCAGCGCGGCGAGGGCGCAACCGCCACCCCGCTTATCGCCAAGGTATAATATCGAGGGCAATCCGACTTCCGCTCAACAAGAACCGCAACCGGAGAACCGCCCATCTTTGGCGCTATCTTACCCTCGGGTTCGACAACCCTTTTGCCGCAAAAAGCGGCGGCCTCTCTAGCCATACCCAAATGAGAAAGCTGATCACCTCGATTTGGCGTCACATCCAGATCAAAAATGCTGTCAGCGCAGACATACCGGTTCAAGGGTTTGCCGACAACGCAATTTTCATCAAGAATTTTAATTCCGGTGTGATCCGGACCCAAACCCAATTCATCTTCGGCACAAAGCATACCGCACGACTCCACTCCGCGAATAGTCGCCTTCTGAATAGTAACTGCCCCCAGATTGGCACCAATCTGGGCCAGCGGAACTTTCTGCCCGGGCATAATGTTTGATGCGCCGCAAACAATATCAATTGTTTCCTTGCCGTTAAAAATCCGGGCAATTTTCAATCGATCAGCTCCCGGGTGCGGCTTCACCTCATGGATCTTGGCCACAACAACCTTCTCGTCAAAAACGCAAGCAACCGATTCCACCTCGGTCCCGGTGCGGTTGAACTTGTCGGAGAGCTTCTCGTCGGAGAGGTCAATTTTGACGTAATCTTTGAGCCAGCTTTTAAGAATTTTCATATTTACCCCAATCGCTATGGATGAAACTGCCTGAGAAAGCGCAAATCGCCTGAGTTAAATTGCCTAATATCCCCTATTCCGTACTTTAACATCACCAGTCTCGTTACCCCCAAGCCGAAAGCAAAGCCGGAGTACTGCCCGGAATCAACGCGCATATTGTCCATGACCTTGGGGTGAACCATACCTGAACCCAAAACCTCAAGCCACTGGCCCTGATATTTGATATCAATATCCATCCCGGGCTCAACAAAGGGATAATGGTGGGGACGAAAGCGGACCTCAATTGAGTCTCCGTACATCTTCTTAAGAAAATGCCGAATTGTCCAAAAGAGGTGGCCAACCCTGACATCCTTATCAATGTAGAGCCCCTCGAGCTGAGTGAAGGTGTTCTCGTGGCGAGCATCGGTTGCCTCGTTCCGGTAACAACGGCCGGGAATCACAATTTTAAGCGGCGGTTTGTGCATCTCGCCGTAACGAACCTGTCCGTTAGAGGTGTGAGTCCTTAGGACCCGACCGTCCTTTAACCAAAAGGTGTCCTGAACATCGCGGGAGGGGTGATCCTTCGGCACATTTACCGCATCAAAATTATACCATTCGGAGTCAGCTTCGGGGCTCTCAAAAACAGAGAAGCCAAGGTCGTTAAAAATTGCGATCATCTGACGCAAGAATATCGTTTCAGGGTGCAAGCTCCCAATTTGGATCATCTTGTTCCTTTCGTTTTCTGCCCTTGGCCTTGGGCACATTCTTATTCTTTGTCTGAAAGAATAATTCTAGCAAAATAATAACGATAGTAAAAGAGGCGCCGATCCACCAATCAAGCAAACCAAAGTTTTTTAGGAGTAAAAGGATTGTAGCGGCGAGGGAGATAATCAAGCCCTGGCGAACCGATACCCAAAAGAACTTTGAGAGATTTTCGGTCTTTAAATAGCGGTACTTAAGATAGAACATCACCAGGGCCAGAATGCCGCCAAGCGAAAGAAGGAAGGAGAGGTAGAAATTAAGGAAAATTTTAAAATCTGCCTGATAGGGATTATAGTTAAAAAGATCAAGAAAAACAGAGGTGGTCGCAAAAAGCGTAACCGTAAAGAGAAAGAAAAAGTTGCGTTTCATCGCTTTCCCGCTATAAATATGGGTTTTTATTGTTATAGACGACCCGGCTGCCTTGTCTGACCGTTCCTATTCGGGCCGTTTAATCTCTTCCAACAGCTCTTCGATGCGATCAAGATGGTCGGCACTTTTATCAAGATAAAAAAATAATTTGGGCACCCGTTTTAACTTTACAGAGCCGGCCAGTTGTTTTGTTATCTCGCCTGAGAGCTCCTGCGCCCTCCGGACAACAGCCTCCGGATTCCTTACTGCCCTAAGCCAGACTTTGGCTACCGAGAGATCCTTGGCAACCTTAACATCGGAGACCGCAACAAAATCACTGCTAAAGTAGCGGTAAAGATGAGTGGCGAGCTCGCGCCGAACCAGTTCCGCAATTTTGTCCATTCGATTTACCATCTCTCCTGCCGCTATTGTAACAAAAATCCCACCCCCCTGCCAGTAGCGCGTGTCATGATTTTGAAGTCGGATTCATTACCTGATAGACTATCCTGCTTATGACCAAAAAGAACAACAAAAACATCGGAGCCAAGCCCAATCCGTTGATTGAAGCGGGACGGGATCGCCATGAGACAGATCAGGGGCATCCCCATTCGCGCACAGACCGGCTCGGACCGGATACTTCAACTATTAACTGGGATGGTAGCAACGGGATTGATACGTATGAGGGGCCCAACCGGTCCAGGCAAGGAGACAGCTCCCTCGGAGAGATGGAGTATGAGGGGTACGAAATCGAAACGAGGCAAATCGATATTGATTCGCCCGCCGCCGAGCAAGAGCCCCAAGATGAAGAATCGCGCATTAGTTAGAGGATTCGCCGACATAAACATTGCGCTGCCAGAAATCAACCCGGATACACTTGGCTTTGCCGCAACGCGTGAAAAAGGGATAAGTGCTCAAAACCCCGAGAGTAAAGAGAAGTAAAAAAACTGCCACCGCCCAAAGAATTACCTTTTTACCCGACATCACTCCCTCCTAAGAGATCAATATACTATTAAATAGAAATTTATACCGGCAAGAGCAATCACGGCCAGAACCAGTATTAACCGCAAGAATTTCATTCGTCGGGCAACATGAAGATAGTTTTTTTGACCAAAAGGAATCAGGAAGAGAAATCCGAGAAACAACCATTGCAACAGCAAAAGCAATGAACGCAGGCTCTCGCCTAAAATTAAAAACTCAACTGCCAGAATAACGCCCAACCCTACCGTTGCGATAAAAAGTATGATTTGGGTTTTTTTAGTCATTTCTCTTATGAGATTAGCGTTTGGCCCACTGCGGTGCACGACGGGCTCGCTTCAAGCCCGGCTTTTTCCGCTCTTTTTCTCTTGGGTCTCGAGTTAGAAGCCCGGCCTTTTTCAGGCTTGTTCTGAATTCCGGATTGTACACCTCCAGGGCTCGAGCCAGGCCGTGGCGAATTGCCTCAAGACGACTCTCCTTGCCGCCGCCAGTCACCTTCACCGACAACCCGAGGGCGTCTTTGCGGCCAACGAGCTCAAGGGGAAGCAAGACCTGATCTGGAAGGTTGGCGGCTTGGCCGTTTACGACAACAGATTTACTGTCACTAAGAAGGCGCACGGAAGCAGTGGCGGTTTTGCGTCGACCGGTCCCCTGCCAATACTTTTTTTGATTTGTGGTGGTCATATTAGCTATTAATTCTTAAATTTGGCATTAGTGTGAGGATGGGTTGCTCCGGCATAAACCTTAAGCCGCTTCATAAAAATGTCTCTGAGTTTATTTTTGGGCAACATCCCCCAAACGGCCCGACGAATTATCTCCTCCGGTTTCTTTGCCCGCAGCTCCGCCAGACTTGTTTCCTTTAAATTTCCCAAATAACCGGTGTGATGATAATAGCGTTTCTGCTCTTCTTTGTTCCCGGTTAGCCGGACCTTGCCGCAATTTATAACGACAACAAAATCGCCCTGATCGAGATTGGGTCGGAATCCCGGATAAATCTTGCCGCGCAAAGCACCGGCCACCTGTGTTGACAGTCGGCCAAGCACCGCACCATCCGCGTCAAGTAGATGCCAGCGGCGATCCTGGTTTTGGTTTTTTTGAGCTTTCATTGCTTTTTACTCTTTGCTCCTGCTTTTATGTCGCCCTCTTTGGCGGCAATCTCCGACTCCGCCGATTCGGCAGCAGCTTGAGATGATGGCGCCGCCTCAGCCGGCATGTAAACCTTCTTGTCAACCAGCTCCAGTCTCATCATTGGCGCATTGTCACCCGGACGACTCGGCAAATGATAGCTTCTCACAAAGCCGCTTTGCCGATTGCGATAACGGGGAATCAACTCATTGATGACCTTGAGGGCGGCATTTTTATCGAAAAATATCCCAAAAAGCCTTCTCTTGGCTGCCAGATCGTTCTCCCTGTTCCGGGCAACGACGCGATCAAACAACCTCTTTGTCTCCCTTGCCTTGGCGGCAACTGTCTCCACTGTCTCATACAAAACAAGCGAAGCAAGAAGATTGCGCAGAAGGTGATCGCGATGAGCCTTTTTGCGTCCAAGCTTTCTATTCATATTCCTTCATAGCCTCATTTACTTCGGCGATACCCTTCTTGCCCAGGCCCTTAACCTCTTCCAGTTTCAATTGCGACAGACGCTTTAGGCCGGCAATGGTTCTGACGCCGGCATTTATCAGCGCATTCGTCGTCCGGGGAGAAAAGCCGGCATCTTCAATCTTAACTTTATTTTCAGAGGTCAGCTCTTTTTCGTCTTCAAGCTCCCCTGCCTCTACCAGCTCTTCGCCTGCCGCCTCTTCCGGCCGTACGGTTAACTCAGGAGCATACTCACTGTCGGCAATTATTGAGCCAAAGTGGTCAACCAATATTCGAGCGGATTCTTTGAGAGAATCAAGCGAGGTTACGGCACCGCTGGTAACGATGTCAAGCGTCAATTTATCAAAATTTGTCATTTGACCGACACGGGTGTCCTCTACTTCGTAACTGACACGCTCAACCGGCGAAAAAGCAGCATCAACCGCAATCCAGCCTATCTCCATCTTTTGGTTGCCGCTGCCGGCCGGACGAAAACCGCGATCCCGTTCAACAACAATCTCAAGATTAAAACTGGCGTTTTTGTCAAGCGAGACAAGATGTTGGCTCGGGTCAACCACCTCAACCTGACTGTTTGGCTTAAAATCGGCCGCCGCGACCTCGCCGGGGCCCTTTTTGGATAATTCCAGTGTGACAGGCTCATCTGAATGAGATCGGAGATTGAGCTGTTTAATATTCATAAGAAGCTCAACGACATCTTCTTTAACACCCGGAATAGCCGAAAACTCGTGACTGATTCCCTCAACCCGAAAATAAGTCACGGCCGTGCCGATAATCGAGGAGAGCAGAACGCGCCTAAGCGAGTTGCCAATCGTCGGCCCGTAGCCGGGATATAGCGGTTCAATCACAAATTTTGATTCGTTCTCTTTGACCTTTTGTTCCTCTATCCGAGGTAAACCAATCTTCTCCATAGAACTCCTAGCCACAATATGTTAATTAGCGTGAATAATACTCAATTATTAAATTCTCATTAACAGCACTATCAATTTGTTCGCGAAGAGGCAGTTGTTTTACCTTGCCAACAACCTTTTTGGGATCGATTTCCAGCCAACTTGGCACGGCGTCAGGCTTCAGATCGGCCAAATCCTTTTTTAGTTTTGGCTCGATTGCATCATCCACCCGAAGAATATAAGACGGGATGCTAACCTTGGAGCCGTTAACCCTGATTAAACCGTGAGAAACTAGCTGGCGCGCCTGGGCACGTGAAGCGGCAAATTTTAACCTGTAGGCAACATTATCCAAGCGCAGCTCAAGCAATCGGGCCAGATTCAGAGCGGAGTTCCCCGTCAATTTCTCCGCCTTGGTGACATAGTTTCTGAATTGGCGCTCCCTTAAGCCATAGATTGCCTTGGCTTTCTGTTTTTCCTCAAGCTGGCGCCCGTACTCACTCTTCTTCGAGCGTGTTTCGCCCTGACCGTGAGCACCGGGACCATAGGGATGTTTAATCGTAGCGCATCCAGGCGAAAAACAACGCTCGCCTTTAAGCATCAATTTCTCTCCAACTTTGCGGCACTGTTCACAACTCGTCATAAATTTCCTCTTTACACTCGGCGGGGCTTCTTGGGACGGCAGCCGTTATGGGGTATCGGGGTAATATCCTTGATCGAAATAATCTCAATATTTGAATTAACAAGCGCGCGCACGGCAGATTCCCGTCCGGTACCCACGCCGGAAACAAAAACGCACGCTCGCGACAAACCGACCGCCTTGGCCTTCTCGAGCGCAGCGTTAGCGGCGAGCTGGGCGGCATACGGCGTTGATTTCTTCGTGCCCTTAAAGCCGATTGAACCAGCCGAAGACCAGGAGACGACGCCACCTCTCTCGTCGGTGATGGTCACAAGGGTGTTATTAAAGGACGACTGGATATACACGCTACCGGAATGAACCGATCGCGCTGTCCGTCGGCGAGCCGCCTTGTCCTCAGTTTTCTTTTTAACTACCTTAGCCATTTAACTCCTAAGTCCACAAACGGATCACTAATTCCGCCAACCGGCGGACCAAATGACTAATGACGAATACGATCTTTTGTCCTGCTTCGTCGCCAAAGAGAGGGTCGGAGAATATTAGTCATTCGTTATTGTGTTAGGTTTTCTGGGCGGCCGGCTTGCGGCCGGACCCAACATTAACCTTCTTGCCGCGTTTCGTTCGAGCATTGGTTTTGGTGCGCTGGCCCCGAACGGGCAAGCCCCTTGAATGCCGAGCGCCGCGATAAGTTCCAATATCCTTAAGGCGCTTAATGTTTTGGGTAATCGCCATTTTAAGGTCACCCTCAACGGAATGTTCCCCGATTGCCTTGCGAATCCGATCAAGTTGTTCTTGTGTTAAATCCTTGACTCTAGTATTGGAATCTATCTTGGTTTTAACTAAAATCAACCGACTGAGGCTGGGACCAATACCAAAAAGATAAGTAAGTGCAATCTCAACGCGCTTGTTATCGGGTAAATTTACATTGGCGATGCGTACTACCATATTTCCTCAGTGATTCATGTAGCACATAGCACGTAACAACTATTAATTCCGTGACCTTGTTAAGTGATATGTGTTACGTGTTTAGTGAAGTCATCCTTGTCTTTGTTTGTGTTTGGGATTTGAACAGATGACGAAAATACGCCGCTTGGCGCTATTTCGACTTGCCTTTCCCCTCTTGCTGCGCAAGACTATATTGCATTTACTGCAAATTTTCTTTACGGACGCCTGTACCTTCATTTCACAACAAAAACACAAATCAACGATCAACTGCGGTCTATTTCTCTGGGTTAAGTCGTCTCGTTACTCGCCCACGCATGAGATCATAGGGGGTTAATTCTACAATCACACTGTCTCCCGCCGTGACCGAAATCCGATTTTTAACCATCCGTCCGGAGAGGTATCCTAAGACCAAATGACCGTTCTCTAATTCGATACGTAACTTCGAATCAGGCAACACCTCGGTTACTCGACCGGTAACTTCAATAACGTCTTTTTTTGTCATTCTTCCCAAATCCTTATAGAATTTAACATATTTACCACTCAAAGTCAACACAACATAAGTAGAAATGAACAACAAACTTGCCGACAAGCAGGTTGTCTGTTTATGGTCCGGTAACGTTAACAGGCTTGCCGGCCAGAACCACAACTGTGTCCTCAACGTGAGCGGAGAGTGAATTGTCGGCGGTCGCCACAGTCCAGCCATCACTCTCAATTTTAATTCGATAATCACCAAGCACCAACATGGGCTCGATTGCCAAAGCCATACCCTCAACAATAGCCGGACCAACCCCCGGCTGGCCAAAATTGGGAATCTGGGGCGGTAAATGAATAGCCCGACCAATGCCATGCCCGGCCAGATCTCGCACAATACCAAAGCCGGCATTTTCTGCCACAGATTGAATCGCGGCACCAATGTCCCCGATTCTGTTGCCCGCGTGCGCTTGAGCGATTCCGGCGGCCAGACAAGCCTCCGCCGCCTTAATCAGAAGATCGGCCTGTCCGGGAATATCGCCAACACCAAACGTTCGAGCCATATCAACGCAGATACTGCCGCAACGGGCGCCAATATCAACGGAAACGATATCACCCCAAACTATCTCTCTGTCCGGTCGGGGCAGGCCGTGCACAATCTGATTATTGATTGAGATGCAGGTCGCGGCTGGATAACGAACCCCGTCGGGGGTCATATAGTTTTTAAACGCCGCACCGACGCCGCGCGCTCTCAAGGCGTCTTCCGCCAACTGATCAATCTCGGCGGTTGAGCGGCCGGGAACTAGCCCCTGTTTAACAAGAGTCATCACCTCCGCCAGCAGTTTGCCGCACTGCTTCATTTTAGCTATTTCTGATTCGTTGAGAATGTTTTCCATACCGTCACTCTTTGCGGTGATGCTGTTCAAATTTCTCCAGTGCCGCCATTAAACTTCTGTTAACCTCGGCGACTGCCGGCTCGCCGTCAATTTCAATTGCCTGCCCCCGCCGATTATATTGGTTAAAGACCTCCCTGATGCGCGGCAGATAAAAATCAACCCTCTTCCTAACGACATCTTCCTTGTCATCCGCTCGAGAAATCAAGGCGCCGCCGCAAACTTCGCAAGTATTGCCTGTATCAGAGATATAAATGTGCCCGCACTCCGAACACACCTTACGATGAATAACGCGGCGGACCGCGGTTTCCGGTGAAATCTCGAGATAGATAAGCAGGGGTTCGCTCCAGCCGAACTCCTCGACAAATTTATCCAGAAGAGCCGCCTGCCTTAACGAAAAAGGGAAATTGTCGAAAATTAATCCCCGATCAGCCCGCCTTAGCTGCTGCTTCACCAGGTCAGCGACAACTTCATCGCGCTGAGGTACACCTGAATCATAGCGCGATTTTATTTCAGCAAAGAAGCGGTCGGTTTTATTACCCTCTTCGATCTTCTCTCGAATTAAGTCACCCAAACTAACGACCCTTAAGTCGCGCTCCTTGGCTAGAAACTCAACCTGCGTCCCCTTTCCCGACGCCGGCAGGCCAAGAAAAGAATATATTTTCTTGTGCATAATTCCTAATCTCTAAATACGAAATCCCAAACGGGTTTGAATATTATTTTAATTTTAACCATATTTAGAATTTAGTGCTTAGTGCTTAGAGTTTCTAATAAGCATCATATGTATGAGTTGCGATTTGGGCTTCAATTTGGCGGATGGTCTCTAGGACAACCGAGACGATAATGAGTAAGCCCGTCCCGCCCAATACAAGCGTATTAATGTTTGTTGCCGCCTGAACAATAAAGGGCAAGACCGCGATCAAACCCAAGAAGAGCGCCCCAAACAGAGTAATACGCGTAATGACCCGATACAGATATTCCCGGGTCTCGGCTCCCGGACGAATACCAGGAATAAAACCGCTTTGTTTTTGAAGGTTGTCGGCAATCTGTTCCGGCTTGAAAACAATATTGGTGTAGAAATAAGTGAAAGCGAAGACTAGCACAAAATAAATTATACCATAGAAGTACTGATTATTAAACAATTCGGTTACAAAACGGGCCGAAGCGGCAATCCAGGCCGTATAAGCGCCCTCCAAATACTTGGCGATAACAGTTGGGACAACCAGTAAGCTTAGGGCAAAGATAATCGGGATGACGCCGGCGATATTGACCTTGATCGGCAAATAATTGCTCACCGTACTCTGGCCCGAGAGACGTATCCGGCGGGCATAAGAGACGGGAACATTGCGATGACCCTCCTGGACAAATACAATCGCCGCGACAACCAGGATAAAAATGGCTGCAAAAAGAATTGTGCCAATAATTTTGCCCGTATCGCCGGCCTGAAGGAGGGCGATGGTATTTCTGATCTGGGCCGGAAAACTGGATAAAATACCAAGAGTAATAATCAGAGAAACACCATTGCCGATTCCTTTTTCGGAGATAATTTCTCCAATCCACATCAGCAAGATTGTCCCGGCCGTCACCGATATCAGCATCACCGCCAGGTCAAACGCAGACCAGGCCGGCAAAATGCCCTGATTGCGAAGCAGGACAAGCATACTGTAGGCCTGGATCACTGCCATTGGCACAGTTACCATACGGGTGTATTGGTTTATTTTTTGCCGGCCGGCCTCCCCCTCTTTTTGCATCTCCTCAATTGCCGGGACGATCATACCCAGCAATTGAAAAATGATCGAGGCCGTGATATAGGGACCGACACCCATAAGAATTATGGAGAAGTTCTCCATTGTTCCGCCGGAGAACATATTAAGGAGACCGAAAACCTGGTTCTGTTGGAAGAAGGTCTGGAGACGGGATAAATCGACGCCCGGCAGAGGAATGTGAGCCAGAACTCTTGTTGAAAGAAGCAACACCAGAACTATCAGAACCTTCTTTCTCAAATCCGAGTATTCCCATATTTTCGCTAATTTAGTCATCAGAATGTAATTTTAGCACTTATCCGCATGCAATTCAACCGCTGCTAACTCATCAAATACAACGGTATCCGGATAAGGAAGATGAGCTTCCAGAGTATGGCTCGGGCTAAGAGAGCCAGAGCCTGGGCCAGAGGTTTGGGCAGGGTGGTGTTGGGAATAACCTTGTCAATGGCTCTGGCGGTAGTATCAATAACGGGGTCTAGAGTATCGATAACGGCAGAGGCAGTGTTGGTGAGAGCTTTGGGCAGAGGGAGAGTGGAGACAATCTCGGTTAAGTCTTTGGTAATAGTCTTGGGAACAACACTCTCTATGGTCTTTTTGGCTACGGCCTCTGTCTGAGTAGCTGAGGAAGCGGCAGCAGTACTGCCGGATGATGATTGAGAGGAAGAGGAGGAGACCACTCCCGTCCCCGGCGGCGTCATCCCAGACTCAATCTGGGATCCAGAATTATTATTGTTATCATCCGTATTGGTGCTATTATTATCATTATCATTAGATTGGCTCTGGTCAATCTCAAAGACAGCTTCTATTGTATGGGAAGAAGAGACATTTAAGAAGGTATATGATGAGCCGCTACCTTGGGAAGCGCTATCTATCTTTATCTCCTTAATGTGCCAACCTTGGGAGGGAGTAGCTGTTATTGAGAGATCATCTCCTCCCAGGACTTGGGTGGGAGAGGAGATAGAGAGAGAGCCTTGGCCCGAGACGGAGGGA
>ERZ1292640.923-Hain-H43-02um-R1-923-length-24313-cov-4_pt2 | contig 20685 bp, 26 predicted proteins | sample MGYA00564404_ERZ1292640 | MGnify/ENA primary metagenome ERZ1292640 (study PRJEB36523, sample SAMEA6512636) | groundwater metagenome | collected 2019-01-08 | study: AquaDiva: Metagenomics assemblies of 32 groundwater samples
ATATCACATATCACATATCATATATCATATATCATATCACGTATTTAAAACAATGTCAACACAAAATAAAATCAAAGGATTGCAGCGGCTATGCTTACTAACAGTTCTGCTAAGCCAGTAGAAGAAGAGTTTATAGGTTTTAGAAAATTAGCTAATTTATCTAAAAATTCTAAAGATTTTTTGGTGTCTTTTGCCGAGAGAAGACATGCCATAAGATAATTAACTATTTGGATTCGCATTCCTTCTGGATTTATAACCTCATCTGACTTTTTTAAAGATGAAAAAGTTTGTGTTACTTTTTCCCAACTATCCGTTTTAGGAAAAGCTATAAGTTTCGCTAATTCTTCTACAAAACTTTCTTCGCCACAAGATTCTATTATTTTTTGAATTTCTTTTAGTTCTACACAACCCCTACATTGACTTAAATACGTTAACGCTCTTCTTGGGCTTCCTTTTGATTCTTTTGCTATTACATCGGTACCCCTATCGGGCAATTTTATATCCTCTAGCCTACAAACTTTATCTAGTAATTCTGCAGTTTCACTAGAACGCACTTCTTTTAAATTAAAGGTATGACAACGAGTTTTTATTGCTTCAGGAATTTTATTTCCTTCGGTTGTACAAAAAGCAAAAAAAACATGCGAAGGCGGTTCTTCTAAAATCTTTAATAATGCTGAAAAAGCAGCTTTGCTAGCCATTTGAGCTTCATCTATTATTACAAATTTAGTTGCAGTTTTACCTATACAACCATATCTTAACCCATCTGTTAATTCCCTTATTATATCAACACCTCCATAAGTTGCTGCATCAAGTTCTAAAATATTGTTTTCTTCACAGCCTACTTTTTTTGCTATAATTCTAGCAAGTGAAGTTTTTCCAACTCCAGGGCCTCCAATAAACAAATACGCCTTAGGAATTTCTTTTTGCGCAAGTAAAGCTTTTAAAGACTTTGTTATACTGTCTTGCCCAATAATTCCATCAAGATCCTCGGGACGATATTTAGTTGCTAATGAAGCACAATTATTCATTTATAATCCTTAATAAAAAATTAAAAAATACTTCGCAAAAATAATTTTTGGTTTAACGCTTATATAAGTCTTTTATAACTTCAACGTATACTTGTGCTATTTCCATACATCTTTCTTTTGGTAATCCCGTGTTACTTCTTATTTCTTCCCACTTTGAATGATTTTCGAGAACGTCAACAAAAGCATGCTTTAAATCCGATAAAGTGTAATTAGACACCTTAAGCCTCTTTCTATACAAGACTTTAATCGGAGGCTCCTCGCGCTCCAAGAGCCGCCGAACAGAATATTTTACACAATTAAACTGACAAGCGTTTTAAAAATTTTTTCGCAATAAATTTATATCAACAATATATATATTATATCAAATATTTAATATAATGTCAAACAAAATATAAATTAAAATTTTATACCAAAACCTTTTTAATAAATTTTAAAATATTATTAATGTGTTTGTATCAACAACACACTTAAAATCGTTTCTGTGTCATTCTAATCAGATTCTTGCACCTTTTAAATATAAAATGGTTGTTTTTATTACACTTCAACATTTTTTATTACCTCCAATGTAATTTCTTAACAAACTGTCATGGCCTCTCCTTTAGAGTTTTTTCAATATTATCCTTATGTTTTTTAATTCTTGCTTCATACCAACATTTCTTATAAGAAGAAATACTTTTTTTATGTTCTGCGTAATATTTTTTTGAACAATCTAAAATATGCTGTCTATTTTTCAAATATTTTTTATGCGCTTTTTGTTTTAATTCATTCGTATGCCCCGCATAATATTGTTTTCTATACTCTGAAGCTTTTTGTTTATTCTTTAAATAATAAGTTTTTTGGTATATTTTTTGACATTCTTTTTTTAAAGCCTGTTCTTTTAAATTTTCAGTTGTCATTCTAGCTCCGTATAATTAAAATCATCTGTGGTAAAAGTACAAACTTCTTCTAATTCTCCCCATGACTGCCCAACAGAGACTTCAACAGATAAAGGGACATTTATAAAAGAAAAATTTATTCTACAAAATTCTTTTGCTATAAATTGAATTTCTTCTTCTAAAACAGCATCAGGCAAATAAAATGATAAATCATCATGAATGCTCAAAATTGGTTGTAAATAGTCTTTATTTAAAGTTAAAGAAAGATTGCTTAAGTTATTCATAGTGACTAACATTATATCTGCAGCAACAGATTGTATCGGCGAATTTAAAATAGCATTCATTCTTAAAGGACCGTGCCTTCGTCTTCCTACTAAACTTTCAATATACCCATACTTATTATAAAATGTTAATAATTCTTTCTGCCATTTTTTGACTCCAGAAAATTTCTCAAAAGTTTCATTGCATATTTTTTTAGAAATATCTTCAGGAATTTTTAAATTTCTTGCTATGCTCTTATAACTTGCTCCATAAAACAAAGGAAAAGTGAACTTATTTTTTACAACATCCCTAAAAGCTTTTAATTTTTTAGGTTCTTCTAAAAATTCTTCTACGTTGCCTACTCCAGCAGCTTCCGGCCACAATTCACAAATTCGTAAGGCTCTTTCTTTATGAATATCATAATTTTCTCTAATAGCTTTACAAAAGACTTCATCATTGCTAGAAAATGCAATGCACCTGGCTTCAATTTGGCCCAGATCCATAGCAACAAATTTATAATTTTCTGGAGCTACTATTATATTTCTTATATATTTACCTTTTCTTTTTGGCACATTCTGTAAATTAGGAGCTTGCCCCGAATTATGGACACAAAGTTCATTAGCAATACAATTATGGGTCTCTTCAATTTCTAAATCATACACATCTACAGGTTCTTCTAAATATTCTATTCTTGTAATTCTATGATTGTTTGCACAATTACTGTACACAAAAACACCTTCTTTATCAAAACGCTCCTGTACTTTTTTATAGTCTATTTTTAAAAGATTTAGCGCTGGGTTAGTTCTATGAATAGCTAAAACTTTATCTCCTTCTTTTAAATCACAAGCTTTTTTATAAATTCCAGAAACAAGCCGTATAGGATGTTCTGGCGTAACATCTAGATATCCTCTATGTCGTCTTCCTGTTGCTAACCAATGAATCCGCAGAATTTTCTTATGCCCAGTTTTTCCTACCCATTTTACTTTTCTTAATACTACTTTCTTATCTTCATCAAAGCTATAAGCTAAATCTCCTTCTTTAATATCTTCTATTGGTATTCCTTTTGGAAATTTTGATAAATCCCTGACAGTTTCAATAATTGTTCCTTTTGCAATACAAAGGCGCCCAGTGCTTGTAAAACAATGCGTAAATTGTGGCCTCAGTGTCCCATCCTTATTAATATAACACTTTTCATTTTTAAGATTAAATCTTTCTAAATAAGTTCCTAATAATTTTGTAATTTCTCTATACTCAATAAGAAAAGGAATAAATCTTAATCCTTGCTGAGCATATTTAAGTAGTGTGTTTTTATCTGTTGTAATTTTTTCATCTAAACCGTCCTCTTCATAAACAGCATCATCGTCAATTTTTTTGTCTAATTCTAGATGTAAAATTTCTTTAAACAAAGTTGCCACCTGTTTTGGAGAACATGGATTAAAAGTTTTATATCTTCTATTATATTCAATAATCTCTTTGCATGAATTTAATTCATTTTTTACTATTTCTAATTTTTCATTAAGACTTTTTATATATTCTAAAACAAAAATCTGTGAAACATAAACTCCTTTTGCCTGCGTTAGTAAAAGGGTTTTTGCTACTTCATTTAGATGTTTATCAGCCCACCATAAACTTTTATTTTCTTTTTTCTTTAGATTTTTTTCTTGAGATTCATATAATCTATATGTATATTTTGCATCCAGAGCGTTGTATTTAAGAATAATTTCTAAAGGATATGTGTTTAATTTAGAAGCATCAAGATTTGAAATATCTTTTAGCCAAAATCCCAAATTAATTCTACATAAAACATCCAAATTAAACATACCTTCTAACATAGACGTACGTTCATCTAAAACATAGGCCTGGCTCATAGTATCTGCCCATTGTGTTTTACAAACAATATTTTTTCCAAAAAGATATTGTAGCCAACCTAAGTCAAATTTTAGGTTATGACAAATTTTAAGACCTGAGTTCAAAAGAAAAGATTCTAATTCTTTTTTAAGATTGTGAAGCCCCCAAAATTTATCATAAGTTATAGGAAAAGCTACCGTATGGATTCCATTGCTTATAGCAATGCTAAGTATTTTATTGCCATCATAAGGACTTAATCCAGTAGTTTCTAAATCTATCGCAATTTTATCCTGTTCCTTAAAATATATTAAGGCTTCTCTTAGTTTAAAAAGCTCTTCTTTTTTTGTTATTAAAGACACTCCATCAAAATAACAACTAGGTGATTCTATTATCGGAGTGCCTAAAAATTCTACGGAGTGCGCAATATTTTTTATATCTAATTCAAACATCCCCTCGTATTCATTTTTATATTGTTAAAAGCTTCTTCTTTTTAATACCACTGAGGGGTGAAAAACAGGATAAAACCAAAATGTTTGTGCATCTGTTGTTATAGGTAATTTTCTTCCTCTCCATTGTAACATGTTACAATTTTGTTTAACTGCCCACTTTAAAACAGAGCTTCCTAATCCTATTATAACTTTAGGTTTTGTTGTTTCTAAATCTTTTTTGACAAAATCTCTACAACATTCAATTTCAAAATCTTCAGGACTTTTTTCAAAAACATTACAACTACAAAGACTAAAAAATCGTACTTTGTCCAAAGATATAAATTTAGACAAAACATTTTTTAATAACTCTCCTGAAGGGCCAACAAAATCTTGTGGGGATTCCCCTAACACATAAATTACAGGACTTACGCTCCCTGAAAATTTAGTGTTAGGAGAAGCCTTTCCTTGTACATTTAAAGGACATACTAAACACCCGTAAGTTTTTGCTAAATCAAAAAACTTTTTAGGTTCTTTTGCCGAAACTTCAGAAAAGAAAAACCCCATTTTTTAAACATCCTTTAATTTACAAAAATTTAAAAACAAGAATAAACTTTATTGTTTTAAACATTTTTAATACTATTTTAATGTTTCTAGAACAGTTGAAGAAAGTAATTGTAAATACCTATCATCTTTTCCGATTGTAACCACTTTATCAACAGCTCTATAAAAAGTAAATTCTGCAGTATTTTCAAATAGACTGCCTAGAAATTCAATGTCTACCATGAACGTACCGATATTAGGAATATTTACAATTTCAAAACTTTCCCTTTGCATTCCATATTTTCCCGCACCTTCAAATTCTATTTCATTTTCAGCAACATCAATTTTTATTAATTTATCTGTTTCTGATTTTAGGAAAATTTCACATCTATAAATAATTTGTTTTATTGCCGCCGGTATTGGGATTGTTGCAAGATTTTGTGCAGAAACTAATTTTATAATTGCTTCATAATCCAAAAATTTAACATCAGTTATAACTTTAGTAAATAATTTTACTTTATCAAATTCAACTGTTATAAAATCCTTTCCGAAGAACATTTTTCCATTAGTAAAAGCACCTGAAAATTTACACAACAATTCACAAAATGTTTTGGGCAGTAAATATTGTAAATTTGTATTAAGCTCGTGCAACAGTGAGTATTTTGAAATTCTTACATCATCTGTTGAGTAGAGCGCAGTCGAAGTGAGAGTAATTCCAAACTGATTGGTCATTGTTGGATTATCATTCACAGTGTTTAAACACTTTTTAATGCCTTTTATAAAATCTTCTGTTACTTCAATCGAAAGATTATTTTTATAATCTTTTGGAGGTGTAAACACAAAAGCAGTTGCAGGAAGTATTCCTAACTTACTTGTTGATTTACCAGCTTTTATAACAACACTGGTTTCTGACAACACAAATTTTAATTCTTCTGAAGCCAAACTATTTAGCAAACTGTAAAACACTTCTCCCGGTACTGAACAATTCAAACCAGTATTAAAATCTACCACAACACCTTGCGTTCCATTAAAAGAACTTATTTGCTCTGGGTTAAAACAAAAATGTGAGAGAATTGGAACAAGCGTTTGTTTTGACAAACATTCCTTATTGTACGACAAAGCAGTGATTAACTCCGTTTTTAACATTATGTATCCCCTTTATGTATGTTTGCATCAACAATAAAAATAAAATCGTTTCTGTGTCATTCTAAACACAGCTCTAAACAAATTGCCCGTTTATAACGGTAAAATAATTATTTTATCTTGTGTAAATTCTAAAGAAAAAGTAATTTTGAATTTAACGCCAAGTTCGTTACAACTTTTTTGCAGCTCAGTTTTGAAATTAAAAAGATTTTCTGCATTTTCTAAAGAATTGGTTTTTATATTTTTTAGAAACTTTTCTTTCTTACTGAATTTAGGAAGTTTTTTTCGTTTTATAACTTCTTTAACAGGAATATACTCAGAAACTTTTTTTAAGTCCAACCTTGTATTTGGTGTAATTTTTTTATTATCATACCCATAAGTTGAAAAAGTTTCTAAAAATTCTGTTGAGGCACAAGTCTGTTTTAAATAAAAAAAAGAAAGCAAACGTTTTTTAACTCCAGCTTCTGTCAAGAGTTTATTTTTGTCAGTGCTTAGATTTGTTGCAAAAAAAAATTTCATCCTACTTCATCTCCTGTTGCTATAATATTTTGTAGTAACTTATGCGCTAAAAAAACTTTTTATAATTTTTTTTCTATTAAAAGTTCTATTTTTTGGAAGATTTTTCTCAACTTCAAGAAAAAATAAAATATTTAATTTGTCTCTATTTTTCCAACTATTTTTTAAGCTTTCGTAAGTAAATCCTCTAACACTAAAAAATCCATCTACTTCTGCTCTTTCTTCTTCGGATAATGAGGAATAGTGCCTACTAATTCTATTGCCTTTGCTGCTTTTAAGGGCTTCGTCGCTTACACAAAGAACATTTGGAGAACAGGAGTAATCAGGAATACCTCCTATAAGAGAAGGTACAAAAACACTTCCATATCTTCCAGCACGAGTCCAGGTTGTACTATCAGCACTCCACCAGGGGTACCTCCATAATATTTCCAAAGCTGTGGCACCAAAAGAATGCGTTTTAATTTTTGGTACTCCATCTTCTGTGCAAATTGAAGCAAACACAGCGTCTAACCATACTATTTTTTGTTCTGTAGTTCTATCATTAGCAGGAGAAATCCCAATATAATCATAACCTTCATTAATTAATTTTTCTAACCATATAAGTTTTTCTCCTTGATGAAAAACAGGCAGAGCTTTTATATTATTTTTTTCCAAATACTTTAAATTTTCATACCCTTTTTGCGCTGAGGCTTCAACTTCTTTTTCTGATGGAACTCTACCAAATTCTCCAGGTATTACATCTAAATTTATTATAATATCAACATATTCTTCATTTTTTTTAATAAATTTAATATAATCCTCTATATTAATCACTTCTCCAAGTGACCACGCTGAATAAGCCCCACTATCAAGAATAGTTTCTAATTCTTGTTCTTCAACAATTTCTCTAATTTTCATAAAAGTATATTCTCTTAAAAATTAAATATTAAAGAAGTGGTATTTTAAGCTCAACTTCTACAACAGTTGTTATTCCACCTCTAGGATTAAAAGTACCTTTTACTTTTATTTTTCTGGGCTCACAAACTTTTAAAATGTCTTTTGCTATAGTATTGCATATTGTCTCCATAAACATACCTTCATTAGAAAAAGAGAATAAATAAAGTTTCAATGATTTAGATTCTAAACATTTAGCAGCAGGCGAATATGTAATTTGAATAGTTCCAAAATCAGGCTGCCCAGTTTTAGGGCATTTTGAATGCCATTCTGGACAAACAAAAGTTATCTCATACACAGTATTCGGAAAAGCGTTAGGAAATGTTTCCAATAATTGTGGTGAAACTTTTTCGGTATACACCGTTTCTTTGCTTCCCAAGTGTGACAAATTCTCTACTTTATCTAACATTTTTTCTCCTTAAATTAAACCTTTTGTTGAAGTGTTAAGAATAGTTCTATTATGAGGACCTGTTGCCACATACTGAAGTATTTCATCTATACAAGTATCTAATTCAAAATAATTTGTCCATTCTTTAAGTCTTTGAAATTTACGTATAATTTCTTTTTTTACAAGCTCAGAAGTTGGTGTCATCTTACATAAAGCACCCCTCTCTTTTTTATTAAATTTTAACATAGCCCAACCTCTTCCATAAAGTTTTTGAGTAAGAGTGTTAAAAGTCTTACTATGTAAAAATCTTATTAATTCAAAATCGGCAGAAAAAGGAGAACACTCATGTATTGCGCACCTACCATCTTTTTTATTTAAGTACTTACAATGATAATCTATAGATTCATTTTGTAAATCAGAAAATACTGTGTAATGTTTTCCATTAAAAACAACATCTCTTTCTTTTAAATCTCTAGGATGTTTTTCACTAGAAAGATAATCTAGTGTTAATCTTGAACAGCAAGCTCCACAATTTTCTGGACAAGTGAATCCTCTAAATAATAAAGGAGAGACTCTTAAAGGTTTAGGAAAATACGTTTTATTTTTATAAATAAAAGAATTTTTTGTCACACAAGCAAAATAAGTTTGTATTATTTTATCTACTGAATCTTTTGTTTTTGAAGAGATAAAAGATACCACATTAGACGGTTGTCTCAATTTTTCTTTTTTAAGAACACTTTCATTAAAAAACATTTAAGCCTCTTTCATAGGTTTAATACTGGTTTTTTGCTTTTTATAGTAACAAAAAATTAAAACATCTTTTATACTTTTGCTAATCTTTAGTTTAAATATACTTTAATCTTCTTCATAAAATTCTGTTTGGTTGTAATGTTTGTCATAAGTTTTAATTGAACTATTTCCTTTTTTTGAAAAGCCAGATAAATTAGAATTGTTATCGTAAATTTCAGATGTTTTGTTATAAAAATCTCCTCTTGCGCTTCCCTTTAAATTAGAATTTTTATCATAAAATTCTGTAGTGTTTCCTTTTTCTTTTGAATAGCCTTTATAGTTAAAATTCTTATCATAGAATTTTACGCAATTTCCTTCATCTTTTGTGCGCCCTAAATAATTAGAATTTTTATCATAAATTCTATAATCTTTCGCAAAACAAAAAGAAGCGTATAAAAGTACAAAACTTTTAAGAACCACTACAAATATATAATTATTATATTTCATTTCAGTCTCCATAATAAATTTTAAACTTTCATAAGTAGTAGCGCTTCTTCTTTTGCAGACGCATCAGTTTTAAAAATACCCCTTAGAGCAGAAGTTGTCATGCTTGCATCAGCTTTTACGCCTCTATAGGCCATACAAGAATGTCTAGCTTTAACTACGACTATAACACCCCTAGGATTTATTTTAGTCATAAGAAAATCAGCAACTTGTTCCGTTAAAACTTCTTGCACTTGCGGTCTTCGTGAAAAATATTGAAAAATTCTGGCCAGTTTACTTAATCCTATAATATGTTCACCTGGGATGTACCCAAAACTGGCTGTCCCTTCAAAAGGAAGGAAATGATGACTACAAAGTGACACAAATTTAATATCATTTACAAGAACTAATTGGTCGTAACCTTCCAAATTATCAAATACTGTTATTTTTGGTTCTGGCATAAACAAACCTTCGCATAATTCTACCAAACCTTTCGCCATTCTTTTTGCTGTGCCTTCAAGGTGGTGTTTTTGCTTATCATGTTTTTTTTCTCGCAGCCCCAAACCTTCGAGAATCAAAGCTGTTCCATTTTCTATTTTATCTATTTTTGGAAATACGGGGCTTTCTATAAAATTTTGTTTTAAGTGTTCTAATTGAGACGCAAACAAATTTTTACAGTTTAAACAGATGACTTGCGTACTAGTTATTTGTTCCCAATTTTCATTCCAAGCATCATCGCCACATTTTGCGCAAATCAATTTTTCTGATAATTTCATTATAAAAGCTCCAAATTAATTTTAAATAAAGCTAAGAGCCGGATTCTTTGTAGAAACCAATGGGTCATTTTTTTGCTCTATTAAAGGATCTATAACACCCGCTTCCATAAAACCTCTTTCTCTTAATAAGCAAGCATGACAAAAGCCACATGGAGGAAAAGAATTTTTATAGCATGTGTGTGTATACTTCATCAAAGGAAGAATTCCCAAGCTTTTTGAAAGAAGTACGATTTGTTTCTTGCTCAAATCTAATAGAGGAGCGTGTATAATAAAATCTGAATTTTCGCCAAACACACCTAATCTAATTGCTTCTGTTGCCTGCTTAATAAAAATATCTTTAGTATCATAATATCCGCCAGAATCAACCTGACATACCCCTAATACAACATTTTTTATTCCTAACAAATACGCTCTATTAGCTGCTATAGTAAGAAATAATAAATTTCTTCCTGGGACAAAAGTGGGCTCTACTCCAAGTGGCATAGAATCTATATCTTTATATTTTGGAATGGGGATGCTTTTGTCAATTAACGGACTTGTTCCAACTAAAACATTATCCCCAATATTGATAAACTCATGAGAATTAACACCCAGTACTTCGGCTACTTTTCTGGCTGCTGCTAACTCACGAATATGCCTCTGAGCATAAAAAAATGTTATAGCATGAACTTCTACAAATTTAGTTTTTGCCCACGCTAAGGCTGTTGTTGAATCCTGTCCGCCAGATAAAATTACTGTACATGTTGGTTTCATACGTTTTCCTCGCCTTGTATAAAAGTACATTTTAACTGTTCTAATTCAGAAATAAACAATACTCTACAGTCTGGACAAAGATATTTTGTACTAGTTAATCTATACCATTGTTCGCCTTCAATTTTACATTTACATTTTGCACAAATTGTTTCCGAAAAAGTGCTCATATAAAACTCCTTATTAATTTTTAATTAAAATGGCAGTCAATTTAATTAAGAATTAAGATTTATAGGTTTATCAACATACTTTCCCAAATCTTTTAAAAATTGAATTATTGTTTTGCTATAAGCAAGTTCCGATCTAACGGTATCTCTATTAACATTAGGGTATCCAGATTCTTCTAATATTGCTAACATTGCATCAACCCCAAGTGTTGGATCTTCGCATATCTTAAATCTTAAACATGAGCTTGCTGTCCGTTTTTTAGGGGTAGTTATAAATGTTTTTGGAGCTGCAATAATTGGAGGACATTTGTCATACGAAGGAATATCTTCACAAGAGAACGGAATTTCTTTTTCAATTTTTTTTTCGTCAACGGGAATTACTGTAGACGTTGTAAATAAAGCGTACCTGTCGCTATCTGCGGCTTCGAAGATTACTTTATCTTCATTAATTCTTATACATTCAGCAAGAATTACAGTTCCATCCAAATCTATTTTGTAACGACTCCCCTTTTTACAATCCTTAGCTAAAATTCCAGCTACCATACCTTCCTTATCTTTTGTTTCAACATTTAACAGAATTTGTTTATGCGCACCTTCTGGTTGAGTAAAAAATTCTTTCGTTGTTCCTGGAACACGAGGAATAATTTTATTTTCCCCTATTGCTAAAATAGCAGAATTAAGCCACTTTTTTGTAATTCCTAGGAGAGAATTCCATAATTCCTCTTTTGTGTCTTTTTCTAAAATAGCGTCAGTTGCAACAACTAGACGTAAAAGATAGGATTGTTCTTCCTCTCCTTCATTTTTTCTTAGCCCGGTCACATCAACTAGCTCATCTAATACTCTCGACACACGAACCTCCTTTATTAATTTTTAATATTAAAATCTTATATTTAGTCTACGTATTAGTACAAAAAGAGCTACATTCGTTATATACAACACACTCACTATTACCTGTTTCTTTAAGAGAAAGACACTCTAATCTAAGCTCCTTGTCTGTAACTTTTAATTCATTTTCAACCATCTCAAAGAAAAAACGACATAAATTTTCAGCGGTTGTGTAATAATCTTTATCTTCAAAAACAGTGTTCAAATCTTTGTGGTCTGCTATAATAAGAATTGTTTGTTGTATAAGCTTTTTTAAATCACCGTAATCCATTACCATTCCATTAACAAGATGTTTGGCAGAAACCGTCACTTTTCCATGATACGAATGTCCGTGCTTGTTAAAGCACGCTCCTTTATGGAAAGGCAAACTATGAGCAGCTTCAAATTTAAACTCTTTTGATATGAAAGTTCTTGTGTTGTACATTTAAAAAATCCTTCCTTTTTGTTAATATATTATGTATTATAACGTATAATGTTAATAATGTCAAATAAAATTTTTTATTTTAAAAAATCTTTTGTTTTTAGTTTTATTATCAATCTTTTAAAAAATTTATCGTAAAGAGGTTCCCTTGTTCTTCCTACAAAACCTTCTGCCAAGTGAACTATTCCGGTATTTTGTTGTGCTAAAATTGAATTAAAACCCGTTTTAACTAATTCCACACCTTCTTGAAGAGGCAGTACTCCTAAAAAAGGTGCAGTTTGTAAAGCAAGCTTATTAGCAACATCACAAACATTGTTCCAATTTAACCAATAGTTATTTACTAAAACATCAAAAACTACAAAGTGTTTGTTCTTACTGTAATAACTACCTTTTTGTACACCTGCTCCACAGCCTTCCCCATAAATTATTGCATTTGTAGCAGGAAAAAGCTCTTCTAATTTAGCAGGATTTACAGAATTATATAAATAAGTAACTAAATCGGTGGACAGTTGCGCCGCATCCGTTCTTCCACCCACTGACAATTTTTTATCATTCCAAATTAATCTTATATTTGTGCCATCTATTTTTTCTGTGAATTGCCATTTTTTAATAAGGCTAACACAAGGGTTTTTTAACTCCGTAGGAATTACTTTAAAATTTTCATCCCGTCTAAACAGTGTTTCAATTTTTGGGTACTCCATTTTTACCTCCTTTAAGTTTACAAATTTTAATACATTTTAGATGATTTCTTTTATGCGCTTCCCAAAAGTTTATAAATTAATTTAACTGCCTCTTCACCGTATCTATTTAATACAAATTCTTTCGTGGAACAATACTTATCTGATGTTCCTATAGCTTCACTAAAAGAAATAATATCAAATCCTGTTAGTAACTGGGTAGGATTTCCAAGAAAATCTGACAAGTTAAGATTAAAAATATTCTTAAATAAAAGCTTACACTCTTTTAAATTTTTTCTGTTCAAATTAATAGTTTCCTGTGTCTCCATTTTTACCTCCGTAAAAGCTTTACAATTTGTTCTTTAGTTAAATTGCCAGGGTCTTTGGCTTCTTGTAAAAAATATATTTCAACATTCCTCAAAAAACTTAATGCGTGTGTCACCTGTAGGGAAGCTGTGTTTTCTCCTTTATCTAATAGTATTATAAATTTTTTGTATTTGTTTTTTAATTCATAAAATAAACTTAGCTGAGCAGAAGACACATTTTTTGTAAACAAACACGTGCTTTTATTAAATTCAGTAAAGTATTGCTGTAAATTGAGGGCATCGAAAGGCCCTTCACAAATAAATAGAAGTTCTCCACCTTTATTAACAACATCCCAGTTAAATAGCATATCGGTTATTTTTATAATTGATTTTTCTAAACTTAAATTTTTATACCGTATTTTTTCACTCTCTTTAATAGTTCTACCAGTCCATGTTACTAACTTATTTTGAAAATAAATAGGGATTATTATTCTATATTCATACTCATCCAACAAACAACATTTAAAATTGTATTTTCTTATTAATTTTTCTACGTCATAAAAACTCCTACCTTCTAAATAATCCCAAAATCTTTTTGTCCTCCCACTATTTTTAATTTCTTTAAATTCTTTTGGAAATTCAAGTTTAGTTATAACTTTTGTTTCTTTGTTTTTATCTTTCTTAATAAATTTAAGTGCTTTTATATAATCCTCCTCCTCTACAAACTTAATTTTAATGCCTAAAAGATTACTGGCTTCTTCTTCTGTAATTTGTAACAACTTCGCAAATAAGTACGAAAGACGCTTTCCCCTGTGTAAAAAATTCCTCCAACATCCGTAGCCTGTCCCATCAATCTTTATTCCCATGTGAAAACTTGGGTCATTAGAACAAAAAGGACATTTTATGTTTACATTTCCAGAACCTACACCGCTTCCCCTATTTTTAAATTCTATAGAATGTTTGTTTAAAATTTCAATTATGTTTTTCATTTACAGTAATTCTAAACCATTTCTTTTTTGTACGTTATAATATTATAAATAGTTGATGCCGCTTCCACGCACACATTAGAACAAAAATAATTATTTTTATAAACAAGTTCTCCACACTGTAAACATTTTCCAGTTGGCTCATCTTTTTCTTCATTCCACGGAATGTATTCTGCCCCACAACCTTTTGTTATAAATTGTGAAACAGTAGGGTCAACAATTTCTCCATTTGGAGCTACTAGCCACCAATGGCAAATTTTCCCGTTAAGAGGACAATCATAATGCCCCCTAATACGTACTAATTCAGGGAACTTTTGTTGCATTGCAAGCGTGTGCTCTGCGCACATTCCATAAATATTTATTAATTTAGCTATATAAAATATATATTTTTTATTCATAACTTTTATCGTGCATTTAATATCATTTTAAATCAACAGTAATATGATTAGAATGACACAGAAACGATTTTAATAATACAATTGATACAAACACACATAAAATTATAAATTGTAAGAAGAATTGTTTGCTGCCTATTTTTTATCTTGAGCTGCGATAGTGTTCTTACCTCCTATTTTACGCTCTCGTAGAAAAAACCACTCTTGCTTCTGTCTTTCCAGCATGTGTGTTCATAGGCATTTTCATATTAAATTTTCCTTTATAAGTTTAATTTATTAATTAAGGCATTACTGCTATGTTCCTTATTTTTTCCAATTTTGCTTTTGCCAAATCCAATTCTTTTTCAGCGTTTTTTACATCTCTTAAAGCATTATAAAGCATATCGGCTTTTACTTCATGCTTGGATTCTTTCCAGGAGTTTTCTAAAATTCTTCTTCCATCTACAAACACAATCATATCTTCAATTTCCGATATGTCATAAGCTATTATTGTAAAATTAGGGCCTTCGTTGTACATTTTCATACTTCGAGCTCTCTTAATGCTTTACTAGTCATTTTACCGCCCTCCAATAATATTATCAGAATTAATACATAAAGCGCAATACTTTTGTAGTTTAGATTGATTTCTGGGCACGATTATAACAGCGTTTATCTTCCCCATATAAATTATTCTACTAATTTTAAAAAATCATTTTCAGACATAAGCGTGCTTCCATATTGTTTGGCTTTTAGCGCTTTACTAGAGGTTGAATTTATATTAGAAAGCACTAAAATATCTAAATCTTTTGACACATCTTCTTTTACTGCACCTCCATTTTTAATAACCAATTCTTGTAACACAGACCTAGGTTTAGAGGCGGTTCCAGTAAAACATATCTTTTTACCTTTTAGCACACCTTCTAATGTTTCTTTCTTTTCATCTATAATAAGTAAATATTGGCTCAGTTTTTTTATCAATATTCTACTATTTTGTATTCCCTCAACAATTCTTTTTGCTTTTGTTTCTTGATACCCTTTTAAAGAAAGTAAATTTGTTTCTGTTAAATGTAAAAATGTTTCTAAGGTATTAAAACCAAAATCAATTAAATTCTGGGCTTCTCGTCTGCCTAATAATGGCAATGCTAAGGATCCTATAAAATTTGCAAGACTTGTTTTTTTAGATTTATTAATTTCAGCCAGTATTTTTGTTGCCATAACTTTACCTATTTTAGTATTCTTAAAATCTTGTTGGTTTAATTTATATAAATCTACAACACTTGGCAAGCATCCTGCTTGTAACAAATTAGAGAATATTTTCTTGACATAAGTTTCTCCAAAAAACATAATGTTTCTTTTATTTATCCAATTTAATACTTTTCTAAATTGCGTTTCATAACATTCATCAGGGGTGCCACAATGTAAAATTGCGCCATCTTTTATAGTGACACTATTACATGATGGACATGTTGTACAATTTATATCTATCCTTTCACCACCAGGCTCTAAAAGAGTTGTTATTTTTGGAATTACGTCACCACTTCTCACGACACACACTTTATCTCCAATTTTTATACCCAATCTATCAACTTCATCAAAATTACATAAAGACACATTGTTGATTAATGTACCTCCAATTTCAATAGGCTCAACTTGCGCTACTGGCGTAATTGTTCCTGTAGGTCCAATAGAGTATTGGACTCCCAACACTCTTGTAGAGCCCTCTTTCGGGGTAAATTTCCATGCAACTGCCCATTTAGGACGATTATCTTTTTCTCCGAAAGCCGCTTGCAAACAAATATTATTAACTTTTACAACCATTCCATCAATTTCATAATTGAAAGAAGCTCTTTCACGTCCTACTTTATAAAAAGCTTGCTCCACCTCTTTATAAGTTTCATAAACTTCAGACACAACTGTATTAAAATCATTTTGTTGCAGCCAGGCTATTCTTTCTATTTCATGTTCAAACACAATTCTTTCAGAATTTTTTAATATATCAAATGCAACACATGTAATCAATTCTGATTGTTTTCCATCTAGCCTTCGTACCAATCCAGATACCGTATTTCTAGGATTAGAAAAAGACTCTCCACCCCATTCCTCCTTATCTTTCAATAAAAGTATTGCTTCACACCTAACCGATAAATCTATTTGTTCTGCTATTTTTTTAGGGAAACCTTTTGCATTTTTTATTGTGTGAGTAACATCGTCTCCTTGAAAGCCGTCTCCTCTAGTCAAAGCTTGTACAAAATTACCTTTTTTGTACAACAATTCTATACTCACCCCATCTAATTTAGGTTGCACTACAAAAGAATCTGTAAATCCAATAGTTTTTACCCATTTCATAAACTCTTCGTTGCTGTTAACATTATTAAGAGAGCCCATTGGAATTTTATGAGACACTTTTGTAAGAGGCGAGTTAGAAGATGCTCCAATTTCTTTAAGAAAATTATTATTACAATCAACCTCTTTTAAAAGTTCTACAAGATGATCAAACTCAGAATCACACATTATAGGAACATCGTTGTAATAAGCATTTGATGCTTTTTTTAACACATCTACTAAGTCTTCGACAGACATTGAAGAGAGCTTCAATAAATTCATTTTAACTTCCTTTAAAAATCATTTACATTGTTTTAAATCAACAGTAATATGATTAGAATGACGTAGAAACGATTTTAATAATATAATTGATACAAACATACATCAAACATGTTATTACACGAGTCCTTTATTAATTTTACAAAAATGATCCTCTAGAGTACAAACTACTTCTTCTAAGAGTTTTTTCTCTTCTTTGTTTTCTTCACCTTTTTTAGCTAACAAAGAAAAAATTTCTTTTGAAATGGATAAATTAAATTTTTTACCAATATCTACAATTTTTAATAAATTGACTTCTGTTAGCTCAGCTAGCTGCCAAGCTTTTGTTAAAGGATTCCATGTACGTGAAGGAATTTTTTTAAGTTCTTCTATAATTTTAATATTATACGGAAAAATTATCTTAACAATATTGCCAAATAGAAAAATATTACACTTCTTCAAAACGTTTTACACTCTCTTTTCTGCATAACAACTTATGCACTCTTTCCCAGACAAATCAAAAGCAAAATATTTTAGTTTATCTATTATTCCACAACTTCCGCATGTCACGTAAAGCTCTTCAAAACAAATTTTACAATATAATTCATCCCTATGCTCGTCATCATACCACTCTTCTGGCAAACTATTAGTTCCTCCATCAACTGAAATTTTACTGCTGCACCCATCACAATCATACCTATCTAAATACGCTTGCCCTTCTTTTGTTCGTTTAAAAATTCTACCCATCTTTAGAATCCTCACAAAAAATTCCTAAAAACTCGTTCAGTCTTATATGAAACCAAACAAAGTTTCTTAACTTCTTTTAATTCTTGTAAATATCTTCCTGATACAAAATCTTTTACTCTTTTACTCTTTTTATGTTGTTTTGCAAATAATCCTCTTGCTTTTCTATTAAGCTTCTTTTTCAAATTCTAACTTAGCTTTTGTTTTTTCTCTTGTTCCAACAATACTTAACCCCATTTTTTCGTCTTCGTCATCCTCCACATAACAAACATTCAATACATCAAGATTATAACAAATATAAAATACAATGTCAATACAAAAATAAATTTATTTTATAGTAAAAGTTTACTGTCTTTAAGCAACTTCTGAAAAAGATCTTCGCCTTGCGCTAAATAAAATAAAATCTTTTCGTCTATAGATTTTTTAACAACTAAATCATAGATAAACACATGATGTTTTTGCCCTGTTCTATGACATCTTTTTTCTGCCTGTTTTCTAATAATTGGAGAAACAGGTGATTCATAAAAAATCTGATATTTGCACACGTCTTGTAAATTAAGACCCAAAGCTCCGCTTTTACTATTAACAACCAACACTTTACATTTTGGGTTGTCTAAAAATTCTTTTATAGTTTGTTGTTTATCTTTAGTTCCTGAGTATAATCTAACATGCAAAATTTTTAATTCATTTAATTTTTCACAAATTAAATCTCCTGAATATGTATATTCATAATAAATAACCACCTTTTCAGCAGCGCTAGTCAACATAAATTCTTGCAAATAAAATATTTTAGGATTAAAGGAAAATACGATGTGTTCTTTTTCTCCTATAGGGTTGTTACAACATAAATATCCTGATGTTATGCACCGCATTACATAAAACGTATTGCCTATTTTTTCAACATTGCCCCCTATATCAAGTGCGTCCTGTAATACTTTATTATAGTAAGTTTTAGCATCATCAGATAAATCTAATGTTATTTTTATATTAGTTTTTTCTGGTAAATCATTTACCTCTTCTTCACTATATCTTATACTTTTATTTTTCATTTTCTCATGCAAACGATTTTCTAATTTTGGGTTTAAAGTGTAATCAACGCCCCTCCATCTATTCATTTTTGCATTAAAAAAAGCCTCTCTAAATACAAATATTGAATCTCCTAATGTCTCTCCCCTATCTATTAAATAAAACTGTGCCCAAAAGTCCTGCGCATCTCTTCCGAACGGAGTGCCTGTTAACCCATACCTATATTTACACATTTTTGAAACTTTTTCTAAAATAGAAAAAATCAAAGAAGAGCTTGATTTTACTGAATGAGATTCATCTAAAACTAAAGTATCAAATATTGATAGCACCTCCCGTATTAATATAATATTTGGCCTCCATTTTCTACCCTCTTTGTTTGAAAACATAGAAGTAAAAGAAGGATAAGGAACAACTACCAAGTCTTCTTTGCAGTTTTGTAATTGTTCTAACTTTTCTTTGCTCGTTTTGCCAGTTAGTTTTAAAATAGACAAGTAGGAATGTTTATTTACTTCCCTTTCCCAACCCTCCATAGAAACCTCATAAGGGACTAAAATTAAAGCTTTCTTAAATTTTCTTTCTTGTTTTTTATATGCCAATATGGCTAATATTATTGCAGTTTTTCCTAATCCCATGTCAACAAAATAAAGAAAAGAGTTATTATAATGCCCTATCAAAAAACAAACTAATTGATGATGAAATAAAGGATTCTTTATCGGCAAAGTAGGAAACAGCTCTTTAATTTCTTTTTCGAGTTCAGATTTTGGCAGTTCTTTTATCCAATCCCAATTATTTAGATCTTTTTGTAAGAAAGTGTTTATTATGTGTTTAGGCAACATTATTTTAATTTTATCTCAGTTTAAAAAGGTTTAATTTTTACAGAGTTTTTGTGACAATTATACTAAAATATCTGTTATATTAAAATCTAACAAGTTTCATTATTAGTCGTTTTTAAGAATTATCTATTTTCTGGGGGGTTAAAGGACCTCCTATAAAATCTTTAGCAATTTTAAGGTGTTTAAAAATGTGGTTTTTACTTTTACTGCATTCAAAATGTGCTTTTTCACATTCATAATAAAAATCAACTATAGCTCTAACAGACTCCGTAAATTGTAAATATTTCTTAATTTCGTAGGCAGTCATTTTTTAAATCCTTTTCTTTAAAAGCTTCCTCATAAAAATTATTTATACAATAAAAACACGGCGTATCTATATGACACGAACAACAGGAATAAAAGTTGAAGGCACGTTCTTTCCATTTTTATAACAACGAAAAGGAATTCCATTTGTAGCACAAACTGTAGCTACAGCCATTTCTTCTATTTCATTTCTACCAGAAATCAACGCAAATCCCTCGAATCCTCTTATATCTAATTTAATTTTAATTTCTCCGCATCAGTCTTTTTTACATAAATACTTTCAAAAAATTCATCACTATCACAATCAGGACAAAGTAATATTTCTTTATCTCCAACCCAATCACACCATTTACATTCTTTAATTTCATAAATTTTCATTATTTAAGACTCCTCTTAATTTATAAATAAATCTTAACTTTACCCCTATTAAGTCAGCAACGTTAGCAATCCTCGTGCGTATTTAATAATTTGTTTTTTAGTTGGCGTGTCACTTAAGTTATGAAGCATATCGGCTATTTTCACTTTTAGTGCTATTTTATTTTTACGTACATTTTTAAGATAATATTCGTAAGATTCCGAAGACCGTTTTGTTAAACAATCTACTGCTTTTATAACATCTTCCGTAATTTTTGCATCAATTAACATATTTTTTGTTAAACCTGTATTCTCAAGCACATCATGTAACC
>ERZ1292640.1300-Hain-H43-02um-R1-1300-length-20683-cov-9_pt1 | contig 20683 bp, 19 predicted proteins | sample MGYA00564404_ERZ1292640 | MGnify/ENA primary metagenome ERZ1292640 (study PRJEB36523, sample SAMEA6512636) | groundwater metagenome | collected 2019-01-08 | study: AquaDiva: Metagenomics assemblies of 32 groundwater samples
GACCTGGTGCCCGACTACCTGACCTCGGTGAAGGACGGCGCGTTTTACGGCTGGCCCTACAGCTATTACGGGCAGACGGTTGATGTGCGCGTGACGCCGCAGCGGCCGGACCTGGTGGCCAGGGCGATTGCACCCGATTACGCGCTGGGCTCCCACGTCGCGCCGCTGGGCATGGTGTTTGCCGAAGGCAACACGCTGCCTACGTCGCTGGCCAGCGGCGTGTTTGTCGGCCAGCACGGCTCGTGGAACCGCAAACCGCTGAGCGGCTACAAGGTGGTGTTTGTGCCCTTCATCGGCAGCAAACCCTCGGACAAACCCATCGATGTGCTGACCGGTTTTGTCAGTCCCGATGGCAAGGCCTGGGGGCGCCCGGTCGGTGTAGCCCTCGACAAACGCGGCGCGCTGCTGGTGGCCGACGACGTGGGCAATGTGGTCTGGCGCGTCAGCGGCCAGACGCCGCGTTAGGGCCACCATGGATGCGGTGTGCATGGTGATGACGGCCGTGGGCAGCGAGGCCGTGGCAGAAATGTTGGCGCAGCAACTGGTTGAAGACCGGCTGGCCGCCTGTGTGCAGGTGATGCCGGTGAAAAGTTTTTATGTCTGGCAGGGCGAAAACCGAAAAGAGGCCGAATACCTGCTGCTGATCAAGACCCGCGCGGCGCTGTATGCGCAGGTGGAAAGCTTCATTCTTGCCCATCACGCGTATGAAACACCGGAGATTCTCCAACTGCCGGTGACCGCGGGCTCAAACGCCTACCTGCAATGGCTGGGCGCCTCCACGCAGGGCATGGACGGCAAGGCGCTATGAGTAGGTGATCCAGTCCGCGTGTTCCGGTGCGTCCAGGTGCGGCAGCGTGTTGTAGGTCACCAGCATGTGGCGCTTGGGGGTGAACGCAAATTCGGTCACCGAGCAGTTGCGGATGCGCAGGTTCAGGTCGATGGTGGCCTCGGGGCTGGTGCCCAGCACATGGCCCACGGCGGTGGCAATCGGGCCGCCGCTGGAGACCAGCAGCACGTTGCCGGTGTAGCTGGTCTTGACGTGGTCCAGCACCCCGGTGATGCCCGCCACAAAATCGGTGTAACTGGGCATGCCGCGCGGGCTGACCACGCCGGCCATCCACTGCGCCAGGCCGTCCTTGAGCAGGCGGAAGTGGCTGCGGACCATTTCGGGCGAGGTAGGTTTTTCGAGTTTGGCCGGATGGATGGCCGCAATCACCGCCTCGGCGTCGTATTCGTTGAGCCCGGTCTGCCGCAAGGCATCGGGCGCCGTGCCCATGCCTTCGCAGATGCCGGCAAAGGTCTGGATCTGGCGGTTCAGCGTGCCGGTCAGCGCCGCGTCGAAGGTCAGGCCCTTGGATTTGAAGTACTCCCCCAGGCGCACGCTCTGCCTGTGCCCCATGCTGCTCAGCACATCGTAGTTGTCAGCGCCAAACGAGGCCTGGCCGTGGCGCACGAGGTAAAGGGTTCCCATGGGTAAATTGTGGCCCGCCCACCTGCTGAATTTAGTCACGCGCGGGACTGGTTGTTGCAGCTTAGGACGCCAGAGCGACAACGACCAGAAATTTCAAGCAAGGGCCGCGGAACCGGCTTTGCCGGGCCGCAGGCGCAGCGGCCCCCTCGGGGGGCAGGGAGTTACACGCAGTGAACGACCGTGGGGGCCTCAGCCAATACCCTGGCGACAGTGGCGCTGTCCACGTTGCCGCCGCACAGCGTGGTGCCCACCACTTGGCCCTTGAGCTGCGCGCGTTCCTGCATGGCGGCTGCAAAACTCGCGGCGCCCGCGCCTTCGGCGATGTTGTGGGTATCGGCATACAGGTCGCGCATGGCCTGCGCGACCTCGTCGTCGCTGACCTTCACGATGTGGTCGAGGTGCGGCAGCAGGATGTCGAGTGCGGCCGGGTCCGCGATGCGGCAGGCCATGCCGTCGGCCAGCTGGGTGCTGACCGGCGCTTCGATCACCCGGCCCGCGGCCAGTGATTCGGCATAGGTGGTGGCATGGGCGCTGACTACACCGACGATGCGCAGCTTGCGGCCCAGTGCCAGCTTGGCGGCAATGGCCGAACACGCGCCCGAGCCCTGGCCGATCGGTACATAGACCACATCGAGCTCTGGCACCGCCAGCATGAACTCCCACCAGTAGGTGCTCACGCCGCTGAGCAGGTCGGTATGAAAACTCGGCACCATATGGGCGCCGCGTTCGGTCGCCAGGCGCATCGCGTACTCGCGGCTTTCCTGGAAGTCTTCGCCGTGTTCGATCAGCGTGACGCCGAGCGCGCGCATGGCGGCGTTTTTTTCCAGCGAGTTGCCGTGCGGAACCACGATGGTGCAGGCCACGCCATGCGCGCGTGCGGCCCAGCCTATGCTCTGGCCGTGGTTGCCCCGGGTGGCGCTGATGACTTCCTTCGGTAGCGTGCCGGCCTGGCTCAAGGCGTCGAAATAAGTCAGCCCGCCGCGTATCTTGAAAGCGCCGACCGGCGTGTGGTTCTCGTGTTTGATCCAGCAGTCGGTGCCCAGCCGCTGGCTCGACAGGCCCCAGCGGTATTGCGGCGTGGCCTGGAACTCGCGGTAGACCACGCGGGCCGCGGCTTCAATGTCTGCGAGTGAAGGCAGCGGGCTGCTGCGCAGGTCTTTCAGAATGGCGTTCATGTGCTTGTTCGTTTTTCGCTCAGCAGGCGCAGCGCCAGCAGGCCCAGCACGCTGCCCATGACATAACGCTGCACGCGCATCCATGCGATGTTGCGGTTGAGAAAAACCGCCAGGCCGGCGGCGAAAAAGATGATCACGGTGTTGATGGCCAGGCTCACGGCAATCTGCACGGCCCCCAGGCTCAGGCTTTGCAGCAGGACCTGACCGCGTTCGGGGTGCAAAAACTGCGGGAAGAAGGACAGGTAAAACATCGCGACCTTGGGGTTCAGCAAATTGGTCATGAAGCCCATCAGGAACAACTTGCGCGGCGGGTCGTGCGGCAGGCTGCGGGTTTCAAACGGCGACAGCCCGCCGGGTTTGACGGCCTGCCAGGCCAGCCACAGCAGGTAGAGCGCGCCAGCGACCTTGATCGCGGTGAATGCCAGCGGCGCCGCCAGCAGCAAGGCGCTCAGGCCGAAGGAGGCGCCCAGCAAATGCACCACAAAACCGAGGGCCACGCCCCCCAGCGAGACCATGCCCGCGCCGCGTCCCTGGCACAGGGTGCGCGAGATGCAGTAAATCATGTTGGGCCCGGGTGTGAGCACCAGCGCCAGCGCGACGAGGGCGAACCAGGCGAGTTCGGATGCGGTGAGCATCTAGATTCCTTTCGATTCGAGCGTGACCAGGCCGCGCGGCGTCTGCAGCGTGGCCAGAAGATTGGGCGCACCCTGGGTCACCGTCACACCGGCCAGCCCGATGGCGGCATGGGCTGCTTGCAGCTTGTCGGGACGCGGGTGACGGACCTGCAGCGCCTGCAGCGTGACGCCAGACGCCGGCATCGCGTCCAGTGGATGGGCGGCACGCGCCGGGTCCTCGCCGGCTTCCCCCCACTGGATCAGGGTCGGCAGACCGCCGTAGAACAGCCGCTGGCCGTCGTCGCGCACGGTGATGCGCCACTGGAGCAGGGCCGTCGCAGTCTGCCGCGAGACTTCCAGAACGCTGCCGCGGTCCAGCCCGAGGGCCGCCAATGCCTTGACGGCCGAGACCACGCCCGGCACGCTGGCGACAAAATGCACCAGCTGCGGGCCTTCACTGGCCACGCGCGCCTGCAGTTCGCGGTCGTCCATGTCGAACCAGCGGTGTGTGCCGGCCGCCCTGAGGGGCGTGGCGCCAGGCTGGATCGCAATGATTTCGAAGTAGGCGCGCGGGAAGGCGGGGCCGGCCACGCTGAACAGGCGGTTATGCGTACCCATCAGCGGGTGTTCGCCGCCGGGGCCGGGCGTGATGCCCAGTGTCTCTTCGCACCAGACCACGCCCTGCGCCAGGCTGTCGGCCACGACGACCAGGTGATCGACCTGGGCGTGGCTCATAGCGTCACCGTGCCGTCGATGCAGGTGACCGACTCGCCGCCAACCCAGACCTGGGGGGCGCCGTCCGCGTTTTCACGCGACAGGTGGACCCGGCCGGCGCGGCCCAGGCAGGTGCCCTGCGCCACGATGTAGTGTTCGGGCGCGTGCATTTCGGCCATCAGCCACTGCGCCAGGCTGGCGTTCAGGCTGCCGGTGACCGGGTCTTCCTCGATGCCGATGGGCGCTGCAAAAGCCCGCACCTCAAAGTCTGCCGTGGCTGCTTCTGCGGGGCTTGAGTGTGTGCTGCCGGCAAAAGCGCGCGCTTCGCGGTTGGTGCGCGCTATTAAAACAGGAGCTGTCTGCGAAGGATGGGCGCCGACTACACCCACTTTTAGGCCCTGTTTCTTGAGTGCGGCGTGATCCGGTTGCAGCTGCAGCACGGTGTCGGCGCTGTCCAGCAGCAGGCCCAGCCACACCGGTCCGTTGTCGAGCAGCTGCGCGGCCAGGATGTGTTGCGCTTTCAGGCCGAGGGCGGCGGCCACCTGCGCCAGCACCGCCGGGCTGGGCGCCGAGCGCTGCAGGGGCGGCGCGGCAAAGGCCAGCCGGTCGCCTTCGCGCCGGATGTTCACCAGGCCGACCTGGCATTCCTGCACGATGAAGTCCTGGCGCCTGGGGGTGCCGCCGGCCCGCAGCCAGGCGTGGCAGCTGCCCAGCGTGGGGTGGCCGGCAAAAGGCAGTTCGCCGCCCGGCGTGAAGATGCGCACGCGGTAGTCGGCCGAGGGATCGGTGGGCGGCAGCACAAAGGTGGTTTCCGAGAGATTGGTCCAGCGCGCAAAACGCTGCATGGCTTCGTCGTCCAGGCCGCTGCCGTCCAGCACCACGGCCAGCGGGTTGCCGAAATAGGGCTGGTCAGTGAAGACGTCGACTTGTTTGAAGGGCCTGGTTTTCATGGTGCGGGGTCAGAAGATGGAAGGTGAAAGGTGAAAAAGTCGAAGTTGTCAGGACAGCGCCAGGTCCAGCACACCCTTGCTGGCCTGCCGGGCGCACAGCTGCTCGTACCAGCGTTCGAGGTGGGGCCGGCTCTGGCGCGGTTGCGGCAGGCCGAACCAGCGATGCACCTCGCAGGCCACGGGAATGTCGGCCACGGTGAAACGCTCGCCGACCATGAAGTGACGCTGCGCCAGGTGGGCGTCCAGCATCGCCATCAGCGCCTCGACCGCGGCGTTGGACTCGTCAAGCAGCGCGGCGTCGCGCTGCTCGGGCGGCGTGCGCACCAGCTGCCAGAAGCCGGGGCGGCTGGCCGGGTTCAGCGTGGTCTGCTGCCAGTCCATCCAGCGCTCGGCGTCAAAACGCTCACGCAGGTCGGTCGGGTACATGTCACCGGGCGAATACCGGGCGCACAGGTAACGCACGATCACGTTGGACTCCCACAGCACGAAGCCGTCGTCCTCGATCACCGGCACCAGCGAGTTGGGATTGAGCGCCATGTATTCGGGCGTCTTGACCAGGCCAAACAGGCCGCCTGCCTCGGTGCGCTGGAAGTCCAGGCCAAGCTCCTGCGCCGTCCACACCACCTTCTTGACGTTGATGGAGCTCATGCGCCCCCAGATATTGAGCATTTATTTGGCCCCCACCGCGTCCGCTGCGTGTTCTGCGCTGGCCGTGCCGGGACGACTCTCCCGGATCGCCGCCGCGAGCGCAGCAATACCCGTGTTGATCTGCGCGATGCTGGCCGTGACAAACGACAGGCGCAGGGTGCGTTCGTCGGCGTTGTCGGCGTAAAACGCGGCGCCCGGCACAAAGGCCACGTTTTTGTCGACGGCTTTGGGCAGCAGCGCCACCGCGTTCATGCCGGCCGGCAACCGCGCCCACAGGAACATGCCGCCGTCGGGTGTGTTCCAGCTCACGTCAGCTGGCATCTCGCGTTGCAGCGCGGCCAGCATGGCATCACGCTGCGACTTGTACAGTGCGCGAATGGTCGGCACGTGGCGGTCCAGGAAGCCGTCCTTCATCACCTCGGCCACCATGCGCTGGTTGAAGCCGGGGCTGTGCAGGTCGGCCGCCTGCTTGGCCTGCAGCAGCTTGGGGTACAGCGCTTTCGGTGCGACCAGAAAACCCAGACGCAGACCGGGCGCCAGCACCTTGGAAAACGAACCGAGATACAGGCAGCCGTCCGGGTTGCGGGCGCTCAGCGGCAGCGGCGGCGGCGTGTCGAACCACAGGTCGCCGTAGGGGTTGTCTTCCACAATCGGCAAACCCAGTTCGGCGGCGCGGGCCGACAGCGCGGCGCGGCGCGCCTCGCTCATGGTGCGGCCGGTCGGGTTCTGGAAATTGGGCAACACATAGAGGAAACGTGCGCCTTTGGCCTTGCGTGCGAGGTCGTCCACATCAATGCCGTCGTCGTCGCTGGCCACACTCACCACCTGCGGCTCCATCGGCGTGAAGGCCTGCAGCGCGCCGAGGTAGGTCGGCGTTTCCACCAGGATGGGGCTGTCCTTGTCGATCAGGATCTTGGCCAGCAGATCGAGGCCTTGCTGCGAGCCGGTGGTGATCAGCACCTGCGCGGGGTCCACGTTCCACGGCAGCATCGCCGCCACCATCTCGCGCAGCGGGGCGTAACCTTCGCTGGCGGCATATTGCAGGGCTGCCGGCCCGTCTTCGCGCAGCACCTTGGCGCAGGCCTCGGCAAACGCGCTGACCGGAAAAGTCTTGGGCGAGGGCAGGCCACCGGCAAAACTGATGATGCCGGGCTTTTCGGTGACCTTGAGGATCTCGCGGATCACCGAGGGGTTCATTTTTTCGGCGCGTGCGGCCAGGGTCCAGTGCATATTGCTTCTTTCCATGGTTGTTCTCTTTTCTGTCGTCAATCCACGATAAACAGTGTCGCACCTTTGGGGGCGCTGGACCGGTGCGCCTCGGCCCCATCGGCCACCTGGTAACTCATGCCGGGCAGCAGCACATGCACGCTGCCGTTGTCGAGTTCGGTGTGCAGCTCGCCCGCCAGGCACAGCAGGATGTGGCCCTTGCTGCACCAGTGGTCGGACACGTAGCCGGGCGTGTACTCGACCATGCGCACGCGCACCTCGCCAAACTGCTGCGTGCGCCAGAAGGCCTGGCCGCCTTGTGCCGAATGCTCGGTACGCGCCACGGTGGACCAGTCGGTCGTGCCGAAAGGAATGTGGCTCATCTTCATGTGGCGGCCTTCAAGGTGGCGGTGTGGACGGGCATTTTTTTGCCGGCAAACACGGTGGCGATCACGGCCAGGGCAAAACCCACGGTGACCGCGTCCAGGCGCTCGCCGAGCAGCGGCACCGCAAACAGCATGGACAAAAAGGGCTGGACCAGCTGCACCTGGCTGACACGTACCGTGCCGCCCAGCGCCAGGCCGCGGTACCAGGCAAAAAAGCCCAGCCACATCGAAAACACACCGAGGTAGGCAAAGCCGGCCCAGGCGCTGGTCTTGATTGCCGCCTGGGGCCAGCTGAGCAGCGCCAGCGGCAGCGTCAGGGGCAGGGAAATCAGCAGCGCCCAGCAGATCACATGTTCGGCCTGCATGTGCTGCGACAGCCGCGCGCCGTAGCCGTAACCGACGGCCGCGCACAACATGCCGGCCAGCAGCAGAAGGTCTGCGAAATGGATGGACAGGCCGGCGCCGCCGCCGGAGCGCAGCACGGCAAACACCACCACCAGGGCGCTGCCGAGGGCCGCGCACAGCCAGAAACCGGCCGAGGGCCGCTGGCGGTGCAGCAGGGCGCCGACGGCGGCAGTGGCCAGCGGCAACACACCTACGATCACGCTGGCATGCATGGCCTCGACATAACGCATGGCGATCGAGGTGAACAGCGGGAAGCCGAACACCACGCCGCCGGCGGTGATGGCCAGTGGCAGCCAGTCCTGCCGCTGCGGCAGCGGTGCGCGCGTGGCGAGCAAAAACACGGCCGACAACGCGGCCGCGACCACGGCCCGGCCCAGCGCGATGAACACGCCCGACATCTGCGGCGCCTCGGGCGTGCCCACGGCCAGTCGCGTCATCGGCAGGGTCACCGCAAAAATCACGATGCCCAGCAGACCCAGCCACAGGCCCTTGTTGATCTGTTGTTGCGTCATAAAAAGAGCATCCAGATCGCGGTGGCCACCAGCACGGCCGCCATGGCGCGGTTGAACCAGACCAACCTCCGGCCGCTGCCTGCGGGGCCGGACAGCCACTCGCGCAGCAAGGAGCCAGCCAGTGCGTAGAGCAGGTTGCTGGCAAAGGCATAGGCCAGCATCACCGGCAGCACCACGGCAAAACGCAGGCCGGGGTCGCTGCGCCCGGCGATCCAGCCGCTGACAATCGCGAGCGCCAGCATCCAGGCCTTGATGTTGACGAACTGCAGCGCCGCGCCCTGCCAGAAGCCGACGTTCATGCGTTCGGCGTCGGCTTCGCTGAGTTGGCGTGAACGCGCGATTTTCGAGGCCAGCCAGAGCAGGTAAACCACGCCGATGAGTTTGATCGCCAGTCCCAGCAGTGGAATCGCCAGCAGCAGCGCGCCCAGGCCCAGCGCACACAGGCTCAGCAACACGCCCCAGCCGACCGGCACCGCGCAGACAAAAGGCATGGCGCGGCGCAGGCCGTGGTTGGCCGCCAGGGCGGTGGACAGGGTGGTGTTGGGGCCGGGCGAAAAGCTCATCGCCGTCGCCAGCACCAGCAGGGCTGTAAATTCTTGCCAATTCATGACTCAGACTTTATAGTTCAAGCCAGCACACTACCAATACAGTTGTAGTGACAAATTTTCAAACTGTGCTGGTCAAATTGTCAGCACACAGGCCGCGGGTGTTGCTTTGCACCGGGGTCGCCGGGGTCCGCCATGTTGATGAAAACCGCTTCCCAGTCCCTGACCGAGCAGCTCAGCGCCCGGTTTGCCGAGCGTATTCGCAGCCGCTTGCTGGCGCCCGGCGCGCGCCTGCCCTCGGTTCGTCTGTGTGCCGAGCAGCAGGGCGTCAGTGTGTCCACCGTGGTTGCGGCGTATGACCAGTTGCAGGCGCAGGGCCTGGTGGTGGCACGCAGGAACCGCGGATTTTTTGTCCGCGATGCATCGTTCAATGCGGCCCTGGCGCCCGCCCCTCTGGCGCATGCTGCTGCAAAAAACGGAGCAACCGGGGTGCTGAAGGCAGGCGCACCTGACACCCCGGCGCCGCTGAGCAGCTGGAGCACCGCGACCTGGATGGCAACCCGGCAGGCGCCGGTGGATGCCACCGCGCTGATCCGAGGCATGTTCCACAAGGTCAGCAACAAGCCGCAGCCGGGCATGGGCGTGTTCCCGACGGAGTGGCTGGAAACCAGCTTCATGCCGGCGGCGGTGCGCAAGGTCACCAGCGTGAGTGCGCTGCGCGAGTTTTCACTCAGTTATGGCGAACCCATGGGCGACAGCGGCCTGCGTCGCGCGCTCTCGCAAAAACTCAGCGCGCTCAATGTGCATGCGCTGCCCGAACAGATCATCACCAGCGTGGGCGCCACCCATGCGCTGGACATCGTGAGCCGCACGCTGCTGCGCGCCGGCGACTGCGTGATGGTCGAGGAGCCCGGCTGGGCCGTGGAGTTTGCCCGGCTCGACGCGCTGGGCATGCGCATCCTGCCGGTGCCGCGACGCGCCGACGGGCCGGATCTGGAAGTGATGGCGCAGTACTGCGCGCTGCACAGCCCCAAGCTGTTTGTCAGCGTCAGCGTGTTCCACAACCCGACCGGTTATTGCCTGACCCCGGGCAGCGCGCACCGCGTGCTGCAGCTGGCCAACCAGCACAACTTCCACATCGTCGAGGACGACACCTACAGCCACCTGGCGCCCGAACACGCGACGCGCCTGTGTGCGCTCGACGGCCTGCAGCGCACGATTTATGTCAGCGGTTTTGCCAAAATCCTCGCGCCCGGCTGGCGCGTCGGCTTCATGGCCGCGCCGCCCGACCTGGTGGAGCGCCTGCTCGACACCAAACTGCTGGGTACGCTGACCACACCCTCGCTGCTGGAAAAAGCGCTGGCTTGGTGCATCGACCAGGGCCAGCTGCGCCGCCATGCCGAACGCATTCGCACACGGCTGGACGCGGCCCGCGCCCGCAGCGTCAAGCTGGCGCTGGCGCACGGCTGCAGCTTTGCGGCGGAGCCCGCCGGCCTGTTCGGCTGGGTGGAGACCGGCGTGGACACCGACGCGCTGGCGCAGCGCATGCTCGACGAGGGTTACCTGATCGCGCCCGGTGCGCTGTTTCACGCGGTGCGCAAACCCAGCACCCTGATGCGCATCAACTTTGCGACGACGCAGGAGGCGGCGTTCTGGAAGGTGTTTGCGCGGCTGCGGGACAGCATGAAGTGAGCTGTCTTCAAGTTTCTATGTGTTTTTGGACGCCAGCCCTTGATGGGCGGGCGCAAGATGCTATTGAATTAATAGCAAACGCGACCCCCCGGGCCGGCAAGGAAAAAGGGGGCCCTCCATGCTGATCGAGCAACTCCGGCCTGCCCACGCGCCCGACTACCGGGCGCTCATGCTCGAGGCCTATGCCCTGCATCCCGACGCTTTCACTTCCAGCGTCGCCGAGCGCGCCGCCCTGCCGCTGTCGTGGTGGCAGTCGCGCCTCAGCGAAGAGCCGCTTGCCGCGGAGCGGGTGCTCGGTGTGTTTCAGGACGGCCGGCTCGCCGGTGTGGCCGGCCTGTTGTTCGAGACGCGCGAGAAGCTGCGCCACAAGGCCACCCTCTTCGGCATGTATGTGCCCGCCCGGTGTCGCCAGCAGGGGCTGGGGCGCAGTCTGGTGCAGGCCGTGCTGGTTCAGGCGGGCGCCCGTCCCGGGGTCCGGCTGGTCCAGCTCACGGTGACGCAGGGGAACGACGCTGCCCGGGCCTTGTATGAAAGCTGCGGCTTTGTTGCCTATGGTGTCGAGCCCTTTGCCGTCGCCACAGGTCCGGCCTACGTCTCCAAGATCCACATGTGGTGCAACATCGGGCTTCCCGATGCCAGCCTTTCCTGACCCGGGACACACCATGGCAGGCAGGAGCCCAGGTATTTCCGAATGAACGCTGCTGAAACGCTTTTCGCACGCGCTGCGCGCAACTTCTTCACCCACAGTGGTCATGTGCCACTGGTATTGCTGATTCTCGAGGCGCTGCTGGCGCGCCCCGGTTATTTTGCCGGCGCCGACCCTTATCTGTTGCTGGCCTCGGGCATCGGGCAGGCCTGGCTGATGGAGTGGTTGGCCCTGCGCGGCCGGCCGCGGCCTTTTCTCGCCAATCTGGCCGGCCCGCTGCTTTATTCCCTGGTCGAGACGGGCCTTGAGGGCGCCGCTTTCTTCCAGCAGTGGCATCACCAGGCCTACTGGGCTTTTGCACTCGGCTTCGCCCTGCTGCAATCGGCGCAGGCCAGGCAAGCGGGGGGCGCGGCCCCTCTGGTGTTGGCAGAGAACGTACTGCGCTCGGCGATCCCGCTCGTGATGTATGCGCTGTTCGAGGCCCGCAGCAAGAACACAGCGCTGTCGTTCGACGTCTTCTTTGCCGACCGCGCGCATGACTTTCTCGCCGTGGTGCTGCTCTTGCTCGGGGTGCTGCTGGGCTTTGCCGACATCAATCTGCGCCGCTCACTGGCCACGGTGCGCTCGCTGACGGCGCGCCTGCGCCAGTATTCGGAGTGGTCGCTCGGGCGTGGCATTCTTGACCGTGCGATTGCTGACGAGCGCAGCCTGTCGCTGCAGCGCGTGGGCCGCGCCATCTTGTTCATGGACATTCGCGGCTTTACCGCCTGGAGCGAATCGCAGACGCCCGAGGCCGTGGTCCGCATGCTCAATGCCTATTACCGGACGGCGGAAGAGGCGCTGGACGAGCACCCTCCGATCAAGCTCAAATACACCGCCGATGAAGTCATGGCCGTGTTTGCGGATGCGGCCCAGGCCGTGACCGCGGGCTCGCGCATGCTGGCCTCGACGCGCAAGCTGCTGGCAGCTTCGAATCTGGCGGCCGGTGCCGGCGTGCATTGTGGCCAGGTCGTCGAAGGGGTGCTCGGCGGCGAGGGCGCCAAGGCCTATGATTTCATAGGCGACACGGTGAATACCGCGCAACGCCTGTGTGATGCCGCCGCGCCCGGCGAATTGCTGGTGAGCATCGTCGCCTGCGACGCCGCAGGCCTTGCGCCCATGCAGCAGCGCGACATCCTGGCCAAAGGCAAGCGCGAGCCTTTGCGCGTGGCGGTGTTTGCATGAGTGATCGCCGGAGCGGGTCGTTGCACAGGTGCCGCTGCAACGATGGGACCGGTCCGGGGGAGCGGTGGGAGGCTGTGCCCGGCGCCGACGACGGCATTGTTTCCGCGGTCAGCCTGGTCCTGGGGTGGCCACCACCGGTGTCGGGGTTTGCATGCATAACAGGTGGTGCAACATCGGGTTTCCCGATGCCAGCCTTTCCTGAACTGGGAATAAATGATGGCAAGCAATAGCAACTGGTATTCCAACGCGGCCAAGGCCGCATCGCGTTACGCCGGCCGACCGGCCACCTTCTTCATGGCGCTCCTGGTGATCCTCGCCTGGATCGTCACCGGCCCCCTGTTCGGCTTCAGTGACACCTGGCAGCTGGTGATCAACACCGGCACCACCATCGTCACCTTCCTGATGGTTTTTCTGATCCAGAACTCGCAGAACCGCGACACGGAGGCGATCCAGATCAAGCTGGACGAACTCATACGTGCGACCCAGGGCGCACACAACGCGCTGCTTGATCTCGAGGAGCTGAACGAGGAAGCGCTGGACGCCTTCAGGACGAAATACGAGGCGCTGGCGGCGGCGGCGCGCAAGGGGCTGCTGGATGGCCTGCGCGATACCGACACGCCGGAGGCCTGATAGATGCCTGAGGGCGTTGAGGGGGAGTGTCCCCGGCCGTTCCGTTCCGGACGCCTAGAGCATCTCGTCAGGCGCCAGCGGGCCGATCAGCATGAGCATGAGCTTGAGCCCCAGGCTCGCGTCCGGCTCCGTGCGGGAGTCCTTCAGCTGCGAGCCTTGAGGCGCGCGCCAGATCAGCTGGTTGTCCTGCAACTCGACTTTGTAGGCGCCCTTGGCGAGCGCCGGTTCAATCAGCCGGGTGGTGTCGGCCGAGAGTTTGCGGCTGCGGATCACCAGCGCGACCTCGCTGTTCTGCAGCTGGGAGCGCAGGTCCAGGTTCATGGACCCGATCACCAGCAGACTGTCGTCCAGCACCACGATCTTGGCATGCAGGCTGGCGCGTGAGCCGCCGGCCGAGCCGGTACTGCCGAGGGAACTGAAACCGCTCAGGGTGCCTTCCTGCTCGGCGCGCATTTCATACAGTTCAATGCCCAGGCCCAGCAGTTCCTTGCGGTAACGGGCATACCCCACATGGGCGGCGGGCGCGTCGTTGGACGCCAGCGAGTTGGTCAGCACCCGGATGCGCACGTTCTTTTGCCGGATGGCCGCGAGCTGGTCCATCATGCGCTGGCCCGGTACAAAGTAGGGCGAGACGATCAGCAGGTCGCTTTTGGCCTCTGCCATCAGTTGCAGCAGGCCATCGACCGTGGTGTCCTGGGACGCTTCCACTTCATCGGCATCCGCGGCGATCTTGGAGGCCTTGTCGACCAGCAGCGTCGACGGTGCCCAGATCCATTCGAGCAAGGCCAGGTTGGTGCTGTCGGGCAGGGGTTCGGCCACGCTGACCGAGCCGTCAAGCGCGGTGACTTTGCGCACGGCGGATTTCGCAGGTTTGGCCGGCGCGCCGCCTGCGGAAGCGCCGGCTTCGCCGTTGACAGGTTTGACCTGGCCCGTCGGTGGAGCCGCTGCCGGCGGCTTCATGGCTTCCAGCTGTTCGGCCGTCATGAGTGACTGCACCGGGTAGGCCAGCGGATTGTTCCAGTACAGGTCAAAGCTGTGCGAGAGCTCGCGCGCAATCCGGCCAGCGGCGAGCACGTCGGCGTCGATGAAGTTGGTGGCCTCGCCCTGGCCGAAGTAGGTTTCGCCGAGATTGCGCCCGCCGGTGATGGCGACCGCGTTGTCGGCGACAAAAATCTTGTTGTGCATGCGCCGCTGGATGCGGTCCATGTCTTTGAGTGATCCGAGGATGCGGAAAAACAGCGACCCGCGCCCGCCGGGCAGGGGGTTGAACAGGCGCAGTTCGATGTTCTTTTCAAAAGCGAGTTTCAGCACCTGGACGTTTTTGCCGACGGTGTTGAAGTCGTCGAGCAGGATGCGGATGCGCACGCCGCGGGCGGCGGCGGCGCGCAGGGCGTCAAACATCCGCAGCGTGGTCTCGTCGGCATGGATGGCGTAGTACTGGATGTCCAGTGTTTTTTCCGAGGCATTGATCAGCGCCATGCGGCTGGTGAAGGCCAGTTCGGCGCTGTTGACCAGCGCAAAGCCGGAATCGTTGTGGGTTTCCGCCTGGGCAGCGCGGGCTTGCACGGCCCGACCGATGCGGGTTTCCGTCGGGTCGGCCAGGGCCGACGAGACCGGCCGGTCCACTTCGCTGGGCAGGGTGGCGCAGCCGGTCAGCCACAGGCCCAGCATCAGCGTAGCCAACCAGCGCCAGGGGGCAAAAAACAGGCGGGCAGGGGACGATGGACTTGGGCGCATGAAATGGTTTTGGACAATGCTGCCACTGTAGCGCAGGCCGCTGTTTCAAAGGGGGTGACACGCCCCGACACCGGCGCGAAACCCTGTAGGTGTTTTACCCGATCCGCCGGCGACCTGGCGCCAACCGGACTGCTAACTGGACAGGGTCTCCCAGCGCTGCAACGCCGCCATCAGTTCTTCCTCGATTTTCGTGTTGCGGGCGTTCAGTTCGGCCGCGCGTTTGGCGTTGGTCGTGTACAGCGTGCCGTCAAACAGCTCCTGCTCGATCGCCTTCTGCTGCGACTCGAGCTGCTGGATCAGTGCCGGCAGGCCGTCGAGTTCGCGCTGCTCCTTGTAGCTCAGTTTCTTTTTTGATAGCGGTTCGCGCACGTCCTTGCTGGGCTCCGGCGTGTTTTTTCCTGCATTTTTGGCGCTCGCGGGCGTCGCTGCGGTCTTGTTGCCGCCGGTGATTTGCGCCGCGCGTTTCGACTGGGTGAGCCAGTCCGTCACGCCGCCTTCGTACTCGCGCCAGAAGCCCGGGTTGTCGGGCGTGCCCTCGTAGGCAATCGTGCTGGTGACGACGTTGTCGAGGAAGCGCCTGTCGTGGCTGACCAGGAAGACGGTGCCTTCGTAGTTCTGCAGCAGGTCTTCCAGCAGCTCCAGCGTGTCGATGTCCAGGTCGTTGGTGGGCTCGTCGAGCACCAGTACATTGGCCGGCCGGGCGAACAGGCGGGCCAGCAGCAGGCGGTTGCGTTCGCCGCCGCTCAAGCTGCGCACGGGGGAGCGGGCGCGCTCGGGGCTGAACAAAAAGTCGGTCAGGTAACTCTTGACGTGTTTTTTCTGGCCATTGATCTCGACCCACTCGCTGCCCGGGCTGATGAAGTCTTCCAGCGTCGCGTCCAGGTCCAGGGCGTCGCGCATCTGGTCGAAGTAGGCCACCTGCAGGTTCGCGCCCTGGCGCACCTTGCCGGGGGGCAGGGTCACATCGGGCTGCAACTCGCCCAGAATCAGCTTGAGCAGCGTGCTTTTGCCGGCACCGTTGGGGCCCAGCAGACCCACCTTGTCGCCGCGCAGCAAGGTGGCGCTGAAACCGTTGACGATGATTTTGGAGGCACCCGGGTGGCCAAAACTTTTCGTCACATTGGTCAGTTCGGCCACGATCTTGCCGCTCTTGTCGCCGCTGGAGACGTCCAGGTTGACCCGGCCCACCGCATCGCGCCGCGCCGAGCGGTTGTCGCGCAGGGCTTCGAGCCGGCCGATACGCGCCACGCTGCGGGTGCGGCGCGCTTCCACGCCCTTGCGGATCCATACCTCTTCCTGCGCCAGCAGCTTGTCGGCCTTGGCGTTGATGACGGCTTCCTGCGCCATCTGCTCTTCCTTTTGCACCAGGTACTGCGCAAAGTTGCCGGGGTAGCTCAGCAGCTTGCCGCGGTCCAGCTCGACGATGACGGTCGCGACCTGGTCCAGGAAGGCCCGGTCGTGGGTGATGGTGATGATGCTGCCGTTGAAGTTGACCAGCAGCTCTTCGAGCCAGGCAATCGAGTCGAGGTCCAGGTGGTTGGTCGGCTCATCGAGCAGCAGCACGTCGGGCTTGGCGACCAGCGCCTGGGCCAGCGCCACGCGTTTTTTGGTGCCGCCAGAGAGCGAGCCGACGATGGCGTCCTTGTCCAGGTGAAGGCGGTGCAGGGTTTCCTCCACGCGCTGCTCCCAGTTCCAGCCGTCCAGCGCCTCGATTTCCGACTGCAGGGCGTCCAGGTCGGTGTGTTCGTCGGCCGCCAGGTACAGCTCCACCACGTGCCGGGTCCTTGCCAGTCCTGCGCTGGCAGCTATGAAAACCGTAGCGTGCGGGTCCAGGCTGGGCTCCTGCGGCACGTAGGCGATGCGCAGGTTCTGCTGCAGCTGCAGCGTGCCGTCGTCGGGTTTTTCCAGACCCGCGAGGATTTTGAGCAGGGAGGACTTGCCCGTGCCGTTGCGGCCGATCAGGCCAATGCGCTGGTTCGGTTCCAGCGAAAAATCTGCGTGGTCCAGCAGTGCGACGTGCCCAAAAGCGAGTTGAGCGTCAAGAAGTGTAATTAATGCCATGTTGTCAGGGATTATCCGGGTGCGCCATTTCGCATGCTGGTTTCCGGGCTTTGGGAGATGAAGGCTGGATGGATATAGTGCAATGGACATCAGCGGCGGGCAGCCGCTCGCGCCGGGCCAGCCCGGTACCACCGGACGTTTTATGGAACTACAAATCAACGGCCAGACCGTGCAGGTGGACGCCGACCCGGCCATGCCTTTGCTGTGGGTGCTGCGCGACCTGCTCAACATGACGGGCACCAAGTTCGGCTGCGGTGTGGCGGCCTGCGGTGCCTGCACCGTGCGGGTGGACGGGCAGGCTGTGCGCGCCTGTGTCACCCCCGTGGCCACCCTGGCCGGCAGGCGCATCCAGACCATCGAGGCGCTGGGCACACCCGCCAGGCCGCATGCGCTGCAGCGCGCCTGGATCGCCGAACAGGTGCCGCAATGCGGTTATTGCCAGTCCGGCATGTTGATGGCGGCGGCGGCCCTGCTCGAAAAGACGCCCAAACCGACCGATGCCGACATTGATGCCGCCATGACCAACATCTGCCGCTGCGGAACCTATCAGCGCGTCCGCCTGGCGATCAAGCGCGCCGCAGGCATGGGTGCCGCCCGGGCACCGGTGAAGAAGCGTTCATGAAAAGAAGGATCTGGCTGCTCAGCGCGGCGGGCGCTGCCGGTGCCCTGATCGTGGGCTGGGGCGCGTTGCCGCCGCGCTCGCGCACCGGTTCCGGCCGGCTCTGGCCGCCGGCCGAGGACCAGGTGGCGCTCAATGGCTGGATCAAGATCACCGCCGACGGCTCGGTGGTGCTGGCCATGGCGCGCAGCGAGATGGGGCAGGGCGTCCACACGGCCTTGCCCATGCTGGTGGCCGAAGAGCTGGATGTGCCGCTGTCGCGCGTCCATCTTGAGCAGGCCGGCGCCGACAGCATCTACGGCAATGTCGCGATGCTGGTCGCCGGCCTGCCTTTTCATCCCTTTGAGCTCGAGGAGCGACCGTTCAAGGTCAGGGCGGGCGAATGGGTGGTCCGCAAGCTGGCGCGTGAGCTGGGCATCAACGCCACCGGCGGCTCGAGCAGTGTGGCCGACGCCTGGCTGGTGCTGCGCACCGCGGCCGCCACGGCGCGCGCCTCCCTGCTGGGGGCGGCGTCGCTTCAGTGGCGCCTGCCGGTGGCCGAGTTCACGGTCAGCAACGGCGTGATTTCGCACCCGTCGGGCAAATCCGCGCATTACGGTGAACTGGCCCGCTTTGCCGCCGCCACCCCGCCGGGCAGCGTGACACTCAAGGCGCGCGAGGACTGGAAGGTCATTGGCCGAAACGCCGCGCGCAAGGACATTCCCGCCAAGGTCGATGGCACGGCCCGTTTCGGGCTCGATGTGCGTTTGCCCGGCATGCTTTACGCGGCGATCCGCCTGTGTCCCATGCTGGGCGGTGCGCCGGGGGCTATCGATGTGAACGCGGCGCTGGCCATGCCGGGGGTGGAGCGCCTGGTGCGCCTGCTCCCTTATGCAGGTTCCACGGCGGGCTTTGCCGTTGTGGGGAAAAGCTGGTGGCAATGCCAGCAGGCCGCGCAGGCGGTGCCGGTGGATTGGCACCAGCGCCCCGCCGGCGCTCTCGACTCGCGCCAGATTGCGCGCGAGCTGGAAGCTGCGCTACAGGGGGAAGATGGCTTCACCTTTTACGAAAAGGGGTCGGTGGCACAGGTCGAGGCAGGCGCCGCCCGGAAGCTGGAGGCCTTGTACCGCGCGCCCTATCTGGCGCACGCCGCGCTGGAGCCCATGAACTGCACGGCCCAGGTCAGGGACGGCAAGGTGTTTCTCTGGGTGCCGACCCAGGTGCCGCAGATGGGTGCGGCGATCGCAGCGCGCGTGGCCGGCGTGGCGGTGGAAGATGTCAGCGTCACCGTCACCTTGCTGGGTGGCGGTTTTGGCCGCCGGCTGGAGGTGGACTACATCGCCCAGGCGGTCCGGGTGGCCCTGGAATGTGGTGGCCGTCCGGTGCAACTGATCTGGTCCCGGGAAGAAGACACCACCCACGACTTTTACCGGCCCATGCATGTGGCCAGGCTGGTTGCGGCAGTCGACGCCCAGGGCCGACCCGTCAGCCTGCGTATCCGGTCGGCCGGCGATGCCATCAGTCCGCGCTGGCTGGAACGTGGCGTACCCATGCTGGCCGGCCCCGTCGATACGCCCGACAAAACCACGGCGGAGGGCCTGTTTGACTTGCCTTACGGCTTTGCCCACCAGCACATGTCGCATGTGGCCACCCGAAAAAGTGTCCCTGTGGGTTTCTGGCGCTCCGTGGGGCATTCGCACAATGCCTTTTTTTCGGAATGTTTCATCGACGAACTGGCTTTGGCGGTGCAGCAGGACCCGCTGGCCCTGCGCCGGCAACTGCTCAGGGATGCGCCGCGCTACCTGGCCGTGCTGGAACTGGCCGCGAAGCAGTCCGGATGGGGTGGGAAATTGCCCACGGGGCGTGCCAGGGGCATCGCATTGCATGAATCTTTTGGCTCCATCGTGGCGCAGGTGGTCGAGGTGTCGCTGCTCGATGGCCGGCCGCGTGTACACCGGGTGGTCTGTGCGATCGACTGCGGCACTGTGGTCAACCCCGGCATCGTCGCCCAGCAAATGGAAAGTGCCGTGGTGTTTGCGCTGACGGCCGCCTTGTACGGCAAGGTGGACATCCACGATGGCGTGGTGCAACAGAAGAACTTCCCAGACTACCCGATGTTGCTGCAGGCGCAGGCGCCCCTGGTTGAGACCCATCTGGTGGCCAGTACGCGGCCTCCTGGCGGTGTCGGTGAACCGGGTGTGCCGCCGCTCGCGCCAGCCGTGGCCAATGCCGTGTTTGCGCTGACCGGAACGAGGTTGCGGTCCCTCCCGCTGGTTCTCTAGTTCCACTGGGCGTGGTGGCAGGCGATCTCGGGGTGGCGAGGGGGTCAAGGCACGGGCTCCCGGTGCGTTTTTCAACATCTTTTCTCGCCACCCCCGGAAAACAGTGCTATAGTCGATGGCTCTGCTGATGAAACAGCGAATCGCCAAAGGCGACTCCAGTCAGAAAGCAGAGAAAAAAAGCTTCAAAAAAGTTTGACTGTGATGAAAAATCCGGTATATAATTTGAGGCTCAGCTGATTACAGCTAACGACGAAAGCGAAGCCGCCAAGCGGTGACGAAAGTAGTCAGGATCATTAAAAATTTACAGCCGATAAGTATGGGCGTTTGAAGGCGATTGCCAGGCGAAGTCAGTGAAAGCTGATCAGCCAGGTCTTCTGACCTTAAACGCTCATAGAGATAGAAAATGTGAAATCGTCAAGATTTCTCATCAATTCCGTTTTTATGAGTTTCTTCCCGCAGTCAAATGCGGGGAGTTGAAAATTATTGCAGTGATTAAACTAAAGAGTTTGATCCTGGCTCAGATTGAACGCTGGCGGCATGCCTTACACATGCAAGTCGAACGGTAGAGTAGCAATACTCGAGAGTGGCGAACGGGTGAGTAATATATCGGAACGTGCCCAGTCGTGGGGGATAACGTAGAGAAATTTACGCTAATACCGCATACGATCTAAGGATGAAAGCGGGGGATTCGCAAGAACCTCGCGCGATTGGAGCGGCTGATATCAGATTAGGTTGTTGGTGAGGTAAAAGCTCACCAAGCCGACGATCTGTAGCTGGTTTGAGAGAACGACCAGCCACACTGGGACTGAGACACGGCCCAGACTCCTACGGGAGGCAGCAGTGGGGAATTTTGGACAATGGGCGAAAGCCTGATCCAGCAATGCCGCGTGCAGGAAGAAGGCCTTCGGGTTGTAAACTGCTTTTGTACGGAACGAAACGGTCTGGGTTAATACCCTGGGCTAATGACGGTACCGTAAGAATAAGCACCGGCTAACTACGTGCCAGCAGCCGCGGTAATACGTAGGGTGCGAGCGTTAATCGGAATTACTGGGCGTAAAGCGTGCGCAGGCGGTTCTATAAGACAGATGTGAAATCCCCGGGCTCAACCTGGGAATGGCATTTGTGACTGTAGAGCTAGAGTACGGTAGAGGGGGATGGAATTCCGCGTGTAGCAGTGAAATGCGTAG
>ERZ1292640.1302-Hain-H43-02um-R1-1302-length-20672-cov-7_pt1 | contig 20672 bp, 16 predicted proteins | sample MGYA00564404_ERZ1292640 | MGnify/ENA primary metagenome ERZ1292640 (study PRJEB36523, sample SAMEA6512636) | groundwater metagenome | collected 2019-01-08 | study: AquaDiva: Metagenomics assemblies of 32 groundwater samples
TGCTGCCTATCATTAAATCAACAGTGACTGGCAGTTTGGTTTTTTTCACGTAACATTCAAACTCCCCTTTATAGGCATCTTCCAAATCTCTTCTTTTTACCATTGCAAAATGCTTTGATTTAAGCAGATTTCTGAAGGAATCCAGATCTTTTTTATCGATGCAAATGTCAGCATCTACTGAGAACCTGCGCATATAGGCTGAAACAGCATACCCGCCTACAAGAACATAATTCAATCCGGATTTATTCACAGCTTCAATTATTTCTAAAATTTCATTCTCTCTTTCTATAAATGATTTCAGCATTTATGCACCTGCATATTTAACTCCTATTTTTAAATCATACAACCGGTCCAACATCTCCAAAGCCGGCTCAAAGTTAAAGCTGTATTTTTTAGCCCACTCGACAGTTTTTGTTAAAGGCAAAACCGGAATGCCTTCGCAGTATTCCTTTTCTATGCTATCTGCTGTGGAAATGACAAAATAAATTCCTTTCTTTCTCTCATTTTTGAAAACATAGCCTATCAAGAACCGGTCAAAATACTTTTGCCATGCGATTTTATCTTTTTCCAAGATTTCTATGAATATCGGATAAGAGTCCATGCCCCTACCTATGTTGTATCCTCCTTTTGTCCATATAAAAACAGAATCTGTGCTGGTAAACCTATATTCCATGCCAATTAAATTGGGCCATAAGTAAGCATCGCTCAAACTCAAATTGGTTTTTAACAAATTTGTGCATATTTTCAACATGCTTCTATAAAATTCATTTTCTTTGTTTATAAAAACTTCCTGCCTGTTTCTTTTCAAAATTCCTAATTTTTCCAATTCCAAAACCCACTTGTAAGTCCAGCCGTATGACTCTCTTATCTTTATAGAGATTTGCCTGACCGAATCTCTGTCTTTTGCTGCAATCAAAATTTTTGCCACATACGGATTTATTAATTCTAACATGTTATCATTATAATGATAACTTATATATAAAAGTACCGGTCTTTCGTTTGAATTTCCGTAGAAACCTGTTAAAATGATTTAGCCACTAATCAAAGCGGTTGCTCTCTTCCCGGTTCCGATGAAAGAGATCGAATATTTTTGTTTTAAAATTCATTAGCCACGCAAAATATTGGCCTGAATTTAGTTTTGTTTTTCTCGGCATAGAGCTTTTCAGATAGTATAAACGACTTTTTTGGCTTGTATTTATCAAGGAAGCTCAAGAAAGATTTTGTAAAGCCAGGCTTTGGAAGATTGGATTTTATTTCTACAGGAATAACATTTTGAGCATTTTCTAATATAAAATCCACTTCCGCCATAGATTTTGTGCGCCAGTACTTCAATCCAATGCCAATTTTCAATAATTCCGAGGCCACAAAGTTCTCGTACAAGCTTCCCTTATCCGGCCTGTTTTCGACGGGCTGGAAATTAGTTATTACTGCGTTTCTGAACCCCGAATCAACAAAAAATGACTTAGGCGACTTTACTAATTCGGTTCTCTTATTAGTGTGAAAAGGCAAGCTTCTAATTATTACATATGTCTTTTCTGTGACATTGAGGTATTTGAGCAAGTCTTTATGGTTAAACCCTGTAATGTCTGAAAGCTCTTTATAATTTACTATATTTCCAATCTGCAGCGATAGGGCTTGGACAAGTTTGCTCAATTTGTAATCCTCCGGCAAATTTAGAATTTCTTTTATCTCCTTGAGGAAATATGTATTGTAGATGTTCTTTAGTACAGTCTCTTTTTCTGATTTGCTTTCGGATAATATCACTCTTGGATAGCCCCCATATACACAGAATTCCCTGAAATAAGGTGTAATCTGGCTTATTATTGGCTTTGATAATTTTCCTTTTTTCCAAATATTGCATAATCCTGGGTTTTTATAATTAAGGAATTCTCCAAATGAAAAAGGGTAAAGCGTGAATACAAATATCCTTCCCACAAGAAATTTTATGCTTTGTATTGACAATTCACTTGCTGATGAGCCTGATACTATGATTTTTACCTTGTTGTTGTCATAAATGTACTTTAGATTCTTGCCGCCTTCTTTTGCATACTGGAATTCATCAATGAAAACATAATCATGATTTTTCACATACATCTCAATGAAGGAATCAATATCCTCGCTGAACAATTCTAAAGTCTTCCTGTCTTCAAAATCCAGAAAAATTGCATTTTTGCAGTTTTCATAAAAATGCTTTAGCAAAGTTGTTTTTCCTGACTGCCTTGGGCCTATGACTGCTATTATTTCCCTCTTGTTTAAGTATTTCCTTATGTCCTTTTCCAAAATTCTTGGTATGTACATATTACCCCTGCTGAAATTACATTTTTAGTAAGAAAAGTAGGGTTCATATATAAATATTGCGATTTTAGGAGTGATTTGGGCAATCATGGCAGTAATTGGCGATTTCTGAGATTTCCGGTTCCGATGAAGGAGATTGTTTTTGGCATTTTATTCAGGTGCCACCCCCCCTTCATCCAATGGCGCTGTTACCATTGGACCGGCACTTGTTTCTTTGTTTATGGTTGTGTAATGCCTTCTTCCATAATCCCACTCTTTATCTCTAAGTGCATGGGCGGCATCCTCAAGATTATAAGTCTTCCTTAATGTGAGATCTATTAAATAATGGGAAATGCCCCTGCTGCTCACATGAGGGAATGGATTTTCTGACCATCTGTTTATGCCTTCTGTATTTTCATAATAATACATCCTCCCCCAGTGTATTATTCCTGCATGTATTGCGGCCCTGTCAAATGCTGGGCTTAGATGTTTTGGCTTTCTTTCACCTTCTTTTTCAGAATCCCATTTATTTCCTTCAATGTCTCTCACTCTCATCTTATAGTCTCGTGTGACTTTTGCTTCGTCCTTCGGCACATTCAAGTTTTTGCTTGGTTCCCACTTTATATAATCCCTCATTGGATCAAAATGCATATGGGGGGATTTGGTTGGGATTATCCCATTTTTAGCAGCTAGAAAATAGTCTGCAATGCTTTTGCTGTGTTTATGGTAACGCCCATCTCTGTAGTCATCCCTATATGAGTCCCACTCGTTTTCTATAAACATTGTAGTATCTAGGAGGTCAAGATCTCCGACAAATCGTTTGTCTATCTTTCTGACGCCATGCACTTTTACACCTTTTTCAAATTTATTTTCCCAGACCTCTTTGCCGCCTTGTTTTCCTATAATGATTCCTTTTTGCCACTCGTTTTGGTTAATTTCTTCCCACCACTTGTCTAACAACACTGCGCCATCCTCACTAACCTCAAGCGGATAGCCGTTTTCATCGTATCCCCAATCAACTTCATCTGGAAGCTTATCCTTAAAGTTTGGATGGCTAGGTTTGAGCAAAGGATTGTTTATGTCATCCTCGATGTTTTGTTTGGTTAATTTCAAGTCGTTTAATTCACTTAGTTTAGTTCTAAGTTGCGTCAATTTTTCTTCTATTTTTTGTAATTTTATTGTTATAGGGTCAACCTTTTTGGCCTTTCTAAAAGTGGCTATATCCTCAATTTCTTTGTTTAATAACCCTACCAATTCTTCAGTGTAACTTCCTAAACTGGCACCTATTTTTTCTGTGTCCTCACCGACAAAACCCAACTTAATTAATTCATCCTTAATTTCAATAGTCACCCTCTCAATCCCGATTTTAATATCTTTTGAAAAATTAGAATAATAACAAATCTTTTCTAGCAGCATCTTAAATTCCGGGATCCCATCAGTATCGACTTTTATTTCCTTCAGTTGTTTTAAGGAAGTTGTAACAATATTCTCTTTTTCTGTATTAAACTGTTTGAACGAAATATCTCTGAGGCGGCTTATCTTCATGTCCAAAGACGCCAGGAATGATTCTACATCTTTATCATCTTTTTTAAGATCTCTTAAATGAGATGTAATCTGGTGTATACTCCGATTTTTTGGTGTGTCTAAATAGTCCTCATATGAATAGGCCAGAAACTCCATGTAGCTTTTCAATATTTTAGCAAGACTTTCTGCGGTTTGTTCCAATTTATCTCTTAATATGGCTTTTTTGGCTGGAATTGTTTCGGCACTATAGTCTAATAACAGTTGTATCTTGGAATCTTTAAGTGCCTTGTGGGCGTAATAATTAGCGATTGCTAAAAATCTGTTTTCTACCTTCTTTGTAACTATTTCAATCATTTTAGAGAGTATTCCTTCAGCTTTTTCAAATCTCCTAATACCATTCTGCAAACCAGTTTCATCTATTTTTCCTATTTCTTTCTTAACTTTTTCCAATTCTTCAGTACGCGGATTTTTATCAGGATTAAAATACATAGGTTTGGTTATATCTTTTTCCACTTCAACTTCCTCTCCATCTTTTGTTTCAATAACTCTGTTTGTTCCGGCTTTCACAAGAACAAACGGCTTTATAATTTTATAAGTGTGCATGAACCTTGTTTCCCTGTACTGAACATGCGAGCTGAGTGATAATACTTCTTTTCTCTTACCTTCTACTATTTCTAATTTTGGCATAACTGTTTTATCTAAATATTTAAAATGATCTTCTTCCAGTTTTTTTATTTCTTTTAAACTCGTGCTTAGGGCAGTAAGCAACTGATTCAATGCGTTTCTGGGTGGCATAGGCACATTAAGTATCTCTTGGGTGTTTCTGACCCGCTCTCCAAACTGGGTAACTAAAGGCTCGATACTATTTATCGTTACATAACCTATTGCCGTTATATTCTCTCTGTGACTTCTAATAGAGCCAAAATTTTCCCAGACTATCGGAATATTTCCCGGGACTAATTGAAGTGCCGTAATCTCCTGGATTGTCGGATCTTTCTTGTGTAATTCCTTAGTGCTTTCTATTACCTTTTCCCTAACTTTTACAGTGCCAAACTGGAATGCCTGTGCCTCAACTCTTGCAATGTCAATATTAGTATATAATCCCAAATTTTTGTATAGGCCAATCACCGTGCCTTTGGTTTCTCCACCCGGTACACATCCCGCAAACTCTCCTTCGTATCGTGCCCACTTTTCTTCTATATCATGTAATTTAGCTAGCTTGTTCTTAACGATGTCAAACATAAACCTATATCTTTGAATTACTTCTTCTTCCTGCATGGCACCTGTTTTTCTTGCTTCTTTTGTGAAATAACCGAACCCCGGGATTTTTGCAGATGCAAATTCGCTTATGCTGTTCCATACGCTATGGAATGCCTTTTTACTAAAGTAGGGGAATAAAGGTCGTTTATCTCCTTGTGCTGGTTTTCCACCGCCTTGTTGTTCTACCAATTATATCACCTCTTAAGCCGCTATACGCTCCCTATCTTTTGAATCTGCTGGCTCTGATTTTAATAACTGTTGAGCTTCCTGCAAAAAATATTGGTCAACTATTCTGTTAATTTCTGATTCTAATCTGCCTATGCTCGGAATCACAACCCTGTTCGCCAGGGAAATTAATGATATTAACTCTGCCACATCTTTTCCATCAACATTTTCCATATCCTCAATTGATTCATCAATCTCGACCGATTGCCTGTAGCTTTTGTATAAAGAATATATCATCGGTATTTCCAATCTCTCAAAAATTGTGTCATCATTAGGTGAGGAAGCTAGCCTTCTCAACGCTTTTTCAAAAAAGAAGCCAGTTTTAATATTCGCTTTCAGTGTTGCTCTGTATCTTGAAAAGATTTTTCTGCGATCCATTTTTTCTAATAATTTTTCCGCTCTTTCTTTAAAAAGAAAAATATGCAATAATGTCCCTTCTTCCGTGCTCTCATATCTCCATTTTATTTTACTCCATTCAGAATTAATACGCTTCCAGTGTTTCTTAAGCATTTTTCCGAACTGTTTCTTGGCAGTTGCCTCTGCATTTTTGAGTTCTCCAATCCTTGATTGCAGTACACCTCTTAATCTGTTTTCTGCACTGCTTCTTGCCACATACAGGTGACTCTTCCTCTCATTGAACAGTGAAGTCAAAACTTTTCTTGCCTCATCAATGCGAATATTCATCAGAGTTCTAAATGTGCTTCTGAATTCCAATAGTTTTTTGTACCAATCCGTGGGGCTTTGATGGCATTCGCGCTCGGTTTTGTCCAAAAACTCTGCAAAAGCGTGATTTCCAAATGTTTCTTCAACCATCGCGATGTACCTTTTTCCTTTTCTCAAATTATAGACAAATCCATCTCTGTAATTTTTTCCTTCTGTCCCTAGGAACAGGCTCCATCCCCCATAATCTGACGGGGCATCAATTTTTTCAAACCCATTTTCCTGATTGACAGAAATTGTATTGAGTGTGGATGGATTCCACCTGTCACGTGAACCTGTTGCCCTATAATCCACCGATCCATCTTCATTTGTCCTGTATATGGAACTTTCTTTCTTGTAAAATCCGCTGGCTTTTTTGATTGCCTCTCTTGCATAATATAAGGCATCATTCAGGAAAGTTAGCTGTTGGGGATAAGTCCAAATAACCCTGGCTTGCGGCATTTCCATCATTTGATTTGCCAAATCTACATCTTTGAAATGGCCGGTGAGTCCGAGATATCTTTGCCCGCTTATATTTGGTTCATCCATCCCTCCTTTTAAGTACATGCGCAATCTTAAAGCAAAAAACTCAGGTCCTTGCCTTATAATATAACCTGCCCATCTTTCAATGTCAGCGAGGCATTTGTTCAGTTCAGTAATCTCTTCTCCGCTTAACTCTACAACCAACCTTTTTAGCTGATACTCAGTTTTTCTGTCATGAAATGCCGCAAGCCTTTGCATAATTTCCGGATAGTGGGTGCGAATATAATCTGCTCCGAGGGCAGGGTCACTATCGAGCATCTTTGCAATCCTTTTCAGCCATGCAAACTCAAACTCGGATGGCACTGCGAAGTATCGTACCCTTTTTGACAGCTCCAAATCTAGGTTTTCTATTTCATCGGCAATCCTTGCTTTTTCTTGAGCGAATCTCTGTATATCTTGTGATATGAGCGCGCTCAGGGCAACTGCTTTGCTAAAAGCTGCGAACTTTTTGTGGTAACTAAATAAAAATCCCCTTCTGCTATTCCTATCTCCCTGAGGGGGTGATTGAACACTTCTGTTTAGCATTAAGTCTCTCCAATTCAATCTTGTTAGCTCTTTTCCATAGATGCTGTCAAGTATAGATTTAAATGTCTCAAGTAATTCCCGGATATCCGTTAACTTGCTTGGGCTGCTATCCATGTTTAGTGTTCTCCTTTTTTTGCTACTTTACTCATAAGAGTTACTACCTTCTTGGCTTCTGATGGGAGTTCTGTCCATTCTCCTGAGTGGCCAAGGAATAGGCTTAGATATTTGTGTGCTTCAGCTTTGTCAGTTAAATCTTTTTCAGTAAGCTCAAGCAAATACATAGTCATTCCATAAGCTGTAAGTGTGGGATATGGATTTTTCTCTTCAATGCCAGTTAAATCATCGTTATATCTTCTCCTTCCCCAATAAATGAACTGGCCCGGATTCTTCAAAGCTTCCCTGTCAAACGCAGGGTTAGTAGCATCTTTTTTTGATGGAAGATGTGCATTTCCCTTTACCAACTCATCGTCATTAAATTTTAGCCTATCATCTTCATTTAGGAATTTTTCGTAGTCAGGCCACGACCTGCTGTAAGGGTGATAGTCCCCATAGGTTAAATCTTTCATGAATCCCATCCATTCGTTGTCAACTGATTTAGTAACTAAATATGGATCAGGATGTGCCATAATTTTTCTTGTGTCCTTGACTTTTCTTGGTTTCCTGTATGGTTTTTTATCATAACCGGGACATACTTTTCCGTCTGGATCCTTTGGACCTGCAAATTGATCCATGTTGTCAAAAATATCCTCCATTAATTGCCCGAACATGTCTACTTCGGTAAGTTCATCTTCTGTTGGATACTCTTTTTTTTCATTTTCATTTATAATCACTGTGCCTTTTGGAACAAAAAAGTAAGAATGTGGCCATTTATTTCCACTTGGATTTACTTGGTCAAGAACTAGGTACATCCAAGCTTTTATTATATGATTGTTCCCATATCTTTCAACTCGGTCTTTTAATTCCTCTAGGTAAATCTTTATATGTCCAGTGGAAACACTTATCTGGGTAGCCAGTGATTTTAAGTATTCTGCGCGCTTTGTTGCTACCGCTCCCGCAGTTATCTTGCCTTGCGCAGCATCTGTGAGCTGTTGGCTCGTTATCTCCATCGTAGCGTTAATCAGCTTGATTAATTCTTCATACGAGCCAAATAATCCGCCTTGTATTTCATTTGATTCAATCTTGTCGCCTTTTGAATCAAGATTGTAGATTTCCCCTCCCGTTCTGAATGCCTTAATTTGGTTTATCAACACGGGCTCATTTTTATAGCTGCCTAATCCGGAATATGCAGCCGTTATGGCAGCGCTAGCATCCCTGACCTGTTTCCATTTTGATAAGAAAATAAATATCCTCTTCATGTAACCCATTAAAGCATGGAAAATATCTATGTTCTCCCTAATTATTTTTGGAATCATGCCTTTTTCAGTTTCTCTCTTGTGCCAGCCACCCCCTATAAAAGGAATCCACCTTAGGAGACCGCTGTCAGCAGATTCTTTTAATTTGGTCCAAATCATCCTGCTATACCTTTCTCTAATGTCCCTAATCAACGCTTTGTTTTCGCCTTGTGATATTGCAAAAATCAAGAAAAGTACTATTGCGGCCAAAATCCATATTCCTTTGCTGCTGAACAGCATGCTGAAGAAACCCCATATCCACCCCGTCACGCCACCTCCATTTGTTGCCACGGCAGCTTTTCCTTCCGGAGTCACAGCAGTTTCTACGGATGACACTGCCCACATCATCAATAAGAATGCTATCGCGTATCCTCCAATTTTCCATTTTCCAGTAAATTTATCCGATAAATTTCCGCCTAAAATCCATGTTCCTATTATCAATACCATCGGCTTTATGTCGCTGTATGTATAAGGATTAGGGCCGCTTACAAGATTTGCGGCAAATATAACCGCTAGCATATAGTTAAGCTTCCTATTCTCTTTTCCAAGCCCTATATAATCAAAGAATACAGCAAACAATACAGAAGTGCCTATGAAAATGAAAATTCTATTCTGGTTTGTTGTTAATATTCCGTATTGCCCGAAGAAATAATCTATAAGTGTGGCAACAGTTGGCTGGCTCCATACCCATTGATTTCCAAGTTTTACTGCAAATATTGATGAAATTACAAACAACAATAATCCATATCCAATTTTCCCTTCTGGCGATTCTACTTTGATTTTTATTAATCCAAGCACGAAGTAAAGAACCAATGCAATTATTGCAGCATTTCCCAATACAATATACCAAACATAAGTGGCGAAGAACTGCCCGATAAATCCAGTTTCCCAGATATATCCGTTTCCTCCGTATAGATAAGATATCAATAAAGCTGCAACCAGCATTATCACCCACATCGAAGTTTTTTCTTTTCCTTCTTTTCCGGGAACTAGGAATGCCTGCAATATAAACAGCACAAAGAAAATCACTGCAGCATTCACTAAAAAGAATTTAATATTTGCGACGCCATACCCAAACATTGAAAACCCTTGAGCACTGGCTGCCGGAAGCGCAAGCGCAGCTGTCAAAACCATTGCAATAATCCAATTGATTTTATTTTTGCTCATAACTCTTTCATAGCCTCATTCAGTATTTTGTCATCAGGAACATCATCAAATTCATAGCCGTGAGAAGTTAATTTCAGCCAAACCCGCAAAACATTGTCAGCAAAATAGAACTTATTGTCTTTCTTGTAAATCACATCAACTTCCATTAATCTTTCAAGAATGCTTTTCGTGACAGGGGCGCTTCGGTAAATTCTTTTTGCAATCTCGCTTAATCTCAGTTCTTCATTAGCGACTACCTTCAAAATTGTTTTAAGTAATGTTTGGCCGCGGGCTCTGTTATAATAATAATTCAAAGAATCAGAACAATAGTCATAAATTGAATTATCTTTCTGGAGCAGCTCAATCAAGAATGACTTTTTAACGTCTTTTACTTCATTATATTTATTAGAAATTAAAATATTGATCAACGGATGCCCAAAGCTTAATTTGAATATTTCTTCGTTTGCCTTATCATTTTTGCCAATTATGCTTTCACTTAATTCAAAAGATTCTTTCCTTTCGAGATTTTTTATTTCATAGCACTCAAATTTTTTCAATGAAGCAAGTGATTGCTTTATTGCAGAGCTGGTTACAATGTAGCTTACATTTTCTGCATCTAGATTCAGCAAAGAAAGAACGTCTTTTATCTGAAGGAAATTGTTCAAATCAAAAATATTCTCGAAATTGTCAAGAACAATCAGGAATTTTTTATTATTCTCTTTTGCAAGAATTTCGCCGAACTTAAAAGCGCTCTCAACAAGAACTCTTTGGTCAGGCTTTATTTTTAATAATTCATTCTCAATTGTTTTGATTAATGAAAAGGAATTCTTGCTTCTAAGCTCATTTTCTGTTTTGATTAAATTTTCAAGAAGAAGGAAATTTTTGTAGTCACTTATTGGCTTTTTCAGGAAATGAAAAATTATATTCCCGACAAACTCAACAGAAAAATTTTCTGGGTTCAGGCTTATTTTTTCAAAATCGATATAGACCGGAACAACGTCTTTTACATTCCTCAAATGCTCTTTCACAATCAAAGTTTTGCCGCATTTCCGTGAGCCGAGAAGCGCAATATTTTTCCCGGCGCCTTTCTTAAAAGAAGCCGTATTCCTATCTAGAATATCCAGATAATTCTTTCTGACATCAATCTCTTTTCTTGCCAACTAATGCACCAAAACGATATTTTCTATACCAATTGGGATATATACCTAAAATTTAACTAATTTGGATTTGAGTTTAAATATATTTCGGTACGCACTATTCTACTAATTGGTATATATTTTTTTTATTTATATTCCATTCTGCATAGAAGTAGTATTTAAAGTTTGTGATTTTAATAAATTATACTAACTGGTATATATATTTTTTGGTATAATTTACTCTGTTTTGATTAAATTAGTATTCTGATTTTTGTAACTACTCTTAAATACTAACTAACAGAAAGATTTATATATCTAGAGTATAAAATACTACTAAGTAGTACTAATAATTTTGACGTCGGGGGTGAAGCATGCGTTGCTGTGAACGTCTGCTTTGAATGAAACACAAGCTAAGCGTGACTTTGGATGAAGAACTAGTGCAGAAAATAATGGCATCTCTTTCTACTGGAAAGTTTCGCAACAAGAGCCATGTTGTAGAATTTGCTGTGAAAAAACTGTTGGAGGCCGAGTAAGATGGCAGGTGAACCTCCTCCGAGCGGACTTGAGCAAGCGGCAAATGCAGCTCATGCTAATGCAACTCCAAATGCAAATGCTGCTGGGGAAGCTGTACATGGAAAGCCAGCTGAGCAAAAAAAGCCAAAGACTACCTTAGAAAGTGTAGTTAATGAAACCAACGATCTTTTCAAGAAATCTTTTGATGTTTCTTTAGGATTAGGCGCAGCTGCAGCAACCACTGCGTTTCTTGGCATGCAGAATGGTGCAAGTTCGCTCTCTAGCGTTGTTGATAAAGGAAGAGACGGAATCGTGGTTCCACTGTCTTATGCTGCCGGAGAAAAATATGTCCAAAAAGGAAATTTCTCAACCAAACATTTTAGGGATGAAATGATATCTGGCGCCATTCAGACTGCGGGTATAATCTATCCTGCTTACAAGTACATGAATCTGGCCCAGCAGGGAATAGTAAATGCAGTAAGTGCAACTTCATACGCCAATTACGCGACTGCAGCAGGAATTGTTGGAAGATCCATAATGAACGTTCCGTTATATTTTCCACCGGCTATTCTTGGTTATTACATTGTAGACCACCTAGTCAAGAAGAGAACATTCAAAGGGCTTTACAGTGAAACGATAAAACCTAATTTCAAGTCCGATTTAAAGAACGCTTACAAATATTTAGGCATACCTGTCTTGTTGAATGCACTTTTAATGCCTGCAGCATTGCAGGTTCCCGGAGCCGCATTGCTAACTTTTGCCTATAAACTTTTGATGTCTGGCAAGCAGAAGAAAGAAGCCAAGCAAAAGGATGAAGGACCGGGTTACATTTCCTCTGGGTTTACTGGCGCTCACAAATTAGTTAGAAATACGACTAAGGGAATTTATGACACAGTCTATGCTATTGGAAGTTCTATCAGTGATTTGTACAAATCTTCCCCAAAAGCTGCAGCTCCGGCGCATCCAGCCCCAGCGGGAGCAGCGCCTCACTAAAATGAAACAAAAACTTTCCATCACAATTGACGAGAAAACAGTTTTGGATATGTTCACCGCTATCCAAACCGGGAAATTCAGAAACAAAAGCCATGTTGTGGAATTCGCGGTGAAGAAACTGCTAGAGGTGGAGAATGGCTGACAACAACCACCCGGAGCAAGCGCCTCACGGAAATGAAACGCAAAAAGAACAAAAGCCCAAAAGTACTTTGGAAAGCGTGATAAATGAAGCAATTGGCGCGGCTAAATCCGGAATCAATCTTGGAATTGCTGCACTGGCTCCTGCCACCGGTTACGTTTTGACCGGAAACCCGGGAGTATTGGCAAACTCAGCATCTTTTGTTCTGGGAACCAGAGGAAGAAAATCCCCTGAAACAATCAGGAACGAGTCTTTGAGCGGAGCTGTTTTTGGAACTTTTGGCCATTATACTGGTCTTCCTTTAAGGAACATGACAAGCCCGCTGCAGAAACTGGCTTACATGGTCCCATGGGTTGTCGGAGCAAACGCGTTCTACATGGGCGAGGACTATTTAATAAAAAATAAATCACCCAAGGGAATGTACAAAAAATTCAAAGAGAATTATTGGCCCGTGGTTAAAAGAGCATTTTTATTGCCGGCGCCAATCAATATACTTTCAGCTATGTTCCTTCCTCAGAAATATTTCCTTTACACGTTAGCTTTAGCGACTTTTTTATTCAGAAGATTTGTGGTAAAAGATAAAGGAGAAGAACAGACTGACAAGACGCCTTACCCAGTTGCAGCTGCAAATGTTTCTTACAAATTAATCAGAAACACAACCAAAGGATTAACAGACACAATTTACGCTTTTGGAAAAACAATAGACGGCTATTTAGGTCCTTCAAAAGCAGCACCAAAATCCGCACAGCCAGCACCAGCAGGCGGAGAACATCACACTTAAATTAAAATTATTTCTTAATTTCAGCCATTATCTCTTTAATATGCTCTTCAGGATTGACTTTATAATATATTTTTTGAATCTTCCCGTTTTCATCAATAACAAAAGTGGACCTTGTGATTCCGTAATACTCTTTGCCATAATTTTGCTTTAATTCATAAACACCATATTCCTTCGAAACCTTCTTGTCAACATCAGCAAGCAATCTAAACGGAAGGCTATATTTTTCAGCAAATTTTTTGTGAGAATCTGAATCGTCATTGCTTACGCCAAACACTTCCACGTTTAATTTTTTCAGCGCGCCTAAATTGTCCCTGAAACTGCATGCCTCTTTCGTGCATCCGGGCGTGTCATCTTTTGGATAGAAATACAAAACAACCTTTTTGCCTTTAAAATCAGATAATTTTACTTGGTTTCCGCCGCCGTCTGCCAACTTAAATTCTGGTGATTTATCTCCGACTTTCAAGCTTATCATTTAACCACCCTCTTTTTAGAAATTTTTTGTAGATATAATTCTAATGCGTCCAGTCCAACGCAGTGCCCTTTCCGCCTGTCAGCCATCTGTAGCATTCAAGAGCGGCTCTTGCGCCTTCGCCTGCTGCAATCACAGTCTGCTTGTACGGAACCGGGGTTATGTCGCCGCATGCAAAAATTCCGGGCTGTGAAGTGTTCCCTCTTTCATCAACAATTACTTCTTTCTTGTCATTGACTTTTACAAGATGCTGCACGAAAGAAGTATCTACAATATATCCAATCTCGATGAAAATTCCCTCAACTTTCAGCTGCCTTTTTTCTTTTGTAGCAACATTCTCAACTTCAATGCCGTCAACATTTTTATTTCCAACAACTTTTGTTGAAGCGCTGTTCAAAACCAATTCAACGTTTTTGTGCGCTTTTAATTTTTCAATAGTAACTTCATCAGCCCTGAATGAGTCTCTTCTGTGAATCAGGTAAACTTTTTTTGCAAGGGTTGCAAGCTCCAATGCGCCTTCAACTGCGGAATTTCCTCCACCGATAACAGCAACTTCCCTGTTTTTGTATAGTGGCGCATCGCAGGTTACGCAGGTTGAAACTCCTCTTCCGAGGAACTTGTCTTCATTTTCAATTCCAAGGCTTCTTGGAACTTTTCCATATGCCAAAATCAAAGCCTTGCATTCATAGGACTCATCATTTGCCAAAGTGACTTTGAAACCGTTTGAAGTTTTGTCAACTTTGGTCGCCTTGCCCATTATTATCTCTGCGCCAAATCCAACAGCCTCGCTCTGAAATCTTTGCATCAGCTCAGGCCCGCTCATTGGGCCGGTGCCGGGATAGTTTTCAATATGATTGGTAAGGTTAGTTTGTCCGCCGACATCTATGCTTAGAATTGCAGTCTTAAGCTTCTTTCTGCAGGTGTAAACAGCTGCAGTCATTCCGGCAGCGCCTGCCCCAAGGATAATTACGTCGTACATAGTTTCAAGGAATAATTGGTGTTTTAAAAATGTTATGGAATTGGATGATTTGGAAATTAATTTTTAATTAAATTACTTCCACTCTTTCAAGAACTCAACCATCAGTCTTACTGTTGCTCCAGTTCCGCCTTTTGTCAGAATTCCCCTGTCAACTTTGGACCACACAGTTGTCCCGATGTCAATGTGCAGCCACGGAATTTCATCAACAAAATTTTTCAGGAAAGCGGCGCCGATAATCACTCCGGCATCCCCGTCTTCGCTTATGTTTTTAACATCGGCTACGTCGCTCTTTAGGCTGTCATCGTACTCAGGCCACAGCGGAAGCTCCCAAATTCTCTCCAAGCTTTTCTTTGAGGCTTCTTTTAATTTTTCTGTTAATTTCTCATCGGTGCTGATAATTGGAGTTCCAATCGGCCCTAAAACAACCATGCTTGCTCCGGTAAGCGAAGCAATATCTACAATTGCTTTTGGCTTTAAGCTCGCAGCATAAGACAAAGCATCAGCCAGAATCAATCTTCCTTCTGCATCAGTATTTTTTATTTCAACAGTCACTCCGTTGAAAGCAGTCAGAACATCGTCAGGCCTGAAAGCATCTGCATCAATCATATTCTCGCATAACGGGGTTACAACAATTAAATTAACTGGTAACTTTAATTTTGCGCACACTTCTATGATGTGTATTGACGCAGCCGCGCCGCCAAGGTCATCTTTCATGTTTAAAATGTAAGGGTAAGGCTTTAGATTATATCCTCCGGTGTCAAAAGTGACGCCTTTTCCGACAAGCGCAATCGGCTTCTCTTTGCCCGCGCCTTTATATTCCAGAACAACAAGTTTTGGCTTATTCACACTGCCTCTTCCGACTGCTGACAGGCAGCCCATTTTCATCCTGTTAATCTGAGCCTCATCAAACACGGTGCATTTCAGCCCATTTTTTCTTGCCAGCTCTTTTGCGTAAGAGGCAACATACTCCACATTGGCAACATTCGGAGGTAAATTGACCAAATCCCTAGTTTTTGCAACAGCCTCTCCGACCGCTGAGGCATATTTTATCTGAGAATCAAAATTTTTGCTTGAGCCGGTCGCAATCGTAACCTCTTTCAGGCTTTTTACTTTTTCCCTGTCTTTTGTTTTGTAGCCATTGAACCTGTACAGCGCCATCCGCAGGCTCAAAACAATTTTTTCAACTGTTTCTTCCTCGCTTAATTTATTATTTCTAAAAGAGCTTAAGTATAATGTAAAACTGCCTGCAGAACTGTCTCTTAGCTTTTTTGCAGCATCAGCAACAGCGTTTGACAAAACTTCAAAATTAAATTTATCTTCTTCTCCAAGGCCGACAAGCACAACATTTTTCACTTTTTTATTGGCGTAAATATTCTTAATCTCGCCTTTTTCAGCCTCGAATTCTGTGTCTTTGATGTATGAGCTTACCAAATTTCCATTTTCGTCGTCAAATTTTTTTAATTCTCCCGGCAAATTTGTTTTGCTTTTGAAAAATCCAACGACAAGAGAATTATCACTTATTTTAGTTAGCTCATCTTTCGCTACTTTTATAGAGGCAGCATATTTTTCCATAAGCTAGGTGATTTTGAATCTGTTTATTAAGTTTTTGTATTGATTTCAAAAATTTATTTCTTCAAAATTTATTTCAGTCATAAACTCAGCAGGGCAGCACAAAGCTTTATATGCAAGTTAGGTACTCCTAACTTTTATGCTTACCAAGAATGAAGAGGATTATTTAAGAGCAATCTATTTAATGGAAGAGAGGCGCAGCAACGCGAAGTCAATAGACTTAGCTGATTACCTTAAAGTCTCCAAGCCGAGCGTGTCTGAGATGATGCAAAGGCTGAGCGGAGAAGGAATGATATCCTACAAAAAATACTCCGGGATAAAATTTACGCCGAAAGGCAGAAGAATAGCCAGTAAGCTTACAGCAAAGCACCGTGTAATAGAGCTTTTTTTGAAGAATGTAATAAAAACAAATTCTGCAAAAATACACCAAGAGGCAGACAGGCTTGAGCACGCTTTTAGTGATGAATCTGTTTTAAAACTGAGAAAGCTGCTGGGAAATCCAAAAAAAGACCCCCATGGAAAATTAATACCCGGATAAATTCTTTAGATTATAAACTAAAATGTTAAACAAACTAAAATCAATATTAAAATTTTTTTCAGACCCAAAGCTGCTTTTATTTATGGGCTCCGGGCTGATTGTCAGCGTCGCGTACATTGATCCTGGCAATTGGGGCACAGACATTAGCGGTGGAGCTGATTTTAATTACAATCTTCTTTGGGTTGTGTGGCTTGCCTGCGGAATGGCAATGCTTTTCCAGTATCTGTCAGGAAAGCTTGGAATAGCGGGCTACTCTTTGCCTGAACTTGTCAAAAAGAAACTGAAAAAGAAATGGCTCGTACTATCTTACTGGGTATCCGCTGAAATCGCAATTCTTGCGACAGATTTGGCGGAATTTCTCGGCATAATTGTTGCGCTGAACTTGCTTTTTGGAATTCCGCTGTTATGGGGTACATATTTGGCCATTGCCGATGTGCTGCTTATACTTCTGCTGGCTCAAAACAGATTTAGAATGGTGGAATACATGTTCATATTATTTGTGTCGGTAATCGGGCTCGGATATGTATATGAGCTGTTTATTTCCAAGCCGGATTTTCATTTGATACTCGTCCATTCCGTAGTTCCGATGATATCAAAACAAAGCGCGCTTATTGCGGTCGGGATTATAGGTGCAACAGTAATGCCTCACGCGTTATTTGTGCATTCATGGCTCATAAAGAACAAGATTGCAGGCTCAAATTTTGGAAGCAAGAGTAAGATATTGAGGTACCATCTTGTGGATAACCTTGTATCGCTCACAATCGCGGGCTTGATTAATGCTTCAATCCTAATTATGGCTGCAGCCGCATTCCACGGGTCCGGAACTGGCGTTGCCACGTTAGACAAGGCATATCTTACATTGATACCCCTTTTTGGAAAATTCTCGGCAGTTGTATTTGCTGTTGCCCTGCTTGCAGCAGGCATATCTTCTTCTGTTACAGGAGTCCTGGCCGGCCAGTCTATCATGGACGGCCTTACAGGTTTCAAAATCAATGTATGGGTCCGCAGAATTATTACAAGACTAATCAACATAATTCCAATCACGATTGTAATTATTTTAGGCATCGAGCCGCTGCGGATACTTGTATTAAGCCAGGTGGTTCTGAGCCTGTTGATTCCTTTGCCTCTGATACCTTTGATTATGTACACTTCTGACAAGAAAATCATGGGCGAGCTTGTGAATAAGAAAGCCACTACAATTCTTGCGGTTATATTTGGTGCAGTTATCCTGGGATTTAATGCATACTTGATTTATCAGATTATTTTTAATGGTGTTGGAATTTAATTAAATTTAGAAAATATTTAAATTATGTTATCTGCTTTTAACTACACCAATTCTTGGGCAATACTTTCTGATTGCGCACTTTGAGCAGATTGGCGAATTTGTAAAACATATATTTTGCCCGTGCAGGACAAATAAATCGTTTAAATCATGCCAATATTTTTTTGGCACTGATTTCATCAAATCATCCATAGACTGCTCGGCATTTTTTGTTTTTATCCAGCCCAATCTGTTCGATATAACGTGAACGTGAACATCGGTCGGTATATAATTCGCTTTCCGGTGCCCATAAACCATCGTTATTGCTGCTGTTTTCTTTCCGACACCCTTTAATTTCATCAATTCATCAAAACTATCGGGAACTTTTCCGCCGTATTTTTCAATTATGTCTTTCGCAATTTGTTTTATCCGAATTGATTTTGTTATGTAATAATTGACCGGCCTGATGATTTTTTGTATTTTGCCTAACGGCATCTTAGCCAATTTTTGCGGAGTGTCAGCAACTTCAAACAATTTTAATGAAACTGGCCCTGTTGTCCTGTCCTGTGTTCTTAAGCTCAGGATACATGAGATCAAAACTTTAAACGGGTCTCTCTGGATTTCTCCGATTTTTGAAACGACAGGATTTTCAAAATCTTTGACTTCTGTTTTTAGAAGCTTGATTATTTTGTCTATGTTTTTGACCGTCATATAAATTGGGAGATTGATGTTAAATATAAATCTATATCCAAAGTTACAAAAGTTATATATTTAACCTATTTTTACTAATATTGGGGATGTTAAATTTTTAAATTAAGGCCGCATCATATAGCTAGTTTGGTAAATGGTTATGCTGATAGGTATGGTTCTCACGCTAAAGGATTAAGAGGCGATTACTATTTAGTGGGTGGAGTAAAGCACAGAAAATATACTGATGATGATGTAGTAGCATCTAAATTGCTTTACTTAGCAATTGCATTAGATCCGGATACTCGGATTATTATTGTCAATGGGATTGATGACGTGTGCAGGCAATGCAGTAATTGTGATGGTAGGGTATGTACTGTAAATAGAGTGGAAAATTTGGCTTTTGAGGATAAGAGAACACTAAGGAACAAATTTCCTAACCTAAAGCCAGGGGACATCGTAACTGTTGCTGACTTAATTCCACGGAGACAACATTCACTTCAAAATTCTCCCGCTCTTCCCGCTCCACAGCAATAAATCCAACTCGTCCATGTCAATTCCAATATGCTTCGAGAAATCAATGAATTTCTGCTCAATCTCCAGATAATTCCTGGGATTTTTTGGCTTGTCATTTGTCGGCAGAACCCCAAATTCATGCAGTGAATTGATTATATGCTTATCCAGGATTGCATAGCCTTTAAATCCGATATTCCTAAGGAAATGCGATGATTCCTTGTATGCCAGCCCCTTTATGCCTTTGTTTAATGCAAAAAAATCCCTCAATTCATTTTTATTTTTGAAAGATTCTATTTTATTTTTCAGTTTAAAATTCAGTGAATTTTTCAAATAATCTCTTGTATGGATTATATGCGCAGGCCTCACATTGTTGAACCTGTAAATTCCCTCTAGTCTTCTGGTCATGTCGCCAGCGCTTCCGGTTATCAGGACATTTCTCACAGCATCAACCGCCCTTAGCCCCATTTCAGCACTTGTGTTTGCTGTGAAAATGCAGAAAGCCAGCTCTTCAAAAATCCTGTGGTCGTCTTTTGCTTCAGAAGGAAGAAGTTTCAATTCATTGCCAGAATAATTCCATGAATATGGCCCGTTAAAAAATTTCTCAAACTGGCTTAGCCTTTCCCTTATTTTTTCTTTTTTAAGACGGTAACCCTCTTTTAGTTTTCCTATTTCGTCCATGGTTGTTGTGTTATTCAGTGTTTTTTAAATGTTGCCATAAATAAAAAAGAAAAAATTAAATCACATCATCATTTTCATCATTGTTAATCACCTCTTATCTCTATTTGCAGTCTAATTCTTCAAGACTGCTTCCAAAATCCACACTAATCAGATTTTCAATGAAATCCGCGTATACTTTACTTTTTTTCATCTAATCAAGAATTATGCCTATTCTTATATAAATATTTAATTGAATGAAATATTCCTAAAGGAATAATCATGCCTCAGATTTCCATAATTTTTAATGCTTGTGCGCCTTATTTATCAACTCAAGAAGAAAAGGAAATTTTTTGTATCCGGATTTTTCATTCAAATGCCCGCCGTTATGTACAATATGAAGTTCAGCATCAAGATTGAATGCCAGCCTTCTCGTCACGCTTTCAGGAATATACTCATCATCATCCGAGCCAATAACTATAAATTCTCCACAGTTCTCAATAATTTTATCCCAGTTGAATTTCTTGTCAACAAAAGTTTTGTTTAATTTCTTGTAAGGATTTTCAAGGTTCTCATGGTACCCTGAAACCAGCACTGCTGTTTTTATTTCCCTGTCAGCCTGCTCAAGATAATTCAGAATGAACGCCGCGCCCAGGCTGTGCCCAATCAGCACGGTGACGTCGTTAATTTTATCTTCATATTTCTTAATGACTTTAATCCAGCTATCCAGTGTCTGGCCGATTGGAGTGGGAAACTTTGGCACTGTTACTTCGTGGCCTTCCTTCTCCAGCTCTTTCTTAAGCCAGGGGAACCAGTTCTCTTCCGGATGGCCGTAAATTCCGTGTATTAT
>ERZ1292640.1303-Hain-H43-02um-R1-1303-length-20670-cov-7_pt1 | contig 20670 bp, 16 predicted proteins | sample MGYA00564404_ERZ1292640 | MGnify/ENA primary metagenome ERZ1292640 (study PRJEB36523, sample SAMEA6512636) | groundwater metagenome | collected 2019-01-08 | study: AquaDiva: Metagenomics assemblies of 32 groundwater samples
TGATTCCACAAGGAATTTTTCTCAGTCGAGTGTATGAATAACTACACCGCTTCTTTGAAAAATTTCTTGTGAAACCAATATCCTGCGCGATCATCGCGCGAATTCATGAAATATCCAGGTTAAAATTTATAAAATCTGATATTCGGGTGATCAAGCGATACTCGAATATCTTTTGGTTACGAAGCAGTTTTGCCGGGTGATTGGGTTTTTGATGATTTTGTCTTGGATTTTTCTTCAGTTGTTTTCTTGGGAGCTTTCTGTTCAAACTCAAAACCAATCTTTCCATCGGTATTTCTGACCAAATAGGCTGAAAAGGGCCTGCCCTTTTTGGAGATGAATTTTGTGAGCAGATCTGTTTTTCCGGTTTCCAGTAGTTTGATTATCTGTTCACGTTCTATCGGGCGTTCAAGGATGATTTTCCCTGTTTTGAAGTTGCAAGTACGGTCTGCTCCGACAGATTTCTCGCAAATATAATGCATGCCATGTTCATAAACAGCATGATTGCATTTGGGGCATTGACCTAAAGGCGTTTGATTGCTGAAATCCACTTCTTCATGATCTTCATCGCTATTACCGAAATCAAATTTCATTTCAAAAGTATCGGTGAGCTGGATGTTGGCATTAAATGATCGCCCCATTTTGCTTCGGAAACCTTGCAGAGGACCGACTTCGCGTTGGGTGATCAATGTTTCCATTTCTCCAACTTCAAATTGACGTCCCGCCAGAATTTTCCAGAGTGCAAAATCACATTTCTGGCATTGGAATTTTTTGTAGGTTTCGTGCACCACCCCGCCACATTTGGGGCAAGGTGATTTTAGTATTGAGAAATCACCTGCAATCGTTTCTCCACGATGTGTTTTGGCTTGCTCCACAATGTGGCGCGTCATTTCGGCAATCTTTTCCATAAACGCACTGCGTTTCAGGTTACCCTGCTCAATCTGGCGTAACTGGAATTCCCAATTTCCTGTTAATTCAGGTGAAATAAGCTCAGGAACTTTGAGGCCACGTAATAATGTAATCAGTGAAAAGGCTTTGGCAGTAGGGTGAAGCTCGCGCCCGACGCGCTGGAGGTAATTTTCAAATACCAAACCCTCAATAATGGCTGCGCGTGTTGCCGGCGTGCCCAGACCTTTTGTACTCATGGCTGCGCGCAATTCTTCATCTTCGACCAGCTTGCCTGCGCCTTCCATGGCCGAAAGCAATGTGGCTTCATTAAATCTTGCGGGCGGGCGAGTCTGGCTGGCGATGATTTCGATTTCTTCAGTCGTGACGGGTTCGCCGGGTGTAATCGCAATGAGCGTTGTGTCATCTTCCAGGTCATTACTTTTGACGGATTTGCCATAAACAGCTTGCCATCCAGGGTTAACCATGACTTTACCTTCAGTTTTGAAAGGTTCACTTTCAACCCGGGTGATACGGGTGGTAATCAGAAATTCTGCTGCGGGAAAGAAAATGGCCAAAAAGCGTTTTGTAACCAGATCATACAGTTTTGTCTCAGCTTCATTCAATTTGCCTGGATTGAGGGCGGTTGGAATGATGGCGAAATGGTCTGAGATCTTGGTATTGTTGAAAATACGTTTGTTTGGAATCACCCAGTTTGATGTCAAAATCTGTTGGGCAAATTTTCCATAACCGGTTTTTCCCAAACTTTGCAAAGTATCCTTAACGGTGGCGATGTAGTCTTCCGGGAGCGCGCGTGAATCCGTTCGTGGATAAGTCAATACTTTATGTTTTTCATATAAAGCTTGCGCCAGACCGAGTGTCGTTTTGGCAGAAAAGCCAAAGCGGCTGTTAGCATCCCGCTGTAAACTGGTCAGGTCATAAAGCAATGGGCAGATTTCTTTGGTTGGCTTGCTTTCTTCATTAACAATGCCGGACTTTCCCTGACATTTGTCACGAATGATTTCGGCTTTCTTTTGTTCCCATAGCCGCTCAGGTCTTGATTCTTGATTGGTTTTATCTTTAGTGAATTTTTCATCAAACCACTTGCCAATATAATCGCCATTGCCAGTTGCAAATGTCGCATGAATTTCCCAATAATCCTGAGGTCTGAACTTCTTGATTTTTTCTTCACGTTCGACAAGAATGGCCAATGTAGGGGTTTGAACTCGCCCTACTGTCGTTTTATGAAACCCGCCTTCCTGAGAATTAAAAGCGGTCATAGCGCGCGTGCCATTAATACCCACCAGCCAATCTGACTCTGAACGGCTGACTGCAGCTTCAGCCAGCGATTGTACTTCTGAGTTATCCAGCAATTTTGTGAATCCACCACGAATCGCATCGGGTGTCATGGATTGTAACCAGAGGCGTTTGATGGGTTTATTAATACCCACATGGCGTACGATGTAATAGAAAATCAGTTCGCCTTCACGTCCTGCGTCACATGCGTTGATCAGGGTGTCAACATCTTTACGCTTGATGAGCTTGCTTAGAAGCTTTAAGCGCGAGGAGGTTTTTTCGATCGGACTCAGATCAAAATGCGATGGAATGACGGGCAAGTTTGCAAAACTCCACTTGCCGCGTTTTACTTCGTATTCTTCCGGGATGGCAAGCTCGAGCAAATGCCCCACCGCTGAGGACACAATGTATTGATCATTCTCAAAGTAATCAGTGTGTTTGGTAAAGTTACCCAATACCCGGGCAATATCTGCTGCAACAGAAGGCTTCTCAGCAATAATCAGGGATTTATTCATGAATTTCCCGCAAAAGATCACGAACTGTCAATACTTGATTAAGTAGATTTGTTATCGCTGAATTGGAGTGATGCATAAGGGGTGCAGGCATATTTAATGAGTGTGTTGAACCATCCAGTCCGGGAGATGGTTTAGTATGACTAAATGATAGATAAAGAGCGCGAATGAATATTAATGCCGATAATGAGAATCGCTGACTATCAACAATTTCTCAAGTATGGCGTCATCAGTCAGTTGGTTCTGGATCCAAAGTTCTGTTAACACAATCAGTTTGATTTTTTCTAGACTGGATGAATGTTCATCCATCGCCAGCACTCGATCAATCAATAATTCCCGCTGTAATGGGTTGATAATATTGGCTTGTTCCAGGAAACTGATAAACCCCCGCCCTTCAGTATCGATTTTTTCCATTTCATAGCCGGTGTAACAGCGAAAAGAATCATTCTCGGCAAAGCTGGCTGGATAATCGCCGGTATCATGGCGTGCGAGTTCTGAGAGCCAATCAAGCGTCTCGGTAATATCCTCATCTGCAAATCCGGCCATGGTGAGTTTACGAGTCAATGTGGCAGAATCCGGATAGCTGCCCGAGTCAAAATAATTTTCAAATAAATAAACAAGTATATCGAACATGATTGTGTTTAATGAGTGGCAAGTATGTTGGCAGAATTAGCAGCTTCTGGTTAACTTCCGGTTAGATGTTATTGAATTCGCTGATAGCATCCGCCCGGTAAACTGCTAATCTGGCCGTCAAGCTCGAGCGTTAATAGCATGGCTGATACTACTTCAGCCGTCAAGCCGCTGCGAGCACACAAAGTATCAATATCAACGGCATCATAACCTAGGTGTTTGAGTAATACGGTGTTTTCAGTTGACTGTTCAGTAGTAAATTCTTCTCTTTGATTGTTATTTTTACCGTTAGACAAGGGAAGGCAGCTTAGTTCATCCAAAATATCCTGAGTATTTTCTACCAGTTTGGCGCCTTGTTTAATCAGTGCGTGACAGCCTTTTGACAGGGGCGAATGAATGGAACCGGGGATCGCCATTACTTCACGCCCTTGATCCAATGCCTGACGTGCTGTGATCAGTGATCCGCTGCGTAATGCGGCTTCAACCACCAGACAGCCCTGGCTCATACCACTGATAATACGATTCCTGCGCGGAAAATTCCTTCCGATAGCAGGTGTGCCGAGTGGAAACTCGGAAATCAATGCGCCTTCTTTCGCCAGCTTATGAGCTAAAGGATGGTTTTTTGCCGGATAAACAATATCCAAACCGGTGCCGACAACTGCGATGCTGGCAGCAACGCCACGTAAACCACCTTGGTGAGCGGCGGTATCAATACCGAGCGCCATGCCACTGATGATGCAGAGCCCGGCATTGCTGGCTGCTTCAGAAAAGGCTTCAGCATTGGATAAGCCCTGAGGTGTGGCATTGCGGCTGCCAACGACTGCCAGAGCCGGTTCTCGCAAGAGTTCCCGCCGGCCTTTGAAATAAAGGAGTGGAGGCGGATCGGCGATATTGAGTAATTGTGCGGGGTAATCAAGATCAGCTAAAGTAATGATCGCATTGGTAGGATCTTCCAGCCATTTGAATGCTGTGGCAATTTTATTGCCATCAGCGCCTTGCTTGATGTGTTTGGCAATGGGGGGTTTTACGATCCGTTCAAGTGCTGTGGTAGTCGCTGAAAAGATTGCCGCAGGTTCGCCAAAGGCAATCAGAAGCCGGCGGATCGATTCCCCGCCCAGGCCGTCAATCAGATTGAGATGGAGCCATGATTCAATGTCGGGGGCATATTTCATGAATGTACCGCATTAATTTTATGGTGTTTTAACGGCATCCAGGATTTTAATAGATTGTGTGCTTTGTACGATTAAAGCATAGGATATTTTATCAAAAACACGGAATATGAATACCAGTCCGGTTCTTTCATCAGGCAATTGTACCATTTTCCCTGTGAGGGATTTGGCTTGGCTTTTTCGATAGACAGCAAGCACATGACCCATTTCCAGGCCATCTTGTTCACCTTTATTCAGCGTGACAATGGCTCCTCTGCCGATTTCAGTCACACCGCCATAGACGGAAATAATTCGACCATTGATTGAAGATTCCGGCGCATGGGGCGCGTAGTTGTTGAAAATAATATCAGGAGAAGGAACCAGGCGATCGCCTTTCAGTATTTCTTCCGAGGCGCGGGTAATGGTTACAGTGCTGACATCAGCAAAAACATTCGCTTTGACATTTCCTAAGTAGATAGCCTCATAGCCGAGGATTTGATCATTGTGGTCAGGATCTTTCAGAGCCTTGCCGGGGCGGAAAATTTGCCATGCGGTGCCTTTATCTTCCGGCAGTCCGCTGACATAAACCGTATTGCCGGTACTCAAAACGACCCGGTTATCACTGGATCCCAGTATATAGGGAGCATTGGCTAAACCATCTTTTTCAATGACCAGCGGTTGGCTTAAAAAAGGTTCGATTGCGGATGCCGGGATGCTGGGAATAGCTGCGGTGCTAGGCTGTTCTGTGCGTATTTTCGGTGAGAGCTTGACCGTTCTGATATCCGCGTTATCTTCAGCAAGACGCAGCCGGCTTCCATAAGGTGTTTTTTCCAGCACTATAATATCACCAGGGTATATTCTGTGCGGATTCTTGACCTGTTCACGATTGAGTCCCCAGATCTCGGGCCAGCGCCAGGGATCTTTAAGAAATCTGGAAGCGATTCCCCACAGGGTATCGCCGGGTACAACAACGTGCTGATCGGGTGTGTCACTCCGAAGTATAATATTCTCAGCTTGGGTGGGCGTAACAGAAAGCAGGCCTAGGAATAAAATCATAGATATAATAGGCTTTCGCATGGATGACTCCAATAGCAGGTTATAGAGCACACGGAATAACTGGCTAATGATACGGTCTAACTGAGCATTTGGTTTATCAAACTATATAATTTTTCCATGGCTATTCTAAAAATATTGCAATATCCGGATGAGAGACTCCATACAGTAGCGGCTCCCGTAGCGCAGGTCACAGATAAAACCCGCCTGTTGATAAAGGATATGGCGGAAACAATGTATGCGGCGCCTGGAATAGGACTGGCGGCAACACAAGTGGATGTGCACGAGCGTGCCATTGTGATTGACACTTCTGAAACACATGATCAATTACTTGTTTTGATCAACCCGGAAATTATTGCCAGTGATGGCATATCTGATTATGAGGAAGGCTGCTTGTCCGTTCCAGGTATCTACGGAAAAGTACGGCGCGCCGCATCGATTACTGTAAGAGCCTTAAATGTTGAAGGCGAATCCTTTGTTCTGGATGCAAGCGGGTTACTGGCAGTATGTATTCAGCACGAAATGGATCATTTGGCTGGGAAAGTATTTGTTGAATACTGGTCACGGCTCAAGCAAGCACGCACTCTGGCAAGATTAAAGAAAAAACAGCGCAGCACAATGTAAATGCGTGCGCGGTATCGCTGGTAACATAAAAGCCGCCTGGTTGACGCTCTTCTTCTGCTGATGACATCCGGTCGATGGCGGTTAAATTAATGCACGATCAACACATTTAAGATGAAAATTATTTTTGCCGGAACGCCCGCTTTTGCAGCGGCGGCGTTGGATGCTTTGATCAAGGCAGGCCATGAGATTGATCTGGTCTTGACTCAGCCGGATCGCCCTGCCGGTAGAGGGATGAAAACTGTGGCCAGTGCGGTCAAATTGTTTGCCCTGCAACATGATCTTGATCTGTTGCAGCCATTAACGCTTAAAACTTCCGAATTGCAAGCGCAATTGCGGACATTGAATGCGGATGTGATGGTTGTGGCAGCCTATGGATTGATTTTGCCAGAGGCGGTATTAAATATTCCTCGTCTGGGTTGTTTGAATATCCATGCTTCATTATTACCGCGCTGGCGGGGCGCAGCGCCGATTCAACGGGCTATCCTGGCGGGGGATCGTGAAACGGGTATTACCATCATGCAGATGGATGCAGGACTGGATACGGGTGCAATGTTATTAAAACACAGCCTGATCATAGCGCAGGAAGACACCACTCAATCGTTGCATGACAAGCTGAGTGTATTGGGTGCGCAAAGTATCGTTGAAGCCTTGGTGTTACTGCAACAGGGGAAGCTTGCTCCTATGGTGCAGGACGAGATGCTGGCCTGTTATGCAGCTAAAATAAAAAAGACGGAAGCGGAAATTGACTGGCAACAGACGGCCGGGCAGATAGACCGGGTTGTGCGGACATTCAACCCAAGCCCGGGGGCCTATACTTATTTTCAGAATATGGTTTTGAAGATTTGGCAAGCAAGAGCGGTTGCGGGAGGTTCAGGTAAGCCAGGAGAAATTGTCGCGGCGAGCTGTGAGGGCATCACGGTGGCATGTGGCTGCGGATTGCTGCGAATTGAAATGGTGCAAAAGCCTGGGGGCAGGAAATTGAACGCGGCAGACTTTCTGGCTGGAAATAATTTACAACCGGGCGAATATTTCGCTGCGATGAATCATTTGTCCAGGCATGATTAAGGCGCAACTTGCAGCGGCTTCCGCTGTAAATAAAGTGATGGACGGGGCAAGTTTGACGGAAGTATTGCAGGAGGCTTGGCGCGCCGATCCCGTGTTGTCGAAGCAACAGAGAGGCGCCATTCAGGATTTAAGTTATGGGGTGTTGCGTTTTTATGGGCAACTGGAAGCGATTCTCAGGTTTTTATTAAAGAAACCGTTGCAAGATAAGCGCTTGCATTATTTGCTGCTGGTAAGCTTATATCAGCTGCAATATAGTAAAGCATCATCGTATACAGTGGTCGATCAGGCAGTTTCAGCCTCGTGCTCATTGAGGCATGGAAAAGGAATGCAGGGATTGGTGAATGCAGTATTGCGTAATTTTATCCGGCAACGTGAAAGTTTGTTGAAAAAGGCCGTTGAACAAGAGGTTGGGCGCTATTCGCATCCGCAATGGTGGATTGATAAATTACGTTTGCAATATCCACAAAGTTTTCAAGCCATACTGGAGGCAGACAACAAACATCCGCCTATGACCTTGCGGGTTAATCAGCGTAAGATCAGCGTGGAAAACTATCGAGGATTACTGATAGAGAAGAACATGCATGCCGAATTATTATGGTCTGGTGCACTCCAATTGACTCGGCCGGTTAGGGTGGAGAATCTGCCGGGTTTCAGCGAAGGCTGGGTGACGGTGCAAGATGCAGGCGCGCAGCTTGCGGCGCCATTCCTGGATGTTTGTGATGGTATGCGTGTGTTGGATGCTTGTGCAGCGCCTGGGGGTAAAAGTACCCATTTGCTGGAATTGGCGAATGTATCATTGACGATATTGGATAATGACGCTGCAAGGCTTGCGCGGGTCCGGCAGAATCTTGAGCGTTTGAATATGACAGCGCGTCGTTTGGTGTGCGGGGATGCATCAAATCCAGATGAATGGTGGGATGGTCAACCTTATGATCGTATTCTGGCTGATGTGCCCTGTTCTGCGTCAGGTGTGGTATGCCGGCATCCGGATATCAAATGGTTGCGGCGTGAAAGTGATCTGGCCCGGTTTGCAGCAAGCCAGCAAGCAATTTTAAGCGCTTTGTGGAAAATTCTGGGGAGAGATGGTAAGTTGCTTTATGTGACTTGCTCAATCTTTGCTGAAGAAAATACAATGCAGATAGAGCAATTTCTTAAACACCATCCTGATGCCTGTCCATTGCCACTTTCCGGGGCAGCGATGGTGGATGGACAGCTGTTACCCGATATTCGACATGATGGTTTCTTTTATACCTTGCTGCAAAAGACATGACCCAAGTATGTGGCGAATAGCATTACATGCCAATCTGATACTTTTGTTGTTGATTCTGTCGCTGCCCATCACGGTCGCGCAGGCGGAGGGTATTCAAATAAAATCGGTCAGTTTGGCGGCGGCCGGAGAGGGTTATGAAATCAGTATTGATTCTGAAATTGTTCTTAATGCTACTTTGGAGCAAGCGCTTGAGAAAGGTATTGTACTTTACTTTGTAACTAAATTCAGCTTGGCCGATCCACGTTGGTACTGGCTCGACGATGAAGTTGCGCGTGGTAAATTAAGAGTCGGATTAAGATATTATGCGCTCACTCGTCAATATCATTTGAATCACCCATCATTTTCACAAAGCTTTTACACGTTAAAGGAAGCATTACAGGTTCTGGGTCAATTGCGTGATTATCCACTGACCGTTAAGTCTGAAATAAGACAAGATACCGATTATGTCGCGTCATTGCGTATATGGCTAGATTTAACACGTATGCCCAAACCATTCCAGGTCGAAGCGTTAGGTTCCAGCAAATGGAATCTGAGTTCAGCTAAGCTGGAATGGCGTATGAAGTTGCCGATGCCAGAACAACCGCTTCATATTAAAGGCCATTAATGAAGTATGTACTTATTATTGGTGCGGGATTGGGGGCGGTTGTGCTTTTTTTGCTGGCAACAGCCGGCGCCAATACCGAGTTTTTTGAACGGAAATATCGGTTACTGCTGGGTATTAATATTGTCTTCGTATTATTTCTCATGGTTATCGTGGGATTTTTATTATGGAGATTCAGGCGCAGACTCAAGTCGGGTGTATTTGGATCCAGGCTGGCGTTACGTTTAATGCTGGTTTTTTCGTTGATGGCGATACTTCCCGGTGCTCTGGTGTATGCAGTATCGGTTCAGTTTCTCGAGAAAAGTATTGAATCCTGGTTTGATGTTAAAGTGGATCGTGCGCTTGAAGGCGGTTTGAATCTGGGGCACACCATGCTGGATAACCTGCTGAAAGAATTGCAGAAGAAAGCGCAGGCGACCGCATTGATATTGTCTGAGCCTTCAAACCCGTCTTTGCTGGTGCTTAACGAATTATTGCTGCAATCTCAAATTGAGGAAGCGACTTTGTTTAACCAGGATGGTAAGGTCATCGCATTTTCCAGCGAGAGTAATCTGGCATTGTTTCCTGAAATGCCCAATGCGGTAGTGATGCGTCATATCAGGATTCAGAAGGCTTACAGTGCAGTTGAGACGATTGCTGACAAAGGTTTATATTTGCGCGTGGTGGCTCCTGTGAATGTGTTGAGTTTAAAGGAAGATATTCGGGTACTTCAGCTTTTGCAGCCCGTTCCTGTGCAATTGGCAGAAGATGCGGAAAGGGTGCAGGCCGGATATCAGGATTATCAGGAGCTTTCGTTGTCACGTCAGGGATTGACCCGGCTGTATAGCGTTACTTTGACACTGGCATTGTTATTATCATTATTTTCAGCGGTAGCTGCTGCTTCATTGCTCAGTGAAAAATTGAGCGCTCCGCTGGGGATGTTGGCAGAAGGTACGCGAGCTATCGCTCAAGGTGATTATAGCCGCCGTCATAGGGTGCAGAGCCGGGATGAGCTGGGCGTGCTGACAGAATCCTTTAACTTGATGACGCAACAATTGGAAGAGGCGCAGGCAACCGCACAGCATAATCAGCAGGAAGTGGAGAGTGCGCGTGCGCATCTGGAAAGTATTCTGGCAAATCTTTCATCGGGTGTATTGGTTTTTGATAATCAATTGATTTTATCAAAGGCAAATCGAAGTGCAGAGCAGATTCTTCAAGTGCCTTTGATCAGTCTGGATGGCTCGATCATTGAAGGATGCGTGGACAATGAGCCGCAGTTAAAAACCCTGGTTGTTGAAATCAGAGAAGGTTTTAATTCGGGAGAAACAGGGGTTTGGCAACGCCAATTAACGCGCTCAGAGGATGGTAATCATCAGGTTTTGCTTTTACGGGGAACGCGTTTGCCGGAGATATCGGGTGGCGGCGGTGTGGTGGTTTTTGATGATATTACCAACCTGTTGCAAGTGCAGCGTGCAGTCGCTTGGGGTGAAGTGGCACGCCGGCTTGCGCATGAAATTAAAAACCCGTTGACACCGATTCAACTTTCTGCCGAGCGGGTACAGCATAGATTAATCAATAAGCTGGACGAAGAAGATGCCAGAATGTTGCAGCGTTCTACCGAAACCATCGTCAATCAGGTTGAGGCTCTGAAAAGAATGGTCAATGAATTCAATCAGTATGCGCGTGTTCCTGAATTGGAATTACGTCAACTTGATTTTAATCGATTGGTACGGGAAGTATTGTCACTGTATGAAACAGCCAGTATGGCGACTAATATTAGTCAACACATACAAATTAAGCAGACACTGGCGAATGATCTGCCTGTGGTCAAAGGAGATTCTGCGCAGTTACGTCAGGTGTTGCATAATTTATTGCAGAATGCTCAGGATGCGTTAACGGATACATCAGAGCCTGTCATAGAGGTTAAGACCGAGATGGTGCATGGGGGTGTGCAGCTGAGTATACGTGATAACGGTTGTGGCTTTTCAGATGAGATCAGGGCGCGGGTTTTTGAACCCTATGTCACTACCAAATCGAAAGGAACGGGACTGGGGTTGCCTATTGTCAAAAAAATTGTTGAAGAACATGAAGGCCTTATTCATATTGAAAATATCAAGCCTCATGGCGCGCAGATTTCAATTATCCTGCCCACAGTAGAAAAGAGTGCGTCAGCAGGGGTTAATAAATTAGTATGAGGTTGAGTATGGAAGTAATAAATTAAGGAAGAAATGAACAAAATCTTTCTTATTCGAGTGCCGGTCAATGAACTCGAGAAACTCAGAAGCAATAAATGATCCTAGGATAGATTTCGGCAGCGGAGAGCGGAGAATGTTTAGATGATAACTAACAATACAATACTTGTTGTTGATGACGAAATTGGTATACGTGAATTGCTGTCTGAAATTTTGCGCGATGAAGGGTATCGTGTAGCGTTGGCAGAGAATGCTGAACAAGCCCGGGTCTGGCGTAGTCAGACACGTCCTGAACTGGTGCTGCTGGATATCTGGATGCCTGATACGGATGGCATCACATTGCTGAAAGACTGGGCCAGTAATGGCATGCTGACGATGCCGGTGATTATGATGTCCGGGCATGGCACCATTGATACTGCGGTTGAAGCGACCCGTATTGGTGCATTTGGCTATCTGGAGAAACCGATACCCCTGCAGAAGCTGCTCAGTACCGTCAGCAAGGCCTTGCGGGGTGGGCAAAGCAAGCAGCATTCGGCGCTTTCTCTGGCCAGTTTGGGTAAAGGTGTTTTAATTTCGGATCTTAGAAAGAGATTGGAACAGGTTGCCAATCTGAAAACACCGCTGCTTCTGATGGGTGAGCCGGGCGTTGGTGTGGAGGTATGTGCGCGGTTTATGCATCGCCCTAATACCCCTTGGGTAGAACCGGAAACATTGACATCCTTGGCTGAGTCACCGCTGGATTTATTAGAGCTTGCGCGGAATGGTCTATTATTTCTTAAGGATATCGGTGAAATCAGCAAGTTAGGGCAGAAGGGTTTATTGTTATTATTGAGTAAGCTGGGGAAATATAACGTGCGGCTGGTGTGCGCGACATCCCAACCTCTGGCCGAGTTGACGGCGCAGGGAGCCTATCATCCTAAGTTATATGAAGCGCTGAGTAGCTTGAGTGTGGGCATTCCAGCATTGAGAGCGCATCGGGAGGATATTCCCGAATTGGCCAATCAAATTCTGTCACGTTTTGTTGAATCGGGTGAAGCTTCATCTGAATTGCAGTTCAGTACGGCGGCACTGAATTGTTTACGTAATTATGATTGGCCGGGTAATCTCACACAGCTTACCGGTGTAGTGCATTCTCTGGCATTGACTTGTACCGGTGATGAGATTTCATCTGAGGCGGTTCAGCAGGCAATGGTTTTTCCAGAATCGGCATTACCTTCAGTTGCTTCGGATATTCCGCTTGATCTTTCATTGCGCGAGGCGCGTGATTTATTTGAGAAAACTTACTTTGAAAGGTTGATTGATCAAGAAAGCGGCAATATGACTCGTGTGGCTGAGCGGGCTGGTTTGGAACGCACGCATCTTTATCGCAAAATAAAATTATTGGGAATTAAATTGCGAGGAAACTGATTCTGTAAGGAAATTTGATAGCTACTGGATTGGTTTTTATCAGTTTAATGAGGGTTTGTGGTTGTCGGATAGCCTATCTTCAGGGATAATATCAACTTTTCCAGTTCCGGTTTATGTCTATGAAGGCACGGAGGATGGGCTGTTTTCATTTGTGAATATAAGGGAGTTAGTATTAATGGGTACATTTAAGGATTTTGACGCGCCGGTATTTAAGGATTTGACCAGTGCGATTCGCGCATTGGCGATGGATGCCGTGCAAAAAGCCAATTCTGGTCATCCCGGCATGCCAATGGGCATGGCTGAAATCGCTGAGGTGCTGTGGATTCATCATCTGCGTCATAATCCTGGCAATCCTGAATGGTTTGATCGTGACCGGTTTATCCTTTCCAACGGGCATGGATCAATGTTGATCTACGCTTTATTGCACCTAACGGGCTATGATCTGCCGATGGAAGAAATCAAACGCTTCCGGCAGTTTCATTCAAAAACACCAGGGCACCCGGAATATGGCTATACGCCGGGCGTGGAAACCACAACAGGCCCATTAGGGCAGGGTATTACCAATGCGGTAGGTATGGCGCTGGCAGAAAAGGTGCTGGCTGCTGAATTTAACCGCCCTGGCTATAATATTGTGGATCACCATACTTACGTTTTCCTGGGTGATGGTTGTCTGATGGAAGGCATCTCACACGAAGCTTGCTCTCTGGCGGGTACATTAGGACTGGGCAAACTGATCTGTTTTTACGATGATAACGGTATTTCCATTGATGGCCATGTGGAAGGCTGGTTCACAGATGATACGCCGAAGCGGTTTGAGGCCTATGGTTGGCATGTGGTGCCGAATGTGAACGGGCATGATCCAATCGCGATTGAGGCTGCGATTGAAGCGGCCAAGCAGGTCAACAATAAACCATCGATGATTTGCTGCAAAACAGTCATTGGACTGGGCTCACCCAACATGGCCAATACCCACTCAGTGCATGGTGCTGCATTAGGTGATGCAGAGATTGCTGCCGCCCGTCCGCATATTGGCTGGCATCATCCGCCTTTTGAGATTCCACAGGATGTCTATAGTGCCTGGGATGCAAGAGCGAAAGGTCAGAAACTTGAAACCGAGTGGAACCAGAAATTTGCTGAATATGCAGAGAGATACCCTGCTGAGGCGGTTGAGTTTAACCGTCGCATGGCCGGTGAGTTACCTGCAAATTGGCAGAATCACGTGGATAGCGTTATCAATCAAGTCAATGCGAAAGCGGAAACGATTGCAAGCCGCAAAGCATCACAAAATGCCATTGAAGGTTTGGCGCCAGTTTTACCCGAACTGATCGGCGGTTCTGCTGATCTAGCCGGGTCAAATTTGACTTTATGGTCAGGTTCTAAAGGAATTAGCCAGAAAACAGGTGGAAACTATGTTTATTATGGCGTGCGCGAGTTTGGTATGAGCGCCATTATGAATGGATTGTCATTGCATGGCGGCTTGATTCCTTACGGCGCCACCTTCCTGATGTTTTCTGAATATGCCCGCAATGCACTACGCATGGCAGCGTTGATGAAAATTCGTAATATATTCGTATTCACCCATGATTCAATTGGTCTGGGTGAAGATGGCCCGACTCACCAACCGGTGGAACAAACAGCAACATTGCGTTATATCCCCAACATGGATGTGTGGCGGCCTTGCGATACGGTTGAATCAACCGTATCGTGGGCGCGTGCGATTGAACGTAAGGACGGTCCTTCAACATTGATATTCAGTCGTCAGAACCTGCCATTCCAGCAACGGGATGCCGCTACAATCAAGCTGATTGATAAAGGGGGCTATGTATTATCTGAGGCAGGCAATGGGCAGGTACAAGCAATCTTGATTGCAACAGGTTCAGAGATCGGTTTGGCCATGAATGCACAAAAAGCATTGGCTGAAGAAGGTATTCATGTGCGGGTTGTTTCCATGCCGTGTACCAATGTTTTTGATCGTCAGGAACCATCCTACAAAGAAAGTGTCTTGCCAAAGGGTGTCAAACGCGTTGCTGTCGAAGCGGGCGTGACAGATTTCTGGCGTAAGTATGTCGGGCTGGACGGTGCCGTGGTGGGTATGGATACCTTTGGTGAATCGGCACCCGCTGATGTGTTGTTCAAGCATTTTGGCTTTACCGTCGAGAATGTGGTTAAGACAGTAAAGGATATCCTCTAATAGTTATATAAGCAGTGGGGTGATGATGGATTCACCCGGAACTACAAGATTTTTATTTAAGGAGTTTTAGTATGACAATTAAGGTTGGTATTAATGGGTTTGGTCGTATCGGGCGTATGGTTTTCCGCTCCGCGATACAGAATTTTCCTGATATAGAAATAGTCGCCATTAATGATTTGCTGGAGCCGGATTATCTGGCTTATATGTTAAAACATGATTCAGTGCATGGCCGTTTTCAGGGCGATATTTCAATTGATGGCAACACTTTGGTAGTCAATGGTAAAAGAATTCGATTGACCGCTATTAAAGATCCTGCCGAACTGAAGTGGGATGAAGTAGGTGCGGAAGTAGTGGTTGAGTCAACCGGCCTGTTTCTGACCAAAGAAACCTGTGAAAAGCATTTGGCGGCGGGTGCCAAAAAGGTCATCATGTCAGCACCTTCCAAAGATGATACACCGATGTTTGTTTATGGCGTGAATGATAAATCTTACAAGGGCGAGAGCATTATTTCCAATGCATCCTGTACCACGAATTGCCTGGCGCCGATTGCCAAGGTACTGAATGATACCTGGGGTATCAAGCGTGGCTTGATGACAACCGTACATGCAGCAACTGCTACACAGAAGACGGTTGATGGCCCATCCAATAAAGACTGGCGCGGTGGTCGCGGTATTCTGGAAAATATTATCCCATCCTCAACAGGTGCTGCCAAAGCAGTGGGCGTCGTTATCCCTGAATTAAATAAAAAACTGACCGGTATGGCTTTCCGTGTTCCTACATCGGATGTGTCAGTGGTGGATTTGACGGTTGAACTGGAAAAAGACGCCTCCTATGAAGATATCTGTAAGGCGATGAAAACTGCTTCCGAAGGAGAAATGAAGGGTGTTCTGGGTTATACCGACCAGAAAGTGGTATCCACCGATTTTCGTGGCGAAAGCTGCACCTCCATTTTTGATGCTGAAGCAGGCATGGCTTTAGATAAAAGCTTTGTTAAAGTGGTTGCATGGTATGACAATGAATGGGGTTATTCCACCAAAGTATTGGAGATGGTGCGTACTGTTGCGAAGTAATTGGATACTGGAAGAGATGCAATGGGTGAAAGTGCACAAGTAAGCTTGATTGCTATCTAAATTTTGATATTCAATTAGTTAAGACATAAAGGGTAGCATGGGCTATCCTTTATATTTTTCTTAAAGACAATTCTGGAGTTTGCCGTGTCAGTAATTAAACTGGTTGACCTTGATCTCAAGGGAAAGCGTGTATTTATCCGTGCTGATCTGAATGTGCCTGTGAAAGATGGAAAAGTGACATCGGATGCTCGCATTACTGCCTCAATGGCGACGATTAATCACTGCCTTGAACAAGGCGCTAAAGTAATGGTCACTTCTCATCTGGGTCGTCCTGAAGAAGGCGTGTGGGCAGAAGAGAATTCGCTGAAACCGGTGGCGGACAATATTGCAGGCCGGCTGAATAAACCGGTGCGGTTAATCCGCGACTGGGTCGATGGCGGCTTTGAGGTAGCCGATGGAGAATTGGTCGTGCTGGAAAATTGCCGTATTAATAAAGGTGAAAAGAAGAATTCAGAAGAGACTGCGCAGAAATACGCAAAATTGTGCGATGTGTTTGTGATGGATGCATTTGGTACTGCACACCGTGCAGAAGCATCGACCCATGGCATCGCCAAGTATGCGCCGGTGGCTTGTGCGGGTATTCTGTTAACAGAGGAACTGGAAGCGTTAACCAAAGCACTGCTGAACCCGGCGCGTCCTATGGTCGCGATTGTTGGAGGCTCCAAGGTTTCAACCAAGCTGACGGTGCTTGAATCTCTGTCTGAGAAGGTTGATCAACTGGTAGTAGGTGGAGGTATCGCTAATACCTTCTTGAAAGCGACTGGCAAGAATGTAGGCAAATCATTGTGTGAAGATGATCTGGTTCCAACGGCTAAAATGCTGATGGATAAAATGTCTCAACGTAATGCATCCATTCCGATTGCGGTAGATGTTGTCGTGGGTAAAAAGTTTGATGCTAATGAACCCGCTATCCTGAAAGATGCGGGTGACGTGGTTGATGATGACATGATTTTTGATATTGGACCCAAAAGTTCGCAGGAGCTGGCCGATATCATTATGCGAGCAGGAACGGTGGTCTGGAACGGCCCTGTCGGTGTATTTGAATTTGATCAATTCGGCGCCGGCACTGAAAAAATTGCCAGAGCCATTGCAGAAACAAGCGCTTTCACGCTGGCTGGCGGCGGTGATACCATTGCGGCTATTCAGAAATATGATATTTATGACAAAGTATCCTATATTTCAACCGCAGGGGGCGCATTCCTCGAATTCCTGGAAGGTAAGAAATTGCCCGCAGTTGAAATATTGGAAATGCGCGCTAACAATTAATCACTAAAGAAAACAATGATTCGAAGAACAAAAATTGTAGCGACCCTTGGCCCGGCCTGTGGCAATCCAAAAGTACTGGAGCGCATGATTCAGGCCGGAGTGGATGTTGTTCGGATTAACTTTTCACACGGTACGCGCGAACAACATATCGAGTATGCCGAATTGACGCGTTCACTGGCGCGGGCAGCAGGTCTTACGGTGGGTGTTTTGGCGGATTTGCAAGGCCCGAAGATCCGTATTGGCAAGTTTGAACACGGTAAGATCAGACTTGAGGTGGGCGATAAGTTTGTTCTGGATTCTCACTGTGAACTGGGCAATCAAGAAAGGGTGGGACTGGATTATAAAGAACTGCCTAATGATTTGGAGACAGGCGCTACGCTGATGCTGGATGATGGCCGCATAGTCCTGGGTGTGTCCGCAGTCCGAGGTCATCAGGTATTTTGTGTGGTTGAACAAGGCGGCGTGTTATCCAATAATAAAGGCATCAATCGCAAAGGCGGTGGACTGGGCGCACCTGCGCTGACGAGCAAGGATCTGGAAGACATCAAGACGGCGGCGGCATTTAATGCAGACTATCTGGCCGTATCTTTCGTGCGTTCGGGTGATGATATCCGGCAGGCGCGTGAATTGATGCTCGAAGCAAGTGGTAAAAGCCTGATCATGGCAAAGATTGAGCGTTCGGAGGCTATCCTTGCACTGGATGATATCTTGGAAGCATCGGATGCTATTATGGTGGCACGCGGTGATCTGGCGGTTGAAGTGGGGGATGCGGCTGTCCCGGCCTTGCAAAAAAGGATGATCCGCTCAGCACGAGCGAATAATAAGCTGGTTGTTACCGCAACACAAATGATGGAATCCATGATCACCAATCCGATTCCAACGCGTGCTGAAGTATCCGATGTGGCCAATGCGGTACTGGACGGCACCGATGCTGTCATGCTGTCTGCGGAATCTGCGGCAGGGGAATATCCGGTTGAATCAGTAGAGGCCATGGCGAGAGTTTGCCTGGAAGCGGAAAAAGAGTATTTGGTGAGTCATGACAGGCGGATGCCTGCGATTAATCCGACCACCATTGAAGAAGCCATCGCTCGCGCCACCATGTTTACGGCCAGCGGTTTGCAGATTCGTGCGATTGCAGCATTGACTCAAAGCGGTGTGACTGCGCTGCTGATGTCACGGAGAAGTTCCAAAGTGCCTATTTTTGCGCTGAGCCCCAATGAAGGAACCCGGAGAAAGGTCACTCTGTTTAGAGGGGTCTATCCGGTGGAGTTCGGGGAAGGGATCAATGATCCCGAAATTATTCTCAATCTTGCTGAAGATGAATTACTCAAGCGTGGTGTCGTGCGCAATGGTGATATCATGGTGATGACGATCGGTGAGCCGGTGGGTAAAACAGGCGGTACCAATACGATGAAAATTATCAAAGTAGGCGAATGCAAATCAAGACAAGGTATTGATGCAGCGTAAATTATCGGATGGAACTGGAACTGGCCCTGGCCCTGGCATGAGAGATGCTGATGGCAATAGCAGAAAGAATCAAAGAATATTTTTTAAGAATAATAACTTATATTTAAACAGGCTTATATTTAAGATAATTTTTTGAAGGAGATTTAAATGGCACTCGTATCATTAAGACAATTACTCGATCATGCGGCAGAAAACGGTTACGGCTTGCCTGCTTTTAATGTCAATAATCTGGAGCAAATCCAGGCCATCATGCAGGCGGCTGATGAATGTAACAGTCCGGTCATTATGCAGGGTTCCGCCGGTGCGAGAAAATATGCCGGTGAAGCATTTTTACGCCATTTAATTGAAGCAGCGGTTGAAGCTTATCCGCATATCCCGATTGTGATGCACCAGGATCATGGCGCATCACCATCCGTTTGCGTCAATGCGATCCGTAGCGGTTTCTCGAGTGTCATGATGGACGGCTCCTTGCAGGCCGATGCCAAGACACCATCCACCTACGAATACAATGTCAACGTCACGGCAGATGTTGTGAACATCGCGCATTCCGTCGGCGTATCCGTGGAAGGTGAGCTGGGTTGCCTCGGTTCTCTGGAATCCGGCATGGGAGAAGCAGAAGACGGGCACGGTGCAGAGGGTGTGTTATCCCATGATCAACTGCTGACCGACCCGGAAGAAGCGGCCGATTTCGTCCGCAAAACGGGCGTGGATGCACTGGCGATCGCAATCGGCACCTCGCACGGCGCTTACAAATTTACCCGTAAACCGACCGGTGACATTCTGGCGATTCAGCGCATCAAGGAAATCCATGCGCGCATTCCCAATACCCATCTGGTCATGCACGGCTCCAGCTCGGTTCCGCAGGAATGGCTGGAAATCATCCGTCAATACGGCGGCGACATCAAGGAAACCTACGGTGTGCCGGTTGAAGAAATCCAGGAAGGCATCAAATACGGCGTACGCAAGGTCAATATCGACACCGATATCCGTCTAGCCATGACCGGAGCGATCCGCCGCAGTCTGGAAAAAGACAAAAGCAATTTCGATCCGCGCAAATTCCTGAAAGAAGCCACCGCAGCGGCCAAAGATATCTGTAAAGCCCGTTTTGAGGCCTTCGGCTGTGCCGGGCAGGCATCGAAAATCAAGCCCATCATGCTGGATGATATGGCGATTCGCTATGCAAAAGGCGAATTAAACGCTGTTATCAAGTAAGTTAAATCGTATCAATATTCAAAAAACCCATGATTGATGCTGTTTCGCATCATCAATCATGGGATTCAGATCAGAAAACTTTCTCAGCAATATCCGCAAATTTGTTTCAAAGTATATTTTTAGTTTTTTTTTCTGTCAGTTTACTTATCCTGTTTTATATATAGAATTTACTTTAATATGATGGATAATCGATGCATTGTCTTGAAGTATAAGGAAATGCCATGTTTAACATATTGTATGGCATTATCTTGGGAGCATAACTCTAGTTGTTAGCTTAAAAGGAATAAGTTGTGGCAGATTTTAGTAATTCAGCTGACAGAGTTCTTAATATTCTGAATAAACTGCGTAGCATGGGTGCTGGTGATAGCGCGTTAGTAGTTTGGTCGAGAACTTTAGGTGTAAGTGAAGAAATATCTAAAAATGATCCTCACGAGTTGCAAAGAAAGTTAGGACTGTTAAGGAATGAACTGGATTTCCTTGAGACATCTATGTCATCCACGTCATTTAGTGAGTTACTTTATCAACCATATATAGAAAGAATAAGGAAGACGGTTACAGTAACTAATTTAGATTCTTCTTGGGGAAATTTTAGTAATTCTCTCGGCGCAGATGTAATTCTGTGTATTAAATATTGTGCAGAGATTCTTCCAAACGAACCCAATGTCGAGTTTGAAGAACTAGAAGATTTATTAAGGCTCTAGACTAGCAGAGTTAATAATATCTGATGAGTTGCCATAGTTCACTA
>ERZ1292640.952-Hain-H43-02um-R1-952-length-23969-cov-12_pt2 | contig 20667 bp, 19 predicted proteins | sample MGYA00564404_ERZ1292640 | MGnify/ENA primary metagenome ERZ1292640 (study PRJEB36523, sample SAMEA6512636) | groundwater metagenome | collected 2019-01-08 | study: AquaDiva: Metagenomics assemblies of 32 groundwater samples
TTGCGCTGGCAAAGCCAGCGCTCGAACACGTCTTCCATCGTTCCTCCTACGCGAGGATTGCTCGGAGGGGGGCTACGCCCCCCTTCCGAAACCTCCCCCCGGGTTGCGCTGGCAAAGCCAGCGCTCGAACACGTCTTCCATCGTTCCTCCTACGCGAGCTTCAGATCCGGAATCGCGTTCATCGTCAAGGAGGCGCGCTCGCCGGCCAGGAGACGCGCGTGGCCCGCCGCGGCGATCATCGCGGCGTTGTCGGTGCAGAGGGCCGGCGGGGGGATGAAGAGCTCCCACCCGCGCTCGGCGACCTCCGCCTGGAGCGCGCCCCGGAGCGCCGTGTTCGCCGCCACGCCGCCCGTCAGCACGATCCGGTGGACGCCGAGGGCGAGGGCCGCCCTCACGGTCTTCCTCACCAGCATTTTCACCGCCGTCGCCTGGAACGAGGCCGCGATGTCGGCGACCTGGCCGGCGGAGAGCGGCCGGTTCCGCTTCACGTGGAGCGACACTGCCGTCTTGATCCCGCTGAACGAAAAGTCCGGCGCCCCGCCGGTGATCTGGGCGACGGGAAACGGGATGGCTTTCGGGTCCCCGGAGAGCGCCGTTCGCTCGATGACGGGCCCGCCCGGGTAGCCCAGGCCCAGGAGCTTCGCCACCTTGTCAAAGGCCTCCCCCGCCGCGTCGTCGCGCGTCTGGCCGATCACCTCGTAGCGGAGCGGCTCGCGCGCCAGGTAGAGCGCCGTGTGCCCGCCCGAGACCACGAGGGCCAGAAAGGGATAGGCGGGGCTGGGCTCCTGAAGAAACGCGGCGAAGATGTGCCCTTCGAGATGGTTGACGCCGACCAGCGGGAGCTTCCGGACGTAGGCGAGGGACTTCGCCACCGAGCAGCCGACCAGCAGCGATCCGACGAGACCCGGCCCCTGGGTCACCGCGATGGCCTTCAGATCGGCGAGGGAGACCCCGGCGTCACCGAGCGCCTTCTGGATGACGGGGACGATGACCTCCACGTGACGCCGCGACGCCAGCTCGGGCACCACGCCGCCGTAGGGCGCGTGGATCGTGTCCTGGGAGGCCACGACGGAGGCCAGGACCTTGGTACCGTCGGCCAGGACCGCCGCCGCCGTCTCGTCGCAGGAGGTCTCGATCCCCAGGATCAACTAAACGGCTATTTCGCTTGCGCCTGCGGCGTCGGCGACGCGGGCCGGGCCTTGTCGAGAATGCGCATCGCCTTCAGGATGTCCACGGCCCGCTGGACCTGGACGTCCTTCTTCAGCTCCTCCTCGGGCGTGGGCGGCGGTGCCACGGGCTTCGCCGGGTCGGCGGCGACCGCCACCACCTTCGGAGGCTCCACGATGATGTCGGGCGTGATGCCCTTGCCGTGGATCGAGCGGCCCTTCGGCGTGAAGTACTTGGCCGTGGTCAGGCGGAGCCCCGATCCATCCGTCAGCGGGATGATCGTCTGGACGGAGCCTTTGCCGAAGGTCTGCGTCCCGAGGACGATGGCTCGCCCCCAATCCTGCAGCGCCCCCGCGACGATCTCAGAGGCCGAGGCGCTCCCCTGGTTGACCAGCACCACGATGGGAAAGTCCAGGTAGGGCTTCTTGGCGTGGGCGGTGAAGCGCATGCTCTGGTTCCGGACGCGCCCCTCCGTGTAGACGACGAGCTTGCCGTCCTCCAGGAACTTCTCCGAGACTTCCACCGCCGCGGTCAGGAGCCCGCCCGGGTCGTTCCGCAGGTCGAGGATCAGCCCCTGGAGCTTCTGGCCGTTCTTCGTGAACTTCTCCAGCGAGGCCTCCAGATCGTTGGGCGACTGCTCCTGGAACTGCCGCAGGCGGACGTACCCGATGCCCGGCTCGAGCTCCTGGCCCCGGACCGACTGGACCCGGATCTGCTCGCGGGTGAGCGTGAAGTCCCGGGGCTCGGTCCACCCCTCGCGCATGATCGTGATCGTGATCTTCGTCCCGGGCTTGCCGCGCATCCGCTTGACCGCGTCGGCGAGCGGCAAGTCCTTGCTGGAGATCCCCTCGATCTTCACGATCCTGTCGCCGGAGTGGATCCCCGCCCGGTGCGCCGGCGTCCCATCGATCGGCGACACCACGGTCAGCACGTCGTCCTTCAGCGTAATCTCGATGCCGAGGCCGCCGAAGGTCCCGGTGGTCTCCACCTGCATCTCGCGGTAGCTCTCGGGGTCCAGGAAGGAGCTGTGCGGGTCGAGGCCGCGGAGCGTGCCCTTGATGGCGCTGTAGATCAGCTCCTTGGGAGGCACCTCGTCCACGTACTGGCTCTGCACGATGGAGAGCACCTCGGTGAAGAGCTTGAGGTTCTCGTACGTCGCGCCCTGATCGGTGCTCTTGCTGGCGCTCGTGCCCCCGAGGGAGAGGGTGAGCACGAACAGCAACCCGGTGATGAGGACCGCCTTCTTGACCGGCTGGATGGGACCCATCGGTAAGAGCCTCCTCGCTGTCGAATTTACCCGCGTCGCCGCAGCCACTCGGCGGGATCCTGGGGCCGCCCCTGGTACCGTACCTCGAAGTACAGGCGGGGACCCGCCAGGGACCCGGTGTCCCCCACCGTGCCGATCGTCTGGCCCTGCCGCACGTCGTCACCTTCCTTGACCCGGATCTCCGCGGCGTGGGCGTACAGCGTGTAGAAGTCGTTGCCGTGATCGAGAATGATCAAGTTCCCGTACCCCTTGAACCACCCCGTATAGACCACGTGGCCGGCGGCGACGGCGACGATCCCCACCCCTTCGCCGGCCTCGATGTCGATCCCCCGCCTGAACGTCCGGGTGCCGAAGCGCGGGTGCACCTGCTCGCCGAAGGCGCTCACGATCCGCCCATCGGTGGGCCACGGCAGCGAGCCCCGGAGGGTGCCGAACCCAACGGCCGGGGGTTCTCCCCCCTTGCCGGGAGGCGGGAGCTTCGCCACGCGGCGCTGCCGGGCCTGGAGATCCCGGATCAGCGCCTCCAGCCGCTTGGCCGCCTCCGAGAGCTCGCCCACCATCCGCTCGTGGTAGGCCCGCTCCTCCCGGACCTTGGCCAGGAGCACCCGGCGCCGGGCCGCCTCCCGGTCCATCTCGGCCCGCTCCCGCTCCACCTGGGCCCGGAGGGTGGACAGCTCCTGCCGCTGCTTCTCTACCTGCCCCTTCCGCTCCCCCAGGTTCTCTGAAGTTCCACGATACTCCCGAATCAGCCGGGCGTCCACCACCGCGAGCGTGGTCAGGTGGCGGACCTGGACCGCCCGCGCCATGGGATCATCTTCGGCGAGGATCAGCGGCAGGGCGCCGCCCTGAGCCTGGAGCTTGTACATGGCCCTGAGGCGCCGGGCCAGGACCTCCTGCTGGCCGGTCCGCTGGGCCTCGAGCCGCCTGATATCCCGCTCCAGGCCTTGGATCTCACCCTGGGCTTTGACGATCCGGCGGCCGAGCGCCTCGATCTCCCGCCGCTTCTTGGCGAGGGTCAGCTCGATGGCCTCGAGCTCGGAGAGGAGCGACGTCTCCCGCTGCCGGGCCTCGGCCGCCTTGGCACGCTCTTCCCTGAGCTGCTTCTGGGTCTGCTGGAGGGTGCGCTCATTCTGGCGGAGCGTCTGGTCGTCGCGCTTCTGAGCCGACGCCGGTGCCGCCAGGAGCGCCAGGGCCACCAGTCCCAGACCGATCGTGCGCGCGCTCACGCGGGTCTCTCGCCCTTGGCCATCAGCCCGCCCAAGGCTCCCAGGAGGCCGCCCCCGCCCAGGAGCAGAGCGATCTCGGCCGGAGCAAAGAACGCGGCCCGGGGCAGCCCCAGGGTGAAGGATAGGAGCGGCTCCAGCGTCGGCAGCGCCAGGCGATAGGTGAGGTAGAGCCCCCCCACCGCCATCGCGGCGCCCACGAAGCCCTGGATCAAGCCCTGGAGGAGGAGCGGCAGGCGGATCACCATCTCGGAGGCCCCCACGAGCCGCATGATCTCCATTTCCTCCCGCCGCGCATGGAGCACCAGCGTCGTCGCCGTCGTCGCCGTCAGGATCGCCGCCAGGGCCAGGACGGCGCCGAGCGCGAGGCCGATCCCCTGGAGCAGTCCCTTCAGCTGGGCCAGCCACTCCACCCACGCGGTCCCCCCCTGGACTTCCTCCACCTCCGCGAGGGCCGAGAGCCGCTGGATCAGCGCGCGCGTGCCCTCGGGAGTCATGGCTGGGGCGGCGGGCGTGACCTCCACCGACGCCGGCAGCGGGTTCGTCGGCAATTCCGCCACCACGCTCGCCTGGCCGCCGATCTGCCGCCGCAGCGCCTGGAGCGCCTGGCTCTTGGAGACGTACCGCAGGCGCTGGATCCCACCGACGCCTTCGATCTTCTTGAGGAGCCCCTCGACCTGGCCCGCCGGCGGCTCCTCGCGGAGATACACGACGACGCGGAAGCGGTCGCGCCACTGGACCAGGGCGTGGCCCAGGTTCAGCGAGAGCACCCAGAAGGCGCCGAGGGCGGTCAAGGACAGCGTGATCAGGAGCACCGCGCTCACGGCCACGCGCCCGCCCCGCCGGAGATCGCGCAGCGCCTCGCCAATCAGAAAGAAGAGCATCGCGCTCAGTCCTCGTCCTTCAGGAGCCGGCCGCCGTTGAGGACGAGGGTGCGCCGCTTGAGCTGGTCCGCGAGCGTTGCCCGGTGGGTCGCCAGCAGGATCGTGGTCCCGCGGTTCCAGATGTCGCTCAGGAGGTAGAGAATCTCCTCTGCCATGGCCTCATCGAGGTTTCCCGTGGGCTCGTCGGCCAAGAGCAGAGCGGGCTCCTTGACGAGCGCCCGCGCCAGCGCGGCCCGCTGCTGCTCGCCCTGGGAGAGCTGCGCCGGGAGCGCCTGGGCCTTGGCGGAGAGCCCCACCGCCTTCAGCGTCTGCATGACCCGCGGCGTGATCTCGCGCCGCGGTGTCCCGAGCACTCGGAGGACAAAGGCCACGTTGTCGTACACGTTCCGGCCGGGCAGGAGCTTGGCGTCCTGGAAGACCACCCCGACGGCGCGCCGGAGGTGGGGGATCCTGGAGCGCCGCATGCCCGTGACGTCGAAGCCGGCGACCCGGATCTCACCCTCCGTCGGCACCTCGTCGCGGTAGAGGAGCCGGAGAAGCGTCGTCTTGCCCGACCCGCTCGGCCCGGCCAGCACCGTGAACTCGCCCTTTACGATCTCGAACGAGACCTCGGCGAGGGCCGTGACCTTCACCTGCCCCACCCGGTACACCTTCGACACGCCTTGGAGCTGAATCATCTAGGGATTACGCCATTATATGCCGCACCGGCGGGGCGCTCCAAGGATTGGAGCGCGAGCCGAATCAGGACTGCTTGGGGAGCCGTTCGAGCAGGATCTGGTTGACGATGGCGGGGTTGGCCTTGCCCTGGGTGGCCTTCATCACCTGGCCCACCAGGAAGCCGAGGCTCTGCTTCTTGCCCTTCTTCCAGTCCTCCACGGCGGGAGGGTTGCCCGCCAGCACCTGGTCCACGACGGCCGCCAGGGCGCCGGCGTCGGCCACTTGGACGAGCCCCTCGCGCTTGACAATCGTCTCGGCATCCTCACCGGAGCGGTACATCTTCTCGAAGACGTCCTTGGCGATCTTCCCGCTGATGGTCCCGTCGTCGATCAGGGCCAGGAGCCGCGCCAGGTTTCTCGGCGGGATCGGGCAGCGGGCGATGGCGGCCTCGTCATCCCCGGGCAACTCGCGTAGCAGCTCCGACAGCACCCAGTTGGACACGATCTTGGGCTTGGGGTACTCGCGCACCGCCGCCTCGTAATAGTCCGCCAGGGCCCGGCTCTGGGTGAGGAGCTCGGCAGCGTGGGCCGGCAGCCCGTACTGGGAGACGAAGCGCTGCCGGCGCGCCACGGGGAGCTCGGGGAGCGTCGTCCGGAGCTGGTCCACCCAGCGCTGCTCCACTTTGAGCGGCACCAGGTCGGGCTCGGGGAAGTAGCGGTAGTCGTGGGCGTACTCCTTCGAGCGCATCGAGAGGGTGTAGCCCTTGTCGGCCTCCCAGAGCCGCGTCTCCTGGACGATCCTCTCACCCGCGGCGAGCGCTTTAGCCTGGCGCCGCGCCTCAAATTCCAGGGCGCGCTGGACGTTCTTGAAGGAGTTCATGTTCTTGATCTCGACCTTGACCCCGTAGTCCGGCGCCCCCCGGGGGCGGAGCGAGATGTTGGCGTCGCAGCGGAACGAACCCTCCTCCATGTTCCCGTCACAGACGCCCAGGTAGAGCAGGATGGCGCGGAGGGCCCGGAGGTACGCCGCGGCCTCCTCCGGCGAGCGCACGTCGGGCTTGGAGACGATCTCCATCAGCGGGATACCCGAGCGGTTGAAGTCCACGAGGCTCGCCCGAGCAGTCTCCAGCGTCCCCTCATGGATGAGCTTTCCCACGTCCTCTTCCATGTGCAGGCGCTGGATGCCGATCCGCCGGGGGGTGCCATCGGCGGCGACTTCGAGCCGACCCTCCACCGCCAGCGGCTCCTCGTACTGGCTGATCTGGAAGTTCTTCGGCATGTCCGGGTAGAAGTAGTGCTTTCGGGCGAAGCGGCAGCCAGCGTTGATCGTGCAGTGGAGCGCGAGTGCGGACCGGATCGCGAACTCGATCGCCCGGCGGTTGATGACCGGCAGGACGCCGGGCATCCCCTGGCAGACGGGGCACGTCTGGGAGTTGGGCGCCCCCCCGAAGGCCGTGGGGCAGCCGCAGAACATCTTGGAGCGGGTCAGGAGCTGGGCGTGCACCTCCAGCCCGATGACGGTTTCGTAGTCGGTCGCCGTCGTCATTGCAGGGCGGGAGCGCGCGCGTGCCAGGGCGTGGCCTGCTCGAAGGCGTAGGCCGCGCTCAGGAGCGTGGACTCGTCGAACGGCTTGCCGATCAGCTGGAGCCCGATGGGAAGCCCGCTCTGGGTGAAGCCGCACGGGAGCGAGAGGCCGGGGAGCCCCGCCAGGTTCACCGGGATCGTGAAGACGTCGCAGAGGTACATCTGGAGCGGATCTTCCTTCTCCCCCAGCTTGAAGGCGACGTTGGGCGCGGTGGGGCAGGCGAGCACGTCCACCCGCTCGAAGGCCTGCTGGAAGTCCCGCCGGACCAGCGTCCGCACGCGCTGCGCCTTCCCGTAGTACGCCTCGTAATAGCCTGCGCTGAGCGCGTAGGTCCCGAGCATGATCCGGCGCTTCACCTCCGGGCCAAACCCCTCCGCGCGCGTGCGCCCGTACATCTGGATCAGGTCCTTCCCGCCCGGCGCGCGGTAGCCGTACTTGACGCCATCGTAGCGCGCCAGGTTCGAGGACGCCTCGGCCGGGGCGATCAGGTAGTAGGCGGCCAGCGCGTAATTGGTCGTGGGCAGGGAGACTTTCTCCGTCTTCGCCCCCAGGCTCTTCAGCACCTCGATGGCCGTCGATACCGCCTTCTCCACCTCTGGGTCCATGCCCTCGGTGAAGTACTCGCTCGGGATCCCGACGCGGAGCCCCTGGATCCCTCCCCCCAGCGCCGCCGTGTAGTCCGGTACCGGCACATCGGTGGACGTCGAGTCGAGCGGATCGTGGCCGGCGATGGCCTGGAGGAGCAGCGCCGCGCCGCGCACGTCGGCGGCGAAGGGACCGATCTGATCCAGCGAGGAGGCGAAGGCCACGAGCCCGTAGCGGGAGACCCGCCCGTAGGTGGGCTTCACCCCCACGGTGCCGCAGAACGCGGCGGGCTGGCGGATCGAGCCGCCCGTATCGCTCCCGAGAGCGCCGGCCGCGAGGCCCGCCGCGACCGCCGCCGCTGAGCCGCCGGAAGAGCCCCCAGGCACGCGCGCCAGATCCCACGGATTGCGCGTCGGGAAGAACGCCGAGTTCTCGGTGGACGACCCCATCGCGAACTCGTCCATGTTGGTCTTGCCCAGCATCACCGCTCCGGCGGCACTGAGACGCATCATCACGGTCGCGTCATACGGTGGGACAAAATTCTCGAGGATTTTCGACGAACAGGTGGTCCGCACGCCTTTGGTGCAGATCACGTCCTTGATGGCGAGCGGAACGCCGTCGAGGGGCCCGCGCGGGTTGCCGGCCTTCAAACGCTTCTCGGCCGCCTCGGCCCGTGCCAGTGCCGACTCCCGCGTGAGGGTCACGTAGGCGCGAACCTGCGGGTCCAGCGTCTCGATCCGCTGGAAATACGTCTCGACCACCCGGGTCGGCGTGGCCTCCCCGCTCCGGTACCGGGCCCCGAGCTCCGAGATCGTCGGCATGGCTACTCTTCGATGATCTTCGGGACGCGGAAGAAGTCGCCCTCGCGCTCCGGCGCGTTGGCGAGCATCTCCCCCGCCGGCAGGCACGGACGGACCTCGTCCTCGCGCATCACGTTGACCATCGGGATCGCGTGGGGGGTGGCCTCGACGCCCTCGGTGTTGAGCTGCCTGAGCTTATCGATGTAGGTGAGGATCGCGTCCAGCTGGGAGCGCATCCGCTCCTTCTCGGGCTCGGAGAGGTCGAGCCGCGCCAGCCGCGCCACGTGCTCCACCTCGGCCTGGGTGATTTTCGCTTGTGCCATCATCGTACTCCGTTCGAGCGCGGGCTACGCCCGCGCAACCCCCGGGGGGAGGTTCGGAAGGGGGGCGAAGCCCCCCTCCGAGGAGAGGGTCAGCTTCGGTTCCGCCATGGCTTCCTACTTGACCACTTGGTCCGTGGTGGTCACCTGGGCGAGAAACCCGTTCAGGCTCGCGAGGTGCGTCCGGTGGACCTGATCGTGAGGAATGATGCTGCCGTCGGCAGCCTTCAAATCCATGGCCGCCGTCGCGTCGGCCAGGAGCAGCACCTTCGGCTTCGGCGCCACCACCGGATAGATCTCCAGCGCGGGGCTCCCCGGGGCGAAGGTGGTGGCGTCGGGCAGCACCATCTTGCCGACCGGCGCGAAGTACTCCTGCTGGGCGTCGATGATGAGCAGCGCCGTTTTTTCCACTAGATCTCCTCCAGATGCGCGTATTGGAGCGACAATTTCTTGCGCCCCACGCTGGCGAAATGGACGGTCACGAGCACGTCCTCGCCCTGGCGCTCGATCCCGACCAGGAGCCCCTCGCCCCAGCGCGCGTGGCGGAGCCTGGCTCCCACGCGGTACGGCAGGTCGTCGTCCTCCCTCTCCCCCCCGGGGGAGAGGGGAGGGTGAGGGGGCGTGCCCCGGGCATTCAGCAGGGTGAGCTGCTCTTCGGGAATTTCCAGGAGAAAGCGCGACGGCTCGCCGAGGCCGTAGCCGTGGAGCCGCCGGTGGAGCGCGTAGGACAGATAGTGCTGCCGCTTCGCCCGGGTGAGCCCCACGTAGCAAAGCCGGCGCTCCTCCTCCAGTTCCTCCGGGTCGTCCATGGACTTCACGTGGGGGAAGACCCCTTCCTCCATCCCGGTGAGGAAGACCACGGGGAACTCGAGTCCCTTGGCTGAGTGAATGGTCATGAGCGTGACCACCCCGCGGTCCGCGCTCCACTCGTCCAAGTCGGAAAGCAGCGCCACCGTGTCGAGAAACTCTTCCAGCGTGGCGGACTCGCGCGTGTGCTGGAACTCCTCCGCCGCCGCGACCAGCTCCTCCAGATTCTCCAGGCGCCCCTCGGCCTCGGCCGTCCGCTCGGCGCGGAGCGCATCGCGGTACCCCGAGCGGATCAGCGTTTCGTCGATCAGCGCCGGCAGCGACAGCCCCGACTTTCGCTCGCGCAGGTCGGCGATCAGGCGGGCGAAATCCTCCAGGGCCCGCCGCGGCTTGGCGGCGACCTCGTCCCCGAGCCTGCCGCACGTCTCGAGGAGCGGGACCTTCTCTCGTCGAGCGACCTCCTCGAGGCGGGCCAGCGTGGCCCGGCCGATGCCCCGGGACGGCGCGGCGATTGCCCGCTTGAACGCGACGTCGTCCGCCGGGTTGATCGCCAGGCGCAGGTACGCGAGGGCGTCCTTGATCTCCCGCCGCTCGTAGAAGCGGACGCCCCCCACGATGACGTACGGGATCGTGCTCCGCCGGAGCGCGTCCTCCAGGACCCGCGACTGGGCGTTGGTCCGGTAGAAGATCGCCATCTCGCGCTCGTCCACGCCCTCGGCGCGGAGCCGCCCGATCGTCGCCGCGACGAACGCCGCCTCCTCATTCTCGTCCCACGCGCGGTACACGCACGCCCGCTGACCCTCGGCATTTTCCGTCCAGAGGGTCTTGCCTTTCCGCCCGGCGTTGTTGGCAATGACAGTGGACGCGATGGCGAGGATGCGCTTCGTGGAGCGGTAGTTCTGCTCGAGGCGGATGACCCGCGTCCCGGGGTAGTCGTGCTCGAAGTCGAGGATGTTCCGCAGCGTCGCCCCCCGGAACCGGTAGATGGCCTGATCGTCGTCGCCCACGACGCAGAGGTTCCGGTGCTCCCCGGTCAGGAGCTGGATGATCCGATACTGGGCGCGGTTCGTGTCCTGGTACTCGTCCACCAGGACGTACTTCCAGAGCCCCCGGTACCAGGCCAGAACCTCCGGCACCTTCTCCCAGAGGCGGACCGTCAGGAGCAGGAGGTCGTCGAAATCCAGGGCTCCCACTTGCGCCAGTCGCTCCTGATACCGACGATAGACCGCTGCGATCCGCTCCTCGCGCGGCCCGCGCGCCAGCCGCTCGACTTCCTCCACGGACAGCAGCTGGTTCTTCGCGTGGCTGATCCGGTACACGACGCTCGCCGGCGGCAGGGCGCGCTCGTCCACCTCCTCCTCGCGCAGGCACTCCTTCACGAGGCTGAGCCGGTCGTCCTCGTCGTAGATGACGAAGTTCGCCGAGACGCCCAGGTGGCGGATGTGCTCGCGGAGGATCCGCACGCAGGCCGAGTGAAAGGTGGCGATGAGGGGAGGGCGGATCCCCGCCGGGAGCAGGAGATCCTCGACGCGCCGGCGCATCTCCTCCGCGGCCTTGTTGGTGAACGTGACGGCGAGGACGTTCTTCGGGTGGACCCCCTTGACCCCGATCAGGTGCGCGATCCGGTGGGCGATGACCCGCGTCTTCCCGCTCCCCGCCCCTGCCAGCACCAGGAGTGGCCCCTCGGTGTGGGTCACGGCCTCCCGCTGGGGCGGATTCAAGTCGCTAAGAATCAGGTCGGCGGGCAGCGGGGCGGACAGCATGGGACTCTACGATACCACAGCGGAGGGGGCGAGACCGGCTACTTGGGCTGGAACCCCGGCGGCTCCGTCACCCAGTTGAAGACACCCAGAGTAATCTCCCGGAGTCCCACGCGCGCAGGATAGACGTACCCAGTCGTGGTCTCCGTCACGACGTACCCCGGAATCTCAAAGAGCTGCGGCTCGAAGCCCCCGGAAAAACTCCCCGGCCCCGGGACGTATACGTTGACGACCACCTGCTGAGGGGGCACCTCGATGTAGCCCACGACGGTGCCCTGGTTCACACGGCTCGAACCGGGGACGCCGACCCAAGGCATGGTCGGGTGAGGGTTGTTGGTAAAGTCGCCTGGGTTGCCAGGATTGCCCTGGGCGAAGGCTGTCACCGGGAAGACAACCAGAAGGAGCATGCCAAACGTTAGAGCTCTCATCGCGGCCTCCTACTCCACCGTCACGCTCTTGGCCAGGTTCCGCGGCTGGTCCACGTCGCACCCGCGGCGGACCGCCATGTGGTAGGCCAGGAGCTGCAGCGGGATGACCATCAGGATCGGCGACAGGAGGTCCACCGCCGGCGGCACCGCGATCACATGATCCGCCTTGGCGGCGATCTCGCGGTCGCCGGCATGGGCCACCGCGATCACCTTGCCGTCCCGGGCACGGACTTCCTCGATGTTGCCAAGCATCCTCTCGTAGGTGTGATCCCGCGGGGTCAACGCCACGACGGGCATCCCCTCGTCGATCAGCGCGATGGGGCCGTGCTTCATCTCCCCGGCCGCGTAGCCTTCGGCGTGGATGTAGGAGAGCTCCTTCAGCTTGAGCGCGCCCTCGAGGGCGATCGGGTAGTGGACGCCGCGGCCGAGGTAGAGGAAGTTCTGGTAGTGGAACAGCGACCGGGCCAGCTCCGCCACGGGCGCGTCCAGCTCCAGCGTCGCCTCCATGAGGCGGGGGATCTCGAGGAGGTCCTGGATGCGCTTGCGCCCCTCCTCCGCCGTGAGGGCCCCGCGCTGGCGGCCGAGGTAGAGCGCCAGAAGGTAGCACGCGGTCATCGTGGCGGTGAAGGTCTTGCTCGAAGCCACGCCGATCTCGGGGCCGGCGTGGGTGTAGAGCACCCCGGTAGCCTCGCGCGAGAGGGCAGAGCCCACCACGTTCGTGATCGCCAGGAGCGGGGTGCCCTTGGCGCGCGCCGCCTTGACCGCGCCGAGCGTGTCGGCGGTCTCTCCGGACTGGGAGAGCGCCACCACCAGCGTGTCGGGGCCGACGACGGCGTCACGGTAGCGGAACTCGGAGCCCAGGTCCACCTCGCACGGAATCCCCGCCAGGCGCTCCAGCATGGAGCGTCCCACGAGCGCCGCGTGGTACGAGGTGCCGCAAGCCAGCAGCACGATCCGCCGGATCTCGCGCACGGCGGCCGGATCCAGGTTCACGTCGGGGAGGACCACGTTGCCGCTCTCCGGGACGATCCGGCCGCGCATCGTGTCGGCCACCGCCCGCGGCTGCTCGTAGATCTCCTTCAACATGAAGTGGCGGTAGCCGCCCTTCTCCGCCATGATCGGGTCCCAGAGGATGCGGGTCGGCTCGCGCTGGACGGGCTGCCCCTCGAGGGTGGAGAGCTCGACCCCATCCCGCCGCACCACGGCGACCTCGGCGTCCTCCAGCACGATCACGTCCCGCGTGTGGGCGAGGATCGCCGGGATGTCCGATGCGATCACGGTCTCGCCGGCGCCCAGCCCCACCACGACCGCGCCGGCGCCATGCTTGGCCGCGACGAGACGATCCGGCGTCTTCGTGGAGACCACGCCGATGGCATAGGAGCCGCGGAGCTCGCGGAGCGCACGCTTCACGGCATCCTCCAGGCGAGGGGTGTCTTTGAGGTGGCGCTCGATCAGATGCGCCAGCACTTCCGTGTCGGTCTCGGACTTGAAGGTGTGCCCTTCGGCCAGGAGCCGCTCCTTGATCGGGAGGTAGTTTTCCAGGATCCCGTTGTGGACGACCACGAGGGAGCCGCTGCAGTCGGTGTGCGGGTGCGCGTTCTCCTCGGAGGGGCGGCCGTGGGTGGCCCAGCGCGTGTGCCCGAGCCCCACGCTCCCCTTCACCGGCTGGTCCCGCAAGATCGCCTCGAGCTGCTTGATGCGCCCGGCGCTCCGCCGGACCTGCAGCCCCTCCGGCCCCAGCACGGCCACGCCGGCGGAGTCATAGCCGCGGTACTCGAGTCGCTTGAGCCCGTCCAGGATGATGCCGACCGCGCTTCGCTCCCCGATGTAGCCGACGATCCCGCACATTTCCTTACCTTCCGGAGACTACCGGGACCCGTTCGGTGCGCGCCGGGGGCACCTCCCCTGCGGCGACGGCCTGCACCCGCTTGAGGGTGTCTGCCGAGTAGTAGCGGTTCCCACACTTGTCACAAATGCCGACGACCACGTTTTCCAGGATCACGAAGCCTCTTTTGTGCTTGAAGGCTTCCCGTTCGACGCGTTTTTCGCGAACGGTTCCTTCGCAGTACTCGCAACGATATCCAAACTTTTTCTTCATGTCCCGTGCTCCGTCACGCGGTAAACGGTCACGATGAGAAGGCGCCCCGTCTCGGTAAAGCGCCCCACAGATCCCACAGCCGTCCTTCCATCAGCCCCAGTCCCATGGACCGTGTGTCGAGGCCCCCGCGGATCATCCTTCTCAGTCTTGATCAATCTGCCATGCAGGATCGCCATCTCAACATCGATCAGATCAAGGTCATCCTCCGCCATCTCCTCAACTGCGTGGACCGTCATATCGTATGCCGCGTTTCGGATTGCCGCCCTGATGCGGTCGAGGACGCGCCGCGGCATCTAGTCGAGATCCTATGACTGTCCCTGTGCTTCCTTCTTCCCCGCCTTCTTCTTGCGCCGGGCGGCCCAGCCCGCCTTGGTCACCTGCTTGCCGCGCGCCACGGCGAGCGCCCCCGGGGGCACGTCCTTGGTGATGGTGGAGCCGGCCCCCACGTAGGCGCCCTCGCCGATCGTGATGGGCGCCACCAGGCTCGTGTTGGTCCCGATGAAGGCGCCCGCGCCGATCCGCGTCTCGTGCTTGGCCACGCCGTCGTAGTTGCACGTGATCGTGCCCGCGCCGATGTTGACATCCTCGCCGACCGTCGCGTCCCCCACGTAGGAGAGGTGCGGGACCTTGGAGCCGCGCCCGATCCGAGACTTTTTCAGCTCGACGAAGTTGCCGATCTTGGCCCGCGCTCCCACGCGCGAGAAGGGGCGGAGGTGGCAGAAGGGGCCGAGCGTGGCGTCGTCTTCAATGGTCGCCTCGGTCAGCACGCAATACGGCTTGAGCATCACGCGGTCGCCGAGCCGGCTGTCGGAGACGTGGCAGCCCACGCCGATGGCGCACCCGGCGCCGACGACGGTCGCGCCTTCGAGAACGCTGCCCGGTGCGAGGACGGTGTCAGGCCCAACGCTCACGGTGTCGTCCACGTAGGTCGTGGCCGGATCAACGATGGTGACGCCTTCGGCCATGAGCCGGTCGAGTATCCGCTCCCGCAGGAGCGCGGCGATGCGGGCGAGCTGCTTGCGGTCGTTGATCCCGAGGCACTCGGTGGGATCGTCCGTCACCACGACCTCCACCGGCTGGCCCTGGCGCCGGAGGATGCCCACGACGTCGGTCAGGTAGTACTCGCCCTGATCGTTCTCCGCGCGCACCTGATCCAGGGCCGCCCAGAGCCGGCGGGCGTCGAAGCAGTACACGCTCGTTCCGATCTCGCGGATCTGCCTCTGTTCGGGCGATGCGTCACCCTCCTCCACGATGGCCGTCACCCGCCTCGCCTCGCGTACGATCCGGCCGTAGCCGGCTGGGTCGTCCACCACAGCCGTCAGCAGCGTCGCCGCCGCCTTGCCCGCGCCGTGAGCGTCCACGAGCCCACGGAGCGTGGCCTCAGAGAGGAGCGGGGTATCGCCCGGAAGAACCAGGATCGTGCCCGAGCCGTTGCCACAGGCGCTCCGGGCCTGGAGGAGGGCGTGGCCGGTGCCGAGCCGCTCCTTCTGCTCGACGAAGTGGACAGTGGTGGTATCGCCAAGGGCTTGCCGGACCTCCTCGCCGTCTGGCCCCACCACCAGGACGAGCCGGCCGCCGAGACGCCGGGCAAGGTTCACCGGGTAGGCAATGAGGGGGCGGCCGCCGAGGCGGTGAAGCACCTTCGGCCGGCGCGAGCGCATACGCTTGCCCTCTCCGGCCGCCAGGATCACCGTCGTGAGCGAGCTCATGATACCGACAATTGTAGCACGACCCGCGCCACCTAACGTGGCGCGGGTGCCCGCTAAGGTGGCTCGCCTCCGCTCGCGCATCCCCCCCAGCGCAGGCGGCGCGGAACGCCTTGTCAGCGCGTCCGGCGCTTCCCCTGGGCAGTGCGGAGATGAGACAGGAGGCGCTCGATCCTGTTGGGGAGAGGAGACGCGAACTCGAGGCGGGCGCCGGTCACGGGATGGGTAAAGGCCAGGCTCGCGGCGTGGAGGGCCACGCCTTCGAGCCCGTCCACGAGCGCCGCCAGGGCGGGATCGGTGATCGGCGGTGTCGAGCGCAGCCGGTACGTCGCGTCGCCCACGATCGGGTGACCGAGCGAGGCCAAGTGAACGCGGATCTGATGGGTGCGGCCGGTTTCGAGCTGCGCCTCGAGGTACGTGAACCCCTTGAAGCGCTCCAACAGCCTGAAGCGCGTCACGGCGCGCTTGCCCTTGCCCGGGGGCAGGACCGCCATCCGGGTCCGGTGTCGCGGGTGCCGGCCGATAGGCGCGTCGATCGTTCCCTCCGCCTGCCTCAACTCGCCGTGGACGAGGGCAAGGTAGCGCCGCGTCACCTGCCGCGCGGCCAGTTGCTCCGTGAGCCCGGCGTACGCCCGGGGGCTCTTGGCGACGACGAGCAGCCCCGACGTGCCCTTGTCGAGGCGGTGGACGATGCCGGGCCGCCGCGGGCCGCCCACGCCTGCAGTCGATGGCGCGTGGGCCAGGAGGGCGTGGGCGAGGGTCCCGGTGCGCTGGCCGGCCCCCGGATGGACGACAAGGCGGGCCGGCTTGTCCACGACCAGGACGTCGGCGTCTTCGTAGATCACGCGGAGAGGAATGGGCTCAGCGGTCAGGGTCTCGGGCGGGAGCGGCGGGATCGTGACGACCACGCGCTGCCCGGCCTTGAGCCGCGTGGACGCCTTCACCGCGCGGCCGTCCACGCTCACGTGCCCCTCGGCCACGAGCGCCTTGAGGCGCGTCCGGGACAGGTCGGGAAGCTTCGTCACCAGCCACAGGTCGAGCCGACGCCCGGCCGCGCCGGGCTCAACGGTCAGGCTCTCGGGCATCAGGCCGGGCGCGGCCCGTTCCCGGTGACGAGCCGGAGGGCCAGGAGCGCGACGCCGATGCTGATCGCCGAGTCGGCCACGTTGAAGGCCGGCCAGTGATAGACCCGCCAGTACACGTCGATGAAGTCCACGACGGCGCCGAAGCGCCAGCGGTCGATGAGGTTCCCCACCGCGCCGCCGAAGATGAGGCCGAGGGCGAGGGCCGCGGGCCAGCCGCCGCCGGGCAGGAGCCGGACCGCCAGGAGCGCCAGGGCGCAGAGGGCGGCGAGCGACAGGAGCGCCACCACCCAGCCCCAGCCGAGCGGCACCGCGCCGAGAATGCCGAAAGCGAGGCCGGGGTTCATCACGAGGGTGAGCGCGAAGAGGCCATCCACCACGGACACCGGAACGCCGAGCGACAGCCGGGACAGGGCCAGGAGCTTCGTCGCCTGGTCGAGAGCCAGGATGACGAGGCCTACGGGGAGCCCGAGCCTCATCCCAGAGCGCGGACGACGGGGGCGCAGCGCTCGCAGAGCGCGGGGTGGTCCGGGTCCTCCCCCACCCGCTCGCTCCAGACCCAGCAGCGCTCGCACTTGGTCCCCCGGGCGCGCTCAACCTCGATCAGGAGGCCCGGGATGTCCTGGCCCTCGTAGCTAACCAGCGGCCGCGCCGCCGGGGATCCGGACAGCGACACCTGGGAGACGATGAAGAGGGTCCTCAGGAGCGCGTCCTTCCGCCTGAGCAGCGGCCCCAGGTCCTCCGGGGCCCGGTGGATCAGCACCCGGGCCTCGAGGCCGCTCCCGATGGCGCCCTGCTGCCGCGCCGACTCGAGCGCCTTGGCCACCTCGCGCCGCACCTCGAGGAGCCGGGCCCACTCGCGCTCGAGCCCCTCGTCCAGCCACTCGCGGGGGACCTCGGGGAAGCCCTCGAGATGGACGCTCTCCCGCTTGGCGCCCGGCAGGTACCCCCACGCCTCCTCGGCGGTGAACGTGAGGATCGGTGCCATCAGCCGCACCAGCGCGGTGAGAATCTCGTAGCAGGCGGTCTGGGCCGCCCGCCGCGCGGGCGCGGTGGCCGCGGAAGTGTAGAGACGATCCTTCAGGATGTCGAGGTAGAGGGCGGAGAGGTCCACGGCGCAGAAGTTGTGGAGCGCGTGGAAAACGGTGTGGAACTGGTAGTCCTCGTAGGCCTTGCGCACCCGGGCGATCAGAGCGCCGAGCCGGCCGAGCACCCAGCGGTCCACCTCGTCGAGCCGGGCGTACGGGACGCGATCCCGCGCCGGATCGAAGTCGCTGAGGTTTCCGAGGAGGAAACGGCAGGTGTTCCGGATCCGCCGGTAGGCGTCGGCCAGCCGGTTGAGGATCTCGTGGGACAGGCGGATGTCCTCGGTGTAGTCCTCGGCCGCCACCCAGAGGCGCAGCACCTCGGCGCCGTACTTGGGGATCAGCTCCTCGGGGCTGACGTAGTTGCCGAGCGACTTGGACATCTTCCGCCCCTCGCCGTCCACGACGAACCCATGGGTGAGAACGGACTTATAGGGGGGCTTGTCCCGCGTCCCGACGGCCTCGAGGAGCGAGGAATGGAACCAGCCGCGGTGCTGGTCCGAGCCCTCGAGATACATCTCGGCGGGCCACCGGAGGTCCGGACGCGTCTCGAGCACCGCCGCGTGGCTGCAGCCGGAGTCGAACCAGACGTCGAGGATGTCCGTCTCCTTGCGGAACGAGGTGCCGCCGCACTTCGGACAGCGCGTGCCGGGGGGCAGGAGATCCTTGGCCTCCCGCGCGTGCCACTCGTCGGTGCCCCGCCCCTGCCTCATGATGGCCGCCACGTGCTGGACGAGGCGCTCCTCCAGCAGCAGCGCGTCGCAACCGGTGCAGTAGAACGCCACGATCGGCACGCCCCAGATCCGCTGGCGCGAGATCACCCACTCCGGCCGGTGGGCCACCATGTTGTAGATCCGCTCCTGGCCCCAGGCCGGGATCCAGGTGACCTCGTTCTTGATGGCGTCCAGGGCCTTCTGCCGGAGACCGTTTTTCCCGTTCTTGTCGAGCGCGATGAACCACTGCTCGGTTGCGCGGAAAAGCGTCGGGTTCTTGCACCGCCAGCAGTGAGGATACGTGTGCTGGAGCGGCACCGACACGATCAGCATACCGGTCCGACGGAGATGCTCGATGATCTTCGGGTTGGCGTCCCAGACGGTCAGCCCGGAGAAGTGAGCGACCTCGGGGATGAAGCGACCGTCGTCGTCCACGGGGTTGTAGATCTTGAGACCGACCTTGCGCCCCAGCTCGTAGTCCTCCTCGCCGTGGCCGGGAGCGATGTGGACGAGGCCCGTGCCGGTGTCCATGGCCACGAAGTCCGCGGTCACCACGACGGAGTCGCGCTCGATCCACGGGTGACGGCAGACCGTGCCGTCGAGGTCCGCCCCCGAGAGCGCCAGCGGCGTCGTCTTCCCCCGGCCGCGAACCCCCTCGAGCTGCATGAAAGCGGGCGCGAGCGACCGAGCCACGACCAGCGCCTCGCCGTCCAGCTCCACCGCCGTGTAGGTCTCCCCGGGGTGCACGGCGATCGCCAGGTTGGCCGGGAGCGTCCAGGGGGTCGTCGTCCAGATGACGAAGAACGCGCGCTTGCCGCCGAGCGCCCGGTTGAGAGCGGCAGCCGCGGTTCTCACGGGGAACTTCACGTACACCGAGGGCGTCGTCTGGTCCTCGTACTCCACCTCGGCCTGGGCCAGCGCCGTCTTGCAGTGCATGCACCAGTGAACGGGCTTGAGCCCCTTGTACACGAGGCCGCGCTCCACGAAGCGCCCAAACTCCCGCGCGATCGTCGCCTGGTAGGTGGGCTCCATCGTGATGTAGGGGTTCTTCCAGTCCCCGAACACGCCCAGCCGCTTGAACTCCTCGCGCTGGATGTCGACGAACTTGGCGGCGTACTCGCGGCAGCGGCGGAGCTTCTCGACGGGATCCATGGCGGTGCGCACGTCCACCTGGGCCGTGTCGAGCCCGAGCTCCTTGTCCACCTGGTGCTCGATCGGGAGCCCATGACAGTCCCAGCCGGGCGCGTACACGGCATTGTAGCCGAGCATGGAGCGCGACTTCACGACGAGGTCCTTCAGGATCTTGTTGAGCGCAGTGCCCATGTGGATGTGGCCGTTGGCGTAGGGCGGGCCGTCGTGGAGGATCCAGAGGGGCCGGTCCTTCCCCGCCTGCCGGAGCCGGGCGTAGATGTCCATCGCCTCCCAGCGGCGGAGCATCTCCGGCTCCAGCCGCGCGAGGGAGGCCTTCATGGGGAAGTCCGTCTTCGGCAGGTTCAGCGTCGCCTTGTAGTCCATAGAGTGAATCCTGATGCTAGCACCCGATGACGTGGAGCGTCAAGGAACCGGGCCCCCCCTTGCGGGGAACCCGCGAGGGGTGAGGGGGATCAGCGGGGAGACAGCGTGACGATGCCGGCGGCCGAGTCGATATTCACGTTGAAGTGGTTCAGGAAGTCGCGCCCCAGGAGGCCGTCGGCATTCTTGAAATCGATATCGTGGGCGACGATGACGAGCGGCCCGGCCTTGGCCTCGCCAACCTCGATGGACTGCACGCGCACGATGTCCACGCTCGTCGTGCCCGTGGCGCCGCGGATCTCGGCCCGCGGGGCGAACCACGTGGAGATTCCCAGGCGCCAGAGCGCGAGGGGATTGACCACGGTGGTATCCGCGCCGGTGTCGAGCATCAGGGTCACCGGCCCGCCGCCGTTGATCTTGGCGTTGACCAGGATGGGGGAGCCGGGCTTGAACGGGATCTTGGTGACGCCGGGCGGAGGGGCGCCGGGCTGACGCGCCTCGGGCGCCGGCGGCGAGGTCGGCAGGGCGAGCGGCTTGGCCGTCGCGCGGTAGCGCTCGGGAACGCTGTCGAGCCCCTCGGAGTAGTGGACCCGCCCCTGGTCGTCGATCCAGCGGACCATCTGGGCCGGGGCGGCGACCGGCCCCGCCAGGAGGGCGAGGAGGATCAGAGGAAGCCGGAACCGTCTCACGGGGTCAGCCTTCCTACTCCTTGGGCTTCTCCGGCTCGCCGGGCCGCTCGGCTGGCTTCTTCGCCGTGTCGGTCTTTTCGGGCGCCGGCGGCGGAGGCGGCGGGGCCTTGGGAAACTCGATCGGCCTGGCCGTCGCGCGGTATTGGGCGGGAACGCTGTCCAGCCCTTCGGAGTAGTGGACCTTACCCTGCTCGTCCACCCAGCGATAGGCCTGGGCCAGCGCCACGGAGGGGGCGAGCAGCACCCCTAGGAAACTCAGGGCCAGGAGGGCGGAACCCAAGCGCTTCATGCCCATATTCT
>ERZ1292640.1305-Hain-H43-02um-R1-1305-length-20648-cov-5_pt1 | contig 20648 bp, 22 predicted proteins | sample MGYA00564404_ERZ1292640 | MGnify/ENA primary metagenome ERZ1292640 (study PRJEB36523, sample SAMEA6512636) | groundwater metagenome | collected 2019-01-08 | study: AquaDiva: Metagenomics assemblies of 32 groundwater samples
CTTCAATTGGACGCCCACATACGATGAATCAGGAATATACAATGTTTTGTTCTTCGTAACTGACGGAAAAGGAGGTTATGATGAGCAAGCAATTCAAATAACAGTTTTGAATGTGAACAGAGCGCCTGTGCTTGATTCGATTGGTAATAAAATCATCAACGTCTCTCAAACTTTAACCTTTATTGTTTCTGCGTCTGATCCAGATAATGATTCTGTGCAGTTAATTGCTAATAATTTGCCTGTTGGCGCTGTTTTTGTTGCTGGTGTTTTCAATTGGACTCCTGGGCAGGATGGCAATTATCAGGTGGAGTTCATCGCGAACGATGGATTCTTGAACGATTCTGAAACCATAACTATTTCTGTTGGTTTAGGAAACAGGCCACCAACTTTACAATTCATGCCAAATATTACGGTTAATGAAACGAGTTTAGTAATAATTACAGCTTTTGCCTCTGATCCAGACAATGATTCATTATTATTTAGTATTAATGATTCAAGGTTTGTTCAGGTTTCCAATGTGTTCAGCTGGCAGACAACTTATCAGGATGCAGGATTGCATTCAATTAGCATATCAGTGAGTGATGGCCAGTTCACGCAGTCGCAGGCTGTAGGAATAACTGTTTTGAATGTGAACAGAGCGCCAATACTTTCACAAATGGCAGATGTTGCGGTTAGAATAAACGAGACTGCGATTATCCAGCTAAATGCAACAGACCCGGATGGCGACAACCTGACATTTAAACTTGATGCAAATTTGCCTACACCACCAATCTTAAATTCATCATCCGGCCTGTTCAAGTGGTTAGTGCCTCAAAATGCATCGGGAGTTTACAACATTTCATTCACTGCTTCAGACGGGTCTCTAAATGATACAAAATCCACGCAGATAAGAATAATCAAGACAACCGCGAAATTGAGCGCTTCAGCTGACAGCTTCATCAGGACTGGCGCTAAGAATTTTAATGAAGGTGGAAACCAAAAGCTGTACCTGCAAAAATCAGGAGGTAGTTACGTATTCATAAATTTCGACATCAACAATTCTGTAAGGGCAAGCATAACCAAAGCTTACCTTGTCCTAACTATTACAGATAGCGGCAAAAACTGGGGCGCAGGAGAATTGGTGACGGCCCAAAGAGTGAACCAGAGTTGGGTAGAAGGGAATGGATGGATTACAGGCAAAAATCCCAGTTTAAGAGGAATTGGAAGTGGCATAACTTGGAGCTGCGCGATAGATACGGATATATCAAACAACAAGGCAGACTGTAAACCGACTTGGGATGGTGGAGTTGTCGCATTGCCAAGTGCGCCTGGCGTGCTACACACTAATAGCATCAAGGGAGAAGTCAAGTGGGATGTGACTCAGGACATAAGAGACGGTGCATCTTATGGGTGGATGATCAAAATAAAGAATGAGTCAGCCAATGGTGACGTTATTTATTATTCCAGAGAAGGCGCATTAGCTGCAGGCAATTTATCCAAGGCGCCAAGACTTGAAATTGAGTAAAAATACCTTTGGAAACTTCAGGATTTTTTTCATAACCTTTATATATCGCTTTCCCTCAAATAAGATTTGTGCGAAAAAAACAATCTGCTTCGCAATTGAATCCTCCGCCAGAGCCACGTCCACCTATTTTTACTAAGACCAGAATTGCTTTGTATTTAGTTCTTCTTGCATTGCTTGCCTTGTTTATTGTTCTTAATATTCTTAAGATGCAGCAAAGCATTTCAGAGCCTACGGCCGCGATAGCATCTGAAATTTTTGAAGCTCAGGTTGACGGGCAGGATGAGGTTATTACTGTTGAAGCAATACCTCCAGAGGATTTTGTTCCGAATCAGCTTCTTGTTAAAATCAAACAGAATAGAAGAAACACGGTTCGAAGTGGCAAGCCAACTGATACTGGTCTAGCGTCGTTAAATAGCCTTAATAAAGAATTTGGCGTTACTAAACTTGAGCGATTGGCCAAGCCTGGAAAAAACTCTGACACTGGTGCTGAAATATTCGGTTGGTACCTGATAAACTTTACTCCAAAAGGGCCTCAAAAAGCGATTAGTGTCATTGGTGAATATAACCCTGCAAGAGATGAATTGCAAAAAGTTATTGCGAAATTCAAAACTGATCCGAATATTGAAGCTGCCGAGCCAAACCACATAGTCCATACCACTTTAACTCCAAATGACCCTTACTTCAATAGTACGGGATCTTTGAGTATGTCATATCCTGACCTGTGGGGTATGAAAAAAATCAATGCGGAAGCAGCATGGGATCAAAGTACGGGTTCAGCCTCGATAATTGTTGCTGATATTGATACTGGTGTTGACAGAAATCATCCTGACTTAGTTGGAAATATGTGGGTTAACACTGAGGAGATTCCAAATAATGGGGTTGATGACGATAATAATGGCTATATTGATGATTATTATGGTTGGGATTATGCTAACGATGATAATGACCCGATGGATGACCACGGCCACGGCACTCACACAGTTGGAACAATAGCTGCAGTGGGCAATAATGCCCTTGGTGTTGTTGGTGTTAATTGGAATGCTAAAATTATGGCCTTGAAGTTTTTGTCTGCTGGCGGAAGCGGTGACCTTGCCGCAGGAATCAGAGCATTGCAATACGCTGCAGATATGGGCGCGAGGATTTCTTCGAATTCATGGGGATGTGACTGTGCAAACTCTGCCATGGATGATGCAGTTAAATATGAGCATGACAGGGGCATGGTCACAGTTGTAGCTGCAGGCAACGACAATGCTGATGCCATTGATTTTTCTCCCGCTGATTCAGATTATTCTGTTACAGTTGCTGCTTCTGATCCAACTGACCTCAAGGCAAGCTTTTCTAATTGGGGGGAAAAAATTGATGTGGCAGCACCCGGAGTTTATATTCTCTCGACTAGAGCTTCTGTAAATGGCATGTGTGATGCAAGCAGAACGATTGGGAGTATTTACTGTGTTGTTTCAGGAACGTCAATGGCAACACCTCATGTAGCTGGTCTCGCAGCTTTGCTCCTTTCAAAAAATCCTAGTTTATCGAATGAGGAAGTCCGACAAATAATAAGAGGTAGTACAGATGATTTGGGTGCTTCAGGTAAGGACAGGGATTATGGATATGGAAGAATTAATGCCAATAACGCGCTATTACTTTCTAACACTCATCCTTTGACTCCTGTCATAACTAGCCCTAGTAGCCGAACTCAAATGAGCGAAATTTTTCAAATAACTGGTAGCGTGCCAGGGCCAAACTTTAAAAATTATAAATTAGAATTAGGGATTGGGCGCCAACCGACAAGCTGGATTTTGATAGTTAATTCCACAACACAAGTCATCAATGGCGTGCTTGGAACATTTAATCCAAACCAAGTTCCAGACGGGCATAATATTCTGCGATTGACAGCAACTGATACAAATAATAAGGATTACCAATTTCAAGTCCATGATTTAGATGTTGATAATGTTGATGCAGTTATAAGTTCTCCAAACAGATTAATAACCGTGGGCAACATCAAAATACTTGGAACTGCTCTGTCCAAAAACGGTGTTGCTTTTTCAAAATATAACCTAGACTGGGGGTTTGGCACTTCACCAACATCTTGGTCCACATCAGGAATAACGCTGAATAACGGCGGTTTACAGCCTGTTAGCGACAATCAGCTTGGCACTTGGGATACAACCACACTCACACCAAACCAGATTTATTCCCTTAGGCTGACAGTCAATTCTGTGCTTTCAAATGAGACAACTTTTACCACTGTCACACTGGATACAGATGTCCTGGATGGCTGGCCCAAAATAATTGATCAAGATCCTGTTGGAGGTGGAGACTTTTCCAAGTCATTGCCAGCCATAGCTGACCTTGACGGCGATGGAACCAAAGAAATTATAGTTGGAGTTAAAAATAAGGTTTATGTCTTCAGAAAAGATGGAACCAATTTCCCAGGATTTCCTGCATTGACGCTTTCTGAGTTCTTATATGCAGGTGCCATTAATGTTGAAGATTTAGATGGTGATGGAAAGAAGGAAATTGTCGCCCAATATTTCAATACTAATCTTTCTCTTGATGGCGAATCTAACGCATATATTAATGTTTATCGATTTGATGGCACGATGATGCCTGGTTGGCCAAAAAAAGGTAGATTTGTATGGTATTTCAATTCACCAACAATTGCCGATCTTAATGGGGATGGGAAGAAGGAAATTGTTGCTCTGGAAGATTGGATGATGGGCAGTCCTACAATAGGCTATCTTTATATTTTGCATGCTTATGGGCCTACAGGGATTGAAATTCCGCCATTTCCAAAATTAGTCAACTTTTCCAAAAGCAACACTTTTCCAACTTTCACTTCCTTTTCGATAGCTGACATGGATAAGGACGGAAAACCCGAAATGGCCATGGGGTTTGATAATCGAATATATTTGTTAGATAATATTGGTAATATAACTCCGGGTTGGCCTTACACAACCGCGGATCAGGCTACAACAATCGGGCCTTTACCGGTGAAAGTCAGTAATAATCTGGCTTTTGGCGATATTAACGGTGATGGAAACTTAGAGCTATTGGCTTTTGGCGAGGCTCAGGCACAATGTCCAACCTGTCCTGCAAGGTGGTTTGCATTTAATAAAAATGGTAATCTTTTACCAGGGTTCCCAAAAAAAGTTTCAAAAGATAATGGCACCAGGGATGATTATATCTGGTATTTGACTCAACCGTTCCGTTCTCCACTGCTGGCAGACCTCAATGGTGACGGTAAAGACGAAATAATTGCAGGGTTTAACAAATTGTTCACCTACGATTATTCAACCGATTCTTTTAAAGTAATTAATACTATTACAATCATTGCATCGACTGTATTGAGCGATGTAGATGGCGATAATAAATTAGAATATGTGCTAGCTAAGTCAGAATCCAACTCTCTTGAATCTGTTAACAGTTTTAATGATGATGGAACCCGTTATTGGACGAAAAACGGGGTTCCCCAATTCTTAAGGCCCTTATTAGTTTCAGATTTAGATAATGATGGAAATATGGAGCTTTTGGGGTATAATATTCGTCCAAGTGATGTAGTCGAGCCGGGGCTATTGGTTTTATGGAGCATTCCCTCATCCGGAAGCCCAGCTAAATACGAGTGGCCGATGATGGGTCATGATCCTGCAAGAACAGGGAGACTAATTGTTGGCAATAATTCGTTTGGCGACACCTCCCCTCCAACTGTGTTAATATCCTATCCTGTTAATAGCTCTGTAGTTCAGAATATCGTGAGTATTGATGCTTTAGCAAGTGATAATGTAGGTGTATCATCTGTTGAGTTTTATATCGATGATGCACTTGTTTTCACTGATACTTCGAGCCCTTATTCTTATTCATGGGATACTTTGATTGAGTCAAATGGTTTGCATGAAATAGTTGCAGTAGCTAATGATGCTGCAGGTAATGCTGCAATATCCCCTTCGGTTTTGGTAAGTGTCAATAATGGTGACTCGACTCCGCCATCAGCTCCTTCGAATTTGCAGGTTGTTGACCTGGCTTCAAGTTATGTTACTCTTGCGTGGTCTGCTTCGGTTGATAATATTGGGGTGCAGGAATACTGGATTATAAGAAATGGAGTTACTATTGGGTCTTCTACTTCGACGTTGTTTACTGATTATTCTGTGAGTCCCTCAACTGCGTATAGTTACCAGGTTGTTGCTGTTGATACTTCTGGTAATCCTTCTGCGGGTTCGAATGTCGCTTTTGTTAATACGCCAGCAGCTCCTGATACTCAGCCTCCAAGTGCGCCTTCGAATTTGAGGTTGTCTAGCGTGTCTTCGACACAGGTTAACATCCTGTGGAATCCGAGTTCTGATAATGTTGGTGTTGTTGGTTACAAAGTATTTAGGGGTGGTGTGCTAATCGCTACTGTTGGTTCGACGTCTTATGGTGATGGGACTGTTAGTCCTGATTCGTCTTATCAATATCAAGTGTCTTCCTATGATGGTGCAGGTTTGGAATCTCCAAGGTCGAATACTTTGTCAGTTACCACTCCACCTGTGACTCCTGTTTTGTTGCCTGGTACAGTGGCTGGGAAAGTTTCGGCATCAATTACTGGTGCGGGCATTTCTGGTGCTAAGATTACGATTAAGAATCCAAGTTTGACTGGGAAGAAGTCTGTTGTTGCGACTGCGAGTGCTAATAGTCAGGGTGATTATGCTGTTGTTTTGCCGCCTGGGGCGTATACTATCGAGTCTTCTGCTTCAGGCTATGTCGCTAAAAGTGGGCAAATAACCATCCAATCGAATGTTGTGCTTATTCAAAACTTTCTTCTTGATCCGCAGGTAAGGGGGAAGCCTAGATGAAAATGAACAAAAAAGGCGAAATTTGGAAGTTGCTGTTCTATATTCTGCTCCTTATATCTCTTGCATATTTTTTTAGCGCAAGGCCGAACTTTGAAATTGGATCTAAGCCTCCAATTCTTGAGGACCAGGTCGCTGTCGAGGAGCCGGTGTTAGAAAATGCAGGAACTTTTCATGTTGTGAAGGTGACGGTTTCATCTTCGGGTTTTTCGCCAAGCAGCATTACGGTTCAGAAAGGAACATTGGTTGTTTTTGAGAATTTAGATGGGCTGCATTGGATTGCCTCGGATTCCCATCCAACGCATAATCTGCTTCCGGGTTTTGATTCGGGTAGGGCGCTTGAGCCAGACGATTCTTTCTCATATATCTTTTCAGAATCCGGAACTTGGGGTTATCATGACGATATGAATCCTATTTCCTTTCACGGTGTAATTATAGTAAATTAATCGGTTGTTGTCTTCTCTAAAGCAGCCTGCAGTTATTCCATTCTTCTGAAGAATACTTTTCCTTCGCTAATATCGCCGCCCTTTCCAGCTCATATTCGGAAAGCTTTCCCATTTCAAAATCCTTCCCCGCAGTAAATGATTTTGTCATTGCGTCAATAACTTGCTGCTTCGTAACGCCGGGATTTTGCTGCTTTACAGATGTGACGGCTTTTTTGACTGACTGCACGAATTTATCAGAAACCTTTACCTTGTCAACTTTCAGCAGCGAAAACATCCTGTCGACATCAACATCATATAAGACTGTGCCGTGCTGGACTAGAATTCCTGACCTTCTTGTCTGCGCATTCCCTGATATCTTCTTCGAGTCAACAATTATATCATTAACTGGCTTGAAAATTGCATTTATTCCCAGTCCTTTAAGCGCATCGACGATAAATCTGCAAATTTGCATGTATGATTCCTGAATATCGCGCTCGAACAATTCTTCAGGCGCTATTATGCTGTAAGTAATTTCGCCTTGCCTGTCGTGGTAGACGGCGCCCCCTCCAGTCATTCTCCGTACAACATCAACGCCCAGCTTTTTTGCTTCATTTAAATCCACTTCATCAGCCCTGCACTGGAATGTTCCAATTGTTACTGCTGTCGGATTCCAGGTGTAAAGCCGCATTGTTGGCGGGCTTTTGCCTTCGCGCACGTGTTCCATCACGCTCTCATCAATCGCCATGTTAAGCGCTGCACTTTGCTCTGAAAAAGGAATAAGTCGCCATTTCATTTTCCAATCTCCGAATGAATCAAATGCGCAAGCTCAACAACAGCTTCAATTGTGACGCCAACCAACTTAATGTTGTTTTCCTCGACTATTTTCTGCAACTTTTGATGCAGCAAATCAACATTCGTTTTTGCAACTGCTTCCTCAAACAATTGTAATTTTTCTTCAGGGTGGAAGAAGAAGTCTCCCTGAATAGCAACTTTTTCAAATTTATTTCCGTTTACAGTTGCTTTCAAGATGAGCAGTTTCCCGTTTGGAACTTTCATCCGCTTTTCTATCAGCATAAAAGAATTACTTCCTCCCGCGAAGCCACTTTCCACGCTCGACCAGTGCATTCATCGCCCTCGCGGATTTGTAAGGAACGTTGAAGTCAGGAACGTGATTCGCCTCAAGCAGCTCGACTGATGCCCTTGAAAATTTCCCTCCCATGTAGCTGGTGACAATTGGCTTGCTTGGATATTTTTTTCTTGCTGCGATTACAGCTTTTGCGTCAAGAATTGGCTCTGTCATCGTCTGCAGGGTCTGAATTACAATAACGCCATGAACATCACTTTGTTTCATCACAGCATCAAGAGCTGAAACATATCGTTCATGCAGCGCATCACCTACAAGGTCAAGCGGGTTTTTCCTTGAATAGGCGGGGTGCATTTTTCCAGAGAGATCAAGCTTCTTCACCGTTGCATCGCTCAGTTTTGTTAGCTTCAAGCCAAGCTTTTCGCAGTGGTCAGCGCACAATACGCCTGCACCGCCGCCATTCGTAATGATTGCAATGCCATTTTCTTTGCAAGGTGGCTGGTCTGCGAGAGCTTCTGCCATTTCGAATAGGTCGTCAACGTCATTAGCAACATGAATTCCGCATTGTTTGAATGCAGCAAGGTAAATCTCATAGCTGCCAGCCAGGCTTCCAGTATGGCTGCTTACCGCTGACATTCCAGTTGCTGAGCGCCCGGCTTTTAACACAACTATTGGCTTTTTTATGCCGACTTGTTTTGCGACTTTCATGAATAGCTTGCCATCTTTCAATCCCTCGAGGTATAATGCTATTGCTTTCGTGTTTTTGTCTGACTCTGCCCACAAAAGAAAATCAGAAACTGATAAGTCAGCACTGTTGCCCATGCTTACTACCACGCTGAAGCCATAATTCCTTTCAAGAGACCAGTCAATGACACTGTCAACGAGGGCGCCAGATTGAGAGAAAAAAGCAACATTTCCTTTGGGCGCCATGCATGGGCCAAAGGTTGCGTTTAAGCTATTCGTAGGCCTCATCAAGCCAAGGCAATTCGGTCCAACAATCCTGATGCCTGCCTTTTTTGCTATTCCTAAAACTTCCTCCTCTAATTTTTTCCCTGTCTCGCCAATTTCACCAAAGCCAGCAGAAATTATTATGGCTCCCTTGACTTTCTTTTTTGCGCAGTCCTTCATTACTGCTGGAACAATTTTTGCAGGAACTACAATCACTGCCAAGTCAATCTTGTTCTTGATTTCGAGTATGGAAGCATAACATTTTATTCCAAGTAATTTTTTTGCTTTCGGATTAATCGCATAAACCTTTCCCTTAAACGGAATGTTTGTTTCGCTCTCAAAAACTCCACCTTTCAGAAGGCTCTTGAGAATGCCGTAACCTGCGGATTTTGGATCTCTTGACGCGCCAATCACAGCGACTGATTTCGGATCAAAAAACATCTCAAGCATTTTTCACAATCCTCGCATCGGCGACCAAAATATTTTTTCCTGCAGCAATCACAGGATTAAAGTCAATCTCAGAAATTTTTTTCTCCTTAAGCGACATCTTTGAAATAGCAAGCAGCAGCTTTACCAGGCTTTTCTTGTCAACTTTCGGCAAATTACGATAACCGTTTAACAATTTCCTTCCCTTAATTTCTTCAATCATCTCAAGGCAATCTTGTTTTGTGAGCGGAGCAATGCGCATGCTTACATCACTCATAATCTCAACTAAGACTCCGCCAATTCCAAAAACTATTACTGGGCCAAAAGTTTCATCCCGCTTCATGCCGACAATAAGCTCAACTCCCTTCAGCTGCTCCTGAACAATAAGCCGGTAATTGGAGATTTTCTTTGAGTTAAGCACCTTTACTGCAGCTTTTGCACTTTTCCTTACATCAGCAGGATTCCTAAGCCCGGTAAAGACCAGCCCGATGTCCGACTTGTGTACAACATCGGGGGAATCAACCTTGAGAACTACAGGGAAGCGCAAGCTCTTTTTGAAATTATCAGCGTTTTTTATGAGCACAGCGTTAGGGTGGCCAATATTATATTTCTTTAAGAGCTTAACAGACTCCGCATAGCCGAGCATCATGGCTGTATCTCCAAATTCATGGTTTAAATTCTTTTCCAATAATTATTTTAATTCAGACTAACTGTTTAATCTGCATGAAAACAATCATGATCTTCGGTAATGAGGATTTTGAGTATGACAACGGAGCCATAAAGCTGATTGGCTTCCTTAAAGAAACGCTTCCAGAATACTCTGTATTTAGAGCATCAAGGCCCGAGCAGCTGATGGACTTCATTGGCAGGGACTTCATTATACTTGACGTCGCAAAAGGCATAGAGAAGCCAATCGCAATAACCGATGTAGACGACATAAAATATGCAATGAAAGTCACAGCCCACGACATGGACTTGGCTTCCTTCCTAAAAATATTAAAAGAAGTAGGAGAATTAACTAAAGTGAAGATTGTTGCAATTCCGAACAACCGCAATCCTGAAGAGTTCAAGGAAGAAGTTATCAAACTGATAAGGAGTTTTGAATAAGATGTGTCTCGCAGTCCCAGGAAAAATTGTGCGCATAAAGAAAGGAATAGCTACAGTGGACTATGGTGTTGAAAAGCGCCAAGCAGCAGTATTGGGAGATGAATTTTGTATTGGCGACTACGTGATAGTAAGCGGGAAAGTTGTAATCCAGAAAATACCTGAAAAAGAAGCCTTGGAAGCGTTAAAATTCTACGCAGAAGCGGTTGCGAAGGAGTGAGTCATGTTATTCGGCGATACTATTCTAATCTTAATTCTTTACAAACTTTTATAAACTAAACATCAAATAATTGGGGAGATGAGGGAATCCATTTTTTTCATGTTTATTCTCCTTATTTTTTCTGCGCATTCAGCTTATGGAACTCCACCTACACAGTCTCCCCTGCCCTATTTCTTATTACAAACAAATGATTCGGTATTATCGGATATTGACTCTAAAGCAACATTGATTAAGCACAGTAAAGAAATATTGGCATTAATAAATGAGTTTGATCCTACAGACTTTAAATATTTTCTGGAAGATAACATTATTCTTTTTGCAAATGCTAAAAGCAAGAAAGCGGATGATTGGAGATATTATGAATTAGCAGTACCGAACTCGAATAAAAAAATCGGAACCACTCTAAACTTTTATGTAACAGAAGATGGAAATATTTATTTATTAACTTTAAGTAGAAATCTGAACTGGACAGCAATTGAGCAACATTCTCGGTTATTTCTATCTTATAAATATCCCATCATGGAATTATGGGAATCAGAATATAAAAATTTAAGTAAAGATTATAATGGGTTGCCTGAAATAAATGCTCTCTGTAAGGATTCTTTGACTACTGAAGAAATGGAAAACTTGTCCGACATTATCGTGGATGTTAAAGTTAAAAAAGTGTATAAAACTTCGAGGTCAAAAGAAATTAGAATTGATATTAATTCTGTTGTGAAAGGAAATTTTTCGGGTCACAAAATAGTCATGCGTAGTTTTTTGATAAAAAATAATTCTATAACAGAAGGTAAAAATTTAAGATTATATATTAAGAAATATGGCGAGCTTGGAAAGGAACATCACAGATTGCTTTGTGGAACACATAGCATAAAAATGATTAATTCTGGAAACTTTTTTTCTTCCATATTCGACTTTTTCTCAAATTTATTTAGGATTTAGCCTTGCCTAAATTCCGAATATCGATGAGTCTAGTTTTATATTTGATTGAAGTCATAATAACATTTATATACGCGTATAGAAAGTTTTTCTTATGTTAAAATTAATCCTATTGACATTTATTATTCTCTTGATGGTTTTTTCAGTTGGTTGTAGCAACAAAGATCTTATAAAAAAGGCATTGGAATCCAAGGATATTACCTTCTGTAATAAAATAAATGACAAAAAAATCCAAAACCAGTGTTTTTTTGAGTTAGCCGATTTTGTGCCGACCGCGTGCAGCCAAATTAATATGTTTTGCGGCTCAATTAGGTGTGATAACCTTATAGATCAATGCTATCAAAAACTTTTTGAAAAAAATCCATCGGAGGAAATTTGCTCTGCGTGGGAGAGCAAGGATGAACCGAATTCCAATATCTTTGAGTGCTTTAAAAAAGTCGGTTATTCCGATGTTTCAGCGTGTAAGAAGTTCAGTTCATATCGATATTATAAAGTGTGTATAGCCAGATTAAGTGAGATTGAGAACTATTCGCTGACAGAGGAGGATTGTAAAACCTATGCATCAAAATCTGACGGCGATAGTCTCGAATGTTATAATGATCTGGCTATAACTATTGGAGATATCCGATATTGCAATAACAATTCGGAGGGCTTTGTTGATTCTAGATGCGTAACTGAAGTTGCCAAAGCCAAAAAAGACCCTGAAACGTGTAATGCGATCAATCCTTTTTGCTTCAGGTGTGAAAATGGAGATTCTTGCTATGCGGATCAAACTCAGAGAGAAAAATATGGCCAATACGACCAAGGCTGCGAATCCTACCTAGAATATTGTAAAAAAGTTGCAGCTCAAAGTTCTTAACAATTTGGTCCTGTGACATTGCTCTTATCTGGTTGCAATATATTTCTAGCCGACTAAATTATCTCCACAACCTTTATATAGCTGATATATACTCAATACATAAGTGATTATACATGAAAGACAAATCTACTATCCTCATTAGCAAAGATACCATCGGCCTTTTACAAAAAGCAAAAGACCATCCCAGACAAACTTATGATGAATTGCTAAGACACCTGAGCAAGCAGCACTTGTTGCGCAAGAAAAATAATCAATACGACGAATTCCTCCACAAGATTCAGCAGCAAAAAATGCGCGAGCTCTGGGACAACGATGCAGATGAAGGGTGGGAACGTGCGTAAGCAGGGAACTGTCATTCTTGCCGAAATCCAATTCACAGATACATTCGAGGTTAAGACACGGCCAGCAGTTGTGCTCTTTGAAGAATACGGAAATATCGTGGTTGCAGGCATCACAAGCAATACCGAAATGGGTGGTGTGCCTCTCTCCAAGAAAGAGGGCGCAATAAAGGAAAGCGTCATAAAGCTGAACTACATATTCACCATCTCAGAAAAAATGATAAAAAAGGAACTTTTCTCCCTGAGCAAGGAAAAGAGAGAACTTGTAATTAAAGGACTTGTCAAAAGACTTGGAGACTGAATTCGGAGAAGTATTGTGATACTCGAAATTGACCAGGAGGGACTGCTAACTGGACAAACTTTTTATAATTTAATGCCGCTGTTTAGCGTATGATTAATTATCCAAGTGTTGAAGATATAATAACAATCAATCAGAAGGTTATCAAAGACACAGTTGCCAAAAAATCTGATAAGCATCAAATATTGAGCAGATCTAAAATTGAAAAAGTGCTTGTAACGGTTGAAGGTGACAAAGGCGATATTTACGATAAAGCCATAGATTTGTTGAAGGGGCTAATTCAAGCTCACCCTTTTGCCAGTGGAAATAGAAGAACCGCCTTCGCAGTATGCCAAAATTTCCTTCTTGCAAATGGAAAAGAATCGAAGGTAAAAGAAGATTTCGACGTTTACATACTTCAGGGAATAAGAGAAGATTATTATACTAAAGAAGCCACCAAACATTGGCTTAAGACAGGTGAGATAGATGAGTTCAAAAGAAGATAATAAACAAGATGAAACAGTATTCTCAGAATACACAGAAAGGACTCTGCAGAAATATCGAGAAGCGATTAAAAGAATTGGAAAACTATAGAGATTTCTTTAGTATTGCCTAATTTTGGCAAAGAGGTACGACCAATCCGCAGGTCAGTCTTTTCTTTAAAATAGATTTAGCAGAATTGTTCATTTAATCCATCTATTCTCCAAATCGTAAAGAGATCTAACCAACCTTATTGTGAGCCCTCGACTTATTCAAAACATTTATTATTTTTTCCGTGTAGTGCATCAGATTCTTGCTCTGCTTTTCTGTAAGAACTAGTGGTGCGAAGCCCCAGTGCATTGCGACAATATCATTTTTCTTCACGTTTCTTAACATTAGCGAAAGATATTTCACCTCAACATCTTTTTCCTTACCGAAAACGAATTTGTTTTTCTTGAGCAACAGATGTTGTCGTGAAACAATAAGCTTGTTCTTATTAATTTTCAGCACAGTTCCTTGGCTCACCATGCAGCTGTTCATGTTTTCAATAGTTGTTGGAACTGATCCTGTAATCTGCCCAACGCCAACAAAAAAAACATTGAAGTTATGGTGCGGCACAAGCCCTGATGGAAGATTCCTTGCGCGGGATTCTGCAATTGACCTTGGAAGCCCTCCTTTTACCAAGGACAAGAGCGTTGATTTAAGGTCTTTATCACTGAACTTGTCGAGTAGTTTGTTCCCAATCCAGTATGCTTCAACCACATCATAATCCGTGAATTTTTTTCCAGATTTTGACGCAATCGCAGAAAGGTAAGGATACAATCCCTCAAATCTCTTGATATTACTTGCAACTGAAGTTTCATTATCCTTTTCCTTGAGGTAATTTGTGAAGATTTCCTGCGCTTCTTTTGGGCCGCAAAATCGTAGCTTGTTAGGCATGTATGAGAATCTTAATGCAAGCTCAATCCCGTCCATAAGCTCTCGCATTGAAATGCCTTCCAAAGTAGGCTGCCACTGTAGCAAACCAAACAACGATTACAATGCCTGCGGTTATAAGTAAAATTCCAACTGCATCAAATAGCGTTACCTGGACGCCTGAAAACGCCCATGATAGCATTGTTGTTATTGGAGCGCCGAGTGACAGAATGCACGTGGCAGTCGTAACGCTGACTTGGCGCAACCCATTGTAAAAGCTTGTAACGTAAACCAGCAGCAAAACTGAAGACAGTCCTATCCAGCCGTATTGTGCAGGGCTCATGCTCCATGTAATTGCAGTCTTTCCCGTTACGACCAGGAATGCTAAAATGAAAATTGAGCCGAAGAACATCCTGCCAAAAGCAACAATATTTCCTGGTAATTCCTTTAAGACGTGCTTTGAATAAACACTTTCAGCAGCCCACAATAATGTTGCAGCAAGGACGAGCAGATACCCTGATGAAAAAGAAAATTGAGGTCTGAGCATCAAGAAATTTCCTGCAATCAATAACAATGCGCCAATGAAAATTCCTTTTGTTATTTTTTCTTTCAGGAAAAAGAGCGCGAAAACTGCAACGAAAATGAACATTGTCTTGTGAATGAAACTCCCTGTTTGTCCTGATGTCATTTGCAAGCCCTTAAAGAAAAGCAGGAATGGTATTGAACCACCGATAAGCCCGATTGCAGCAAGCTGAGTCCATTGCTTTCCTTTGAGATGCTTGAGCAATTTCAACTGGCCTGCTCCAATAACTACTGCGAGCAGCAAAATCGCAACTACCAAATTTTTTGAGAATGTAAAAATTGAGCTGTCAAAACCTTTGACAGCAAAGCTGTTCAGAAATATGGAAAACCCTGATACTACCGCAGTAATCAGCACTAGCAAAAGCCCATTTTTTTTATCCATCGATTAACACCTCACTCTACATCAACTGTTTTAAGGACAATTTCCTTTCCATCAATTATTTCAGGAACTGCTCCGCACTTCCTGCAAAAAAACACGCTGAAATCATGCCCTTTCATTTCTATACTCGGCGATCCTTTAAAGCCACATTTTCCGCATGCAACAATAGCTGGTTTCTCATCAACTTCAACTTCGAACTGTGCCATGTTGCGAAGCATTTTGCTAAGGTCTGATGCAGGAAGGTGTGCAAGTTCGCCGCACTCAACGCGGATGCTCTTCACGCTGCCGTGGAGTTCTGCTTCCTCAATTATCTTTCTTGCTATCGCTTGCTCGTGCATTCCTCACACCCTCAAATTTAACTTCCAGGAAGTGCGTTGAGCATGAAAAGCAAGGGTCGAAAGACCGGATAAGCTTTTCAATTTCAATCGTAAGTTTATCATTGTTAAGCTTTAGAACACTTGGAATGTAATCCCTGATGCTGTCTTCCATAAGTCTTAGGTTCTGTGCAGTTGGCGTAACAATGTTTGCCTTTGTGATTAATCCTTTGTCATCAATTTCGTACTCGTGCACAAGCAGTCCGCGAGGAACTTCAATAATTCCAGTTCCCTTTCCTGCTTTAACCTGTGCTTTCACAGGCACTTCCTCTTTCACCTGCAATCCCTCAAGCAGCTGTATGCTGCTCTCCATGAAATGCACAACCTCAACTGCCTGTGCGAACGGTATTAAGAAGGGGTTGTCATTTGGAAATTTGATATTTGATTCCTTGACCAGTTTTTTTGCGAGAGGCAAGAGATTCTGATGATTATTATTCATTCTAGCAAGTGCGCCAACCATGTATGACTTGCCGTCCTTAACGACAAAATTGGCAGTTGAGTGTGATTCATGATATTCCTTAAAAAACTCATCAAACTTTTCCTCAGAAAAGCGCTCTCCTGTGGAACAGTAAAGGTCTCCTTCCATTAAAGGGTAGCGGCCGTCTTCTATGAGCGAGCAGAACTGTGTTTTTCTCGGGTAATCCTTGTAAGGAAGTGAGGCGAAAAGCTTGACGCCTGCAACTGCGTCTGGTAGGCACTCTTTTAGCCGTGCGAGAACCAAAGAGACCTGCTCCTGCTTGGGGTAATGCAGAAAGCCACCAATAGTCGCTGAAACTGGGTGCAAATCCCGCCCGGCAAATGCAACAATAATATCGTTTCCAAGCTTTATCTGTTTCAACGCCTGAAGAACTTCTTTCCTGTGAGTTTTTGCGAGGTCAAGCCCTGACTCTGCGCCTAGATAATCAGGAAGTGACAGGAAGTACATGTGCGTGACATGGCTCCTGATTCGCTCGCCAACCGTGAATAATTCCCTCAACACTTTTGTTTGTGGTGTTACTTTTACGTCAAGCGCTTTTTCTATTGCTTTTATTGAGGCTGCAACGTGAGCGCAGGAACAAATGCCGCAAATTCTTGAGGATATTTCAGAAGCCTCAAAATATTGCCTTCCTTTGAGCATGCCCTCAAAATATCTTGAGCCTTCGACTGATTCAAGCTCGCATTTTCTGATCTCATTGTTTGCGCCAATGTTAAGGAGCAATCTTGCATGGCCCTCAACTTTGGTTACTGTATTTAGCTCAACTGTGCGGCTCATTCTTTCCTGTTTCCTCCATTTCCTTATGTTCCCAGCCTGCAAATGTATTCAGGCGGTCTCTTGTGAATTTTTCGTCAAAGCCCTTTACCTTCAACAAGCTAACCATTTCTTTGAAAGTGACATCTGTTTCTGAAGCAGGTCCGCGGCAGCCCCAGCAGACGAGACCGTTGTTCGTGCATACTGCGTTGCATCCGCCTCTTGTGACTGGGCCGAGGCAGGGCTGTCCCATTTCAAGAAGGCATGGATTCTTGTTTTTTCTGCACTCGACACAAACCGGTTTTGAGTACATGAAAGGCTCCTTGCCAAGCACAAAATCATTTATGACGCCAAGTATTTCTTTCTTGTCCGGTGGGCATCCTTCTATGTAATAATCTACGTGAACAAACTTGTCAACGGGTTGAGGTGGAATGTCTGCAATTCCGATCGCTTTATGGTACTGCAAAGTTTCAAAGTTGTGCGGGTCCTGGAAATTTCGCAGAGCGGGAGTCCCCCCTGTTGTTGCACAAGCGCCCATTGCAACTAAAACCTTGGTTTGAGCTCTTAGTTTTTTAAGTGTTTCAAGGTCGTGGTTGTTTGCAACAACGCCTTCAAGAAAAATAACATCAAGCGGTTCGTCAGTCTGTCTTTCCTTAATGAAAGGGAATGATACAATGTCAATCTTATCTGCAACCCCGAGAATCTCATTCTCGTTAAAAATCACTGAGAGCAAGCAGCCAGCGCATCCAGTTATTCCGTAAAAGCCGACTTTCAGCTTCTTAGTCATTTTTGTATGCCTCTATTTCATCCCACCTGAATACAGGGCCGTCAGTGCAAACATACTTTCCTTTTATCATGCAGTGCCCGCACTTTCCAAAGGCGCATTGCATTAGGCGCTCAGTGCTAACAAATAACTGGTCTGATTGGAATCCTTTCTTTTGCAATGCCTGCATGGTCAATTCCATCATTTTTGGCGGGCCGCACATCAAAACAACTGTGTTTGCTGGCGTAATATTGGCGCGCTCAACATTTTCTGTAACAAAGCCAGGCGTGGCGTCATAGCATGATTCTCTTTCATTTTTCTGAACTTTGTCAATTGAAAGCATGACCTTGTAATGCTTTTTCCATGAGTCAATCTCTCTTGTGAAAAGCACATCTTGAACTGAGCGGTAGCCGAAGAACAAAGTTATGTCTCCGTACTTCTTGCGATTGGTAGCGATATACTCAACGACTCCCTTCAGCGGAGCAACACCACATCCTCCTCCAATCATCAAAATGTTTTTCCCTTCAAGTTCCTTCATTGGGTAGCCGCGACCATATGGGCCTCTCATGAAAATAGAATCGCCTTTCCTGAGCTTGGCAAGATTATCTGTTACAGAGCCAACTTCCCTAATGTTTAGTTTCATGGACTTATTCGAGTAGGACGCTATTGAGATTGCTGCTTCGCCGATTCCAGGCAGTGAAACCATGACGAACTGTCCTGGCTCGTGTTCTTTTTTGAAGCCAACAGTAAGCGAGAAATTATCTGGTGATTCGCGGAAGAACTCAAGCACCTTAACTTTTGAAGGCATGTAAGGATTTAAAACTTTGACTGAAGCTTGTTTCACTGTTTCACCTCGGCATTCATCTTGTTTATGCCGCTCACGAAGTCAATGCGCTCTGGGCAGTGCCTTATGCATCTGCCGCAGCCGACGCAAAGCGTCTTGCCGGTCTTTTCTTTAAAGTATTGAAGCTGGTGGTAAATCCGGTGCTTGAACTTGTCAAGTTTCTTGTCCCTGAATTTATGCCCGCCAGCAACTTTTGTGAATGATGAAAGCTGGCATTCGGAAAACTCCCTTGTCTTTTCAAAAGTGCCGTCCGGCTTGATGTTGTCCCTGAACTCGAAACAGTAGCACGTCGGGCACAAGACATTGCATGCTCCGCATGAAATGCACGCATCCGAAAGTTTCTGCCACTCATGATTTTCGTAAATTTTGCTGATATCCTTTTCATCGAGCTTAATCTGGTTGTCTATCCGCTTGTCATCAGCTGTCATGACATAATCGCTTTCGTCAAAATACTTTTTGAACTTATCAATCACTTTCTTGCCTTCTTCGCTGCCGATTTCAACAAGGTAGTGGTCGCTTCTCTTGTAGAACATTAGGTCAAAGCTCACGTCAAGGTCAATAGATTGGCAGAAGCACCATTCATCACCGCACTGCTTCTGGTGGTAGCCGAACAAAAGAGTGTTATCCCTCCTCTTCGCATAATACGGGTCTTCTGGCGCCTGTTTTTTGAAGACTATGTCATGTTTTTTTATTGCTGCCAAGTCGCACATGCGCAACCCAAGAAGAACTTTGTTCTTTTGTTTAGCAGTTAACAGCTCAGGCGCAATGATCATGTCATTCTTGTAAGAATACATCAATTCGCCAGGCTTGAGCAATATTCCCTTGGCTCCATACTCTGTCAGAACATCAAAATTAAGCTCTGAAGCATCTTTTATTTTTTCAAAAGAAGTAACTTTCCCTTTTACAGGCCCAAAAACATCAGCTGACTCTGCAAGCTCATTCACGAACTTGCCGAAGCTTTCAAAGTTGATTGCATGCACCACTTTTTACCCGTTTTGCAGTTTGGACATTCTTCTAAGGGCTTTTAAATATTGTGAATTGAAATAGGTAAAGCGATAAAAGTGCGGCACGGCCCGGACTTCCAACCCTTTGAGCGAAAGGTTTTTGAACCGGGGTGCCTTATTCAGGCCCTATCTGCTCAAGATAGGCGCTGAACCAGACACAGCTTCCGTGCCACTTTTTTGTTTTCTTTACTTCTTCATATGTCTTTACTTCAAATTATCGAAGGATTTTCAGAGTTAATAAATAAATTGCAGAAAAGATCGTAATTTCCGTAAATCTTCCGAATTTTCCGGACGAGGTTATATTAAGGACTTATTATTTTATTCCGAAGCATTATGGGAAAGATTAATATAGTCAAAAAGACTACATTTATGTAGTCATGGCAGCTAATGGTATATTTTACATGGATTCGGAAAACCAAACACTACAAAGAACATCACGAAGCCGAAGTGCCCTGGCATGTTGTAGTGGAATTAATCATTACTACAAAGAATCCCCGCAAGAAAGGCACCAAATTCGAGATAGAGCTGGATGGATACTACATACTGTTTGAAATAAAATCAAGGACCCTCTGGGTAATCAACGCCAAAAAAACATGAAATGCCCAAAATGCAATGCATTGCTTCGAAAAGTCGAAGTGAAGATACAAGGAGCTGTAAATAAAGCAGCCAGTTACCAATGCCCGAAATGCGATTACTTTGAATTTGAGCAGAAATCTGCGCTAAATGTTATTGATGAGCTGAAAGATACGCCCTTGAAGATAAAGCACAAAGTCGTCCGGCTCTCGGCTGAGCGCCTTGGAATCTATTTCAATAATCACATAATCAGAAGCCTGGGAATAAAGAAAGGCGAGAACATTTATATTTCCGTGCCAGATAAACGGCACATACTTATTGAGCTGGAAAGCTGAAATTTATGATATTATAGGCTAATCCTTCACTTCAATCCACTCATATTTCTATGGTGTGCTTGATTAATGAATAAAATTATAACTAGAAACTAAAGCAATCTCAAAATGATTGAAAAAGTATTGAAGTGGCTATCAGAAGAGGGATTCGATAAACAACAGATCATCATATACGAAGGGATAATTTATCCTTCTCGCGAATTAATAATAAACCTTCATAAATTCTT
>ERZ1292640.1306-Hain-H43-02um-R1-1306-length-20646-cov-9_pt1 | contig 20646 bp, 17 predicted proteins | sample MGYA00564404_ERZ1292640 | MGnify/ENA primary metagenome ERZ1292640 (study PRJEB36523, sample SAMEA6512636) | groundwater metagenome | collected 2019-01-08 | study: AquaDiva: Metagenomics assemblies of 32 groundwater samples
CGTGCCGACGTTGACGTGCGGTTTGGTCCGCTCAAATTTGCCTTTTGCCATTTTTCGACTCCAAATACCTTAAGGATTTACTTACGAAATTTGTCACACCTCTGCCACCCCACCAGCCATGCCGGCACACTGTGCCGACCACGCACCCATGAAATGGCGCCCATTCCGGGAATCGGACCCGGGACCTCTCCCTTACCAAGGGAGTGCTCTGCCACTGAGCCAAATGGGCCAAATTCAAAAACTCTGCTTACCTGCCAAATACAAAACCAGCGCTTGTTGTGATGGAGCGGGAGACGGGAATCGAACCCGCGTCATTAGCTTGGAAGGCTAGGGTTCTACCATTGAACTACTCCCGCATCGACCGCCTTTTCACTTCAAGACAACCCCGAAACACGGCACACCAACCATCCAGGCCAAGCCTGCCTATCAAAATTCATCGCTGGTGGAGAGGGCTGGATTCGAACCAGCGTACTCGTTAGAGGGCAGATTTACAGTCTGCTGCCATTAACCACTCGGCCACCTCTCCTTTGGCGAACCTCAGATTATGCCATGGAAATTTGACATCCGGCAATCCCGAACAACAAGTGCTTACCACCTGACCGGCCGGCGGCCATGGTTGCGCAAAAAGTCGTTGGCGGCGCTGAAATGCCCGCAGCCGATGAAGGGTTTGGGCGGCCGCAGCGCCGACAGCGGCGAGGGATGATTGGCCGTCAGCACCAGGTGCCGGGCCGGAATCAGCGCCTGTTTGGACTGGGCATGGGCGCCCCAGAGCAAAAACACCACCGGATAGGGTTTGGCCGCCACCGCGGCGATCAGCTGGTCGGTCAGCACTTCCCAGCCCTGTCTGGCATGGCTGGCGGCCTGACCTTCCTCCACCGTCAGGCTGGTGTTGAGCAGCAACACCCCCTGGCTGGCCCAGCGTTCCAGCGAGCCGCCGCTGTGCGCTTCCGGCACCACCGCCGGATCACGCGCCAGCTCCTTGAAGATGTTGCGCAGACTGGGCGGGGGTTTGACGCCATCGGGGACCGAAAAAGCCAGCCCCTGCGCCTGCCCCGGGCCATGGTAAGGGTCCTGGCCCAGGATTACGACCTCGACATCGGCCAGCGGCGTCAGCGCCAGGGCCCGGAAGGGCTGCGGCGGGTAAATGACCGCCCCTTGCGCCAGCCGCTGCTCGATGAATACACCCAGCTGCTGGCCGGTTTTGCTGGCCAGGAAATGACCGACTTCCGGCGCCCAATCGGCCGCCAGCGGCCAGTCGGCCGGATTCCAGCGCGCCAGGTGCCGGCCGTGGCCGGCACCCTCAGGCAGCGGCCTAGGCAGGTTGTCAAAGGCCAGATCGGCCTGTAGTCCTTGTGACATGGGCGTGTGCAGCTATTTAATCAGTAGCATCCGGAAACAGATCCGCCAGCGCGACGCCCGGGTCTTCGGCCCGCATGAAAGCCTCGCCGACCAGGAAAGCATTGACTTTGGCCTCGCGCAGGCGCGCCACGTCGGCCGCGGTCGTGATGCCGGACTCGGTGACCAGCAGGCGGTCGGCCGGGACCTCCTTGCCCAGCCCCAGCGTGGTGTCCAGCGACACCTCGAAGGTCTGCAGGTTGCGGTTGTTTATGCCCAGCAGCGGTGTCCTGAGCGTGAGCGCGCGGTCAAGCTCGGCGCGGTCATGCACCTCCACCAGCACCGCCATGTCCAGCGACAGGGCCAGCGCCTCCAGCGCCTTCATCTGCGCGTCGTCCAGGCAGGCGGCGATCAGCAGGATGCAGTCGGCGCCCATGACACGCGACTCGTAGACCTGGTAGGGATCGATGATGAAATCCTTGCGCAGCACCGGCAGGCTGCAGGAGGCCCGCGCCTGCTTCAGGTAATCGATGCTGCCCTGGAAAAAATCCTTGTCAGTGAGCACCGACAAACACGCCGCACCGTGCTCCGCATAACTTTGGGCAATGTCCGCCGGAATGAAGTCGGTGCGCAGCACGCCCTTGGAGGGACTGGCTTTCTTGATTTCAGCAATCACCGCGGGCTTGCCGGCGCTGATTTTGGCGCGCAGGGCACCGACAAAATCACGCGTCAGCACGCGCGACTCGGCGTCAAAACGCATCGCGGCCAGTGGTTTGCGCTTGATCGCCGTGGCGACTTCTTCGCGCTTGACGGCCACAATCTTGTTCAGGATATCGGACATGGTTCAGGTCGCCAGGGCTTGGGAAGTGGAAACAAGCTGCTCGAGCTTGCCTTTGGCGGCGCCGGAGGTGACGGTCTCGCGGGCCAGCGCGATGCCGGCCACCATGGATTCGGCCACATTGGCCGCATACAGGGCGGCGCCGGCATTGAGGATGACGATGTCGCGCGCCGCGCCGGGCTCGTCGTCGAGCACGCTCCTGAGCATCGCCATCGACTGCTCGGGCGTTTCCACGCGCAGTGTGCGGTTGCTGGCCATGGCCAGGCCGAAGTCCTCGGGATGGATTTCGTACTCGCTGATTTCGCCACCCTTGAGCTCGCCGACCACTGTGGCCGCACCCAGTGACACCTCGTCCATGCCGTCCTTGCCGTAGACCACCAGCGCATGCTCGGCGCCCAGGCGCTGCAACGCACGCACCTGGATGCCGACCAGATCGGGGTGGAACACACCCATCAGGATGTTGGGCGCATCGGCCGGGTTGGTCAGCGGCCCGAGGATGTTGAAGATGGTGCGAACGCCGAGTTCCTTGCGCACCGGGGCGACGTTTTTCATCGCCGGATGATGGTTGGGCGCAAACATGAAGCCGACGCCGACTTCAGCGATGCATTGGGCAATCGCCTCAGGCTTCAGGTTGATGTTGATGCCCAGGGCTTCGAGCACGTCGGCACTGCCGGACTTGCTGCTGACGCTGCGCCCGCCGTGTTTGCTGACCTTGGCGCCAGCCGCCGCGGCAACAAACATCGAGCAGGTCGAGATGTTGAAGGTGTGCGAGCCGTCGCCGCCGGTGCCGACGATGTCTACCAGGTGCGTCTTGTCGGCCACGTGGACCTTGGTGGAAAACTCGCGCATCACCTGCGCCGCCGCGGTGATTTCGCCGATGGTTTCCTTCTTCACGCGCAGGCCGGTAATCAGCGCGGCCATCATGACCGGGGACATCTCCCCGCTCATGATCATCCGCATGACGTGCAGCATCTCGTCATGGAAGATCTCGCGATGTTCGATGGTGCGCTGCAAAGCTTCCTGCGGGGTGATTTTGTGGGTGTGGGGCATGACGCGTCTCGGTTATGTTTCTGGCTGAAAAATGTCTGTGTCAGTTCGCTGGATTGTCGGTAAGGGCCAGCTTGATGGCAAATCCGATGAACATCACGCCGGCGGCACGGTCCAGCCAGTGCATGCCGCGCTGCACCGCATCGCGCTTCGCCATCCACGCGGCAAGCAGCGCCCAACCCACGTTGACAGGGATGGCGTTGAGATTGAACAGCACGCCCAGCATCGCAAAAGCCAGCGCCGGGCTGGCGGCGTCAGGCGTGATGAACTGCGGCACAAATGCCAAAAAGAAGATCGCCACCTTGGGATTGAGCACATTGGTCCAGAAACCGCCGATGAAGATCGCTTTTAACGGGCGCTGCGGTTCGCTGGTGGCCACAGCCCTCAGGTCGGTTGTCGCCTGCGGCCGCCTGGAAAACAGGATTTTGATGCCTATCCACAGCAGGTAGGCCGCGCCCATCCACTTGAGCACGGTGAAAGCCGTCGCCGAAGTGGCCAGCAGTACGCTGACACCGACGGCAGCCGCGAAGATGTGGACGAAACAACCGGCCGTGATGCCCAGCCCGGCAACGATGCCGGCCCGCGCGCCCGAGCGCAGGGAGTTGGTCACGATGTACAACACATCAGGGCCCGGTGTCAGGTTGAGCAGCCAGCCGGCGGCGATGAAAAGCAACAAGTGCTGAAAGTCAGGCATGGCTCACTTCCTTGCGTCAAAAAACTGGCGAATGGCCGCCACGGCACGGTCCACGCCAGCGGCGTCCACGTCCAGGTGGGTGACAAAACGCAGGCGGTAAAGGCCGGTGGCCTGAATGCCCTGCCCCGCCAGGTGCTTCAGCAGCGCGGCAGACTGTTCCCTGGCCGCGCCCGTCAAATCCACAAACACGATGTTGGTCTGCGGCGGTTCCACCTGCAGGCCCTCGATGCCAGCCAGCCCATCGGCCAGGTGTTGGGCCAACGCATGGTCCTGGGCGAGCCTCCCCACATGGTGGTCCAGCGCATGCGACGCCGCTGCGGCCAGCATGCCGGCCTGGCGCATGCCACCGCCGGCCATCTTGCGGATACGATGCGCCCGGGCAATGAATTCACGCGAACCGCACAGGGCGGAGCCCACCGGTGCGCCCAGCCCCTTGCTGAAACACACCGAAACGCTGTCAAAACATTGCGCAATGCGCCGCGCTTCGGTCAGCGGGTTGCTGCCCGTTTGCGCAGCCTGTGCGACAGCGGCATTAAAAAGACGCGCGCCGTCCAGATGGCGGTTCAGGCCCCGGCTCTTCGCGAGCGCCGTGGCCTGTTGCACGTAATCAAATGGCAGCAACTTGCCGCCCAGCGTGTTCTCCAGCGCAAGCAGTTTCGTGCGGGCAAAGTGCGCGTCATCGGGCTTGATGGCCGCCTCGATGTCGGCCAGGGCCAGGGTGCCGTCGGATTCGTGGTTCAAAGGCTGCGGCTGCACGCTGCCAAACACCGCCGCGCCGCCGCCTTCCCAGCGATAGCAGTGCGCCATCTGCCCGACGATGTATTCGTCGCCGCGCTGGCAATGGCTGAGAATGGCGCAGAGGTTGCTCTGCGTGCCGGTGGGCACAAACAGGGCGGCTTCAAAGCCCAGCAGGCCGGCGATTTTTTCCTGCAGCGCGTTGACGCTCGGATCGTCTGCAAAAACGTCGTCTCCCAGAGGCGCCGACTGCATGGCTGCACGCATGGCAGGCGTCGGCTGTGTAACGGTGTCACTGCGCAGGTCAACAGCCATTTTGGCCTCCAGCCCAATGGATACGAGCGCAAAGTGCCATCAAATTCATAGCGAACGTCATACCGCCTGCTCCAGGAAGTTCTTCAGCATCGCGTGGCCGTGTTCGGTCAGTATCGATTCAGGGTGGAACTGCACGCCCTGGATCGCGAGTTCCTTGTGGCGCACGCCCATGATCTCGCCGTCGTCGGTCCAGGCGGTGATGGCCAGCACCTCGGGGCAGGAAGCCTTGTCGATCGCCAGCGAGTGGTAACGATTCACAGTGAACTGCCTGGGCAAACCGGCAAACACGCCTTCCTGCGTGGTGGTGATCACGCTGGTCTTGCCGTGCATCAGCTGCTGCGCGCGCACGATCTTGCCGCCAAAGGCCGCACCCACCGCCTGGTGACCCAGGCAGACGCCCAGGATCGGCAGCTTGCCGGCGAAGTGCTGGATGGCCGCCACCGAAATGCCGGCTTCCGCCGGCGAACACGGGCCGGGCGAAATCACCAGCCGGTCCGGCGCGCGCTCGGCAATGCCTTCGACGGTGATTTCATCGTTGCGGAAAACCTCGACCGCGGCACCGAGCTCGCCGAAATACTGGACGATGTTGTAGGTGAAGGAGTCGTAGTTGTCGATCATCAGTAATTTCATGATCCGCTCCTTATTCCAGGCCTTCTTCGACCAGCTCGGAAGCCCGCAGCAAGGCGCGCGCCTTGGCCTCGGTCTCTTTCCACTCGAGCTCGGCCACCGAATCGGCCACCACCCCCGCCGCAGCCTGCACATACAGCATCTGGTCCTTGATGACGCCGGTCCGAATCGCTATCGCCACGTCCATGTCACCGGCATAGCTGAGGTAGCCGCAGGCGCCGCCATACAGGCCGCGTTTGGTAGGCTCCAGCTGGTCGATCAGCTCCATCGCATGCACCTTGGGCGCACCGGTCAGCGTGCCGGCCGGGAAAGTCGCCTTGAGCACGTCCATGCTGGTCATGCCGTCGAGCAACACGCCCTCGACATTGCTGACGATGTGCATCACATGGCTGTAACGCTCCACCGAAAACGCCTCGGTCACCTTGACCGTGCCTGTTTTGGCGATGCGGCCGATGTCGTTGCGTGCCAGGTCGATCAGCATCACGTGTTCGGCGCGTTCTTTCGGGTCGTTGATCAGTTCCTGCTCGACGGCCTTGTCGGCCTCGGGCGACGAAGCGCGCGGGCGCGTGCCGGCGAGCGGGCGGATGGTGATCTTTTGACCTTCTTCCGTTTTCTCCTGTCGCACCAGGATTTCCGGCGACGCGCCCACCACGTGAAAGTCGCCGAAATGGTAGTAATACATGTAGGGGCTGGGGTTGAGCGAACGCAGCGCGCGGTACAGCGACAGCGGCGACTCGGTATAGCGCTTCTTGATGCGCTGACCCACCTGCACCTGCATGAAATCACCCGCCTCGATCAGCCGCTTGGCGCGCTCGACGGCGGCCAGGTAATCGGCCTTGGCAAAGTCACGTTCGGCCGGGTAACCCTGGGTCGGCTTGACCACCGGCGCGCTGACCGAGTACTTGAGTTGCTCCTTCAGTTCGCGCACGCGCTTTTTGGCGTTGGCATAGGCCTCGGGCAGGGCCGGGTCGGCGTAGACGATCAGGTAGAGCTTGCCTGAAAGGTTGTCGATCACCGCCAGCTCTTCGCACTGCAGCAGCAGGATGTCGGGGCAGCCCAGGTTATCGGGCGGGCAGGAGTCTTCGAGTTTTTTCTCGATGTAACGCACCGTGTCGTAGCCGAAATAACCGGCCAAGCCCCCGCAAAACCGCGGCAGGCCGGGCCGCAGAGCGACCTTGAAACGCTTCTGGTAGTCGCTGATGAAATCGAGCGGATTGACTTTGGAGGTTTCGATGACCTGGCCGTCCCGCACGACCTCCGTCAGCACATCGGCGCCGAAGCCGCTGGCCCGCACCAGCGTGCGAGCCGGCAGGCCGATGAAGCTGTAGCGGCCAAAACGTTCGCCGCCGACGACCGATTCGAGCAGAAAGCTGAATTTGCCGCCGTCCCTCGAATGCGCCAGCTTGAGGTACAGGGAGAGCGGGGTTTCGAGGTCGGCAAACGCCTCGGCCATCAGCGGAATGCGGTTGTAGCCCTGCTGCGCAAGGCTTTTGAATTCAAGTTCAGTGATCACGGCAAGTTCCTTCACCGGTGGGCCCACGCGCGCCGGCGTGGCCACCTTCATTCAGTACACCCCGAAAACCGGGGCAAGGATGCTCGTTGCAGGAGGGCAAGAGCGCATCAAAACAGGCTTGCAGGCAGCGAGGCGGGCCGGCCTCGGCATGCGAGAGCTGTCAGGCCCGCCAGGGCCAGGCTCCCCGGTAGCTGCTACCTGTCTGAATGATGCGATGAATGAACATGGAAGGCCAAGTGTAGCAAAGCCCGACGGACAAAAAGAACCCCGGGTCCCCTCCACCAAGCGCAGGAAAACGACGTTCACCGAAAGCCCGACAAAAGAACAGCAAAAAAGCCAGATGCCTCCACAGCCCCGGGCAAATGTAACTAGTAGTAATGCTTATCTCGCAAACCCTCTTGTGGGTAGCCAGGTGCCGGACCAAAATACCTTCATTAACGAACGACCGTTCTTTTTTGGAGACCTCTTATGACCTGGATGAAACCATGCCTCGCGGGCGCCATGACGCTTTTGCTGGCCTTTAGCGCCGCTGCAGCCACCGTGGAGGTGGGTGGTGTCAAGCTGGAAGACCAGATCGACATGCGCGGCAGCAAGCTGGTGCTCAACGGCGCCGGTGTGCGTTACAAGGCGGTGTTCAAGGTCTACACCGCCGGCCTCTACCTCGGAAAAAAGGCCGGCACGCCCGAGGAAGTGCTGGCCGTCACGGGGCCCAAGCGTCTGCAGATCACCATGCTGCGCGAGATCGATTCCAACGAACTCGGCAAGCTCTTCACGCGGGGGGTGCAGGACAACGCGCCCAAAACCGAAATGTCCAAGCTGATCCCCGGCCTGATCAAGATGGGGCAGATTTTCTCGGACCAGAAAAAGCTGGTCGCCGGCGACGTCTTCATGATCGACTGGGTGCCAGGCACCGGCACCGTGATCACCGTCAAAGGCGTGCCACAAGGCGAGCCCTTCAAGGAGCCGGAATTTTTCAACGCCTTGATGCGTATCTGGCTCGGTCCCGTGCCCGCAGACTGGAAACTCAAGGACGCCCTGCTGGGCAAGCCCGCCTGAGCACAGCGCCGGCAGTGATGTTCAACGGGGCGCAAGCCCCGTTTTCGTTTTCAGGGCAGCCAGGTCCACCCCAGCAAGCGTGTCGACAAAACCGTCGGCATCCACATCACGCACGGGCTGGCCATGGTTGTAGCCGTAAGTCACCAGCAACACCGGGCAACCCGCGGCCCGTGCCGCCTGCGCATCGTTGCTGGAATCACCAATCATCAAGGTCCGTGCGGGTGCGCTTCCCAGCGCCTCGCAGGTCTTGCGCAGCGGCAGGGGGTCGGGTTTTTTCCGCTCGAACGAATCGCCGCCGAACACCAGACTGAAAAAACCGTCCAGGCCCTTGGCCTTGAGCAGGGGCACGGCAAACGCGGTCGGCTTGTTGGTCAGGCAGGCCAGCTTCAGGCCCTGGCGCTGCAGCAGTTGCAAACCCTCCCCCACGCCCGGGTAGACGCTGGCATGCTGGCCGTTGATGGCCAGGTAGTGGCGCTGGTAGCTGGTCCACGCCGCCGGAAACAATTGCGCGGCAGTTGCTTCACTATTGATAGCTGTTAGCGCACGACCATCAGGGGCTGCAGGCCTGTTCAGCACATGGTCCAGGACAGAACTGATCAAGTGCTCCGAGCCCTTGCCCACCCGCGCTCCGACCACGGATCGTTCGACCGGCGGCAGCGACAGATCGGCCAGCATCCGGTTCAGGGCGACCACAAAATCACCGAGGGTGTCGACCAGGGTGCCGTCCAGGTCAACGATCGCCGCATCGAACAGGCTGTGCTTCAGGGACACCAGGCTTGTTTCCCTGCAGGCTTCAAGCCACCGCGCCGAACAATGCGCCCACACCGGCCGTGATCGCCATCGCGAGCGCGCCCCAGAAGGTCACACGCCATGCACTGGCCAGCACGCCAGCGCCCCCGGCGCGGGCGGCCACAACACCCAGGAGGGCAAGAAAAATCAGTGAGCTTGCGCCAACCCAGACAATGAGGCCATGTGCGGGTGCCCATGCGGCGACGGCGAGCGGCAACACCGCGCCCACCGCAAAACTCGCCGCCGAGGCCAGTGCGGCCTGCACCGGCCGCGCGCTGAACGCCTCCGAAATCCCGAGTTCGTCCCGGGCATGGGCGCCAAGCGCGTCGTGCGCCGTCAACGCGACCGCCACCTGTTGCGCCAGCTCGGGCGTCAGTCCCCGCGCGACATAAATGCCGGTCAACTCACGCTGCTCGGCGGCGGGGTCGAGCGCGAGCTCGGCACGTTCACGCTCAAGATCGGCTTTTTCGGTGTCGGCCTGCGAGTGGACCGAGACATACTCCCCCGCGGCCATCGACATCGCCCCAGCCACCAGCCCGGCGACACCCGCCACGAGAATGCTGCCCTGGCTTGACTGCGCGGCGGCGACGCCGACCACCAGGCTGGCGGTGGACACAATGCCGTCGTTGGCCCCCAGCACAGCCGCGCGCAGCCAGCCGATGCGGTCGGTACGGTGACGTTCAATATGGCGCGAAAATTTCATGATCGAGGCGGCAGGTGGATGGAGCAAGGGAAAGCATAGCCCAAGACCACACCGGCTCACCGCCTGCCATGGGTACGCCGGCTGTCGATGGCCTGCCGCAGGCTCTTGAGCAGCCGCTGCTCGTCAATCGGCTTGTCAAGCCAGTCGGACACCACGACCGTGGCGCCGGCATGCAACCGGGCTTCCGCGGCCGTCACCGACAAAACGAGAACCGGCAGATCTGTCGTGCGGTCTTCCTGGCGCAGGGAGCGGATCAACTCCAGCCCGTTTTCGTAGGGGAGCTGGATATCCACGGTCATGGCCGCGTAAGACTCCATCTTCAGGTAGTCGCGGGCCTGCGCCGCCGTGTGGGCGATATCTGCATCAAAGCCGGCCTTGTCCAGCATCATGCCGATCAGCTGGGCCACATCCGGGTCGTCTTCACACACCAGGATGCGCGGCCGGTTGATGCCGTAAAGACTCATGGGCGCCGTGACCGGGGGCGCCTCGCGCCACTCCGGCAGCTCGAAAAAGAAGGTGGTGCCCACGTCGACCTTGGAGGTGAAGCCAAGGCTTCCGTCCATCCGTTCCACAATCGCTTTTGAAATGGCCAGACCGAGGCCGGTCCCGCCCTTCTGGCGTGTGTCGGACGAGTCGGCCTGCGAGAACTTCTGGAAAATGCGCTGGCGAAATTCCTCGGGGATACCCGGTCCGTTGTCACTGACCTCGACGCGCAGACGGCCCGCGTGCCGGCCCAGCAACACCAGCACCGTGCCCTGCGCGGGAGAAAACTTGATGGCATTGGACAGCAGGTTGGTCATCACCTGGAGCAGGCGGTCGCTGTCCACCAGGGCCTTCAGGGGCTGCCTGGGCGCATGCAGGGCCAGCTTGACCTGGTGCTGCGCGGCAAAACCTTCGTTGTCCGCCAGCGTCTGCTGCAGCAGGGGCAGCAGTTCCTGCGGCTGCAGCTCGAACTGCATCTTGCCGGACTCGATTTTTTCACTGTCGAGGATGTCGTTGATCAGGCGGATCAGCCGCTCGCAGTTGTTTTTGGCGATTTCCACGAGGCCCTTGGCCCGCTCCGGCAGCGCACCGGCCACACCCCCCGAGACCAGCCCCAGCGAGCCGCGTATCGAGGTCAGGGGCGTGCGCAGTTCATGGCTGACCGTGGAGACAAACTCACTCTTCATGCGGTCGATGCGTTTGAGCTCGGTGACGTCGGTGCCCAGCGAGAAAAACCCGATGACCTTGTCCTCCTCGCCGTCTTCACCGTAACGCGGAAAATAACTCATCACATATTCGCGCCGCTCGCCGCTGGCGGTGACCTGCTCCCGCTCGTAACGCACCGCATAACCGGACAGTGCTTCCTGCACATGGCCACTGATCTGGCTGTAAAACTCGGGGCCTGCGATTTCAAGCAGTGTTTTGCCGTGGATTTTTTCCCGCGACAAGCCAAACACCTCTTCATAGGCCTTGTTGTGAAACTGGAAACGCTGTTCGCTGTCCACATAGGCCATCAGGGCCGGAACATTGTCGGTCAGCTGGCGCAATTGGGCTTCGCTGTCGCGCAACGCATCTGCGATGCGTTTGCGCTCGGAAATATCGCGGATGATGGCCGTAAAAAGCCGCCGCCCGCCCACGTTGACGTCGCCGAAGGACACATTGACCGGAAACTCGCCGCCATCGCGGCGCACGCCCATGACCTCGGTATCGGACTCCTTGAAGCCTGGCGGCCGGTCGGTCAGGGTGGCAAAAAAAGCGGAAAAGCCCGGCTGCCAGCGCGCCGGCAAAAGCATGGCCACCGGCTGCCCCCGCAAGTCCTTGAGCCGGTAGCCGAAGAGGTGCCGGGCCGCACTGTTGGCGTTGACAACCAGGCCCTCCGGCGTCGCGGTGATGACACCGTCAGCCATGCTCTCGGTGATGGCGCGGCTCATGGCTTCGCTGTCGGCCAGCTCGGCCTGGATGCGGCGGTTGTTGGCCTGTGCGCGGATCACGGCGCGGATGGTCCAGCCGAGCAGCCCGAGCGAGAGCAGGCCGCTCAGCAGGATCAGCATCCGGACCGTCTGCGCTGTCCGCCGGGCGTTTTGCTCGGAACGCTCCAGGGTCAGCACCTGCGCGCTTTTGATCCGTCCCGCGAGTTCCTCGATGTCGTCGTGAAGCTGGCGATTGAGGTCACTGCCGACCAGCGCGGTCGCCGCTTCCAGCCCCCCCTGCCGCCGCGCGGTGACCGTCTGTTCCATGAGATCCAGGCGTCGGGCGATCAGCCCCCGCAGGGTACGCAGGTCCTCCAGGCTCTCGCCCGCCATCGGCAGGCCACTGGCGCCCAGCAACACCTGCTGCAAGCCCGTCCCGGCCTGCCGGTAAGCCGCCAGGTCCTTGTCGATGTTGGTCAGGAGGTAGCGCCGCTGCAGGGACTCTGTGGTCTTGAACTGCGAAACGAGCCGCTCCAGCAGAACCACCGTCACCTGGATTTTTTCTTCGCTTTGCTCGTCCTCCAGCAGCGCATTGATGGTCAGGTAGGACGTGACCGTGCTCAGGGCCATCAGGAGCAGGCCCAGGCCCAGGGCAATGGTGATGTTGGTGCGAAAGGGCAGCTTCATGGCGGGGGCCTCATGCGGGGCTGGGTACGGGAGTCGGTGCCGGAGGGCTTTTCCCGATCCGCCTGTACGGACGATACACCAGCGGACCCCGCACGCCTGCCTGCGGCCGAACCCAGCCGCGCGCTCATGGCACAGCCGCCGCAGGCAAGCCGGCCTCCAGCGCCGCGATCAATTCGCCCAGCGCGCCCTCCAGCGGTTTCAGCAAGCCATCGAGCACAGCGCGCGGCTGCCCCCCGTGCAGGGCCTGCTCCAGCGCCTGGGCATGTTCGGGCACCTGCGTGGCGCCAATCTGGGCAGACAGGCCGCGCAAGGAGTGGACCAGCAGTTCCGCCGCTTTCAGGTCGCCCGCGTCCAACGCCTCCCGGATGCGACTGGGCGTGTCCCTGCGTCCCTCCAGAAAGCGGCCCAGCATGGAGAAATAAAGCGTTTTCACACCCATCGCCCGGCGCAGTCCGAGGGCCAGGTCCAGCCCTTCGATGGCGGTGGGCCAGGCATCGGCCTGCGGCTCACCAGCCGCCGTCGCTTCCAGCCTGGCCAGAGCCTTGCGCAGCTCGCTCACGGCCTCGGCCTTTTGCGCCACGGTCAGGCGGCCGGCATCGATTTCCAGGCGCAGGCCCGGCCGGTCGCAGCGGATGACCTCCGGATCGGCAGGCATTCCCGTGGCGTCCGGGCGCACCACATACACGGGAATGGGTTGGGAAAACCCCTTGACCACGATGGCGTCGCGCGCGTCGGACTGGACCTCGCCCTCAACCAGGGCATGGGTCTCGCTGGAAATCAGGATGTCGCCAGGCTCGGCGGCCTGCTCTAGCCGGGCCGCCAGGTTGACCTCGCGGCCGATGATGGTGTACTCCATGCGCAGGCTACTGCCGAAATTGCCAACGTCGCAAAACCCCGAGTTGATGCCGATGCGTATCTCGAAATTCCTGTGGATGCCCATGTCCCGCCAGCGGGCGCGCAGCCCTTCCATCCGTTTTTGCATGGCAATCGCCATGCGCACGCACTGCACCGCATCCTCGCGCACGCCCAGCGTATGCGGGTCGCCAAAAAAGATGACGATGGCGTCCCCGATGAATTTGTCCAGCGTGGCGCCGTATTCGGCAGCAATCTGCGACATTTCCGCGAAATAACTGTTGAGCAGCAGCGTGACCTCTTCAGGCTGCCACTGCGCCGTGGACTCGGTGAAATTCTTGATGTCGGAAAAAAACACCGTCAGCTTCTTGCGCTGCGTCCGGATTTCCGCCTGGCGTGAACCATCAAAAAGCGACTGGTAGACCTGCGGCGCCAGATAACGCGAGAGCTGCTCGGACAACACCTGCAAGCGTCTGGCATTGGCGCTGCGCTCCAGGTGCAGCTTCAGGCGCGCCAGAAGCACCGGCGGGCTGATGGGCTTGGTCACGTAGTCGGTGGCGCCCAGGTCCAGGCCCCGGTGCTCTTCGTCCTCGCCGCCCAGCGCCGTCAGGAAGATGACCGGGATATCAGCGGTGCGCGGGTCCCGGCCGAGCCGGGCCAGGACCTCGTAGCCGTCCATGTCCGGCATCACCACGTCGAGCAGGATGATGTCGGGCCGCTCGGCCGACCGTGCCATGTCCAGGCCGGCCTCGCCGGCGGCAGCCACCACCACCTCGTAGCTGTCCTGCAACAGGGCAGTGAGCAGGTAACGGATGTCCTCGCTGTCCTCAATCACCAGAATGCGGTGCCTGTGCAGCGGCTCCGGCAGGTTCGCACGGCTGCTCTGCTTCAGCTCCTCCATTTCCGGTCTGCCCGCAGTCTCCATGGTCCGGCCCTTCCAATCCAGCCAGGGCACGGCCCCTGGTTCACCCGCAGGCTGCGCTATCGGCCTATTTCGCCAGCGCTGCCCGCATTCCCTCGATCACCGCCCGGTAGTCCGGCTTGCCGAAAATCGCACTGCCCGCCACAAAGGTATCGGCGCCGGCCGCGGCCACCTGCGCGATGTTGTCCAGCTTGATGCCGCCGTCGACCTCCAGACGGATGTCCTTGCCCGAGGCGTCAATGCGCTTCCTCGCCTGCTCGATCTTGCGCAGGGCCGAGTCAATGAAACTCTGGCCGCCAAAACCGGGGTTGACACTCATGATCAGGATCAGGTCGATGTCGTCAATGACCCAATCCAGCACATCCAGCGGCGCGGCCGGGTTGAACACCAGCCCGGCCTTGCAGCCTTTGGACTTGATGGCCTGCACGCTGCGGTGCACGTGGCCGGAAGCGTCCGGGTGGAAGCTGATCAGGTCGGCGCCGGCATCGGCAAAGGCCGCGGCCAGACTGTCCACCGGCTGCACCATCAGATGCACGTCAATCGGCACCGCGGTGCCGTCGGCCTTTTTGGCGTGCGGCTTGAGGGCGCTGCAGATCATGGGCCCGAAGGTGAGGTTGGGCACGTAATGGTTGTCCATCACGTCAAAGTGGATCCAGTCGGCGCCGGCCTCGATGACCGACCGGAGTTCCTCACCCAGGCGCGCGAAATCGGCGGACAAAATCGAAGGGGCAATCCGGTACACCGGTGGCTTGTTTTGGCTCATGGCAGGATTGTCGCAGCAAGCGCGCACCCTGCCCATTTCCCCCGGGTTTTCCTGCCCGCCACAGGGCGGTTAACATGGGCGCCACTCTTGTGAACCCCATGCCGAAATACGAATTTTCCTGCGACGTCCAGCCGCACTACCTTCCCGATCAATCTGCGCCCGAAAACGAGGTGTATGGCTTTGCCTACACCGTCACGATCACCAACACCGGCGAAGTCGCAGCGCAGCTGATCTCGCGCCACTGGATCATCAGCGACGCGCGTGGCCACACCGAGGAGGTCAAGGGCCTGGGCGTGGTGGGCCATCAGCCGCTGCTCAAGCCGGGCGAGTCCTTCCAGTACAGCAGCGGTTCGCGCCTGCGCACGCCGACCGGCACCATGCACGGCAGCTACTTCTGTGTCGCCGAGGATGGTGAACGTTTCGAGGCGGCCATTCCGATGTTTGTGCTCGAAGCTGGCGATGCCGGCGGACCCGGCAACGGGGCCGGCGGCGGCCGCGTGCTGCATTAGGGCCCTCTGGCCATGCGGACACTGAGCGAACTGCTGGACCAGCTGGAGCCTCGGGCTGAACTGGCCGTGCGGCACCTCTGGCTCAGCGACCTGCTGGACTGGATACGCGGGGACGCCGGCAATGCGCAGGCCGCGCTGTCGCGGGTCCGGCTGTTTCTCGACGCGGCGCACGCCCGGCCGGGGTTTCCGGAGCGGCTGCGTCAATGGTGGCTCACCCTGGTCGAAACGGTGGATGCCACGCCCCTGTTTGCCGATTTCGGTTTTGCGCCGCGTGCCGCCTTTCTCAGCGAGCTCGGCGAACGGCTGCGCTACAAGCTGTTGCCGGGCACGCCCGAGACCACACATGCCACCGAACTGTTCATGCTGCTGTTCCCGGTGCCGTTTGACGCGCAGTGGCTCAAGCTGCTCGACGAGGACACGCTGGGCCGGCTGGGCGCGCTGCTGGGGTCGCCCATCGCCGAACCGGCCGACGATGCCCCCCCCGGCGAACCCCTTGCCCCTGGCGCTGGCACGCTGCTGCAGGACTGGCAGGTCACGCTGCTGGAGTCCCTGACCTACTGCACCAGCCAGGTCTGCGCCACCGGCTTCTCGCCGGAACTACGCCTGCGCATGAGCCCCCAGAGCCTGCTGGCCCGGCCCTTTCACGGCCTGCAAACCGATCTTGAAGCGCTACGCGCCGCGCTGCTGCTGCACGGACCCGACAGCGGCGCGCTGCACCTGGCGCTGGACCAGTTCAAGAGCCGACTGGAGGCTTGCCGCAGTGCAGCCTCGTCGGTGTACGTCCATCTCGATGAACACGGCATCTCGGTCGGCCTGGTGTTTCGCCTGCGCCAGCTGCGCGAGCGCATCCTGCGCATTCGCGAGCTGCTCGATTGCCTGCTCTCGGACAAACCCGCCACCAGCGCCATGCAACTGCTGGCCCGGCTGGTGCTGCTGGCCGAAGAACGGCGCAGCATACGTGCGCTGGTGGCCAGCAACTCCACCCTGCTGGCCGCCAAGGTGGCCGAGCGCGGCGCCGAGACCGGCGAACACTACATCACGCGCGACCGGGCGGCCTACACCGACATGCTGGGCAAGGCGGCCGGCGGCGGCGCCCTGACGGCCGTCACCACGCTGCTCAAGTTCATGGTGGTGGGGCTGGCGCTGTCGGCCTTCTGGAGCGGCTTCCTGGCCAGCATCGTGTATGCCGCCAGCTTTGTGCTGATCCAGTTGCTGCACTTCACGCTAGCCACCAAACAGCCGGCCATGACGGCACCCGCCATGGCCGCCAAGCTCAAGGACCTGCGCACCGGCGAAGCGGTCGGCGAGTTTGTCGATGAGGTCACCCACCTGGTGCGCTCCCAGGTGGCGGCCGTGCTGGGCAACGTGCTCGTGGTGGTGCCGGTGGTGCTGCTGATCAGCATCGCCATGTTGTACGGGCTGGGGCGGCCGATGATAGACGCGAAAGAAGCCGCTCATGTGCTGCACACCCTGAGCCTGCTCGGCCCCACGCTGCTGTGGGCCGCCTTCACCGGTGTGGTGCTGTTTGCCGCCAGCATCATAGGCGGCTGGGTCGAAAACTGGTTTGTGCTGTACCGACTGGCGTCGGCCATGCGTTACAACCCGCGCATCACGCGGGCGCTGGGGGTAGCGCGGGCGCGGCGCTGGGCCCATTTCATGCGCGACAACATTTCCGGCTTCACGTCCAACATCGCCCTGGGTTTCATGCTGGGGCTGATTCCGCCCATGACCGGCTTTTTCGGGCTGGAACTCGAGGTGCGCCACGTCACGCTGTCCTCCGGCCAGCTGGCTGCAGCCGCGGCGGCCCTCGGCTGGGACGCGTTGCGGCAACCGGCCCTGTGGTGGTGTGTGGCGTCCATCCCGCTGATCGGTGCACTCAACCTCGGCGTGAGCTTTTATTTCGCCTTCCGGCTGGCGCTGCGGGCCCACAGTGTCAGCGGTGTGGACCGCGGCCGCATCCGTTCCGCGATCTGGGCCCGCTGGCGCAGCAAGCCGGCCAGCTTTTTTCTGCCCGATTGACATCCCGCGGGAGCTGTCAGCACCCTGACAGCCGCCACGCCACAGCGTGCCATGCCCTCATGTGGGTACTTGTCCTACATGCAAAGAGTGTGAAACGTTGTAAATTGGGGCTGCCTTTTCCATGGGTGCCTGCCCGGCCTGCCACCACCGGCCACAACAATGAACCGTAGCGGGCTCCATGGCGCGCCGCCGCATCGGCGGCCTGTCCCTATCGAGCACCCGCGCACCTTGGCGCGGCGCTGCATGCATTTCAATCAATCAGCGGAGACACTCATCCATGAATGAAGTCATGGCCATCTGGGCCGAATGGATCAAACCCTCGGCAGGTCTGCCCACAGTTCAGTGGTCCATCCTGCTGGCGCTGGCCGCGCTGACCGGACACCTGGTGCAGCGTTATGCCGGCGTGCCCAAGGTGGTGGGTTATTCGGCGGTCGGCGCCTTTGCCGGCCTGGCCGGATTTACCGGCGCGGCCTGGCCGCTGCAGGGAACGGGCCTCTTTCTGCTGGAACTCGGTGTGGCCGTCGTGCTGTTTGAAGCGGGTGGCCGCATTCCGTTACGCTGGTTCCGCCACAACCCCATGGTGCTGGTGCAAAGCCTGGCCGAATCAACGCTGACCTTTGTCGCCGTCTACTGGGCGCTGACCTTTTTCGGCATGCGTGACGTTGTCGCCGAGCCGCTGGCCCTGCTGGCCATGGCGGCTTCGCCGGCGGTGCTGTCGCGTGTGATCATCGACACCCGCGCCTCCGGCCCGGTGACCGAGCGGGCCATGGTGCTGTCAACCCTGAGCACGCTGTATGCGCTGACACTTTGCAGCGCCCGCGCCGGCATGATGGGCCGCGGCGAGCAAAGCCTCACCGACACGTTCTACCCCGTAGCCGTGGTGCTGGGCCTGTCGGTGGTGGTCGGTGCCGGCCTGGCACTGGCGCTGCGGTCGGCGCTGCGCGTGATGAGCCCGACCAGCGAGAACACCGCCATTTTGCTGCTGGCCATGATCGCCGCAGGCGCCGCACTGGCCGCGCACTTTGGCGGTTCGGCGCCGCTGGCCGCGCTGCTGGGCGGCATGATACTCAAGCAGCTGAACCCGCGGCCCTGGTCCTGGCCGCGGCAGATGGGTACCGCTTCGGCGATGCTGACCATGCTGATGTTCGTGCTGGTCTCCGTGGTGGCCGCGCAGGCCGACTGGAGCGGCCAGGTGGCCGGCCTGGTGGCGGCGCTGGTCGTGGCACGGGCCCTGGCCAAGATCACCGGCGTCGCGCTCGGCAATGTGGGCAGCGGCGCCAGCTGGAAGCAGGCCCTGTGGGTCGGCTGCGCGATGTCGCCGATGTCCTCGGTGGCGCTGCTGATCGTTTCGCAGTTTGTGGCTTCGTCGGCGTCGCTGGGGCCGCGCATTGCCAGCATTGCACTGCCGGCCATCCTGCTGATGGAAGTGCTGGGCGCCATGCTCGCGACCTTCGCCATCTACCGCGCCGGGGAAAACTCCAAACCCTGGACGCACAAACCCTGGACCACCTCAACCGGAGAGCCCCGTGAGTAAGAACACCCCTGCGCCACTGGCACCCGGCGGGCTGGAGCCCTTCCAGAAATCGGAGGCGCTGTCGCTGGGCGTCGAGCTGGAACTGCAGCTCGTCAACACCCATGACTACGATCTCGCCCCGTATGCCGAAGACATGCTGCGCCTGATGGACAAGATCCCGCTGCCCGGCAGCGTGGTACCCGAAATGACCTCGAGCATGATCGAGATCTCCACCGGCGTCTGCCAGTCCTCGTCCGAGGTGCTGGGCCAGCTCACGCAGATCCGCGACGCGCTGGTCAAATGCGCCGACAAGCTCAACATCGCCGTGGTCGGCGGCGGCACCCACCCCTTCCAGCAATGGCATGAGCGCCGCATCTACGACAAGCCGCGGTTTCGCGAACTGTCCGAGCTGTACGGCTACCTGTCCAAGCAGTTCACGATTTTCGGCCAGCACGTGCATGTGGGCTGCCCCGACGCCGACACCGCGCTGCTGACCTTGCACCGCATGTCGCGCTACATTCCGCACTTCATCGCACTGTCGGCCTCCTCGCCCTATGTGCAGGGGCAGGACACGGCCTTTGATTCTGCGCGCCTGAACTCGGTGTTTGCCTTTCCGCTGTCGGGCCGCGCACCAATGGCGCTGACCTGGGACGAGTTCACCGTCTACTTCGAGAAGATGACACGCACCGGCGTGGTCAGGAGCATGAAGGACTTCTACTGGGACATCCGGCCCAAGCCGGAGTTCGGCACCATCGAGATCCGTGTCTTCGATACGCCGCTGACGGTGGGCCGCGCCGCCGCGCTCTCCGGTTACGTGCAGTCGCTCGCTTCGTGGTTCATGAACGACCAGCCCTTCATGCCGACCGAAGACGACTACCTGGTCTACACCTACAACCGCTTCCAGGCCTGTCGCTTCGGGCTGGAAGCCGTCTACGTGGATCCGGCCACCGGCGAACACATGGCCCTGCGCGACCACATCCTGATGACCATGGACAAGATCGGCGCACACGCCAGACCACTGGGCGCCAGCAGCGGCATCCACCTGCTGCGCAGCAGTGTGGAGCTGTCGAACAACGACGCGCGCTGGCTGCGCGAGTTGCAGGCCAAGGAAAACCTGCTGGCCGAAGTGATTCGCCAGGCCGCGCTGAAGTTTCGGGGATTGCCGGTCTGACCTTGTCAGCGTCACGCTGCGCCTGCAGTCTGCCTTGGACAGTAGGCGCAACTCCCCACTCCCACCCCTAGCCCCTCCCTCGCCCCGCTGGGCGATGGCGGGGGACTTCATTTGGCAACGTGTGCTGCACCCGCGTGCATACATGACAGTCCCGTGAGTCCGACATGACGCGCTGCGCGCGTCATGTCTCCCCGTATCTGCATCCGCTCCCGCTTTTCTTCCCACCCGTCGGGCTGGGCCGAGGAGCGCAGCCGAAAACGGATCAGGGCGAGCGATTGTCTGAGCGAAGCGAGTTCGAGCTCGACCCCGTTTTCGGCGAGCACCGCAGGTTGCCCGTAGCGAAGCGCAGGGACCCGGACCATCGGGTCGCCTTTCTTTTGGGTACTTTTCTTTGGCGACGCAAAGAAAAGTGCCTCGCCCGCCGGGGCGAGACCCGGCTTGCTGGAGGTACCGCTGAAGTGCAAGCTTGCACAGGCTTCCACAAGCTCAACCGAAGGGAGTTAGTGGAACGCCCACATGGATCCCGGATCAAGTCCGGGATGACCATCCCGGCGTCGGCCCCACCGAGCCGTTATGCTCCCCCCATGGGTGAATTCGACCTGATCGCACGTTATTTCACACGCCCCACGACCCGCGCCGTGCTGGGCGTCGGCGACGACTGCGCCT
>ERZ1292640.1307-Hain-H43-02um-R1-1307-length-20642-cov-7_pt1 | contig 20642 bp, 17 predicted proteins | sample MGYA00564404_ERZ1292640 | MGnify/ENA primary metagenome ERZ1292640 (study PRJEB36523, sample SAMEA6512636) | groundwater metagenome | collected 2019-01-08 | study: AquaDiva: Metagenomics assemblies of 32 groundwater samples
CCACGAACTTCGCGGCGGAGCTTTGCGGTCAGGGCGTGGCGATCCTCCTCGGGGAGGGAGTTTTTGCTTTGGCGGGCACTTTCCAAGGACATTTGCGGCGGGCCAGGCCACCAAATTCATGCCGATGGAGTCCCCCACCCGCCGGCTCCTTGGCCCCGGAACGCTTCATGCATTCGCGCTGGGCAAATTTCGGAACGGCAAATTTCCTTTTGACAAATCCTCTTTCCTCCTGTTTCTTATGGCCTCTGTGAAAAGTGCATCTGCGTTTAAAGTTCAAATCGGCCTGAGCGCCCAGTGCTCAGCGGGACAAATGTTCTGCTGGCATGGCCGCCGTCCGGCCTTTGGCAACGTGGAAGCAGAATCATAACGAGTTAACCCAAGATTTCTGAAACCCACGATTGCCAGTCAATCGTGGGTTTTTCGTTTTTTAACCCCAAGGCCGCTCCAATCTGCGGCCAGAATCAAAAACAAATATGAATCAAACCAAACCAAGAAAACTCCCGTTGGAGTTTGAGCCTGAAACGGCCTTTGCCGTGGCGCCGGTGCCCGGCGTGGCGGCACGAGGCCCGTTGGACGCCAAACTGGAACAACTCAAAGAACGGCTGCTCGACGCAGCCCTGGAAGACACGAGGAACGTCGTGCTCTATGCTCCGCTCAAGCAAGCGGCCCTGGAGGCGGCGGCGCTGGCCTGGGCGACTCCATTTCCGCTCTTGGTCCTGCCCGGGCTTTTCGAAGAGAAAGCTCAGGTCTTGCGGCTGCGGGCCAAGAGACAGGTGGAAGTCCGGCGGCGCAGCCAACTGATTCTCGAGCAAACGGTATGAAGAAGAGCTACGGCATGGCCAGAAGCCATTCTCAGCAGCGTGCGCTTTCGGCTCGCGCTATTGAACATGGCTCCTGGCCTGTTTTTTCGCCAACCGATCTGTTCCCTCTTATCGCTCCGTCCAGCAGGCATGGCCCCCAGGCTCCCGAGGGAGTCTATTTGATTCCCAGATACAAATTGCGACCTTCGACCAAGGCGCACATCTTGCGGTCCGCAATGCTCCGCCGCAGCATCCAGAAACCGCAATCGGGATGAACATAGCGGACGCGGCCTTCCCCCAGAATCTCTTCGGCGCGCTGAATCTGGCGGGCCACTTCGTCCGGTGTTTCGATGATGGTTGACTTGACATCGATCACGCCCAGGCCAATTGCGATGTGGTGGTGCAGGCCGCGGAGGAAAGCCATTTCTCCCGGATCGCGCCGCGCCATTTCCAGCACCACATGATCGACGTGCAACTGGTTGATGAAATCAATGAGCTTGCCCCAGGTCCCGCGCTGGATGGTCTGGCCGCCATAATTCCCGAAGCAAAGATGCATCGCTTTCTGGCTGCTGACGGCATCGAGCACGTGATTGATGGCCGGCACTGCCCAGGCTGCGTCTTCCGGGCGTCCCGTAATATTGGCTTCATCAATCTGCACGACGTCGGCGTTGATCTGTGACACCTGGCTGGCCAGCACCCAGGCCAGGGCCAGGGCCAGGTCTCCCGGACTTTGATAATGCTGATTCAGCACGGTGCGGCTGAGCATGTGGGGTCCGGTGACGGTGAATTTCAAAGCGGACTTGGTCAGCTTGCGGGCGCGCTGGAAATCGCCCACCAAATCGAGGGTGCCCTCGGTCAGCGGCCCTTCCACGACGGCCGCCGGCTTGCTCCGAAAGCGCATTTCGTTCATTTCGGAAAAAACTTCGATATCCGTGTGGCCGATCCGCGAGCGAATGCCGCCCAAGGGACGGACAAAATAATCGATCATCCCGTTGGTGTCGGGGTGGTTGATATCGAAGCGATACAGTTCGCCATCCGCCACCACATCGATGCCGGCCAGTTCTTGAATCTTGAAAACCACACTCGTGGCGTCGATCAGGGCTTGTTCGCTCGGCAGGGCTACCAGCCAGTCCGGCACGGGATAGCTGCCCACAACCGTCGTTAGAATCCGCGGAGCATGCTGTGCGGTCATGGCCTCTTTGTAGGACGGCCGCCGCAAAAACACAAGCAAACCCATCCAAAAAACTCAGGCCCATTTCCTGAAGCAGGCCTGGAAGGAATATTTGCCGCGTTCTTCCTGGAATTCAGGGCCGCCGCGCGGCTGCCGGCTCGCGCCAACACGGCAGACAGATCCTCCGCCGCAGCGTCCACGAAGTCGGCCGGAGTCCCGAAGCACTCGCACACCCGTGCAACCGTGGCAAATGCAGCTTTGAAAATCCAGGCGGACGGACTACATTCTGCCGGTGAACGCCGCATGAACTTTCTCGATGAACAGAAGCGCAACGTCCGCACGACCTGGATGCTGAGCGCCGGATTCTTTTTGCTCCTGGCTCTGGCGGGCTTGGGACTCGACTTCTTTGTTTTCAAAGGGAAGGCCTTTTGGATAACAGCCGTGGTGGTGGTGTTTGCCCTGGGACAGGGACTCTTTGCCTATTATCGCGGCACCGCTTTGCTCTTGCGCTCAGTAGAAGCGCAGCCGATTGATCCGGCCGCTTCGCCCCGCCACCGGCAGGTGCTCAATGTGCTGGAGGAACTTTGCCTCGCCTCGGGCCTGCCCCAGCCGCCGCTCTATGTCGAGCCGGACGACGCCATCAACGCCTTCGCCGCCGGACGCGATCCCGAACACTCCGTGATCTGTGTCACCACCGGGCTGATCCAGAAACTGGACCGGAACGAAACGGCGGGCGTGCTGGGCCATGAACTGGCCCATATTCGCAATCGCGATGTGCTGCTCTTCACGATCATGGCGGCTTTTATCGGCTCGGTGGGGATTCTCTCCGCCCTGGCCTGGCGGGCGATTCGTGGCACACGGGTTTCACGCCGGTCCAAAGGCGCCGGACAAATCCTCATCGCCTTGCTCGCCATCGCCGTGGTGCTGTGGCTGGTTTCGTGGATTGGGCGTTTGTTGAAGCTGGCGGTCTCCCGCACGCGTGAATACCTGGCCGATGCCACCGCGGTTGAATTCACACGCGAACCGGAAGGGCTGATCGAAGCGCTCGCGAAAATCCAACAGGAAGCTTTGGAGACCGAGTATGGCTACGCGGACATGGCCCACGCCTACTTTGCCCAGCCCCATTTCAAAGCCGCAAGCTTGATGACCACGCATCCGCCCCTGGCCGAGCGGATTGCCCGCTTGCGCGTCTGGCACCCGCCCGAGGCGCAAAAACCAGTTGACCAACGCGGTGCGCCGGGTTACTAGTGTGGCCGTGAATCGTAGCTTGAACCACCTGCTGCCTCTTATTGGCGCTCTGCTGCTGGGCAGAGCGGCAGCCGGGTTTTAGTGCGATCACAACGATTTTCTAAACCCCACTGCCGACGGGCGGTGGGGTTTTTTGTTTTTACGAATGGCCACCATCGAACTCCGCAACCGCACATCAACCTATGAAAAATAATCGCATCACCATCTTCGACACCACGCTCCGCGACGGCGAGCAGTGCCCCGGCGCCTCCATGAACTTGCGCGAGAAGCTCGAGGTCGCCCGGCAACTGGCCCGCCTGAAAGTCGATGTCATCGAGGCCGGGTTTCCCGTGAGCAGCGAAGGCGATTTTGCCGCCGTCCAGACCATCGCCCGGGAAATCAAAGGCCCCATCATCGCCGGCCTGGCCCGCTGCGTGCCCAAAGACATCGAGGCCGCCGGCGAGTCCATCAAGCCGGCCGGCAAACGCGGGCGCATCCATGTTTTTTTGGCGACCTCGAAAATGCACCGCGAATTCAAGCTCGGCAAAGCCCAGGACGAAATCTTGCGCCTGGCGGTGGAGGGCGTGAAACACGCCAGGTCTTATGTCGATAATGTCGAATTCTCGCCGGAAGACGGTTCGCGCACGGAGCCGGATTTTTTGGTTCAGGTCTGCCGGGCGGTTGTGGCGGCGGGCGCGACCACCGTCAATATTCCGGACACGGTCGGCTGGGCGATCCCCGAGCAATACGCGTCGTTGATCGGCCGCCTGTTTGAAGCCGTGCCCGAATTCCAGTCCGGTCAGGCCATCATCAGCGTGCATTGCCACAATGATCTGGGGCTGGCGGTGGCCAATTCGCTCGCCGCCATCCGGGCGGGCGCCCGGCAGGTCGAGTGCACGGTCAACGGCATCGGCGAGCGCGCCGGCAACGCTTCGCTGGAAGAACTTGTCATGGCCATCAAAACGCGCACGGATTTCTTCGGCCCGCTTTATTGCGGCGTCAACACGCGCGAGATCGTGAAAGCGTCGCGCTTGGTCTCGCGCATGAGCGGCTTGGTGGTGCAACGCAGCAAAGCGATTGTGGGTCTGAACGCCTTCGCCCATTCGAGCGGCATTCATCAGGACGGCATTTTGAAGAAGCGGGAGACGTACGAAATCATGGACCCGGAGGAGGTCGGCTGGGGCAAGACCGAATTGCCCTTGACCAAACACAGCGGGCGCGCCGCCGTGGCCGCGCGCCTGAAACATCTCGGCTTCAAAATGACCGACGCGGATGTCCACGCCATCTTTGCGCGCTTCAAGGAAATCGGCGACAAGAAGAAGTTCGTCTATGACGATGACCTGACCGCTTTGGTGGAAGGCCATATCACCGAGGTGCCCGAGACCTGGTCCCTCGATTATCTGAGCGTGACCAGCGGCAGCCAGACTGTGCCCACCGCCACCGTTCGCTTGAAAAAGCCGGGCGCTCCCAAAGCGCCCACCGGCCTCTTGCAGGAGGCCAGCATTGGCGACGGACCGGTCGATGCCGCGCTCAAGGCCATCGACCGGCTCACGAAGACCAGAGGCCGCTTGATGGACTACTCCCTGCGCGCCGTTTCCCAGGGCAAAGATGCTCTGGGCGAAGTGACCGTCAAAGTCGATTTCGGCGATAAAGAAATGGTCACCGGCAAAGGGGCGAGCACCGATGTCATCGAGGCCAGCGCCCGCGCGTATTTGAACGCGGTGAACCGCTTTTTGTGCAGCGGCCGCGAAAAAAAGGCGAAGGACTCGCAGCCGTGAAGAACCATCAGGCCTTGATTCTTGATCAATTCACCCAAGGCGCTCCTTTGTTCGCCTCGGTGCCGCAGATCACCGACGCCTCGGCGCTCAAGCTGGTGGTGCGGCTGGCGGAGACCGGCCCGGCTGACACCGTTTTGGATGTGGCTTGCGGCCCCGGTCTGCTGGCCTGTGCCTTCGCCGGGACCGCTCGCCACGCCACCGGGATCGATTTGACACCGGCCATGATCGATCGGGCCCGCGCGCTTCAGGTTGAAAAAGGGCTTGCGAACGTCACCTGGCAACTTGGAGATGTAACGCCCCTGCCATTCGCCGAGGCTTCGTTTTCCGTGGTGACCGCGCGCTATGCGTTTCACCACTTTCTTGATCCGGAAGCTGTCCTGGAGGAAATGAAGCGCGTTTGCCAGCCCGGAGGAAGAGTGGCCGTGATTGATGTAATCGCTTCAGCGGTTCCAGAGCAGGCCGGGGCCTTCAACCGGATGGAAAAGCTCCGCGATCCTTCGCATGTGCGGGCGCTGACACTGGCCGAGCTGCGCGCTCTCCTCAGCCGGCATGGTTTGGCGGTTGTTCAGGAAGCCTTTTATAAATTGGAATTTGAACTGGAAGCAGTGCTGAAAGGTTCTTTCCCGAGCCAGGGAGATGCGGAGATCGTGCGACAGATGTTTGTTGATTCCCTGGCGGACAATGCGCTCGGACTGGATAGCCGCCGCGCAAACGGCGAGATCAGATTTGCCTATCCCATCGCGGTCCTCGTGGCGGAACGAGGCGGGTGAACCTATTTATGACCGACTTCGACCAATCATTATGGGCCGAATCCCGCTTCGCGCAGGATTATCGGGACCAAGCCGAGCATATCATTCAGAAGCGGCAGGAACTCTTCCGCATCCTCCGTTCCTTCCATCGGTTTTTCGCGCGTCGCAGCTCGCCCATCCATGTTTGCGATTTGGGATGCGGCGATGGCGCTCTGGCCCAGCAGCTTTTGGAGGAGGATCCGTCACTCAAGGCCACTTTGATTGATGGCTCCGAGGAGATGCTGGCTGCAGCCCGAAACCGCCTTGCGCCGTATCCAAACGTTTCTTTTGACCGCAAATCGTTTGCGGAGATCATCGCCGATTCCACTGGCCGTTCCGGTTTCGATTTTGTGGTTTCGGCCTTTGCCATTCACCATCTGCTGCTGCCCGACAAACGCGCCCTTTTCCAAACCATTTTCCAGCAACTGCGGCCTGGCGGCTTTTTTCTGAATATCGACACGGTCTTTCCGGATCACTCGCTTTTCACGGATTGGTGCTACGCGGTCTGGCAGGAATGGGTGGATGAACGGAACCGGCGGCTCGGGCTGAAAGGCGCTTTCAAGGATATCGCGGCCAAAGCCCGGCAGAATCCCGACAATCAATTGAGCGCGCTCGCGGACCAGCTCCAGGCGTTGCGCTCGGCCGGCTTTCAAAACGTCGAGTGCCACTACAAAAATGGCTTGTTTGCCATCTTTGGCGGAGGCAAGGCGAGTTAGTTAGAAAACCATCTCGCGAACAAAGACGATGTCGCCGGGTTCCAGCGTCGGAGATTTCTCGGGGTCAGCAGCCTTGCGCAACTCCTCGAATTTATACGCGGTCGTCTTGCCTTTGCGCGTCAGCTCAATCTTGTTTTCGTTGGCCAATCTCGTGAGGCCGCCCGCAGCCGAAATGGCGTCAAGCATCTTCCAGGTTTGTCCAGCGGGAATCTCATAGGTTCCTTGATTGTTGACTTGTCCCAAGACAAACACGGTTTTCTTCCCTGCTTTCACTTCGTCCAAAGCTCTGACAATGTCGCCCCACGAAGCGACAGACTTTTGGGTTCCTTCAACCTGGGTTGCAACACCTTTAGCTTCAGGCTCCTGGCTGGGTGAACCTTGGGGTTCAGGAGCCGTGGATTGGAGAGCAGCACCCGCTGGAGCCATGCCTGCACCACCAAAACCACTTCCACCAAATCCCTGGCTGCCACCGCTGAATCCGCCGCCACCGCTCCCACCGCCACCGCCAAAACCACCGCCGAATCCGCCTCCAAACCGACCACCACCGCGCCCTCCTGAACTGACGTTGTTGCCGCCCAGCGTCTCCACGGCAGCCTGGATCAAGTCCAAATCATCGACCGAAGCGCGCACCATCAGGATGCCGGTCAGATCGTTGTAGAACACGTTTTTCGGCGGCTCCATATCAATGCCCAGCTCAGTAAAGAGCTGCCGCAGCACGCTTTGGACGGATCGGGAGCGCTTGGTCCTGGCTTCGCTGGCTTGGCTGGAGCCACGATCCTCTTCCGGGAGTTGCTTCTTCGACGCCAGTTCGCCCACCGAGATGCCAAAGGTGCTTTCCAGTCCGACGAAAAACGAATCCTGGTCCACTCGAAACGTGCGGACGGACAGAGGCGCAACGGGCGGCGACGGCAGCGGCGGCATGCCGGCTGGAAAGCCTGGAAACACTGGTGACGCCGCGTCATTCACTGAAAACACGACGCCATAGTCCTCGATCGTGTATTTGATCGGCTGCTCGGCCACTTTGGTGATGACGTCCAAAACGTCCAGAAGCCGGATGTTTCTTAGGGGCGGATTGATTTTGATGGCGATGGAATTCAAATCCAAATCGAAACGCGGCAGAGTCACCCCTGTGGTCGGATCAATAGCCGACACCATCGAGCCTGGCACCAGGAGAAAATTGATTCCTTTTTTCGTTGCATCGTGCTTGCTCGCATACTCCTGGAGAACGCGGACGACTTCTGACAGGACAATTCCGTTAAAGCTGACTTGATCCATCACGATTTCTTCGAGCTTCGCTTGAATTTCCTGACGACCTTTGCTGGCGGCGGGCGTCTGCGCACTGGAAGCAGCAGTTTGCGGCGCAACCCCGTAACGAGCCGCGCTGCCCGCCGGGTTCAAGCCATACCTTTCGGCCATCATTGGGTCTATCGCGGATGGCAACACGCGTGGTGACGCCGGTGCGCGCTCTTGTTTCCCCTTGGGATTCACTGTATAGGGCGACGCCGGCACAGGATCACCCTTCTCCTGGGATGAAATCGCGGGCGTGGCTGCCGGCCCGCTGGCGGCTTCCCCCGCCGGATTCTCGGCGGGCGTGACACTCTCGGCGGGCGCCAGCGCGGCCATGAGCGCGAAGGCGGCCAGCGAACGTTTCCAATTCTGTTGCATGCTTTTCATAGGTGACTCTCCTTTGGTGGTGGCTTGGGGAACAGCCCAGGCCGTGCATAAAGTGACCAACAAAATGAAGATGACCGACCCCGAAGTCCGGGCCAGCAAGCCGGGAATACGGCCTGGCGGTCGCCAGCCCCTCCCTCCCGGCAGGCGCAACAACCGTTCCACGCGGCGTCCCAGGCTGGAGCGAAAGCCATTTCCTTCAATCCGCATCCAGCCCAGAGCGGAGGGTGAAGGGAGGCGGCGTCCGAACTCGACCAGACATTCCGCCAGGATGTGAGGACCGTTCCGCAGAACCAGGCTCGCTTCATCAGCCGCCATTTCACTGGCGGCGTGGAGTTGCCGCCGCGACCACCAGGCCAAAGGATGCCACCAGAGGGCCGCCGTGACGAGATCCGCCAGCAAATACCAAGCTGGATCGCGCGCCGCCAGATGCGATAATTCATGACATAGAACCACTTCTTGCTGAGCGGGGGTGAATGTTTGGACAAAAGTCGAGGGCAAGCCGATGGTGGGCCGCACAATGCCGAACGCAATGGGACCCTGTAGTCCAACCGATTGAATCACACGGATGTTGGATTTCAGGCCGAGATGCTGCGCCAATTCCCGGACCTGATCCAGCAAAGCAGGCTCCGTGATTGAATGATTTTTCAGGTGGAAAAGGAAAAAGAGAAGCCGGGCGCAGCCGGCGCGAAAAGCCACCAACGCTATGCCGAGCAGCCAAACCGGCCCCAACCACCAGGCAGACAATTCCAGCCCGGCTTTGCTCTCAGCGCTCGCCGAAGCAGCCAAGGCATGCTTGGATGAAAGCGGCCCGCCGGTCAGCAAAGGCCCAGGGCTGGCTTGTTGATCGCTCGCAGATGTCAGGCTGGTGGACGACAGCTTGCTTGGGCTGCTTTTGTTCACCCGCATGCGCTCGGCAACCTGCCGTCGAAATTCCTGGCTGACATGAAATGAAGGCGCCGACGGCAGATTCTTGCTTTCAGCCAGCAGCGTCGCCGGAGGCTTTTGAATGTCCCCAGGTTCGCCTTTGATTCGCGCGCCAGCCCATCCAGCGATGCCCCGGCCCCATCCCGTCGCTTCCAGCAAAATCAAAACGGACAGCGCCAGGATGCTGATTTGCCAGAGGCTTCGCCGCCAAAGCGCTGATTGGACTGGTCTTTGGACGAGGGCGGTCAAACCGACGACGAGGAGCGTTTCCAAGGCCAGAATCCAAAAGAGATTCCAGCAAGCGGCATAGATGCTGTCCGTGGTCATAACATCTTTTTCCTTTCGGCAATGAGACGCTCCAATTCGTTCAATTCATCCCGGCTTACTTCCCGCGTCGTCAACAAATGGCTGACCATATCCGCCAAGCTGCCTTCGAAGAGCCGGTCCACCAAATCGTCGGCCATGCCCCGCGTCACTGCCTCTGCCGCCACGACCGGAGAATAGAGGAAAGACCGCCCTTCACTCCGGTGTTTGACCAACCCGCGCGCCTCCATTTTGCGCAACATGGTCGCGATGGTCGTATAAGCCAGGTCAGCCTCAGGCGCGAGGGTTTCGTGGACTTCTGCAACCGTGGTTTCATGGCGTTCCCACAACACCTTCATGATTTTGAGCTGCAGGTCTCCGAGTCGATGAGTTTTAGGCTTCATCACAAATAAAAATTGGTTTAACTACCGAAGTAATACTACCTGGGTAGTAACGTTGTCAAGCGACATTTTTCTTTTGGATGGACCGAAGTCAATCCTGCTCGACACTTCGGCGGGATTCCTTTTTCGCGGCGTGGTGGGATTTGTCGGCGAGCATGCGCTCTTTGGCGCTGCGGCTGCGAGGGCGTTTCTGGCGGCGGATTCTCTCAACGCGGGCGCGCTCGGCATCCACGCGGCCTTTCCGGAGGGCTTCGATCTTGTCGAGCAAAAGGCGGCGGGCGAGGAAGCGGTTGAACCCCTGTTGGCGCGTGGTCTGGCATTTGACCTGCAGACGGGTTGGACGGTGGAGCAACATCACACAGGTGGCTGTCTTGTTGACGTTCTGGCCGCCGTGCCCGCCCGACCGGACAAACGTCTCTTCGAGGTCGGCTTCCCGCACGCCCAGCGCGGCCATGCGTTGGGCGAGTTGGACTTGCCTCTCCGAACTCACAGGAAACGGGTTCATGGCGGCAGGGTAGCGATGGGGGCGGCGACGTCATCAAGAAAATGGGACCAAGATTGACCCCTGAGGCATTGTCCCCGGCTATTTTCCTGTGCCCCGTTGCGGCGCTTCGTTAGCATCGCGGGCCATGTTCGACGAGTGCGTTATTCGGGGCAGACATTTTGTGCCGGCCCGATTCTGTGCGCCGATGGCCGGTTACACTCACAGTGCCTTTCGCCGTCTTTTGGCCGAATTGGGAGGTTGCGGGGCGGTGTGGACGGAGATGCTGGCGGCCCGGCAGATTCTGAGCGAGAATTTCAGCACCTCACCGTGGTTGCGCCGCTATTCGCCAGAGCAAAGGACGGTCTTTCAACTCATGGTGCGTGCCGGCGATCCTTTCGATAGAATCCTCAACCGGCTGGGGGAGCGCGGTGTGGACGCTGTGGACTTGAATCTGGCCTGTAACTCGATGTGCGTTCGCGCGTGCGAAGCCGGCAGCGCTTTGTTCGAAAATCTGGCGGCCCTGCGCACAGTGCTCAGCGAGGTCCGGAGCCGCTGGCCGGGCTTGCTCACCGCAAAAATTCGGCTGGGCAGCCGGTGTCGGGACTGGCAACCGCGCTTGGCGGAGCGGATGCGATTGTTAGAGGAGGCCGGTGTGGATGCGGTCATTCTTCATCCCCGGTTTTTCGAGGACAAGTTCAAGCGGCGGGCACGGCATGAGTTAATTCCTTGGGTGGCATCGTTGACCCGCCTGCCGCTGATTGCCAATGGCGACCTGACCGGGCCTGAACCGGTTCAGAGGCAGGCCGGGCACTTCCGGTCCGCTTGCGCGGTCATGATCGGCCGCAGCGCCATCGTGCGCCCATGGGTTTTTGCCACCTGGAACGAGCCGGTGCATCTGGACATTGCCGAAATCTGGCGCAAAATGTGCCAGTACATCGTTGAGGATTTTCCACCAGCCGTCGCCTTCCGGCGGGTGCAGATGTTTACGAAATATTTTGCCGCCAATTTCGCGTTCGGACACCAGTTCAATGTGGAGGTGTCGAATGCCCCTTCCTTGGAGTCCGGCGCATTGCGGACGGATTTTTTTCGCGCTCGCCCGCGACCATCGCTCATCCCACGGTCGCAGGACTGTAAAAGTAACCGACTTCGTACCGCTTCATTTTGTCGTTCTTTCAGAACCGTGATGAGTCGGGGCGACCGGCGAGAGGACATTTTCCTGGATTGGAGAGGAACTGGAGCGCTTGGGCTGGAAAGAAGTCTGCTTGGGTTGCCGATTCAAGAGTGATCCGGCGAAGTTCGTCCTGGCCGCGCGATTGAGGCGGGAGACGACCCTGCCCATCAAGTGGATCGCCGCCCGGCTGCATAGGGGAACCTGGAGCAGCACGAAGAGCAAATCACATCATTGGATGCCAGGGCGTGACAAAACGGCAATTACGCAGGCCCAAGCTATGGTTTGACTCCTGCTATGACGGCCGGTCAGGGCTGCTTGATCGCCCGATAGAATCGGCGAGCGGACGACGGCGAGTCATAGTCAATGAAGACGTAAGGGCGGCTGGGCAGCACGATGTTCGTAAGTGCCGTCCACTGGCTGGGGTTGTCGAGGCTGGGGGCGTACTCGATGCGGTACGGGGTGCCGATGGGACCGTTGATGACCAGTCCGGCGAACATTTCGAGGCCCACCAGGGATAAAACGGCGGGATTGCTGAGCTTGCTGCCCAGGATGTTGGTGACCCTTAAGGTATAAGTTCCGGCAGACAAGCTGTCGGCTTTGGAGATCGTGTAAGCCGCATTGGTTGCCCCCGGGAGTTCGACCCCGTCCAGGAACCACTGATAAGTGAATGGACCGGTGCCGGTGACCGACACCACAAAGGTAACGGCGTGGCCAAGCCCGGTCGTCAGCTCCAAAGGCTGCAGGGAGAAGTCGGGCGGTGTCGCCGTGCTGACCAAAAAAATGGTGCCCACCGCGCCTGTGTTGGCTCCCGTGCCGCCAGCAACCGTGATGTGGGACGGACTGAAACCGCTCATCGAGCCGTAATAGATGGCGATGCGCCCCCCACCGCCGCCGCCAGCGTTATTTAAAGAAGTCTGCTTGCCTCCCGAGCCGCCTTTCGCGCTAATGTAGCCGCTACCGGAGAGTGCCCCGACGCGCAACAGGATGCTGCCGCCGGAGCCCCCACCGCCAACCTTCATGGACTCGTAGAATACGCCATTGTCGCCATCAGCACTGAGGTAACCATCCACGCTGAAGCTGCCGTTGATGTTCAGCCGAAGGGCGCCGCCACCCGCTCCGCCAGGGGCGCGTCCGCCAAAACCCAGACCCAGCCCTCCGCCACTGCCCCAATCCGTCGGTTCGCTCTCCGATCCGTAGGTCCCGCCGCCGGCGACGTTGCTGGCACTCACCGCGCCCGCGCCGCCATAGCCGGCGCCCCCGGCCCCATATTGGCCACTGCCACCTTTGCCCGTCCCCTGGCCGCCCTGGTTGCCTTTGCCATTGGCGTGGATCTGGCCGTTCTGCGCTATGCTGGCATCGCCAAGTACCGTGATGTCCAAGCTTGGCTGCCCCGCCAGGTGTATCAGCACGCCTCCTGGGCCAACTTCCAGACCACTCAGGTTGAGCGGTGTCAGTGGGTAAACCAACGCCTGGTCGGCGACCGCCAAGTGGAATGGCACGGGAGAACTCACGGGCGTGGCTCGGCCTAAGAATCCACCATTGCCGATCAACAGCCTGCCGGCGGCTTGGTCTTTCTGTTTCAGGTAAACGGTCCCCGCTCCGCCCCTTTCCACTCCGCCTCCGCCCAAGGCTGGCGTCTGTCCCGCAAATCGGTTGAAGCCATAGTGGACGGCGATCCGCCCACCCGCGCCGCCGCCGGCGCTGGATGCCTGCCCGGCGTTGCTTCCACCGTTTCCGCCATTGGCGGAAATCGTGCCGGTCCCCTCCAGTCTGCCAACGGTGAGCCAAACGCTGCCGCCCGCGCCGCCTCCGCCCACCTTCATCGCTTCGTAGAAGGCGCCGTCGGCGCCGTTCGCCGAAAGCCGGCCTTCAAGCGACAGCGTGCCCGACACGGCGATTCTGATCGAACCACCGCCACCACCCCCCGGCGCTCCCGCGCCGTTGCCGATGCCAATCCCTCCGCCACTGCCCCAATCAACCGGCTCGGTCAAGGAACCGTAAGTCTTCTCACCCGGTGCGCCCACTGCGGTCTTGCCCCCTTCTCCGGCGTGACCGCCGCCCCCCGCGCCATAGGACAGATCGTCTCCCTTGCCCGCGCCCGCGCCCGCATTGTAACCCCGGCCTTCGGCGAGAATGGCGCTGTTGGTTGCGACCACCAGGTTGCCCCCAACCGTCAGTTGGCAGTTGGCATTGATAATCCCCGCTTGAGTAAGGTTCAGGTCGCCGGTGACGTTCAGGACGATGTTCGTGGCGTCTGGCGCTTGCCTAATCTCCCCCTGGTCAGCAACCGTTGCGACGCCCACAATCAGCGGAATCAACGGGCCAGCGGAAGCCTTGCCGGTAACCGCCAGCGAAACCAGTTGGCTTGGGGAACTGATGGGCGTTAGGGCTCCGGCTTGCTGTTCGTTGTCAATGATCAGGGCGCCCACCAGATCACCTCCAGCCAGCAGATAGACTGTGCCTGCCCCGCCGGTGCTGTTTCCGACGCCGCCTGAGGCGTGGATGGTTCCGGTGAAGGTGCTCGTCAACGCGCGAACGGCGATCCTGCCGCCGCCGCCGCCGCCGCTCTGGTAGGCGTCCGAACGGTAAGCCCCAGGGCCGCCCCGTGCGCTGATCGCTCCCGAACCAGTGAACTCTCCAACATCAAGAAAAACGCTGCCGCCCGACCCACCGCCGCCACGCCACATGCCCTCGTAAAACTTGCCGGGGCCCCCGTTGGCTACAACCTGCCCTTCAAGCCGGAAGAGGTTTCCCGCTTTAATGCGCACCAGCCCGCCACCGGCGCCGCCTGACACACCACCGCCGCTGCCCCAATCCGCAGGGGCTTCGATCCGGCCATAAGCTGGGCCGCCCGCAGTAGCGGCGGTCCCGCCAATGCCACCATAGCCGCCGCCGCCAGCCCCCCATGGTCCGGAAGCCCCCTTGCCAGGACCCGCGTCAGCCGCGTACCCGGCGCTCGACACCTCAATGCGACTGCTCGAGTCCACGAAAACGTCCTGGGCAACCGTCAGATTGAGCCAGTGATCACTTTCGCCATTAGGAGCGGGGGCATGAGCAACGACGGCTCCGCTCAAGAGTTGCAGACTGGCGAACGAGTGGGCGCCGTTGATCGTCAGGCGACCGCCCGTAACGACGATGTCCTTGCCTTCGAACGACACGTTGTCGGGCTCGAGCACCAACGTGTTGGTAACAGTGACGGTTTCAGACCTTCCAAGGCCGGCAAAAGCGCACAAAGCCAGGAGAAACGCGGCGCCATTCTTAATATTCATGCTCGTAAGGGTTAACTGATAGAATTCGGTTTTCCAGCATGGACCGGAGGATACCCGTCCAGCGGCCCCAGAACAAGGAAAGAAGTGCCGCTGGAAATGCGGCTGAAAAGATAACATGGAGTGGTCAGGCTGGGAAAAACTCGGCAACCTGACCACCTATGATGAAGGAGAAAAAGGGTCAAACCATAGCTTCGGCCTTGCCTTTGGTTCGGAGTTTGGCCAGGGCGCTGTTAGGCCGCGCAAGATTCGAGTCGAGTCTCCCGGGGCCATTTACCACGTGATGAATCGGGGCGACCGGCGCGAGGACATTTTCCTGGATTGGAGAGGAACTGGAACGCTTGGGCTGGAAAGAAGTCTGCTTGGGTTGCCGGGTCAAGAGTGATCCGGCGAAGTCCGCCATGGCCGCGCGATTGAGGCGGGAGGCGACCCTGCCGATCGAGTGGATCGCCGCCCGGCTGCATAGGGGAACCTGGAAGAGCACGAAGAGCAAATTACATCATTGGATGTAAGTGCATGACAAAACGGCAATTACGCAGGCTGAAGCTATGGATGCCCCTTTTTTGGAGCAACTCTGGCAAGAACCGACCCTGCGGAATTTGTTTGCGTAATTTGTTTGACAACGCTCGCTTTTAGATTCTCGATCTCATAGCTGAGACGCGATCTTCACTGATCAGAGCAGGCAACTGGATGAGCATTCAGCATTGATCTTTTTCCGGCGTCATGGACCAGATTTTACCCACGCAAGAAAGACAGGAGAGCCGCAGGCGACAGGCTTTGAAGAAGGTCGCGGCACTCTGGATTGTTGCGGTCTTAAGCGTTTCGTTCGCCGGGATCACAGGACCGATGCAGTTGGAGTCGCGAAGATGGCCGACGGTTGCGGGTGTGGTGATTGATCGCACGCTGCCATCGGAAGGCGATCACGGGTATATCACCATTCACATTTTTGGCAGTCCTGGCGTTACGTATGAATATGAAGTGAACGGCAAAACCTACAGGCAGAGGTTCAAGTTGAACGCGCGCGAGCACAGCGCACTGATCAGCGAATTGAGGGACCTCCCGTCACGTTCTGGAAAACGGTTTGTCGTGGTTTCCTATAGTCCGGAAGACCCGGCAAAATCGACGCTCTACCCGGGGCTGCGTCACTCCACGGCTTGGGCAGTTTTCATTGCCGTGATCGCAGGAACGATCGCAACTCCTGCGACGCTGACATATTTCAAACGCAGGCTTCGCAGGACAACGCATCCGGCCCCCTTCGCATGAGCGAAACGAAGTGGCATCCGCTGTTTTCCCTTTCTTTCGCGGTTGCATTTCCAAGGCAAGTGTTTCCAAGACTCCTTTCGCTTGTTTCCCTCCGAAGGGGTCAGCAATTAGCCAGCCATTAGCTTTCGGGTTGCCGGCTCAAGAGTGATCTGGAGAAGATCGTCATGGCAGTGTGATTGAGGCGGGAGACGACCCTGCCCATCAAGTGGATCGCCGCCCGGCTGCATAGGGGAACCTGGAAGAGCAAACTACGTTATTGGATGCAAGTGCATGACAAAACGGCAATTACGCAGGCCAAAGCTATGGTTTGACCCCTTTTCCTTTTACTTTTAGGCGCATCTGCGAATGGATGGTGCGCTCGGAACGCAGGGCAGACATTCCTGTCTGCCGGTTCGCGGAACCCTCGAGTTCCGCGTCAGGCGACTGGAAGAACTCACTTCTGATTCAAGGCCGCCCAGGCGTGGCCAAGCCGCCCGGATTCGGTGCGGCAAGAATGTTTATGCTCCAGAGCGGCTTGCGAGTGGGGCCTAGAAGGCCTTTCACACGGAACGGGTCTCCCCACACGCACAATGTTCCATCCGCAGCCAGCGCCACATCTTGTTCCCAGGCACAAACTCCAACTGCGATCCAGTCGGAATACTTGCTCGGCTTCCGCAAGTGTCCCGGCCAGAAAACGGACCCGGCATCAACATCACTCAGGACGAGCGTGCCGTCTTTCTTGGTCGCGACTAAAGAACGGTAAGAGCCCGCGAGGTCAGCCCAATCTGAACTTCGGCCGATTCGCAAGAATTGAGGAGAGAATCCGTGATCAAAATGCTTGCCGAATAGATATTGCGGAAGATATCCCGCGGCCCAGAAGGTGCCGTCCTGGCGAAGCGCGAGATCGAACCTCGGCTCGCCCGTCAGAGCGAGCCAAGCGGTTCCATCCACCCAGTTCCAGCGAACGGGATCAGGGTGCGGACCCTGTTTCCATCCGGCCCAGCCGTTCGGCCCTAAATCCAGCCGGCCCCATTTCCACACGCTTCCATCGCCCTTGATGCCAATGGAAACATTGCCCGATGCGAAAGTGGCGAGCCAATCCGATTCCACACCGATGCGCACCGGACCGTTTGTGAATTCTTTCTCGCCGGGGCCGATTTGTCCTTCTCCATTGTTTCCCCATCCCCAGAGTGTGCCATCCTTTTTCAGCGCAAGGAAATGACCGTGGCCCGCGGCGACGGTCTTCCAATCCGAGTCCCCTCCGATGCGCTGCGGCTGTGGAATGACGGACAGATTTCTAAGGTTCCACACTGGAACGGTTGGGTCCCAGGAAAAAACCTTCCATAAACTTCCATCCGATTGGATACCGACCACCTGGCTATAGGAGTTGGCCAAGCACACCCAGTCCGATGGGCCAAGAAATACTCCGTCCACTGGCACGGGTATGCGGACTTTTTCCCAACGGATCGTTTTCCCTTCTCCCCTCTTCACATATTCATTGAACTCCTTAAACTCATAATGTCCGGCCGCCCAAAGCCGGCCGCCCGGCAGGAGCGCGAACAGTTTGAATCCTGCGACACTGCAAATTCTAGGCCGAACGGAACCGCTCAATTGGGCCGGGCCGTGGCGCGGCTCCAAAGTCATCAACAATTCCCAGGGACGATAGTAGATGGTGGCTGATACAGTCAATGCGAAGGCCAGGGAGATCAAAATCGTGACCAAGTTGCGAAGCCAGATGTCCCAGCCAACCAGCACGTGTTTGTAGTTCTTGAAGGCCAACCAAATCAGTGCCGCCAGAATCACGGGCAATCCGATGTATCCGATGAGCGGTATTCCCCAAGGCGGGGGACGATGGGAATCAACCGTCGCCGTCATGGCCCAAGTCCCGATGGCCGTCAGCGTGCAACCGACAGCGACGGCCGCTCCCATGGCCTGAAGCAGATTGCGCGTGAGCGTCGAGGCGTAAAACGAAACCAAGGTTATCCCCGCGGCAACCAGACAGGTCAGGGCCAAAGGTTGCCAGAGCAAAACGGCCTCACGTCTGAGACTGCGAAATGAGCCGGGCACGACATCAAAACCTCCAATGCTTTCAGCCACCCATGGCATCAGCCCGCCCAGAAAAACTCCCAAGAACAGCGCCAGGCTAAACTTCACAACGAACTGAGCGCGCCGAGTTGTCGGAAGGCACAACTGGCTCTCCAAAGTGCCGAGTTTGCGCTCCTCGGCCACCGCCGTGCTCCCCACCAAGAAGGGCAGTCCAAACCACAGCCCCCACCAAAACTCGAGAATCGTGTCCAGAGCAGTGATCTGCTGACCCGGATCGAACTCCATTTTTCGGACGACCATGACGACCAGATGCATCAGGAGCAGGCCGGCGCCGATCAGCAAGCTGACGTGATGCGATTGGAATTCTTTGCGAATGAGCGCGCAGAGAGGATTTGGCTTCTGTATTTCAGCGGCAGATCGTGTCCCAGTTCCCAGACCCGGCCGGGCTGGGAGAGAAATCACGCCGCCGGTCCATTGGGCATCCTGTGCGCGAAGAAACATCCTGCGCGCCCAGAGAAAACCGGCGATTGAATAAAGCACCAGCGCGGCAGACATGCCGGCCGTGGCAAGATTCTCGGAAGATTTTTCCAGCACCTTCGCCGTGGCCAGGAGGATCACGAGCGGAACGAGCAGCGTGAACCAGAGAGCGGCGGCCACTTGGCGGAAGAGCAGTGTCGTCCAAAGCCCGCCCGCCAACGCGGCCAGCGCGGAGAGGCTGCTCACCGTCAGCATGAGTACAAGGACCTCTCTCGAGGGCGCTCCCTGAATGCGAATTTGATAGGAAAGCAATAACGACGCCATAGCCAAGATCAGCGCGACCGCGGCCACCGCGGTTTTGACTCGCCAGATCCGCCGGCGGGTCACGGGTTGGGCCAGCAGAAGCGAAAACGTTCCTGCGCCGCACTCCTGTCCAAACGGCGCCAAGCCCAGGAAAATCGCGCCGACTGCAAAAGCATAAGACGCAATCGCCGCGCCTTCCTGGTGCCCGCCAAGAAGAGACTTCACTGAAATGAACCACACCGGCACAACGGCCAACATCATGGCGGCGATCCAGGCCGGCAGGATCAAGCGAATTTCTTTGCGGATGAGTGCGTTCATGGCGTCGGCTGAGTCAGGATTCTGGACGAGACGAAAATCTCCTCCAACGACAGCGATTCGCAACGCAACTCTTCCGGTTGGTGCGAGCGCAGCATTTCCAGCAATTGCTCGCTGTTTCCATTGGCCAGAAGTTCCGCTTCGCGGCCATTCTGTTTCACCTGCAATGCTCCGGTCCAATTGAGAAGGGTGGGCGCTGCCGGGAACCGCACCCGGATTTTTTTGAAACGGTCGCGCGCGTCGTCAGCCCGCAGGGCGAGCAACTCCCGGCCTTGCTCGAGGATGGTGAACTCGTCGATCAATCCCTCGAACTCGGAAATCAGGTGTGTGGAAACGAAGACCGTCCGATTTTCGGGATCGCCCGATTGGTAGGCTCCGATCACAGTCTCGATGAATTCACGGCGGACGATGGGATCCAGTCCAGAGGTCGGCTCGTCCAGCACGAGCAGTTCCGGCTCCGGGCAAATCGCGCTGATCAAGGCGAGTTGGGTTTTCTGTCCTTTGGAAAGCGCCGCGGCTTTCTGCGCCGGATTCAGCCCGAACCGCCGAAGGAGATCCGCCTCGATGTCCCGGTTCCAATGCGCGCGGAACGAGGCAAAATAATCAAGCGTGTCCCGCACGGTCATCCACGGATAAAACGCCACGGCATCGGGCACGTAACCCAGGCGGGATTTCACGGCCACTTCCTCTTTCTGCGGATCGAGCCCGAACACGCGCAGGGTGCCGGCATCCGGTCGGAGCAGATTGAGCAGGCATTTGATGGTCGTCGTTTTGCCGGCGCCGTTGCGGCCAAAAAAGCCGTAGCAGCACCCGCCGCGCACGGTGAGGCTAAGGCCGTTGACCGCCTCCGTCTTGCCGTAACGGCGGGCCAGCCCCTTGATTTCTATTGCTGAGTGGTTCATGGCGTTCTCCTGGGCGTTGTTTTTGAATTGTCCTCCCGCACGGCGGCGGCTTTTTGTTGGAAATAATCCAGCCGCTCTTGGACCAAGGCCAGAAAAGCCTCGCGATCCACCTGGAGGTGATGCGCGGTGACGACCGCCTCGTCGATTTCCTTGAGCAAGAGTTTCTGCCGAACGCCCTTGGTGAACAGGGTGTTGTTTTCTCTGAGAAAGCAGCCTTTGCCCGCAATGGTTTCGATGATCCCTTGGCTCTCCAATTCCGTGTACGCTTTGGCAATGGTGTTGCGGTTCAGACGCAATTCCTCGGCCAGCGGACGGATGGACGGCAGCGGCTCGCCCGGTCGCAGCGCGCCGGAGGCGGCGGCGTAGCGGATTTGATCCACCAGTTGCCGATAGACCGGCTTGCCTGCTTTGAAATCGATTTGGAATAACATAACGATCAACTGACATAGAACAGTATGACAGATGCGGCGGGTTGTCAAGAGATAAACCTCAGCTTTCTCTTGACCAAACTGAAGGAGCATTTCACCTTCAGCGGCGAATATAGCCATGACAAAAACCCTTGCCCAAAATCGACGCGCCGCGAAAAGGAAAAGAAAAGGAAAAGATAACATGGGGTGGTCAGACTGGAAAAGATCCGGGAAACTGACCACCTAT
>ERZ1292640.1308-Hain-H43-02um-R1-1308-length-20637-cov-6_pt1 | contig 20637 bp, 18 predicted proteins | sample MGYA00564404_ERZ1292640 | MGnify/ENA primary metagenome ERZ1292640 (study PRJEB36523, sample SAMEA6512636) | groundwater metagenome | collected 2019-01-08 | study: AquaDiva: Metagenomics assemblies of 32 groundwater samples
ACGTTCTCACTTGCCTCTTGATTCCACAAGGAATTTTTCTCAGTCGAGTGTATGAATAACTACACCGCTTCTTCGAAAAATTTCTTGTGAAACCAATATCCTGCGTGATCATCGTGCGAATTCATGAAATATCCAGGTTAAGAAATACGCAATGAAGCCGATGTACTAGAACATTTTATGCAATACGATGAATAAATGCGGGGGAGTCAATGGAGGGTTTTTTTCTTAGCCGGCAGCCAATTCTGGACCGTAACCAAAACTTAGTTGCATTTGAGTTACTTTTTAGACACGAAGAGACTGAGGAAATAGCAAGTGATGCTAATAACTTGTCTTCAACAGCCAATGTCATCGTGAATGTTTATGGTCAGTTAGGTATTCAGAATGTGTTGGGCCGGCTGCGGGGGTTTATTAATGCAGACCCCGATCTGATTATGAGCGACGTTATCAGTTTATTGCCCAGTAAGCATGTCGTGCTGGAGTTCAAAGCATCTGCCTCAATGACCGGAGAATTTACGCAGCGTTGCAGCGAATTAAAGCAGAAAGGGTATCAATTTGCGCTCAATAATATCGTTGCAATAAACAGTACAGTTGAGCAATTACTGCCGGTAGTCAGTGTGGTGAAAGTCGATATTCTTGCGCTTGAGAAAGATGAGCTTGCAGCACTGGTCACTGAACTCAATCGCTGGCCAGTTTTGCTTCTGGCATTGAATGTGGAGAGTCATGAACAGGAGGCGTGTTGTATGCAACTGGGCTTCCAGATGTTCCAGGGTTATTTTTTTGCAAAACCTGAGATTATGTCAGGAAAGCGTGCTGATCCAGGAAAGTTGTCATTATTGAAGCTATTAACATTAGTGATGGGCGATAGCGATATTGATGAAATTGAAAAGGAATTTAAACATCAGCCCGGATTAAGTTACAACTTGATGCGCATGGTGAACTCGGTTGCCAGTGGCCTGCCCCAAAAGATCAACTCTATCAAGCATGCAATCATGATATTGGGACGTAAGCAACTGCAGCGATGGATACAGTTGTTGCTTTATACCGCCGATCAATCAGGCGACAGTATGTCGAATGCTTTAATGCAAACAGCCGCAGCACGTGGAAAATTGATGGAGTTGATTGCGACGGCAGAGCGCCCGCACGATAAAAATCATCAAGAAAGAGCATTTATGGTCGGAATTTTATCCTTGCTTGATGTGCTGCTGGGTATTGAGATGCAGCAAATAGTGGACAAACTGGGTATCCCCGATGACATGAGTCAGGCATTAATGACCCGGGAGGGGCGTCTGGGCCAGGAATTAAAATTAGTTGAAGCCAATGAAAAGGGTGAGATTACTGTCACTCAATCCTTGTTAACCGAGTTGGGTTTTCTGAGCTTGAGTGAATTGGCGGATATAGAGATACAAGCAATTGGATGGGCTAACCGGATTGGTGAAGTTGCTAATTAATTCCATCTCTCATCAATAAGATGCGCGAATGAAACAGGAATCACGGGTGGATGCTTCAGATACTTTTTAGGCGGGTTTGGCAGCTTGATAGCTTTGGTCAAGATGAGTAACGAGGAGAAAAGTATGGTTGAAATGCAATCAGAAAATAACAAAATGGATAATCAGATCGCAGTTGAATCAGCGCCAGTAGATCAAGACGCAGCTTTATGTAATGTCGAAGTCGATGAGTACTTTATGAATATCAAAGGAGAACTTGGTCAGGTTGACCGGCTAGTCAGTGATGCAGTCAATAATCTGGTTATTAACTTTAGATATATCAGTAAGTTGACCCAATCACACCATGACATGGTTTTGACCATTGAGAAAATGGCTGCTCCTGAGGGTAGTAAACCTATCCTTGAGCTACTGGGAAAGCAAATGATTATTGCGGACAAAATAGAACAGGAACTGGAAACGGCAATTACTTCATTACAGTTTGGAGATTTGGTCACACAATTGCTTGCACATACTACGCGCCAAGTTGAAATACTTAACATGGAACTGCAGCGTATTGACCGGCAAAGCAATTGGGAAAACGGGCAGAAAACCTTGTATACGTTACATGAAGGGATTTCAAAGGCAGTTGAGGTGGCCAATGCTAAAGGTAAAAGAAAACCGGTTGTGCAGCAAGGTATGCAGATGGGTGATATTGAACTTTTTTAATAAAAACTGTTTGGAATATGCGTATTTTTATCAGTTAAATTAACAATATGAGTAAGAGGAGTGGGGTAAATGGCTAAGACAATACTTGCAGTGGATGATTCTGCATCGATTCGGCAAATGGTTTCTTTTACGCTTAAAAGTGCTGGTTATGATGTCGTTGAAGCGGTTGATGGCCAGGATGCATTGGACAAAGCAAATATTCATAAGGTTAATCTGGTATTAACCGATATTAATATGCCGCGTATGGATGGGCTGAAGCTGCTTGAGTCATTGCGTAAATTAACGCATTACAAAACTGTGCCTATTTTGATGTTGACTACCGAATCCGGGGATGACATGAAAGCGAAAGGTAGAGCGGCAGGCGCGACAGGTTGGCTGATCAAGCCATTTGATCCAAAACGGTTGCTGGAAGTGATCGGTAAGGTTATTGGTTAGAGACTCACATTTTCGGACAGATGAATAGCCGGCGGATACCTTGGCCTATTTTACGGATTAAGTGATTTTTACATTTCTGTTTCTTAATTTATTTGTTTATCCAGAGTGCTAGGCTAACAACTCAACTTGAAATAGGGTTACCTATGAGTACAGATCTCGAACAGTTTTATGAAATATTTTTTGAGGAATCCGCAGAATTGCTGGCAGACATGGAAACATGCTTGCTGAGGCTGGATGTAAATTCACCGGATTTGGAAGATTTAAACGCTATATTTCGTGCTGCGCATTCTATCAAAGGTGGAGCGGGTACATTTGGTTTTACAGATATGACGGAGATGACGCATATGTTGGAAACATTGCTGGATAGGTTGCGCAAAGGGGAGCTCGAGGTGCGGAGCGAAATGGTTGATGCTTTCTTGAAGGCCGGTGATGTCATTAAAGAACAGTTGGCGGGGCATCGTGGAGAAGGCCAGGCGGATCCTGCTGTGGCTGCAGCCATTTGTGAAGAGCTAAAGCGGCTGAGTAACGAAATACAGGCGCCAGCCAAAGAAACTCCGGTTGTTTCCAATGATCAGACTGAAGCAGTGTCAGCCGAAGCTGAGGTTGCTGAAGTTAAGGCTTCACCCAACGATGATTCATCGAGATTCACCTACTGTATTGAGTTTTTCAGCGCGGGTATGAGCAATACAGGCATGGAAAATTTATGGGCTAATTTAAAGCAGTTGGGCAGTCTGGAAAACGTGACGCCAGCAAATGAGGAAGAGCGCTGTCAGTTGAAACTTGTGACGAGTAACAGCGAAGAAGATATCTGGGAAATATTGGCATTTGTGGTCGATCCGGCAAAATTGAAGATCGAGTTGGATACATCCGGCAAGATTGAAGCTGATGCAACAGAGGCTGAGGCGCCAAATACGATCAGCACTGATGCGGGGTCATTCGTCGATGAAGACGAGTTTGAGATGACCAAGATGCCGCCTGCGCCGGGCTACGGGTTTTTCCCGGGAGCGCCTGCTGCACCGAAGGATATTATGGATGCTTCAGAAGCAAATTTGAACTCGTCTCAGCAGCAGGGTGAAAGTAACAGCAAAAATGAACCGCAAGCTGCAGCGAATAAATCGGCCGGTAAAGCCAATACAGCAGCTCCTGCGAGCGAAACTTCATCCATACGGGTCAGTGTTGAGAAGGTGGATCAAATGATTAACCTGGTCGGCGAGTTGGTGATTACACAAGCGATGCTTGCCCAGACCGCTTCTCAGTTTGATCCGGTGGTTTTTGAAAAACTGCATGGCGGTATGAGTCAGTTGGAAAGAAACACAAGGGATTTGCAAGAGTCTGTTATGTCAATTCGTATGATGCCGATCAGTTTTGTATTTAGCAGATACCCGCGTGTTGTGCGTGATTTGGCATCAAAACTGAATAAACTTGTTGAACTGAAAACAGTCGGTGAAAACACAGAATTGGACAAAGGTTTAATTGAAAAGATTGCCGATCCATTGACTCATTTGGTCAGGAATAGCCTGGATCACGGCATAGAAGTGCCCGAGAAGCGTATGGCAGCAGGCAAGCCGGCGCAGGGTACGATTACACTGCGCGCCTTCCACCAAGGTGGCAGCATCGTCATCGAAGTCAGTGACGATGGAGCAGGATTAAATCGGGAGAAGATCCTTGATAAAGCCAGAGAGCGTGGCTTGCCGGTTCACGATGGGATGACCGATCAGGAAGTCTGGATGCTGATCTTCGAAGCAGGCTTCTCAACAGCCGAGACAGTGACTGATGTATCCGGGCGCGGTGTGGGTATGGATGTTGTCAAACGTAATATACAAAGCATGGGTGGGCGTATTGATATCGACTCAGCATTTAAAGTGGGTACACGCATATCCATTCGCTTGCCACTCACACTGGCTATTCTGGATGGGTTGTCAGTCACTGTGGGCGATCAAATGTTTATCGTGCCACTTACTTACATCATGGAGTCGCTACAACCGGCAGCAGCCGATATTAAGACGGTCAGTGGTCATGGTCGGGTGGTACAAGTGCGGGGTGAATATCTGCCGGTGATTGCGTTGCATGAAGTCTTTAATTTGCATCCCAATGTAACCTCAATACATGAGGGAATCCTCGTTATTCTGGAAGCTGAAGGTCACAAGGCCGCGTTGTTTGTGGATGATTTAGTCGGACAGCATCAAGTGGTGATTAAGAGCCTTGAAAGTAATTACCGCAGAGTGCAAGGTGTCTCCGGTGCGACGATTATGGGCGATGGCAAAGTGGCGCTCATTCTTGATACCGCTGCATTAGTCATGGCATCGCAGCAAGAGGCCGTGTAGACACTATTAATTGCTAATGTTTATAGCCTACTTTCCGTATACACATTTTACAAATAAGGAGCACACATCATGTTACAGGAACAGACAGCAAGTTTAGCCACTGGATCATCCGGTCCAGTTACAAGCCAACTGGCCAATGAATTTCTGACCTTCCGTCTGGGTAAGGAAGAATACGGAATAGAAATACTCAAGGTGCAGGAGATTCGTGGCTATGACTCCATCACCCAGATTGCCAATGCGCCGGAGTTTATCAAGGGAGTCGTCAATTTGCGCGGAATTATCGTGCCGATTATCGACATGCGAATCAAATTCAGACTGGGCAATGCGGACTATGATCAATTTACCGTTGTTATTATTTTAAATGTAGCCGGGCGGGTCATGGGTATTGTGGTGGATGGCGTATCCGACGTGATCAGCCTTGAAGCCGAACAAATGCGCCCTACACCGGAGTTTGGCGCTGTTATTGATACCGAATATATCATGGGACTGGGAACGGTCGATGAACGCATGCTGATATTAATCGATATCGAAAAGCTGATGAGTAGCAGCGATATGGGATTAATTGATCAGAGTATCAATTAACGGGAACGGCTGTTTTTTGGATAAGAAGACTTAAAGGAGATTTTGATGTTTAATAATATGACGATAAAGTCGCGATTGGTGTTTGTAATTGGCATACTTTCGCTATTGCTGGCGGGTATTGGCGGTCTGGGTTTATGGGAGATTAATAAGTCCAATAATTCTTTAAAAATGGTATATGAAGATCGTGCTGTCCCACTGGCGGATTTGGGACTCGTTCTGGATAGAATGCAGCGCATCCGTCTGAATGCGACAATGTCTGCATACGGCAGAAATGCTGAAATTGCGAAAGAACGAAAAGCATTGAATGATCAGCGGGATGCTGAAATTGCCACGACCTGGCAAAAATTTTTAGGCACTAACATGGTTCCCGAGGAAAAAACGTTAGCTGATAACTTTGTTCAGCAATGGAAGATGTATCTGGAATCACGTGAACGTACAATGAGTTCTGCTTTGGCTGGAGATTACGATGCAGCGATTGCAAATGCAACAACTGATGCCGGGTCTAAATTTGATGCGGCAAATGTAACCGTATTCTCGATAATTGAGTTGCAGCGCAATGAAGCTGCGAGAGAATATGTAGAAGCTCAAAGCAATTACGAAAATGTTTTTATGATTTCTTCTAGTCTGGTGACACTGGGTGTGCTTCTGGCAGTCATTTTCGGATTTCTGTTGATACGCGCGATTGTGACGCCACTGAATGAAGCGATTACGGTGGCCAACGCCGTAGCATCCGGCGACCTGACCAGCCATATCAATGTCAATTCGACCAATGAAACCGGCCGTTTGCTGCAAGCTTTGAAAACAATGAACGACAACCTGGTGGATCTGGTGGGTAAAGTGCGCATGGGTACGGACCAGATTGCAACGGCTTCCAGTGAAATTGCTTCGGGTAACCTGGATTTGAGCCAGCGTACTGAAGAGCAGGCATCCAGCCTGGAAGAAACGGCATCATCGATGGAAGAGTTAACTTCCACAGTCAGACAAAACGCGGATAATGCCCGCCAGGCCAACCAACTGGCAGCGGGTGCTTCCGAAGTCGCTGTGAAAGGTGGCGCAGTAGTGGGTCAGGTTGTGCAGACCATGAGTTCCATCAATGCAAGCTCCAAGAAGATTGTTGACATTATCAGTGTGATTGATGGCATTGCTTTTCAGACCAATATTCTGGCGTTGAATGCTGCCGTTGAAGCAGCCCGTGCCGGTGAACAGGGACGTGGCTTTGCCGTGGTGGCCACCGAAGTGCGCACACTGGCGCAGCGCTCAGCCGCCGCAGCGAAGGAAATCAAGGAGCTGATCAGTGATTCCGTGAGCAAAGTGGAAGATGGCACAAAGCTGGTGGATGAGGCCGGCGCCACCATGGATGAAATTGTCAGTGCGGTTAAGCGCGTGACCGACATTATGGCTGAAATCTCTGCGGCCTCACAGGAACAAAGCTCAGGCATTGAACAGGTCAATCAAGCCGTGACCCAGATGGACGAAGTCACCCAGCAAAATGCAGCCTTGGTGGAAGAAGCGGCTGCTGCGGCCGAATCCATGCAGGATCAGGCGCAGGCGTTAACACAGGCAGTGAGCACATTCAAGCTGTCGGGTGGCAGCAGTCATATCACAGCAACGCCGGTTAGAAGAAGCAACCGTCCGGCCAATGTTGCCAAACTGCCCAATCGCGGACCTGCTACCCGAAAGATTGCAGCAAGTTCAGAGGCGGGTTCTGCATCGTCTCAACCCCGCAAGGTTGCGTCAGGTGGTGGTGAGGGTGATTGGGAGGAATTCTAAGCGATCAGCTATTGTTTTAATGGAGTAGTAAGTGAGTAATGTTTCAAGTTTGTATTGGATAGATCGGTGCAAAATTAATACCATCGATATAAAACTAACAATAAAAATGATTAAAATCATAAGGTTTTAGTTGTATTTTAGGTGGGGGTAAATAGGGGGTGGAGGAATGTTCAAGAATTCCCTCCAAGGTAAGTTTGGTAGTGTAAATTTAATTGGGGATTATTATGCGCGTGAATATGCCAGTAACAAATGAAGAAAGAGTATTTGGTGAAGAAGAAGGATTGATATCACGGACAGATACCAAAGGTCGAATTACTTTTGTTAATGACGCTTTTGAAAGAATCAGTGGTTTTAGCCGGGAAGAATTGATCGGGCAACCCCATAATTTATTGAGACATCCAGATATTCCTGAAGAAGCATTTGCTGATCTTTGGGATACCCTCAAAAAGGGAGAACCATGGACAGCGGTAATAAAGAATCGTTGTAAAAACGGCGATTTTTACTGGGTAGAAGCCAATGTTACACCCCTGCGTGATGGGGATCAGATAACAGGATATATCTCAATCCGCAATAAACCAGCCCGTGATGCAATTGCAGCAGCAGAACGTTTGTATCGGGAAATGAAAGCGGGTACTTGTCAATATACCGTTAAAGAAGGAAAAGTTGTTTCGAAAAGTTTGTTTGCAAAGATGGCTTGGTTGAAAAACCCTTCGATCAAGTTACGGCTTGGCTTTGCAATTGCTCTACCCTGTCTAACAGTAGCTATCACGGGAGCTGCTGCACTAAGCGGCCTGATGGAACAATACACAATGGAGTTCATTTTAGCGACTGTTCTCAGTACCATTCTTTTAGTAGGTTTTGGTTTGTATACGATAAGTAATACGATGCTAAAACCGCTTAAAGAATTAAGTCTGGCTCTGTCTTGTGCGGCATCGGGAGATTTTGATCGAAAGATTCAAGTCGATAATAATAATGATGATGAGATCGGAAAATTATTGAGACTTACTGGAACAATGAATAGGAATATGAAACGTGTATTGAATAATATATACAAGAGTACAAATGAGGTTATGTGCATTTCCCAGGAAATGGCAGAAAGTAATGCTAATATCAGTCATCGTATCGAACAACAAGCAGCTAGTTTGGAGGAGACAGCCGCTTCAATGGAGGAGCTGACAGCAACTGTTAAGTCGAACACTGAGAGTGCACATCAAGCTAACCAGGTTGCAATTTTAGCTTCTAAAGCGGCGATGGAGGGAGGCGCTGTAGTCGGTCAGGTTGTCGATACCATGGGTTCGATCAGTGAAAGTTCAAACAAGATTGTAGACATAATTAGTGTGATAGATGGTATCGCATTCCAGACTAACATTCTGGCATTGAATGCAGCAGTAGAAGCAGCACGTGCTGGAGAACAAGGCCGTGGTTTTGCGGTAGTTGCCACTGAAGTTAGGAACTTGGCCCAGCGTTCTGCATTGGCAGCCAAAGAGATTAAAGAATTGATTAATGACTCTGTGAAGAATGTTGAGAATGGTGTTGAACTGGTTGATAAAACGGGTAAGACAATGAATGAAATCGTGAATTCTGTAAAAAAAGTAACCGATATCATGGAAGAGATTTCATCAGCTTCGCAAGAACAATTTTCTGGTATTAATAAAGTTAATGAGGCAGTAATGGAAATGGATGAAATTACGCAACAAAATTCAGCGTTGGTTGAGGAATCTGCAGCTGCAGCAGAGTCTATGAAAGATCAAACCCAGAAATTAATGCAGGCAGTATTGGTGTTCAAGCTTGAAGGTGTACAGCAGGCGAATATAGCCGGGCGTCGTATGGGTAAACGCCCAGATAATATTAAGCGCTTGCCAAATTTGCAGAGACAGGGTAGAGCCGCATAAAGCTTGTGCCAGAAACTGGCGATAATGTTAGTTGTTATTGGCAGTTTCTTAATTAATTCAACAAGGTATATCATGGAAATGATTTCAGGTGGCGAAGAAACCTCTGATGACAGAACACGTGAATATATTTTCACTCAGACTGATTTTGAGCGTATTAGAGAACTGATATACAAGCATGCCGGTATTTCACTGTCCTCGAGTAAGCAAAATATGGTGTATAGCCGCCTCGCCCGGCGTCTGCGTGCTAATGGTTTAAACAGTTTTAATGAGTACCTGAATTTTCTGGAGCGTGGAAATTCTGAAGAGTGGGAGGCATTTACGAATGCCTTGACGACAAATCTGACGGCTTTTTTTCGCGAACAGCACCATTTTCCCATTCTGGAGAAACATGTAGAACAACGTAAAAATCAGAAGAAAATCCAGCTCTGGTGCAGCGCATCTTCCACTGGGGAAGAGCCCTATTCCATGGCTATGGCGATGGTGCAGGCGTTTAAAACATTAACACCGCCGGTTCATATTCTGGCGACTGATCTCGATACCAATGTGCTCGCAAAAGCACAACTGGGTATTTATTCACTGGATAAGCTGGAAAAAATACCTAAGGAAAAACTCAGGCAGTTCTTTCTGAAAGGTAAGGGGCATCACGCCGGATCGGCAAGAGTGCGCCCGGAGTTGCGTAATATGATTACATTCCGGCAACTTAACTTGTTGGATGAGAGCTGGCCGATACGCGGCCCATTTGATGCGATATTCTGCCGCAACGTAATGATTTATTTTGATAAACCAACTCAATACCAGATCCTGAAAAAATTTGTACCGCTATTGGCCCCGGATGGACTGTTGTTTGCGGGTCATTCTGAAAGCTTTCAGCACGCGATTGATTTATTTAAACTGCGTGAGAAAACCGTTTATGAGCTAGCTAATAAACAGAGGTAATAGCATGGCCGGGATTATTGATGAGCATGTTGCGACCAATTTATATTTTGACAAGAGCTTTAATAGTCAGGCGGTTAAATTGTTGCCGGGCGAATACTATGTCACCGATAAAGATATTTTGCTGGTGACAGTGCTCGGCTCATGTGTTGCCGCTTGTATTCGTGATTGTTACAGTGGTATCGGCGGTATGAATCATTTTATGCTGCCTGATGGCGGGGGTGATGCAGGCAGTCCATTAAATGCGTCAGCCCGGTATGGCACTTATGCCATGGAAATACTGATTAATCAACTACTGAAACTGGGCGCCCGCCGATGTAACCTTGAAGCCAAAGTATTCGGCGGCGGGAATGTTCTGGATGGACTGACAGTGGCAAATGTCGGTCAGCGTAATGCTGATTTTGTCCTGAAATTTTTGCAAACGGAAAAAATAAAGATTGTTGCTCAAGATCTGGTTGATATCTTTCCACGGAAGGTCTATTTCTTTCCCAAGAATAGTAAGGTGATGGTAAAGAAATTACGTAACTTGCATAACGCTACAATTTCTCAGCGTGAAAAAGATTACAGATCTCGTTTGCGTAAAGTGGATACCGGTGGAGAAGTGGAGCTGTTCTCTTAAGCGGGTTTTACTTTCCGGACTAAATTGAGTATTTATCATGAAAAAAATTAGAGTTCTGATTGTCGATGATTCAGCGCTAATCCGTAAATTATTAAGCGAGGTTATTAATAGTCAATCCGATATGGAAGCTATTGGATCTGCTCCAGATCCTTTAGTGGCGCGTGAAATGATTCGAGAGATGAATCCTGATGTATTGACATTGGATGTTGAAATGCCAAAAATGGATGGGCTTGATTTTCTTGAGAAATTAATGCGTTTGCGACCGATGCCGGTAGTAATGGTATCCACCTTAACCGAGAAAGGCTCTGATGTAACATTTCGCGCTCTTGAATTGGGCGCGGTTGATTTTGTTGCCAAACCAAAAATTGATATTGCATCAGGATTGAAAGAATATGGCAACGAAATTGCAAATAAAATTCGTATTGCAAAGTCAGCAAGACTCAAACGGCATACCCCCATGCCAGTTACTAAGAGCGTTTCAGCCGATGCGGTTTTACCGGCAGTTTCAAACCGAATCGCTTCAACAGAGAAATTGATCATAGTGGGCGCTTCCACGGGCGGTACAGAAGCCATTAAAGAATTCTTAATACGCATGCCACCTGATTCGCCAGGAATTCTGGTGACTCAACATATGCCGGAAGGATTCACTAAATCATTCGCTAATCGCTTGAACAGCCTCTGCAGGATATCAGTGACTGAATCACAAGGGGGTGAAAGGATATTACCGGGACATGCATTTATTGCACCAGGGCATTCACATTTATTACTCAAACGCAGCGGTGCGAACTACATGACTGAATTGAACCAGGGTGAGCTGGTCAGTCGACATCGGCCTTCTGTTGATGTACTATTTCGTTCAGCAGCGAACTGTGCAGGCAAAAATGCCATTGGTGTGATCCTGACGGGCATGGGAAAAGATGGCGCTGCCGGAATGTTGGAAATGCATCGGGCAGGCGCTTATAACTTTGCTCAGGATGAGGCAAGCTGTGTTGTTTTTGGGATGCCTAAAGAAGCAGTCGCAGCAGGTGGAGTCGATGAAGTGGTATCTCTGAAAGACATGGCGAGATGTGTTCTGTCAAAAGTATCGAGTATGGGCACACAGGGTAATCGTGTTTAGCTGACATTAATTTTCACTTCTTGATTTGAGGTAAAGTAAAAAGTACATCATCAATGAAAAGAAATATTTCTCGATTTATTATATTGATTGGTATCAGTTTCTTGGTGAGTTGCGGATCTCTGCAGGAAAGAGAGGTTGATCCTGATGTCAATAAATTAACCGATTCCAGCCACATTAAAAAAGCGCTTTATGCTCAATTTAATGAATGGCAGGGTGTTCGCTATCAACGAGGCGGGCTCAGTCAGCGTGGGATTGATTGTTCAGGTTTTGTGCACTTGACGTTTAAATCAAAACTTGGATTGCACCTGCCTAGGACGACCAGAATGCAGTCAAGACTAGGGAAAGAAATTAGGAAGCATGATTTAAAAGCAGGTGATCTGGTATTTTTCAAAACAGGCCCAACTTCAGAGCATGTAGGTATCTATCTGGAAAAGAATAAATTTCTACATGCCTCTCAAAAGATAGGCGTCACAATATCCCGGTTAGATAATGTTTATTGGAAATCTAGCTACTGGAAATCAGTTCGAATATAAAGATATAGCATTTACATTTAGTCCATTAAATGTAAGTTACTGACTTGATAGTATCGATCTATTCGCCATTTATCTTTTTGCAGGAAAGTAAAATGAAAGAAGAAATCAAGCAAAGATTACAAAAAAAAGAAATCTGGCAGCGTGGTCTTTATATACTTCTTTTTACGGTTATATATGGCTTCTCGAAGCTTTTGATTATGGGCATTATGCTTTTTCAGTATGTCACATGGATAGTAACTGGAAAAACAAACGGGCTGCTACTTGGATTTAGCCAGGGTTTGAGTACCTATATCTATCAAATAACAATCTTCTTGTCATTTAATAGCGACCAACGCCCATTTCCATTTAGCGCATGGCCGGGTGTATCCAGTGATAATGAACCCACTAAGGATGAATAGGCGATTTATTGATACGGCCTTAAGTTTTAAGTACGGCAAACTCCCCGCGACAGCCCAGATCTGAATCCAGATGAGCGGCTCAATACGGATCTAAAATATGCCATTGGCTCAAAAGTATCTATATGTGCCAAGGCTAATAAACTGAAAGCTGCGGCAATTGAGCCTGTTTTTAACACCGCAGCGGCAACGCAGATGGTTTTAACGGCTTGTTAAAGAATTCTTCCATCATGCTCATGTCAAATACATCACATGAAAACTTCACACTCACCACTCACCTGGCCGGATCAATAATGCAAATAGAAGTCAAAGAGAAATCCAAATATGCCATCGTGGCGGCCGTTCAACTGCCGGGTGTGAGCGATGTCGAGTTCGAGGCGTCGCTGAGCGAGCTGAGTGAACTCGCAAGAACACTGGGGTATGAGGTTGTCAGCACGTTCGTGCAGAAGCGCTCCAGCTTCGATACGACGGCCTACCTTGGTGTCGGCAAGCGGCAGCAAATACGTTGCTTTGTGAACAATGAATCCGAGTCCGCCGGGTTCGAGGAAATAGTCGCCAGCCCTGATAGCCGGGACATCGACACCCTCTTGGTCGATCACGAGATTTCACCCTCACAGGCGCGCAACCTCGAAAAGGAGGTTGGCTGCGAGGTGATGGACCGCACCATGGTCATTCTCGAAATTTTTCACCGCAACGCCCGTTCCCGCGCTGCACGCGCTCAGGTGGAGATCGCGCATCTTGGGTACATGGCGCCGCGCCTGCGCGAGGCGGCGAAGCTTGCGGGGCCGCAAGGGCGGCAGCGTAGCGGTGTCGGTGGCCGGGGGGGCGGCGAGTCGCACACTGAGTTGGATCGACGCAAGATCCGTGACCGTATCGCCGAACTTCAACAGGAGATCGTTGCGATGGATGTCGAGCGCAAGACGCAACGCGCGCGGCGGCAAGAGCGTCAGGGAGTTGCTGGCGTGGCGCTCGTCGGCTATACGAATGCCGGCAAATCCACTTTGATGCGTGCTCTCACGGGAAGCGAAGTGCTGGTCGCGAATAAACTCTTCGCCACGCTTGATACCACAGTGCGGGCCCTCCATCCGGAGAGCGTACCACGCGTGCTCGTCAGTGATACGGTCGGTTTCATCAAGAACCTGCCGCACGGGCTCGTCGCCTCGTTCAAGTCAACGCTGGACGAGGCGCTTGATGCATCCCTGCTGCTTCACGTCATTGATGCCAGCGATCCTGGGTTTGAGCGCCAGCTTGAGGTTACCGATAAAGTACTCGAGGAGATCGGTGCGAATATCGTGCCGCGCATTCGCGTTTTCAACAAGATCGACCACATCGGCGATGCAATAGCGCAGGCTGAACGCGAAGCGGCCTTGCGAACTCAATATCCGGATTGTGTGGTGATGAGCGCACGCCATCCTGGTGATGTTGCGAAGCTACACCAGAAGATCGTCGCGTTTTTCCAGCAGAATCTGGTTGAGGCCGAGATTTTTCTTCCTTGGTCGGCACAGCAGTTGCGTGGGAGAATCTACGCGAGCTGTCAAGTGTTGGAGGAACGCTCAGACAGTGAGGGCGCCTTCTTTCGGGTTCGCGGCGAGCTTGATGCCGTCAATAACCTGCGTGAGCAGTTTGGCTAGAGTGTGTCGGCAGGTGCAAAAAGTCACTGAGTTATCCGGCGTCATTTTCGATGCACCAAAATGATTGAATATAACATTTTATAACTTATAATATGTGCAGGTCATACAATTTATTGATATGGTCTCAAGCTAAAAAGAAATTGCAAAGTTTGCCCGAGATCGGATCGATTCAGGATTGCTGAAAAGCTGGAACAATTAAGCTGGAACCTTGATGACAGTTCACTGGATATCAAGAAACTGGAAGGTGAACCCTATTTCCGGTTAAGAGTTGGTAACTGGCGCATTATTTTTGAACGGCATGATGCTGTCAGGATTATTGCAATAGAAAAAATCAAGCCGCATGGAGATGCTTACAAATGACACTGCAAAAAATCAAATCCATACACGGTAAAGATGAGTATGTCTTATTACCATGGCAGTTTATCGCGCCCTGAAAGATCAAATTGAAAAAGAATTAGTTGCGTGTGAAACAACCAGGATGCCGAGCAAACCTATGAACCGTTTGTTCTTGAGGATTACGTTGATAATCCCGTGGCTTTAGCTCGCATCAAAGCGGGTATTACCCAAGAACAGCTTGCGCAGCGTCTTGGCGTCAGTCAAGCCTATGTCAGTCAGCTTGAACGCCGCAGCCAGATAACCAATAAAATGCTTGAGCGGGTGCATAATGCTATTCATGGAGCGGAATAAAAAGTATTTCCGCTTAGATTCTACCCCGTTCTACCGAATATATTGTTTTCAGGATGAACGCAATTCTTCCCGGATTACTTGCCGTATCGTTTCCTCGATGGCCTTTTTCTGCATGGCTTCTCGCAGGGTGGCATTGATAAGCGTCTGATATCCGCGCCCTCCGGCTTGCTGCTTGTGAACCACGCCATCACTTCCGAGTCAAGCGTGATATTTATTTTCTGCTTCTTCTGTGGCAATGGTTTCAATCCGATTCGATGCGCGGCATTCTTGAAATCATCATCTGTCCAGATTGGCGCTTCGTCCAAATCATCAGAGGCTGGCAAAGTAATTTTTTTGTTCATGGCGTTCTGCTTTTCGCATAGAAATAATAAAGGGTAGCGTCCCTTTTTTTTCATTCACACCTATATCCCTGGCGGTTTGGGCTACCGGTTTATCCGATTCAGTGGCCAACTTTACCGATGACTCCCTAAATTCAGCTGTATAAACTTTGGGTTTTTCTTGGTTCATTTAGATACACTCCTTCTTTCAGTTATTTTAAGGAATGTGTCCGGTTTAGTGTAGCCACATCATTTGATCCTGGTGGGAATTAGAAAGAAGGTTAATATTAACTATCCGTATCAAGCTGGATTCTATTGCCATTTGTTGTGTTTTAGGGGAGGGTTGCAGTAAATAGTGATTATTTTCGTTTGTTAATATTTGCATCATAGGCCGTATGGCTTGGATTCGTCTATATGTACATCAGTCATGGATAAATTGTTCCATTGTAATTCTTGTAATAAAGTCCTCTCAACAAGTTTCTCCCATTCATAATAATGTTTGAAAAGTTGATCTGAATTGATCTCGTCGCCATGTGCAATATAATTTCTTGTGTCGATCAAATCAGCTATGGGTGACAAATCCGATATGTATACATGCATTTCTTCTAGCAACTGTTTTTTATCGCGATCACTCTTTTTCTGGAACCTTCTTTTTAATATTTTTTCAATAATTGAGCTATACAATATTATCTTTGCATTGACAGAATATTCCTTACTTAAAAGATATGAGCGCAATAATCTAGTAATATATTTGACATTACCGGGTTTAATTTTTTGTAGAGTATTTTTCAAGAAGTCTTTAAATGCAAGCTTGCTTATAAGACGTGCCTCCCTTTTATCACTATAAAATAGAGTCCTTGTGTTGTAGATATCATATAGATGATTGCCAATAGCGCCGTCACATTTGTACCAATTTAACCTGCGCCTTTCTGCAAAAGACGTAATAACTAAAATCAAATCTGCGATGGGCTTGATTCTTTGGTGAAATGCTAACAATGATCTAATTGGGAATCGGGGGGTTATTTCTAAAATATTGGATTCATTGTCACCAATATATTGGTCAGAATATATGTATTCAATATCAAAATGAGAAACTTCTATGTCTAAACTAATCCTGGAAATAACTTTTCTACGTATTTCTCCAACATAGTGTTTTTCTATTGAGACAGACGATGAGAATAATTCGCTTTCTGATATAAAAAAACGGAATTTGTTGCCTAGACTACTCTGGAAAGCCGCTTTGGTGAGTACGTGCTTGGAAAAATGAAACTTTACAAAGCCTTCAAACCAGTTTTTAGCTATAAATGTTGCGACTGATCCTGAGTAATAAGATTTTTTGATTAAGTGAGTTTGTTGGGGGCTTCCATCAAGAAAAGTGATGTCAATTTTTAAATTAATGGTATTAGTATGTTTTTCTAGCAAGTCTTGAAAATGCTCGTATTCTTTATGATCTTCTAAAAGTAAATAAAAATGGGGTTCTTCAGAAAGATTTTGCGGCAGCCATAAAAAACATTTAATTTTTGTTCTTTTTAATGGCTTGGTTCCAATGAATATTTCTGCCTGACATTTTTTATACTCATCGTAAGGCTTTTCGAGAGATTCCATTAATATATTTTAGGTTCTTAGGAAACTAAAGAGGTTTTAATCTTAATAATTTGACGACGTACAGATACTAAGTTTCTCTGCGAGAATTGCTAGCTTCTATAGAGAGTCAGCGAGTAGATTCTATTGCTATTTATTGTACCTTAGTGTCCCAGAAGTGCCCTATATGTAAACCATAAATACTTCTGTATTTCTAACTTATTGTTTTAATGGTGCTGTTGCGCAGAATCGAACTGCGGACCTACTGATTACGAATCAGTTGCTCTACCAACTGAGCTACAACAGCCCTAGCTTAAATCAAACAGGGCATTATAAATGTTTGGGGAATTGCGGGCAAATTATAAAAATCTGATTAAATTATTGGCGGTTTGGAGATTGTCTGATTTTTGGATTATTTGAGATTTGTTTCTTTGAGTGATCAGATTCAATATTTTTTAAACAAGTTTCGCCTAAGTTCTGCGAATGTCGTCAAAAATATGTACATTTTTATTGTAACAGTTCATAATTAGCAAATGGATTCGAGAAATGTAAATGCTGGAAATATTTTGATTGTTCATGGTCCCAATCTGAATCTGTTGGGGGTTCGTGAACCGGAGATTTATGGTGGCGCTACTCTGCAGGATATTAACAGAAACTTGAGTAGATTAGCTGAAAACACAAGTGTTAAGTTGGATTTTTTTCAGAGTAATGCTGAGTCGGCTCTAATAGAGCGAGTGCAGCAAACCATGAGTGACGGCACCCGTTTCATTATAATCAATCCGGCTGCATATACTCATACCAGCGTTGCTTTGCGTGATGCTTTGGCTGCTGTAAAGCTACCTTTTATCGAAGTGCATTTATCCAACATTTATTCCCGCGAATCTTTTCGCCAAAAGTCCTATTTTTCGGATCTGGCGATTGGGGTTATCAGTGGTTTGGGTGCTAAAGGATATGAGTTGGCACTAGAATATGCGTTAGCATCTCATTAACTGAGATGTATCCACATTAAAGATAGATTTCTATTTAAACTTCAATTCTTTTGTAATGTCGTAAGTCCTACTTGTTTTTATTAAGCACCTTACTTGATCAATTTTGGGTTGTGCTGTTGTTTTTATAGTTTGTTTACAGTTGTATTGTTTGTCAGTATCAAATGGATACTGTGCTGAGTTGATTTTCTGGTTGTAAAACTACCTTAAAACGAGGCATTGTCTCGGGAGATTGGATATGGATTTAAGAAAGCTTAAGAAGCTCATTGAGCTGGTTGAAGAATCAAGTATTGCCGAACTGGAGATTACTGAGGGCGAGGAAAAAGTTCGTATCAGTAAGTCTGGTCCTGCAGTACAAAATTATGCATTTATGCCGCCTGCGATGCAGCCAGTGATGTCCTCTGCGCAGCAGCAAACACCAGCGCCTGTGTTGGAATCTGATAAGGTTTCTGAAACTGCGGCTTCTAATAAAACTTCAATACCTGATGGCCATATTGTCAAATCCCCCATGGTGGGAACATTCTATCGGGCGGCGTCACCTGGAGCGGGCGCATTCGTGGAAGTCGGACAAAGGGTAAAAATGGGTGACACATTGTGCATCATTGAAGCAATGAAGTTGCTGAATGAGATTGAGGCCGATAAAGACGGCGTTATCAAAGCGATCTTGCTAGAGAATGGCCAACCTGTCGAATATGGTGAGCCTTTATTCGTAATCCAATGATTGTCTGAATAGAGATCAGATAGGCAGGTTGATCTCTTCTAAACCCAAATTAAGATCTTTTGGATAAATATGTTTGAGAAAATTCTTATAGCAAATCGTGGTGAAATTGCCTTACGGATCCAGCGTGCTTGCCGTGCTATGGGTATCAAAACAGTTGCGGTGCATTCTGAAGCAGATGCGGAAGCAAAGTATGTCAAGCTGGCCGATGAGTCAGTATGTATTGGTCCGGCACCGGTGGCGCAGAGTTATCTGAACGTGCCTGCGATTATCAGTGCGGCCGAAGTGACCGATGCGGAAGCGATTCATCCAGGTTATGGATTCCTGTCAGAAAATGCAGATTTCGCCGAGCGGGTAGAAAAGAGTGGATTTGTGTTTATAGGTCCACGGCCGGAGACTATTCGTCTGATGGGAGATAAAGTCAGCGCGAAGAATGCGATGAAAAAATCCGGCGTACCTTGTGTTCCGGGGTCAGACGGCGCATTGCCGGAAAGCATTGATGAGATTAAAAAGATTATGCGTGAGATTGGCTATCCGGTCATCATTAAGGCCGCAGGCGGCGGTGGCGGGCGTGGTATGCGGGTGGTGCATACAGAAGCTGCTTTATCCAATGCGGTGATCATGACGCGTAATGAAGCCCAATCAGCGTTCGGCAACCCGGTGGTTTATGCGGAGAAATATCTGGAGAATCCGCGCCATATCGAATTCCAGTTATTGATTGACGAACATGGCAACGCCGTTCATCTGGGTGAAAGAGATTGCTCATTGCAGCGCCGCCATCAAAAAATTCTAGAAGAAGCGCCGGCACCAGGTATCTCTGAAAAATTGCGTAATAAAATGGGTGAGCGTTGTGCGGATGCTTGCCGCCGCATTAAATATCGCGGTGTCGGTACCTTTGAGTTTCTGTTTGAAAACAATGAATTCTATTTCATTGAAATGAATACCCGTTTGCAGGTGGAACATCCGGTGACTGAAGCGATTACCGGTATTGATCTGGTGCAGGCACAAATTAATGTTGCCGCTGGTCATGTACTGCCGATCAGTCAGAAAGATGTGACCATCAAGGGGCATGCAATAGAGTGCCGTATTAACGCTGAAGATGCTTATAAACTGACTCCATCCGCCGGCCGTATTACGCAGTATCACGCGCCGGGCGGTCCGGGCGTGCGGGTTGACTCACATGTTTACCATAACTACATGGTGCCGCCTTATTATGATTCCATGATCGGTAAGATTATTACGTATGGGGATACCCGTGAACAGGCGATTGCACGCATGCGGATTGCCTTATCCGAAATGGTGGTTACTGGCATCAATACAAATATTCCACTACACCGGGATTTGCTTGCCGATGCATCCTTACTGCGCGGTGGTGTCTCGATTCATTATCTGGAACAAAAGCTCGCTCTGCATAACAAGGATAATTAGCGGGTGAGTGTTTTTTTACATCAGATTTTATGCTTAACAGTTTTTACAAAAATATTTTCTGCCCATGAGCTTACTTTGTTCAGACGGATAGTTCATTAAGCATGTCCTGGATTACGCTGATCATTAAAGCTGATGCGGTGCATGCTGAGCTGCTGAGTGAAGCCCTGATTGAACAGGGCGCGCTATCGGTGGATATTCACGATGCAGCCGCCGATACACCGGATGAACAACTGTTGTTTGGTGAGCCGGGAGAACCCAGCGAAGCCATTTGGCAGAATGCGGAAGTATCCGCATTGTTTGATAAGGATGCGGATATTGATGAGATTGTACTCAATGTCACGCGGACAGCACATTTGGACAGACAACCCCGCTATCGCCTGGAACATGTTGAAGAACAGGATTGGGTGCGATTAACGCAGTCGCAGTTTGAGCCCATTCAGATATCTTCCCGGTTATGGATTGTTCCAACCTGGCACCAATCCCCTGATTCAGCGGCTATTAATCTTATTCTGGATCCCGGATTGGCTTTTGGCACGGGC
>ERZ1292640.1309-Hain-H43-02um-R1-1309-length-20637-cov-5_pt1 | contig 20637 bp, 22 predicted proteins | sample MGYA00564404_ERZ1292640 | MGnify/ENA primary metagenome ERZ1292640 (study PRJEB36523, sample SAMEA6512636) | groundwater metagenome | collected 2019-01-08 | study: AquaDiva: Metagenomics assemblies of 32 groundwater samples
GATTTCAGGCTTTTCTTGTTTTTATGCTAAGCACCGAACCGGACAGCAGTGATATCAACTCATTATTTGTGAGTCTAAAAGAACCAGTGTAAAGTAAAACTATAAATAGAGTTGACCCTAATATAATATTTGCAACAATAATTGGAACAATTTGGTATTCTCCGACCACTATTATTTTATATGAATAAAATGTCCCTACGATAAAAGTTAACAACATCATCCATAGCGAGAAGCTTGACCAATGAAAATTTCTATAAATCATATCATCTATGATAGCTCAAGAGTACCGAGTTTTCACCTGATTTAACGCAGCGCTCTTGGCGGTCTCCATCCTGAATTGCGAGAGTGCAATGGATATGCTGATCAGCCGGTCCAGCAATCGTCGGAAGCGTTTGAAGTTTGCCGTCTCCCGCCTGATCTGATCCATAAACTCATTACGGACATATTGCGTGTGCCCCTTTCCCAGATGCGTGTAACTCAGGTGCCAGTACGCGCCGTACTTGTCTTTGCTCTTGCGCATCTGCTTGCTCAGCGAACCAGGGCGCAGGTCCCCGATATCGTGAATCTGTTGTTTTAAATCAAAAACAAGCTTCTCCAACTTTTTTAGTTTGATTTCTGACATATATGTATCATTACTATGATACATATATACAGTCAACAAAAAAAAGGGGGAATAATGAAAATCTGGGCCGAATGGTGGTCGCGGGTGGAACCGTTGAGAGGCGCTTGTTCAAGAGCGCAAAGTTTTCTGTGGCTTGCCGTGGCGATTGCCGGGATTTCTACCCGGGGCGATCTCCTTGGCGTCAGCAGTATAGTCAGGGCGTTGGGTTTGGCCGGGAGGTATTATGACCGCCTGTTGGATTTTTTCCACTCCAAGTCAGTTGATCCGGATACATTGAGCCGGGCATGGGTAAAAACAGTTTTTAGCAGGATGCCTGGCATTTACCGATTCAACGGCAAACCAGTACTTCTTGGCGATGGGCTTAAAATCCCAAAGCGCGGGCGCAAGATGCCCGGAGTCAAACTTCTGCATCAGGTTTCCGAGAGCAATACCAAACCAGAGTACATCATGGGCCACTCTATTCAGGGGCTGTTGCCGAATGGGCATTTCTTTGAATTTTGTAAAAAATTAGTCTCATTTTTTATTTTTAGAAGAAGATTTGAATTTTTTACCTAAAAGTAGGTACTATTTTTACGAATTTAACGCCTAAATAGGCTTCTTTTTGCTGCGGCGTTTGCCGAAGCACACGTTTTTGCCCTATTGGGCGTACCTTACCCCAAGTTTCATGTTCCAGGCTATTGCTTCCATAAATGCCTGCATTTGAACTTTCGGTTTTAGACGGTAACGCGCTCGTTTTTGGAAAAAAGAAAAAAAAAACCCCCTCAAACGGCATTCTTAATGAAGTAAGCCACTTATCTTGTACCTCGTCGAAGTGCCCCGTCTTGATGAACTTAGCAAAGATGACGTAAAGACGGCAGGAGGAAACGATATGGATAATGCGATTTTAAGAAAGCGATTAAGCACGTTTAAGACGGAAGGTGGCAGCAGTGTCACTCGAGTAGGTGACGAGTTGCGTTTATTCTATCAACAAAAGAAGTCCATTCACCTGATAATTACCGCGAACTTCGCTGCACGATAATTCTTGAAAGGATCTCATGCAGATATAAGATCATATTTCCACCTGTAGTTATGAGACAGCTCAGACCATTGGCAACACTCTCCAACTCAGGATGACCTGTCGAAGACTTTATAATGGCATTAACTATGTCGTCAGGCCAGATTGATTTTTTTGATTGTTTAATAAGTTCAGGCTCCAAGTGTAAACGTAATTGGCTAAGAAGACCTCCAGGAACAGCCAGAACCTCAATACAAATAATGTAGAGCGCTTGACGAAAGGAAAGTCCACTCTCCATCCCCATTATGAGACCGGTCAAGAAAAGACGCAGTTCCATCACGGCGAGGTCAACTCCAGCATTTTGTCCAGGATCAATATATTGGTATGCTTTACGTAATACAAGAATTTCTCCTTCTATACTCACACCGAATGCCAAGGCTGACTCAAAAATACAGGCAATCAACTTCCCAGAGGCACCATCATTCGCCGCGCAATAGCGCGCAAAACGCTCAAAAGGCTTTAGGTTAGTAGGCAAGCTTAGAAAACAAGAACGGATTTCTTTTCCAGCCTGCGTTTCAGGGAGTTTTTTTAAAATAGTGTTCAATGCCTCATCAAAAGACATTCCAGCGCGTATGCTTAGATCGAGTAGAATAAGAACGTCATTCAGGTGGTGTTGCTCATTTAAAACTTCAGCATGCTTGATGAACTTGCGTAAGTGACGTCTTTTTTTACGGATAAATAATCCTATTCTTCAGAATCTATGAGTGTTCTCATCCACCCAAGTCCAGCCATATGCTGTCTTCATAAAGCAGGCTTCATATTCTATCGCAAGCCCGTCCTGTCCGAGGAATTGTACAGGAAGACTACCGTCCTTGCGAGTGATACGATATATTGTGTGTGATAAATTGGATTGGACAACTAAGTCACTTGTGGCCACTTCTGACATTGTGGTGTTAGAAAATGTCATCCGCCATCTTTTAAGGACTTTCTCTTCAAATGCTATTGGATCTTGATTGAGCTTGATGGCTTTTTCACGATTTCTAACCGTGCTAAACTTTTTAAGCTTAGTGATATCTTTTTGCTTGAATGCATCCAGTATTGGCAGGAATACTTTTAAAACATCTTGGACGTTTGAATCATCTGGTGGTGCTTTGATCATAGATTTCGCTCCTGATGTTTTCTGTGAAATAACAGTCTTGGCTTCTAATGGAATGCTTATAAGAATCATGGTTATCAGAAAAATGGCATGCAACATTAAGTAAACGCAGACTGTTTCCAGACTGTGCTCCTATGAGAACCGTACGTGCGCAATTCACGCATACGGCTCCTCAGTTTGTGTTTCAACTTCAGAAAGATCCAGAGGAGTAATGTCTTCGTGATTCCATCGATCCCAACAGCCTTGTTTCCATCTAGCTGCCGGAATGCCTGCCCCAGGTTGTTGAAGTGATGCATAATATTCATGAACTTTTGCGTGTCTTGTCTCTGAGTATATGTATTAGCCAACTAAGCAACCGGTTGCTTGGGCATATAGACCGCGGAACCAAAAGCCAGAATAGGATAAAAAATTAAAGGTAACATTATCAGACCCATTCCGAATCCAGCACCTTTACCGAACATTATTGCAATATCAATGGACAAGATAATCGATATGACTACGTTAACCAGCGGGGTAAAAAATAGCAGCACCCACCAGCCGGGGCGACCGGCGATTTTAACCAATAGATAACTATTATAAATCGGAATGAGAATTCCCCATCCTGGCTTGCCAGCCTTTACATACACCTTCCACATGGCGATCATGCAAAAGAGAATGAAGACTAATGTGATAAAAATTCCGATTATTGCTGACCCCTGTCCAGCTTGTGTGGCTTCCATTTACATTTCTCCGACTATATAAGAATATTAATTGATATTATAAAACTACTTATGATTAAAAAGCACGAACTTCCCCAAAAGAAACGTAACCTGTCAGTTTTTAGGGGCACGCGGAGTCGGGGCTAGGATTTGAGGGTAAAGAACCCCGCCGCAAGCGGCGGGGCCTTCAGGTGCAGCGCTCCGGTTTCCCCTTCGTAAACTTCGGGAAAAGCTCCGCTTGCGCAGGCTCGATTGCTCGGTCTGAATGAGACTCGATATACCGCCTCACCATTTCGGCCGTCACTCCTTCACCTATACTTCGTACAAAATAACTGCTCTCCCACAGTTCGCCCGCCCATAGTTTGCGCTTCAAATACGGAAAACGCTTAAACATCATTCGAGCGCTGATACTCTTTAATATTCCCGCTGCCTTTCCTACTGCGCGCTGAGGCGGTACTTGGATGTAAAGATGAACGTGGTCAACATCCACTTCCACCGACAAAATCTCCATCCCATATTCTTCCGCTGACCGCCTCAGCAGCTTTTCGCACTCTTCACGTTCGTGCAAATTCGTCAGCGCTCTTTTGCGATACTTCGTCGACCACACTAAATGATATCTGCAATCATACACGGAGTGACTACTGCGATAGAGTGCCATCCTTACTGCTTACCGCAATCAAGCCTATATGGATAAGGGGACTCTTCTGTGAGGTAGGGACGGCAGTCCCCCACCGCCCACCTCGCAGAACCGGACGTGCCCAATTAAGGCATCCGGCTCCCAGATATTTATTCCACTGATGGCTAACGTAGGCTTGGCTCCGGAAGTCGGAACCAGGGATACCGATGCATTCGGCTCCAGTGCATATTATGCCGCTGGCTGCGCTTGCGGAGCTCCACCACCAAAAGCCGCTCCACATGCCATTTCACGTGCCCAAGGGCAGGAAGGCAGTGGCGCAGGCCAAAGTAGTTGTAGTAGCCCCGCAGTTTCACGGTCAGCTTCTTGGACTGAATCCATTCGGGTAACTCCCGGTTCTTTTCGAGCCAGTCCTTCACGCTGTGAAGGAATTTATTCCGGCTCTTCTGACTTGGTTTTCTCGCGACCTTCCAGCCTCTCTTGGGGCGCTTTCTCATGAAATGCTGAGTTGCTTAAGACATCTCTCCATTTCTGACATCGACATTGTCATCTCTATTGTTCTCCTCTTGTTTGGTTTGGCACGAATTACTCCGGGCACTTTGGTTAAAAAGATCTCCATACTCTTGGGTTGGGCGGATCAGTGGATGTTGTTGTGTGAGATGGTTCTGGGCGCTGACCAGCCGAGTGACTTCGATCTGATTCAGGCGCGCCACGGCATCGTCAAACAGTTGCTCTGCAATCAGCCTGACCTGTTTGGAACTATGGATGTTGAGTTCAATGGCTCTCTTACATGCCTGCTCCACGATGCTGGCCGGATATTTCTCGGCAGTACCCAGTATCCCCCACATGCTCTTTTGCGCTGGCCGGCCTTGAGACTCAAATAGTCGCAGCGTATTGGGCCCTATTTTCTCGGCTTTACCCATCAGGTACTTGGTTTGGCGAGAGGGGTTAAAGGGTCTCTCGTGATTTGGCAACAATAGATTGCCCTTCTGGTAGGAGCGTGGATGCGTTCGTAGCAGTGCCTGAGTCTTCAGGTCCCGGATCTCGATCTCAAGATCATAGATTCTGACAATCACAATACTCCCAATCGGAGCTGGCCTGGCAGCATAGCTATTGTGGCCAACTTGAACAGTGGTGTCGTCGTTAACGGTACGTGTCCCCTCCTCGAAGTATCGGAACGACGAGACAGGCAGGATCTGTAAATGGGGTTTTTCCTCCTGAAACATAGCTTCGACCTGCCGCTTTGCCCGCCCGTGGATTCTCTGGGCGGCCCACTTCTCCTCCCATCGCATGAGGTGCTGGTTTTGTTCGTCAAGCGATTCAAAACGCAGCCCCTTGAGGGCTGTGCCCTGTGTGTGTTGGATTGCGTTTTCTACGGTGCCTTTGCGATTGGGATCCCGAACTCTGGCAGGGTCGGCGATGACTCCGTAGTGAAGAAGCATGACCGCGTACAAGCGGTTGAGCTCTGGCTCGTAAATGTCCGGCCTGATCACTCCCTCTTTGAGATTGTCGAGTACAACGTACTGCGGACACCCACCAAAGTACCGTAATGCCTCCTCGTGCAGGCGGCACCAAACCTCCTGACTGGATTTCCAAACAACCTTACGAAAGCTTCTGCGCGAGTACCTTAACGTCATCACGAACAACCGCGGCCTTCGATATTTCCCTGTCTTTGGATCCAACGTCGGAGCCCCCTCGCCGTAGTCGACCTGGGCCTCTTCGCCAGGTAGAAAATCCAGACGGTCAAACTGTTCCAGATCCGTCCGCTTCAGCCCGCGAACAAAACGCTTAACGCTGTTGTAGCGGGCCTCAAACCCGTGCCTATCGACCAGATCCTGGTAGATCGCCATGGCATTGCGCTTCAGCCTGACCTGCTCCTCGATCCACTGGCGGTGGGGCTCACAAGCTGAGCGGGCATGTTCGTGGATCTTCAGTTCGGTCAGTTTTGATGCGCCGCCATCCGGTGGCCGGGGTGGGGGAATTTGAAACTCCTCGTGGCCAGGGCCGGTGGCCACCCTGGGGGAATTTGAAATCAGATCCAGCGCTGCCTCCCTTTGCAGTAGCTCGTATCGGCGAATTGTCTTCCGGTCCACCCCGGTTATCCGGCAGATCTCATGTTGGCTGCGGGATCGCTCCAGCAGCGTAATAAGTGTGTTTTTTTTATTTAGCTTCAAGACGTTCACTCCATATCCCTCCCTCATGGGAGAGAAGATAACGTCCTGCCGCCACTTCGGCTCACGGGCTTTTTCTGGTCTATTTAGACCGCAAAACTACCCGATCTGGGATGGGGGAATTTCAAGTGGCCACAACTGGGGGAGTTTGGGTGGCCGCCGGGGCCTTCTTCAAAAATCCTTATTAAAAGAGCAAAGTCTTACTCATGATAACACCAACCTCAAGAATAGGCTTCGTGCTCTTCGGGGTGTGATCGCAGAATTGAGACAAGGTAATTTTGATATTAAAGAAAGTCTTGTTATTGCCCAACAAGAGCAATTTGGTAAAAGCTCTGAGCGAAGCACAAAAGAAGAAATAGCAGCATCCAATAATGACTCCCTTAGGGTTCCTTGGGCGAATGATTACGATAAAACTAATGCGCCAAAGAAACGTATTTTAAGGCCCTCAGAGCGGTATCCAAACGCTGAGATTAGAGAGACGCACGTAACATCCGAGACTCCACCAAAATGTCCGTGTTGTAGTGAAGAGATGCAGGACTCCGGACTGACCGAAGAGTCTGAGAGATTATCGATAATTCCGAAGCAATTTATTATTGATCGTCAAATTCGGCACAAGTTTAGGTGTAGTAATTGTCAGGGCTCAATCGTTACGGCCGCGGCCCTGCCCAGTATCACGCCAGGTGGGGCGTTTAAGTGATGCTCTCGCGATTGATATAGCAATGGCTAAGTACTGTGATCTGATGCCCATACAACGTTTTGTAAAGGCTGCAGAACGGATGGGTATCATGGCTCTGCCTCCGCAAAGTTTAATCGAATCTACTCATCAGCTGAGTCAATTCGTGAGATCGGTATACAAATTGATAAAACAGGAAGTTTTAAACAGTAAAGTCTTACACGCAGACGAAACTCCACATCGAATGTTAGAGGGTGATGAGAGGGAGCGCTGGTATTTGTGGGGATTTGCCACTAAAATTGCTGCTTACTTTGATATTCGAGATACTCGCTCAGGGGATGTAGCATCTGAGCTTCTTAAACAATCAGTATGTGAGTATTTATCTAGTGATGTGTTTTCTGGTTATGGACAGGCAGTAAGACAAACTAATGAATTTAGAGTTCAGAAAGGTTTTCCCTTAATTCGCAACGTTTACTGTAATGCGCATTCCAGGCGAAACTTCAAAAAGGCTCAAAATGCATTTGGCATAGAGGCGAAGTATTTTCTAGATCAATATAGATCAATTTATTATCTGGAGTCACATGAAAAATTTTTTTGACTGGTGTTGTTGGTGTTGTGGCTGGCAGTGTAAATTGCATGAAATTATTGATTTCTTAAAGTCCAATAAACAACAAGTATAGAGCTCTTATCCAACCTGGCTCTTGTTTATTACAACTTCTTCGCGAGATAAGTAAATAGCGCAATCCATACCAAATCAGGTTCTGTGCAAACATCACGCTTTGTGGATAAAACTCGCGGCCCTGGCGTGTTCCTGACATAGCTCGATTTCTTTTTTACTGAGGCCCATCAGATTTTCGCAAAGCCCGGCTTCATGTGAAAGTGTCACGCCAAAAATTCCAGGATCATCCGTGTTAATGCAAACCGGAACTCCAGCGCGTAAGGCAATCGGCAATGGATGGGCTTGCAAGGATTCGACCGCACCGGTTATCCAGTTGCTTGTCGGGCACATCTCAAGGCAGATTTTATTCTCCGCCAGGTATTTCATAAGGGCACCGTCTTTTACACATGCTATGCCATGGCCGATCCTCGTTGCACCAAGAAGATCGATGGCTTCCCACATGCTTTCCGGGCCTGAGGCCTCGCCAGCATGGACCGTTATTTTTGCCCCGTGCTTGGATGCTTTTTTAAATGGTTCTTCGAAAAGCCGGCATGGGAAATCTGATTCGTTGCCGGCAAGATCAATCCCTATGAATCTGTTGCGGTTACGCAGGAAAAAATCAACAAGATCCGAGGCCACTTGTGCGCCATATTCCCTTGAAGCTATGCAAATCAAGCCAACATTTATTTCAGGATAGCTCTCGAGCGCGCGCCTGATCCCTGATTCAAAACCGCTTAGAGCGTCCTCCCAAGACATGGAGTTTAATTCACAGACAAAACTTGGCGAGAATCTCAGTTCCACCTGTGTGATTCCTTCAGCTCGGCAGTCTTCGACAGCTTCAAACGCGACTGTTGCCAGCACTTCCGGCCGGTCGAGAATTTTTTGGAATATCTTAAATTTAGCTAGAACCGCATTGAGGTCACGAAGCGGCTTGCGTAGTATGAATTTATCTGTGAATGAAGCTATCGATGTGCTTTGTGGCTCTAGTCCGCGTTTCTGGGCCAATTGGAGCAGGGTCCTTGTTCTTATTGAAATATCAAGGTGACGATGAAGCTCCACTTGACCCACGTTAAAGTTTCTCCCTAAATTCCCATAATATGTGATCCGCTGTCCACGTAAAGTACGCTGCCAGTTATGTGAACCCCGCCTGGACCGCACAAAAACGCAGCTAGTTCCCCCACGTCATGGGCGGTTATGTTTTCGTGAAGCGGCGTTTTTTCTTCAGCGGTGGCCAGCATTTGGCGGAAATTTCTGACACCTGCCGCAGCTAGAGTTTTGACTGGTCCTGCAGAGATTGCATTTACCCTGATTTTTTTGGGACCAAGATCGTAAGCAAGGTAACGCACACTTGATTCGAGCGCCGCTTTGGCAACACCCATTATATTATAATTAGGAACGACTTTTTGCGCTCCATAATATGAGAGCGTTATTATTGCACCAGAACGCCCCTCCATAAGTGGCTCGCTACGTTTCGCTGCTGCGATCAGGCTGTATACGCTTATGTCCAGCGCGGTATGAAAGCCGCTACGTGATGTGTTTACGAACCTGTTTTCCAGGTCCTCACGGTTGGCGAACGCGATTGAATGGATCAGGTAGTCGATGACTCCCCATTTGGTTTTTACTTTTTCAAAAAGCGCGTCGAGTTGCGCATCATCTGATACATCACAAGGTTCCACTATCTCAGCATTTACGCTTTGTGCAAGCGGCCGTACGCGCCGCTCCAGGGACTCTCCCAGGTAATTAAAAGCTAATGAGGCCCCTCCGCCGTGCAAGCTTCGCGCGATGGCCCATGCTAGGCTGCGTTCATTTGCGACTCCAAGGATAAGAGCTTTTTTACCTTCAAAAGGTCTGTTGTTCACCATCGGTGTATTTCTCCATATCTATATCAAAAATTAAATCCATCCAAACTTACTTGCAGGAATGTCTCACCCCTGCCGCCAAGATCTTTGTTAAAACCATGGTGGTATTCAAGGGAGAAGTTGACCGGCACGTGGATTAAAAAACGGGTTGAAAGTTTAAGGCCGCTTCCTGCTGAGGACAACACGGTTATGCTTTTACTCCCTGGGAAGAAAGTTGATTCGCAAAATGCGAAACCATAAAAATTTTCAAGGAAGATTGGATGTGTCCCTGTCCCGCGGAATATGCGTACTATCGGGAACCTATAATCCAAAGCTAGGGCATGAGCAGAGCGCGCGAAAAAAGTCATAAGCGGATAGCCGCGTATTGAAAGCTGGTCAAACGAGTCATCGGATAGTCCGCCGGTTAACTTATCCAGCCGCCCTTGAACGACAACATTTTCAGGCAAATAAGATTCATTTATGTGTGACACGTATGATGACTTGACTGAAGGGACTAGTACTGAATGCTGCGATATTTTTATGAACTCAGTATCAGATATCAGCATTTTCCATGTGCTACCGTCAGGTCCTAAATAGCGTCTTGTGCCGATTTTAGATAATCTGCCTTGCTCTGCCGTGATGCCGAGTCTAGATCCCCTTGTCCCGCTGTATTCAAGCAAGGCATCCATGCTTGGCACATAACGGCTTTTTCCGGTAACGCTATCCTCAGTATAATTTGGGCCGGATATGTAACCCGCGGATTGTTCTGCTTGAAACGATAAGGATGGTGTGAGCTGCGAAAAAGTCCATCGGAAAGGAAAAGAGATAGAAGTAGCGAGTTCTGTTTTTCTTATATATTCGATGTCGCCAGTACTTCCTGTGATGGAAATAACGCTGGTGCGGTTAGCTCCCGTGACAGAAATCGTTGGGCCAAGTGACCTGTTGGCGTAATACGCGAGCCAATCTGGTTTCTTGATTTGCGAATCATAGCCGAGTCCCAGAATGTAGCGATGCCGGTCAACGGCATCAAAGCCCAGGGCTTGAAACGCGGCATAAAAATTTCCGGAATCAACTGAAAGCCACGGCAACCATTGCCTTGGCCAGATGCTTGGGATGACGGAGTAATCTTTCACTTCGTATGTCTTGTTTGATGAGACATCATTTATGTCATATTTCGGCGAGGCTTCGGGTGTCGTCGTCGTGATGGTGGCCTTTTCACGTGAAAGACCCTCGTTCGGCTCTATGGTGGCTAGATTCCAGCCGTCGGATGAAAAAACACTTACATAAAGCGTCTTGTCTTTTTTTGAAAACGTAGGGAAAGCAATCCCGGTGGTCACATTGGTCACCAGCACCGGGCCGTCCGGCGCGTATAGATAGAGGTTATCAACGCCCGTGGCATTTGAGACGTAATAAATAAATCCGTCATGGTCTATGGCTGGGAATCTATTGAAATTGCCGTCTTTAACCAGGGTTTTTACTACCTTGGTTTTTAGGTTTATTCCCATGATCTCTTCGCTTGCCTGTCCGTTGATGTGTTGTGAAAATACAACGGAGTCTTTGTTGCCTGTAAATTTCGGTGTGGAAACCCGCCCGTATTTTTGCGGCATATAAGTGCGTTCGATTGAGTCAAGGGAGTACTTGCCATTTGATGTCACAAGTGTCGCAGTTCCCAATCCTGTCGTGGAATTTTCAGTGAACGTGAATACTAGTTTACGTCCGTAAGGCGAGATATCCGGGTCGCGGAAGCGAGCCCCCTCGGTGAGGCTGACCAGCGACTCACTCTTTATGTCGTATATGTAAATATCACTGAATATATTGTAGTTCGAGCTGCGCTTGAGCATGCTGAATACCAAAGCATTAGAATCCGGAGTGAATGAAATAGTGGTTCCTAAAAGTTTTTCGCAAATCCGGCGGGTTTCTCCAGTTTGGTTATTTCTTAAGTACAAGCTCATCGGGTTTTTGTAAGAATCCATTGAATAAGCGAGCCATTGCCCGTCAGGCGAAACAGCGGAGCCTAATATGTCGTATCCGTTTTCCGTGATTTTTTTATATTTGCTAACAGGTTGTGACTTTATCTGTTTTAACTGCATGTTGGCTCGCTTTCTGGCATTCGTGACCCACTCCTCCCAGTAGGCCTGCCAGGGTTTGCCGGTAATGTTTTCAATATTTCCATTAATGAAAAAAGGTATGCGTCCGCTTGAGCGCTTGGACATTACTCCCAAGACATCATCACCACTTGAAAGGCTTGATGATCTGTCATGGGTCATGCCGTCGTGTTTGTAAGCCGACAACGTGTCCATTAGATGATATACGAACAAATACGGTGTTTCGCCGCCTGGATAATATGGGTTGGGGCCGTTCACCTTATCTAACGTTATGAACTCATCGCTATCAAGGACTCCTTGTTCAACGGCTGCCCGTATTACCATATCGTAGTGGGGGCTACGACCGCGGCCGGCTTTGGTCCATCTTGTTTCCATGTAAACCGCCAGGCCCTCCAGCATCCAAGGTGGCCAAAACGAATTCGGTAGGATCACGTCGCCTAAAATATATCGTAGCGGGTTGTAGAAACTGGATGTGGCATCCATGTTAAGGAAGTGAGTGTATTCATGAACAACCAACAGCCATAGCCAGTCATCATAATAAGCAGTGCTAAACCAATTATCAGGAGGCGTAACCATGAGTACTATGCCAAGCCTGAGTACTGCGGATGTTAGGCCATTGGCTGCATCAGAATTATCAATGACTAACACTTGTACGCGACTGTTTGGATTCCAATGAAGAGCCGGTGAAAGGATCTTATGTGCTTCTTCAAAATATGTTGCTGTCTTGTTGGTGGTGTCCGCTAGTTCTTCCGGAAAGGTTATGCGGAAATGCTCTGTTTCAATCGTTTTCCATCGCCAAAACGGTGAAAGTGATGTCAGATCCCCTATACCATCGGCAAACGCTAACGATAGAACCGCTGTGTTAATAAGCGCTAGGATAAACAGTCTATGAATGTTTTTATACATAATGGATCAGGCCAAGTTAGGATAAAATATCCGGTGAGGCAAGCTTTCCGCAGCATTAGCGTGCGATATGTGCTATGAGGGAGCAGCAATGAGCAAACATCAATTTTTGAAGGATCTTAAGGAAAAGGACTCCGTTGCATCTTCGTTTCTGATTAAATTCAGCGCGGTTGCGGTTGGTAAGAGCGGTAAGCCATATATGAACCTGATTTTGACCGACAAATCAGGTGATCTTGAGGCACGGCTTTGGGAAAATGTGCAACAGCATATGGGGCAGGCGGTGAGGGGCTCATACACATGGGTGGAAGGACGCTGCCAGGTATACCAAGGACGGCGCCAGGTCGTGATAGAAAAACTTCAATTACTCCGTGAGGACGAGGTAGATCCCAAGGATTATGAGGTGGAAGGATCGGTTAACTGTGAGGAGCTGTATGACAAGCTTCTTCAGTATGTATCTTCTATGACAGATCCGTTTTACAAGGCGTTGTCCGAGGCTACGTTGAGGAACGATGCGGATGTTTCTTTAAGACTTAGAAAAGCGCCGGCAGCTAAAAGTGTTCATCATGCATATAAATCCGGTTTGCTTGAGCATCTGGTTTCCGTCACGGCGCTTTTGGATACAGTTGCCAAGCATTACAGCAGGTGGATAGATAGGGATCTCTTGCTTGCGGGTGGATTTTTTCACGATATAGGCAAGTTGTGGGAACTTTCATATGATCGTGTGATTGATTACACCGCGGAAGGAAGACTTGTCGGCCATCTTGTTATGGGTATTGGGCTGATCGACAGGAAGATAAAAGAATTGGAAGAAAAACCCGGTGCTTTGCCAGGGCCGTTCCCTGAAGACAAGAAGCTTCTTATCAAGCATCTTGTTCTGGCTCACCATGGGTTGCTTGAATATGGCTCGCCAAAGCGGCCCAAATGCCTTGAGGCGATGATCCTGCACATGATTGACGATCTCGATTCAAAGGTTAACTCGATTGCAGGTTTTATCGAACAGGATTTGACGCCAGGCCGATGGACGGCGCTCAGCAGGCAATATGAACGGTTTTTTTACAAACCCGATTGGTCACATAAACAAAGAGATACTAAGCCGGTAGTCTGAACAATTTTTTCGCATTAGCGGTGGTTATGGCCGCAACATGTTCGATTGGAGTTGATCGGATCTCAGAAATTTTCTGCGCTGTTGACGGTAGCATGCTTGGTTCGCATTTCTTTCCTCTGAATGGCACGGGCGCTAGGTATGGGGCATCGGTTTCTATCAACAGCCTGTCATCGGGTGTTATCTTGGCTACTTCCCGGATTTTCTCTGCATTCTTGAAAGTGATGATCCCAGAAAACGAGATGAAGAACCCCATTCCCAGGCACTCCATGGCGAATTCCATCGTGCCAGTGTAACAATGTAGTACGCCAGGGGCGGATTTTGCCGAAAGGGCATGTTTTTTCAAAATGCTTAGCAGATCTGGTTCCGCCTCCCTGCTATGGATCACGGCAGGTTTACCCAGAGTGGCTGCTAACTCCAGTTGCTGTTCCAATACTTTTTTTTGCTGCTGTCGTGTGGAATGTTCGTAATGGTAGTCAAGGCCGATTTCGCCAATGGCCACGCATTTTATGTTCCCCGCCGCTTTCTCGATAATTGCCAGGTCTGAATCCTTGAATGATGAGGCTTCGTGCGGATGCACGCCAGCGGTGTGATAAATCACTGGATAATTCATCGATGTTTCCTCAAGAGTGGAGATCAAGCTGGTATCCGTGGCTACATTGATCATGATGGAGACGTTTGCCAATCCGGCCTCGTGCACCATGGTAGGAATATTTTTTCCATCATAATCATAATGGAGATGACAATGCGAATCTATAAACATCATTGCTTTAAAAGCGAGTCAGTTATCATTATCCACGCATCAAGCGGATAAGCGCCCTCGATTTTCCTGCCATTTATGAAAAATGACGGTGTTGATTTAACTCCAAGCCCGGTGGCCTCGTTGACGTCCTTAGCGATCAAGGTATCAATCTCCGCGGAGGAGACGCAGGCCGTGAGTTCAGCCGCGTTCAAGCCCGCCGGGCCGACAACCATATCCATAAGCCTTCCTGGAGCCAGCGCCTCCTGCTTCTCAAAAAATTTTTCGTAAACGGCTTTGAACTTCCCTTGCCGGTGTGCGCACAGCGCGATGCGGGCTGCTTCGCATGCAGCCGAATGGGCACGATGTTCTATGGTTTTATTGCATGTGGGGTCTAGAGGGAAATTTTTAAAAATGACCCTGATTTTTCCCGGATATCTGTTCATGAGGGAGTGAAGCGTTATCGCGCCGACCTTGCAGTACGGGCATTGGAAGTCGCTGAATTCAACAATTGTTATTGGTGCATCCTTGTGACCAATTGAAGGCAGCTCCGAACTGGTGTTCACAAAAACAGGTGATGAGTAAGTTATTTGTTCAGCGATGACCCGTACTGTTGAACTATCAACCGTCGCGCTGTCCAGGCCTTTAAGCCCTATAACCGCCACAAACAATGCGCTGGCTGTTGACGCCATCAGCGTGCGCCACTTTCCCCAGTCTGGCTTGTTCAGTTTTAATCCTTCTGGTTTTAAAAACAGCGAACTTGCAAGAGACGATAAGCTGACAACGTCAATCACTAGGCATAAAATGCAATATGTTTTTAAGACAAAAGCCATTATCGCGAAAAAAATCGCTGAAAAGATAACTGCAATTAAGGATAAAACAAAAGCGGCGCGGACCGATTCACGTCTCCACTCCTTGTTCATGGCGAACATGGCTATGATAAACAAAGCCAGAAACCACCCGGCCGTTAAACTTGAAAATGGTACCCCTTTTATCAGTTCGGCGTAAGTGCTTGCCGCGACGGCGTCGCAGTTCATTGCTTGTCCTAGATTGCAATAGGACTTAAATCCGTTCGTCGCTGACTTGACGCTGTAGTAGTGGGTTGTGAGAAAGACCGAAACAATTACTCCCAGCAAGGCTGATGCGCTCAGCAATGAGAGCCAGATTTTAGTTTGCTTTGATTTGTTTCCTTGCATATCTGTCAGAAGCCTCCGAGTTTACCGGCTTGGTACAAAAGGTATTCAGCGAACCAAAGAAGCAGCAGGCCGCTTAGAATTTTAATATGCTTCATCCATCGGCCGGAACGTGGCAGGATTTGCAGGGCGCCGGTTGAGATGGCGATAACGAGTAACAGTGTTCCAAGGCCAAAGGCAAAAGACATCATCAACAGCAGCCCAAGACCGATGGATTGTGATTTAGCGATAAACGCTAGTATGGATGTCAGCACTGGGGTTGTGCATGGAGCAGCTATGAATCCCGAAGATGCTCCAAGACAAAATGCACCAAGCAGTGTCACCTCTTCTTTTTCCGTGGAGGTTCGGTGATGGACAGGCTTTTTTGATGAAGCTAATCTGAGTTTGTTTTTAATGGTTTCCCACCAGGTGAGCGGGTCAAATGGTATGATGTCTAACATTACGAGCGATGCGACATTCATGATCAATCCGATTATAAAATACCAGCCGGCGGTATTTGTAAAACTGCCAAATATCCGACCTGTTAATCCAGCAAGGACACCCAGGAACGAATAAGCCACCGCCATTCCTGAGACATAGACCAGGCTTCTGACCCAAACGGCGTGCCAGGACTTTTTTGTCGGCCCGATTCCGCCAACCACGCTGACAGTTATGGGTATCATCGGATAAACGCACGGCGTGAGGCTGGATAAAATTCCGCCTAAATATGCCAGACATACGGCCCCGAGGGCTTGGATAAAACCAAGCTGTTCGTTGCCTGCTCCCAGCAGGCCTGTCAAGAAATCAGTTATGGAGTGCATTCAGATAAATGGGTAACACGATCTGTATTTGTTTGCTATTGCTCTGATAAAACCATTCACCATATATTCCGTCCATGCATCTTTTAAGTGATGTTTTGTCTTCTGTTCCAGGTGTTATGCATGGGTTTGGAACCAGGACTGAACCAGTACCTATTCCGTTTATGGAAATGTGGCCAAGAAAACCTCTTTGCAAGCAGGTGCATGGCTGCAATACGGTGGAGGTGTTTTCACCTGCTTATGATTGTGGTGAGGCCGATGGCTTTTACACAGGGGGGGTGAATATACCATTGTCAATTGCAACTGCTGATTGTGTACCGATATTGCTGGCAAGGAAATCCGGGGAGCGGATCGCGGCCGTACATGCGGGATGGAGGGGGACGAAGTCAAGGATCCTTCGCGCTCTTTGGGAAAAACTAATTAGAATAGGTGAAGATCCTTCGCAGTGGTGTGCCGCCGTTGGTCCGGCGATAGGCCCGTGTTGCTATGAGGTAAGCGCGGAATTGGCTGCGGCATTTGAAGCCGAGTTTAGTGAAGCTGGAACCGGCGTGGCTGTTCCAAAGCCCAGAACCCTTGATCTTCAAGCAATCAATGTTTTTGAGCTAAAGGCAATCGGATTAGGGCAGGTGGATTTAATCCGCGCTTGCACGAAATGTTCTGGTGAGAGCGAAAATCCAACATTTTTCAGCTATCGTGAAAATCCCAGACTTGCAAAGAGGCAATATTCTGTTATCGCAAGGACAGTCGCGGCATCATCCGGAATTCCCTACTTATAGCGGCGTAAAATTCCCAAGAGAGATTTGAACGGATCCGGTGCCTCGGCCTCAAACAGCATGCTTTTGCCAGTGAGCGGATGATTAAAGGCAAGTCTGCGCGCGTGGAGGGCTTGGCCTGGCAGTTTTGTGATTGCTTCCCTCGCATCATCGGGAAGAATAACCCATTTTGCCTGTTTAGCCGATGGCGATCCATATGCCGGATCGCCCATTATTGAATTGCCCAGATCCGTGAAATGTACCCGCACTTGGTGTGTTCTGCCTGTTTCGAGTTTTGCTTCTAAAAAAGTCCCGAATGGCATTCCTTTACCGGTTTTATATTCTTCAAGCCTTTTGAAATACGTTACCGCGTGGCGTCCCCTCTTTACTTTTGTGCTCATGCGTTTTCTGTCCGTGGCGCTGCGTCCGATTAAGGTTTTAATGATGCCACTTGAATCCTTTGTGGTGCCGTAGCAAAGCGCCCAGTACACGCGCTCAATGGAATGCGTGGAGAATGTCTTTACCAGCTCCATATGGGCTATGTCAGTCTTTGATACGACAAGTACGCCGCTGGTATCCTTGTCCAGCCTGTGTACAATCCCAGGGCGCAGGGGGCCTCCAATGCTGCTTAGTTTTCCAAGCCTGTGCAGGAGTATGTTTACGAGTGTCCCGTGTTTTTTTGTTAATGAAGGGTGTACGGCGAAACCCTGTGGCTTGTTGATTACCGCTATATCATGGTCCTCGAAGAGAACCTCGATATCAACGGCTTCTGGTTTGAGATCGATTGATTCCGGCGGAAGGAATTCGATTTTGATTGCGGCGCCGTCCCGCAATTTCGAGTCTGGATGAATGGGGGCCGCGTCCATAGTCACCCGGCCGCGTTCCATGAGCCGTTGAAGCAGGCTTCTTGTGCATACTGCTGGTTCACCGGCACCATGCCATTCGCCATTCCCATCTTTAACGGCTCGTGTAATCAGCTTATCCGCACGCTCATCAGCCGTGTTAAGTTGTTTGTTATATCGCCATGTCCAAATCATTTTTTTGAATGCTTATGATACCTGGCGATATATGCGGATGCAACTTTATCGGCGGGGAGTTTAAGAACCCTGGCTATTTGGAATACAAATCCTCTCAGGAAAACAGCTGCCGGTAGTTTTGCGAAGCAGTCTTCTTCTATGGCATTTAAATAGCTTTTAGATATTTTTGTTATCGAAGACATTTCCTCGATGGAAATCCTTCTATTTTCCCTGATCCTGCGGAGAAAGATCCCTTTCCATTCTATTTCCTGCGCTATTTGTTGCTCGATGGATAATGCCTGACCCGGCAATGAGCTTGCTGGTATGGCGGCATGCTGCGGTATTGCTTGCCTTGTAGAGTGGAATGGGGGAGGGGTAAACCTTCCAACATCATTTTTTGGGACCTCTTTCACTGTATCTGTGTTGTTTGTAAATGAAATATCTGTTGGTGGCGGTATCAGGAAGTCATCGCTGTTATACGATGTTTCCATTGGCGGTATCCGATCGATAGAAGGTATTTTTTGGTTTTGCGGTGAGCCTTGGCTGCCGGTTTTGTTGATTTCAAAAGTTTTTTCAGTGATGAATCCGTGGCAGCGGTCATATTCAGCGCGCTTTTGCCGGTCGGACAGCACCTGGTACGCTTGCTCTATGTGTTTTAGCGCGCTTTCTCGTTCCTCATGGCTGATTAAAGTATACAGCGCCACGCTGTCCTTGTTGTATGCTGATTTTGCGCGGATGTATGCTTCCTTTATTTCGTTTGGCGTAGCATCGGGAGTTATATTCAGTACTTCGTAATATGTCCTGTAATTATCAAACGCCATAATTATTTTATGATACGCGCTTATGGTTCTCCGCGCATACCCCCATATCGCTTAATAAGGTGATGAGTGACGCGTTCTATGTTTGTCACAAATCTTGAGTTGGGGAACTCCAGTAATAATGGTCTTTTTCTTCTAATCGCCTGCCAGACGGCGCTGTCGTAATCAAGATATCCTATATAATCCATTTCGATACCAAAATATCTCTTGCATACGGTGTGAACTGAAAAACCTATTTCAATATCCGTCTGTGTCCTCGCCTGGTTTACTATAAGTTTTGGTTTGAATTTATCTATTTCATATTTAAGCTTTACCGCTGTTTCTGGATCTTTTTTATTTATCGCGGCGAACAGGTCGGAGGGTGATTTAATCCCCATTATATTTTTTGCATCCAGTGCCGTTTCAATTAATGGTCTGATTTCTCTGAGGCTGGCTCTATTTAATAAATGCCTGTAATAAGCGCTCTTGATGAATCTATACGCGTTTTCAATGGAAGTTGGCTCCGGCAGTAACGTTATTATCCCTATGTCACTGAAAAGAAAAAAATCCACTGTGCTGACAGACGTACCCGCCCCTAGATCAAGAACTAGGTAGTCTGATTGCAGAGTCAGAAGATTATTTAAGAGCCTTGCTTTTTGTGCGGAAGAAATATTGGCCACGTCCGTGGAGTCCTGCGCGCCACTTATAATATCAAGCCTGCTTACACCGCTTGGGATTAAACATTCAGTCAAGGTTCCCACGCGGTTTGAGAAGAAGTCGCTTAAAGTATTTTTTGGCAGATCTATTCCAAGAGCCGTATGTAAGTTGGCTCCTCCAAGGTCAAGGTCTATGGCAATGACTTTGTTACCAAGCCTCGAAAGAGCTATTGCAAGGCTTGAGGCTATCAGGCTTTTGCCTACGCCGCCTTTACCGCCGCCAATAGCCCAAATTTGTTTTTTGATATTTCGCTGACGATACCCCGACTGCCTGCCATAGGGGTCCGCTGTGGGTGATGCTATGGGATCGAAATCCTTGAGGCTTCCATCCATGGACTGCCCTTTATTGTCCTCTCTATATAAGCATTTAGTTCGCTTCAGCATGTGTCAAGGTATTTGACTGATGTTTAAGCTAACTGTGTAGAGTTATTCGCAAGCCAGGCTGACATTGGGTATGGAAGTGCGCAAATATATACAGTAAAACGGTACTGTATTTATAACTGTTTTTTAATTATTATAGACCATATTTTATTCGCTAACTATTTATAATTATAGGCGTAAAGTCTTCTCCTGATATGTTGCGTAAAGTATCGGGCTAATTCATTTTGGCATCCGTATTGCTTCTTTAACGAAGCGCATCAAGCAAAGATTAATGATTTTAATTATTAAAAAAGGAGAAAGTCGCAAAAATGTCTAAACGGGTCGCAGAATTGAGAATACCTCATTTTTTCGGTAACGGGAGCGTTGTTAAGTTACCCGTTAGAACTGAGTTGCATCTGGCAAGGAAGGCCTGGCACCTGGTGATGGGTTCATTTATAGCTTTTACATATCTATCCGGTGTTTCATCAGTGGTGAGTGTCGCGATTCTTTCATCTATTTTAATTATTGATCTTTTTATGGAGACGATGCGTCTCAGGTCACAAGGATTTAACGAAAAGGTTATACGCATAATGGGACCCGTGATGCGCGCGCATGAGGTACACCAGTCAAGCGCGGTTCCCCACTACCTGTTTGCCACGATAATAGCGATAGCCGTGTTTCCAAAGCCTGTGGCCGTCTTGAGCATAATGTAT
>ERZ1292640.1310-Hain-H43-02um-R1-1310-length-20636-cov-12_pt1 | contig 20636 bp, 20 predicted proteins | sample MGYA00564404_ERZ1292640 | MGnify/ENA primary metagenome ERZ1292640 (study PRJEB36523, sample SAMEA6512636) | groundwater metagenome | collected 2019-01-08 | study: AquaDiva: Metagenomics assemblies of 32 groundwater samples
TTTTTTTCGGTACGATAAAGATTATAGGAGGTAATCTGTCGGAGTTCTTTTTTTGTTTGTGTTTTAGTTTATAATGAAAGAATGAAAATAGAACAGCTAAAACAAAAGAAAGTCGTTATTCTTGGGTTTGGCCGGGAGGGGATTGACACTTATTTGGCTTTGCGCAAGTTATTTCCGCAAAAGATTTTAGCTGTGGCGGATAAAAAGGAAATAGGCCAGTTTGACAAAAAAACGCAGGCGATTTTGAAAAAAGATAAAAAAGTAAAATTGTATTTGGGAAAAAATTATTTAGCCGAAATAGGGGATTATGAGTTGGTAATTAAAACGCCTGGCATTGCGCGCAAGGAGTTTCACTCCTTGCAGATGACTTCGCAGACCGAGATATTTTTTGATAATTTTCCGGGCACGATTATCGGAGTCACCGGCACCAAGGGCAAGGGCACGACCGTCAGTTTGATTTATGCCATTTTGAAAAAAGCCGGGCTTAAAGTTTTTTTGGGCGGCAATATAGGCGCTCCGGTTCTTCAATATCTTTTGAGGGCCAAACCAAACGACATACTTATATATGAACTTTCAAGCCATCAATTACAGGGCTTAAAAAAGTCGCCCCATATCGCGGTTTTTCTGAATCTTTTCCGCGACCATTTGGATTATTATCAGAGTTTTAACGAGTATAAAAAAGCCAAAGAAAACATTGCTATTTATCAAACAAAAAACGATTATTTTGTCTACGCCAAAAGCGATAAGGCAGTGGGGGATATAGCCAAAAAAACCAAAGCTAAAAAATTGCCATATGCGTTGTATGACAAGGCGGGCCTGCCCGCATCGCTACGCGAGCCAATTGGCGAAGCGTTGCGAGCGGGAGTAAATCCAATGAATCTGATGGCCGCGATTAGTGTGGCCGAGCTTTTCAAAATATCCAAAGAAAAAATCAAGCAGGGGATTAAGGCGTTCAAGCCCTTGCCGCACCGCTTGAATTTCGCGGGCAAATTTCGCGGCATAGAGTTTTATGATGACTCAATGGCCACTATTCCAGAGGCCACTATGGCGGCGCTTGACGCTCTCGGGCAAAAAGTTAAAACACTTATCGTTGGCGGTTCGGACAAGGGGAGCGACTACAATGGCTTGGCTAAAAAGATCTTAAAAAGCTCAGTTGAAAATTTAATTATTTTGGGCCAGGGGACTGGCGAGAAAATAACTAAGAATCTTGATGACCTTGCCCAGCAAGGTCATCGGATGACCTTGCTGGGCAAGGTCATCATCTTCAATGTTATGACAATGAAAGGGGCGGTTAAAATTTGTTACGAAAAAACGCCGAAAAATAGCGCCTGTTTGCTTTCCCCTGCCAGCGCCAGTTTTAATTTGTTTCGCGATTATCATCATCGCGGTATGTCGTTTCGCCAATATGTCCGCCAGCATTCAAAGACAAAACAAAAAAAGGCCTGATTATTATTTGCTTGGTTCGGCCGCCGCTTTAGTCGCGGTGGGGCTTTTATTTTTGGCCAGTATTTCCGTTTCGTTTTCGCAGAAAAGGTTTGACAATCCTTTTTATTTTCTTTGGCATCAGATTGGCTTGGGCTTAATGCCCGGGATTGTTTTGGGTGTTTTAGCTTACAGATTGCCGCTGACTTTTTTCAAAAAGTGGTCGTGGCTGATTGTTTTGTTCAATATCTTTTTATTGGGTTTGGTGTTTGTGCCAAAAATCGGCCTTGATTTGGGCGGCGCGTCAAGATGGCTTCACTTGGGGCCGGTTTCTTTCCAGCCAACCGAGCTTTTAAAGCTTACATTTATTTTATATTTGGCATCATGGCTGGCTTCTAGAAAAGAAAAAAGCGGTCGGGGCAAAACATTTTTGGCTTTCCTGTTTGTTTTGGGCGTTGTGGCCGCGTTTTTGATCGCGCAGCCGGATATCAGCACCCTGGGAATTATTGTTTTAACGGCCCTGGCAATGTATTTCTTGTCAGGCGCGCCGTTATGGCATGTTATTCTAATGATTTGCGGAGGAGTCAGCGCTTTGGCAATATTAATCAAGTCAGCGGGCTACCGCTCGCAGAGATGGACTGTTTTTTTAAAATCGTTTTTTTTGCGCTCGGACGGCGACCCTTTGGGTATTGGCTATCAAGTTCAGCAAGCCATTGTCAGTATTGGCTCGGGCGGGCTGTTTGGCTTGGGACTGGGTATGAGCCAGCAAAAGTTCGGCAATTTGCCTTTTCCGATGTCCGATTCCGTGTTCGCGGTTATGGGCGAGGAAATCGGGTTTGCCGGCTGTTCGCTTATTATCATTATTTTTTTGATTTTTATCGTCAGAGGGTTTATGATTACTAAGAGGGCGCCGGATATTTTTTGCGGCTTACTGGCGGCGGGCATATCGTTTTGGCTGGGCATTCAAGCGTTTGTGAATATCGCGGCTATGATGGGTCTTTTGCCTTTAACCGGCATACCGTTGCCCCTAATCAGTTATGGCGGTTCTGCCTTAACGGCCGAGCTGGCTGGCATAGGCATACTGCTTAATGTATCTAGGCATATATGAAGATTTTATTTACCGGCGGGGGTTCGGGCGGGCACTTGTTTCCGATTATCGCCGTGGCCCGAGAATTAAAGCGATTGCGGATAGATGACGACCAGTTTTTTTATCTTGGACCCAAAGATGATTTTGCCGATATTGTACTCGGCCAGGAAGGCATAACCGTGAAGGCACTGCTGGCCGGAAAAGCGCGCCGCTATCTTAATTTTGTTTCTTTCTGGCAGAATGTTTTTGACATTTTAATCAAAGCGCCTTTGGGTTTTTGCCAGGCGTTTGGCTATATCCTTTACCTCAATCCTGATATTGTTTTTTGCAAGGGCGGCTACGGCTCTTTGTCGGCCGGTATTTCCGCGTGGCTTTTGCGAATTCCAGTTTTTCTGCACGAATCAGACGCAGTGGCCGGTTTGGCTAATCGCATTCTTGCCCGCGTGTCCGCGAGCGTATTTACATCTTTTCCAGAGACCGAATTTTTTCCCCAAAAAATGGTCTTGCCGGTTGGCAATCCGATTCGGCGCGAGATTCTTGGCGGTAGAAAGGAGGAAGCCAAATTGCTCGCGCGTATCACCGGGGCGCGCCCAGTCGTTCTTTTTATGGGCGGCTCGCAAGGCGCCCGGCGGCTGAATGATTTGCTCATTCCTATTTTATCCGAGCTTTTAGCCGAGTTTGAAATAATTCATCAAGCGGGCGAAAAAAATTTCCAGCAATTGTCAATTGAGGTTAAAACAATCATTAGCGAATCTCAGAAACTTTATTATCATTTAGTTCCGTTTCTCAAAGAAACCGACTTAAAACATATTTACTCGGTTTGCGATTTAGTTGTAAGCCGGGCCGGCTCGGGCATTATTTTCGAACTGGCCGCTTTGGGTATGCCAAGTATTCTTGTGCCCTTGCCAGAATCCGCGCAAAACCATCAGGTTAAGAACGCTTACGTTTACGCGGCCAATGGCGCGGCTATGGTGATTGAAGAAGCCAATTTGACCGAACGATTTTTTTTGGAAAAAATAAGATTTTTATTTTCTCATCCCGAAGAAATGGCGCTAATGAAAGAGCAGGCCCTAAAATTCGCCAAGCCGGACGCGGCCGCGATGGTGGCTGAGGAAATAACTAAATATCTAATATAACAGTTATAACAGTTATAACAATTATAACAATTATAATATGCTGTCCGAAATCAAAATCAAAAATATAGGGAATGTAAGGGCGCGAATGGCGCCCTCGCCAACCGGACATTTTCATATTGGCAATGCCAGAACCGCTCTTTTTAATGAGCTTTTTTGCCAGAGATACGGCGGCGCTTTTATTTTGCGAATTGACGACACTGATAGGGACAGGTACAGCCCGGAATACGAAACCGAAATTATTGACGGCCTAAAATGGCTGGGGCTTGAATGGGGCGAAGAATACCGCCAATCAGAACGGCAGGATATTTATCAGCGATATATTCAAAAACTTTTGGACGAAAAAAAGGCCTATTTTTGTTTTTGTTCCAAAGATGACTTAGAAGCGCATCGCCAATACTTAATGGGTAGGGGAGAGGCGCCGCGATATTCGGGTAAGTGCCGGGAGTTTTCAGAAAAGCAAGCGGCTGAAAATATAAAACAGGGGCAAGAATCAGTTATTCGGCTTAAATCGTCCGGCGCTAAAGTGATTTTTGAGGATTTAATCCGTGGACGGATAGAATATGAAACAGCCAGTTTTGGCGATATTGTTATTGCCAAAAATGTTTCGTCGCCTTTATATAATGTGGCCTCGGTAATTGACGATTTTGAAATGAAAATCACCCATATTGTCAGAGGAGAGGACCATATCCCCAATACGCCCAAGCAGATTTTAATGGCCAAGGCCTTGGGCTTTTCGGAAAAAAGCAGGGCGCAATATATTCATCTGCCTTTGATTTTAGGGCCCAACAGAGCCAAACTTAGCTCCCGTCACGGCGCCGTGTCTTTGCTGGAATATCGGCAAGCCGGGTATCTGCCGGAGGCAATGGTTAATTTTTTGGCTTTTCTGGGCTGGAATCCGGGTTCAAACAAAGAAGTGCTGTCAAGGGACGATTTAATCAAAGAATTCTCAGTGAAAGGCCTGCATAAAGCCGGCGCGGTGTTTAACAGCCAGAAACTTGACTGGCTGAACGGTTTTTATATCCGGCAGAAATCATTAGCGGAAATTACTTCAATGTGTTTGCCGTATTTGGTTGAGAAAAATATTCTGCGCGAAAAAGATGACAAGCAAAAATATGTAATTTGCGCCACTGGCGAGGAAGTTGATTTTGAGTATTTACAAACCGTAGTGGCGGCTTACCGTGAACGGTTGAAAAAATTGTCTGAAATAGGGGAGTTAGCCGGGTTCTTTTTTGCGGATGAAATTTTATATGAAAAAGAGCTTTTAATATGGAAACAAATGACATCTCAAGACATTATTTTTTCGCTAACAGCGGCCAAAGACGCGATAGAATCCATCGCGGAAAATGATTTCAGCAAAGAAAATTTAGAAAAGCTCTTAGCGCCGCTGGCCGAAAAATTCGGCAAGGATAGGGGATATTTGCTCTGGCCTTTACGAGTCGCGTTAACCGGCCAGGCATCCTCGGCCGGACCGTTTGAAGTGGCGGCCATTCTAGGCAAGGAAAAGGCTATAAAACGGCTTAAAACGGCCTTAAATCGCGTTCAAGTATGAAAGACAGGCATAATGTCATCTCCGCCTCAAAAACGCTGAAATTGTCAATTCTAACGCTTCTAACGCTTTTAACTTTTGCCTTATTTTTTGGCGGTATTTTATCTGCCAACGCCCAAAATGTCAGCGTTAATAGCGCCAAGCAAAAAATCAGCCAGAGCTGGCAAGACATAAAGGGGGAGTTAGCGGATATTCAAGTCAGGAAAATTATGGCCGGCATCAAGGAAGAATGGCAAAAAGAAATTATTGAGATGAAGCAAGATATCGCTGAACTTTGGCATAAATACAAAGAAAGAATAAGATTGTGGAAAACTCCTTAGGGGATTACTTGACGGCTGGTTTCGGGGTGTTTATACTTAATACAGGATACCGAGTATAATAACTCTTACACTCACTCATAAATATGGCTAAAACAAAAGCGCACCTCCCCTATTTTGACGATTTTCTTTTAAGTATGCAGGTTGATAATCGTTCGCCAGAGACGCTTTACAACTATGAACGCGACCTTAATGTTTTTCAAAATTTTTTGGCTGGCGCGAGTATTAATTTTGAAAAAGTTGATAAAAAAGCTATCTTAAACTACAAGGCCTATCTCACCTCTTTTGACCGCGCCACGGCTAATGATCACAAAACCCAAAAACGGCTCAGTTCTTATTCAATTAATCGCATGCTTTCGGTTTTACGCTCTTACCTCAAGTTTTTAATTAAAATGGATTACAATTCCCCTATCGACCCAAGCGCCATTGAGCTGGTGCGCAAAGAAAAACGCCAGGCGCGAGTTGGCGAATTGGATGAGATTATAAAATTGATTGAATCCCCCGCAGAGTTTGAAAAAGATAAACTGGTAGCCAGCCGCAATCGCGCGATTTTGGAAACTCTGTTTGCCACCGGCATGCGTATTTCCGAGCTTATCAATCTTAAAACCGCGAGCATAGATAAAACTGGCCGGGTCTTTATTTTGGGCAAGGGCAAAAAGGAGAGATTCGCCTACTTAACGCCAAGGGCTATAAAATACATCAAAGAGTATTTGGAAGTGCGGGGCGGCAATGCCTCGCCTTATCTTTTTATTCCATTCAAGGGTCGCAATTCAGAAAAAAAAGACACTAAGCTTTCGGCTAATTATTTGCAAGAGAAAATAAAAAAATACCGCGAGTTTTTGGGCTTGAATATTCCTGTTTCGGCCCACGGCCTGCGGCACGGTTTCGCGACTTATATGGCGGAAAATGGAGCTAGCGTGGCCGCTTTGCAGATTCTTTTGGGCCACGAGTCATTGGATACCACCACCCGCTATGTGAACGCTTCGGCTAAATACGCGGAGAAAATTCATCGCCAGTTTCATCCCCTGAAAGATTAAATATATTATTTTCCGAATCTTCGCTTGCGGATGGCGTATTCTGTCAAGGCCGCGTCAAGATCGGTTTCCGTGAAGTCCGGCCAGTATTTCGGCGAAAAATAAAGCTCTGAATAAGCGGCCTGCCAGATCAGAAAATTGGAAATCCTCTGCTCTTTGCCGGTGCGGATAATCAAATCAAGGTCCGAAGTCCAGAGGTTGTCCCCTATCATCTTCTCGGTAATCTTGTCCGCAGGGATTTTTTTGCTAATAATTTTTTTAACCGCTTCGGTGATTTCCGCCCGGCCGCCGTAGCTCAGCGCGAAATTTAAAATCATTGCTTTGTTGTTTTTTGTCGCGTTTTCCGCCCGAGTGATTTCATCTTGCAGGGCTTTCGCGCATTTTTGCCTATCCCCTATTATTCGCAGTTGTATATCAGCTTTTTTTAATTCTTCCAAATAATCGCGCACCGCCCATAGCGCCAGCTTCATAATATAATTGATTTCTTTGGCCGGCCTTTTCCAATTTTCAGTTGAAAAGACAAACAGCGTCAAAATTTTGACGCCGCGCTCTCCGCACCATTTTACCGCCTGTTTTACTCTTTCTAAGCCCTTTTTGTGGCCCTCAAATGGCGATAATCCCCTTTCTTGAGCCCACCGGCGGTTGCCGTCAAGAATAATGCCTAAATGTTCAGGAATTGTCGTTTTGGTCTTCATATTCAAATTGAAGAGGCGGTTTTTTTTCTTGCTGTTCGGCGGCGATATAGCCGATAGCGAACGCCAGCAGGACAGCTAAGATTACGCCGATAAATAAGACGATATCGTTTTGATATTTTTTGACAAAATTAACTGCCTTTGGTAACATAAAATATAAGTTCCTAGCACCCCATACTAATCCCAGCGATGAATGACTTTTAGCATAGTTCGTCTGCGAATACGCCTTCGGCTCTGCTTCTGCTTAAACAAAGTTCATCATTAGGATTAGTACGGGGTCTAATAATCCCTAAACTCGCGCCTTCGGGCGCTCGTTAAGGGCTTCTAACATGGCAAAGACAAAATCAGGCGCGGCGACAAAATTAGGCAGGGATTCTCAGCCCCAATATTTGGGGGTGAAACTTTATGACGGCGAAAAAGTAAGGCCGGGTATGATTATTATCCGCCAGCGAGGCACTAAATTTTTGGCGGGTACAAATGTGCGGCGCGGCAGCGACGACACTCTTTACGCGGCTTTAGAGGGCACAGTAAAGTTCACGACCAAACAAGTGAAACGTTTTGACGGCTCCCGCAGAATGGCCAAAGTTGTAAGCGTCCAATAGGGCTGTTAATTCTCGCCCTCTTCTTCGGCCGCGACAATCACGGTAATTTCAGTTTCCAGGCCGTGCTCAAAAGAGATCTTCACTGGAAATTCGCCCAACTCTTTAATCGGTTCGGCTAACACGACTTGACTTTTCTTTATTTCAAAGCCAAGTTCTTTTAGTTTATCCGCGATTTTCTGGGCGGAAATAGATTCAAAAAGTTCTTGCTTGTCCCCCACTTTGACACTGATAGCTACTTCTGTTCTCGAGAGTTTGGCGGCGTAATCCTGTACATGCTTCAAGGCCTCCTCGGCTTTCTTTTCTTCAATCTCTCTCTGTATTTCGGCCCATTTGAGAGCGGTTTCGGTGGCGGGCTTGGCTAAGTTTTGAGGAATAAGAAAATTGCGGGCATGGCCGTCGGCCACCTCTTTGATTTCGTATTTTTTGCCTATTTTTTCTATGTCTTGCAAAAGTATCACCTGCATATTTGTATTTTTTATTTTACCGCAGTTCTTTTATAACTGCAATAGCTTTTTCCAGTTGAGGGTCTTTGTTTTGCTCGTAGTCCTTTTCGGTTATTTCTACTTTAATGTCCGGCTCCAATCCTTTACCGGCTATCAAATCGCCCTTAGGAGTTAGCCATCGAGCCACCGTGATTTTAAGCGAAGAGCCGTCTTGCAGTTTTTCCACTTGCTGAACCGAACCCTTGCCAAATGACTTATCGCCGATAAGTTTAACGCCGCGATTATCTCTCAGGGCGCCTGCTAAAATTTCCGAGGCCGAAGCCGAACCCTGATTGATGAGAATTACCACCGGCATATTCGCCAGTTTGCCCGGGCCAGTTGATTTATATTCCTTTGTTTTTTCTTTGCCAAAATCCTCAATGACCACGATTTGATTGTCTTCTAAAAACCAGCTGGCAATGTTTTGCGCCACTTCAAGATAGCCGCCTGGGTTGTCCCGCAGGTCAAGAATTATGCCTTTGGCCGGGCTTCGCAAAATTTCCATAGAAGCCCGGCTAAAATCGCCGGCTGCTTTCTCGGTAAATTGATAGAGTTTCAAATACGCAATATCGTTTTCTTTTATTTCCCATTTAAGCGAAGGCACTTTTATAACTTCGCGGATCAGTTTAATGTCTTTAGCGCTTTTCCAATCCTTGCGGCCGATATTTAAAACAACTTCAGTGCCGCCTGGGCCGCGAATTAAACTCACGGCCTTATCAAGCGCTATGTCAGCGGTTGAAGTGCCGTTGATTTGTAAAATAGCGTCTCCGGCGCGTAATCCCGCCCGTGAGGCCGGCGTGCCTTCGATGGGCGCCACGACTTGCAATTGATTGCTTCTGATGCCAATTTCCATACCCACGCCTTCAAACTGGCCTTTCACATCCTCCATAAACTTTTTTGAATCTTCCGGGGGCATAAAAACCGTATAAGGATCGTCAAGCGATTTGACCATTCCGGAAATCGCGCCATAAATGAGTTTTTGATTATCGCCCATCTTTTCGGGCGAAACAAACATATCTTGCAATTTGTAATACGCTTCCCAAAAACGCGACAAGTCAATATTTTCCGGCGCGCAAACTTTACAGGCTATTTGCCCTCGGCCAAACCAAACACCAGCACCAAAGCCCAAAGCCACGGCGCAAATTAAAACAAAAAAAACCTGTTTTTTATTCATCATATATTCGTGTGCCCCCACCGCGACTCGAACGCGGAACCGCTTCCTTAAAAGGGAATTGCTCTACCAATTGAGCTATGGGGGCAGATCCGCCGTAACGCGCGCTACGGCGGAATGACCAATTTCTAATTTCTAATTTCTAAATAAGCCCCAAGCCCCAATGCCTAATGTTCAAAGTTTTAGTCATTGGTCATTTAGTCATTGTTCATTAGTTAGAAATTAGTAATTAGAGCAATTAGAAATTACAATCCTTCTTTCTGCAACTGTTTTAATAATTCTTCCTGCTTTTTGGTCAGTTTCTTTGGGGTTTTGATAATCAGTTCCACAAACATATCTCCCAGTCCGTAGCCGCCAAAGCGCGGAATGCCTTTTTTACTCACTCGGAAAATTTTACCCGATTCCACTCCACTTGGTATTTTAAGCGAAATTTTCTTATTGTCCAGTGTTTTCAGCTCCACTTCCCCGCCCAAAGCCGCTTGAGAAAACGATATGTCGGAAGATGTCAAAAGGTCGTCCCCTTTTCTGACAAAGAGCGGGTGTCTTTTCACATTAATGCGAATATACAAATCCCCGGGCCGGCCGCCTCTTTTACCCGCTTCCCCTTCGCCCTTGAGTTTTATTACCTGGTTGGAATCAACGCCTTCGGGCACAAAAACCTTGATGTTTTTTTCTTCCTTTACCCTGCCCTCTCCCTTGCAGACATTGCAAAGCTTTTCCGGTTTTTGTCCCTCGCCCTTGCATTCCGGGCAAATTGTCCATCTAGTGAATGAGCCAAAAACGGTTTTTTTCACTTCCTGCACCTCCCCTGTTCCGCGGCATGAAAAGCATTCATTCACTTTGCTGTCCGGCTCTCCTCCCCTGCCTTGGCACCGCGAGCAGACGCCATATTGATAAAGCAGTATTTCTTTTTCATGGCTTTTTAATGTTTCTTCAAGTGAAATTTCTATTTTGGCCTCAATATCTCTCCCCTTTTTTAAATCCTTTTTCCCGTTTTTTTGTCCGCCAAAACCAAACATCTCGCCAACCATTTCGCCCAAATCGTCAAAATCAAACTCGGTTCCGCTGCCCGGCTTTCCCCAAGCCCAGTTAAAATCTCCGCCCCATCCCTGCCCGCCTCCCCCGCCAGCGCCGCCTTCAAAAACACGGCCAAACTGGTCGTATTGCGCTCTCTTGTTCTGGTCGGAGAGCACTTGATAGGCCTCGTTTATTTCTTTGAATTTCTTTTCATCGCCCCCCTTGTCCGGATGATGCTGGTGAGCCAGCTTGCGGTAGGCCTTTTTGATATCGTCGGAGGAAGCCCCGCGAGCGATGCCAAGAATTGTGTAATAATCCATAGAATTAAAACGGAAATTGGTTATTAGAAACTGGAAATTAGTAATGGAAAATGGAAATTAGTTAGTCGTCTATTTTTTCCATTTTCTAATTTCTATAACCATTTTCTGTTTTCTAATAACTATTTTCCAATTTCAGGGTTTCTCCTTATATTCTCCTTCTTCGGGCTCATAAGGTTTTTTATCTTCGGCAGTGCCTGTTTGCGGCTGCTCGGCTTGGTCGCCGGTTTGTTTGTATAATTCAGCGCCAATCTTTTGCGCCGCAGTGGAAAGCTCTTCGGTCGCCCGCTTTATCTCCTCTATATTATCATTTTCTTTGGCTTTTTTCAAAGCCGCGGATTTTTCTTCCAATTCTTTTTTATTGTCGGCTGAAATCTTGTCGCCGGCGTCTCTGACTGTTTTTTCCGAAGCGTAAATCAAAGTGTCGGCTAAATTGCGGACTTCAATCAGCCCTTTCTTTTTAAGGTCTTCTTCGGCATGCGTTTCCGCTTCTCTTTTCATCCGTTCTATTTCTTCCGGCTTCAAGCCCGAAGACCCCTCAATCTTGATGGATTGCGAGCGGCCAGTGGCTTTGTCTTTGGCAGAGACATTAAGAATGCCGTTGGCGTCAATATCAAAAGTCACTTCAATTTGCGGCACGCCTCGCGGAGAAGGCGGAATGCCATCAAGGATAAAACGGCCAAGGGTTTTATTGTCCGCGGCCATTGGCCGTTCCCCCTGCAAGACATGAATTTCCACTGATGGCTGGCTGTCCGCGGCCGTGGAAAATGTCTGCGTTTTAGCGGTAGGCACGGTTGTGTTTTTCGCGATTAATACCGTGCTCACCGCGCCCAATGTCTCAATACCCAAGCTCAAAGGAGTTACATCCAGCAGTAAAACATCTTTGACTTCGCCGAGTAAAATACCGCCTTCAATAGCCGCGCCCAAAGCCACCACCTCGTCTGGGTTAATGGCTTTGTGCGGTTCTCGATTAAAGTATTCTTTTAAGACCTCTTGTATCTTTGGCATTCTCGTCTGCCCGCCCACCAGCACAACCTCTTCAATGTCTTTTGGTTCAAGCTTCGCTTCTTTGAGAGTTTGTTTTACCAATTCAACGGAGCGGTCAATGTATTCTTTAACAAAATTTTCCAGCTGAGCTCTTGTTAATTTATAATACAGGTGTTTCGGCCCGGAATCGCCGGAAGTGATAAACGGCAGATTGATTTCCGTTTCCATAGTTGTGGATAGTTCAATCTTGGCCTTTTCAGCCGCTTCTTTCAGCCGCTGTAAAGCCAGGTCGTCTTTGGCAAGGTCAATGCCTTGCTCTTTTTTGAACTCATTAACCAGCCAAACAATAATTTTCTGGTCAAAGTCGTCTCCGCCCAAATGCGTGTCCCCGCCCGTGGCTTTGACTTCCACTGTGTCCGCGCTCACATCCAAAATGGAAATATCAAAAGTGCCGCCGCCAAAATCATAAACCACGATTTGCTGATTTTTTTTCTTGTTCAGGCCGTAAGCCAAAGCCGCGGCCGTGGGTTCGTTGATAACTCGCCTCACATTAAAGCCCGCTATTTCGCCCGCTACCTTGGTGGCTTTTCTTTGAGAATCGTCAAAGTAAGCCGGACAAGTGATGATGGCCTCGGTGATTTTTTCGCCCAAGCGGTCTTCCGCGTCTTGCTTGAGCTTTTGCAGAATCATAGCTGAGATTTCTGTGGGCTTATGCCACTTCTCGCCCAGCAGCACTTCCACTCCCCCGTCCTCTCCCGCCCTAACTTTATACGGCAAAATTTTGATGTCTTTTTGCACCACCGGATCCGAAAAGTTACGGCCAATCAGCCGTTTCACCGAGAAAATAGTGTTTTGAGAGTTGGTGATTTGCTGGCGTCTGGCGGTAACGCCGACTAAGCGCTCGCCATTTTTGGTCAAGCCCACAACCGACGGCGTGGTTCTGGCGCCTTCTTTATTTTCTAATATTTTCGGTTCCCCGGCTTCCACCACGGCCATAGCCGAAAAAGTGGTGCCAAGGTCAATGCCTAATATCTTTGACATAATTTTTTATTTTTTAATTTTTAAACAGAATCATTTAGCGATTTTTACTTTTGACGGCCTCAATAGTTTGCCGTTGATTGTGTATCCTTTTTGTAATTCTTCAACTATCGCGCCCGCTTCCTGTCCTTCAACCTCTATTTCTTCAATCGCTTCGTGCAGTTCAGGGTTAAACTTCTCGCCCAATGTTTTAATTTCTTCTATCCCCTGCCTTGCCAGCGCCGCCGAAATTTGTTCTTTGATTTTGAGCAATCCTTTTATTTTTTCATCGTCTTTTAATTCGTCTGATAAATTCTTTTTCGCAAGCTCAAACGAGTCCATGGCCGGCAAGATATTCAAAATAACTTCCCTGCCCGCGTATTTCAAGACCTCCCCCACTCTTTCCATTTCTTCCCGCTTGTAATTCAAAAAGTCGGCTTTTGATCTTTGCCAGCCGGCTAAATATTCCTCTTTTTCGCGCTCGCATTTTTCCAGCGCCGTTTCCTGTTTTTCTTCGCGATTTTCCGTTGTTTCTTGATTATCCATACAGGTAATTTTACACTGATTTTCCTCTTATGTCAATTCGCCCCATTAACTCATTTGTAGTATACTTTATCGCCAAAACGCAAGTCAATATATTCCAGCCCTTTTCTCTTTTCCGGAGATAAAAGTTTATCAACAACCGCCTCAAAGTTTGAAATTTGCTTGGCAATATCGTTGTCCGTATTAAAATAAATTTCCCAGCCCGAGTTTGTTATGGCGGTCAATTTTTTGTCCGACACGGCGATTTCTTTAAGTTCAATGCCGTATTTTTCGGTGGCGGATTTGTAAAGGCCAAGCGCGCCGGCCATTTGCTCTTTATTGAGAACTGCTTCGCCCAAGACAAGGGCTCGGTCGCCGCCCAATTTTATTATTGGACCGGCAATCGTTGATAGTGAAGAAATTTGCTCAAAAATTATTGCCTGGCTATCAATTATAAAGCATTTATCAGATGAACACAATTGGCCAACCGGCATCCTTTCAACAACTTTAATTAAAAGCCCTGCCGGCAATTTCTTTTTTATATTTATTTCGTTAATTGCCGGAAATTGCGCCAAACATTTTTTTTCTATTGCTTGAACATCCGCCGTAAAAATGCTTTTTGTGGGCCAGAAAAATATTTTTGAAACAAGCGCCCCATTCGCGAAATCGCGCAAGATGTCTTCGGATATTTTCTGCGCGCCTTCAATCCGCGTTTCTTTGATCTGAAAATACGGAGAAAAAACAAGAAAGTAAAATCCGGCAAGAATAATAACACCAAAAACAATAGCCAGCGCGAATAACTTTTTCCGCCAGATTGATTTTTTTTTCTTGTTTGATATTTTTTTTGCCCTCCTCATCGAATTCAACGGAAATTAGTTGGTAGAAAATAGAAATTAGTAAATCGTCTATTTTCCATTTTCTAATTTCTATTACTATTTTCTAATTTCCAACAACTATTTTCCAAATTAGAATCCTCTTTTTATATTTCTTAATTTTTCAAAAATGAAAGTAAGCCAATATCGCGGAGAAATTGGCAAATCCTGAGTTTTCACATACGCTTTCCCATAACCGCCAAACCCAGTTTTAAATAAACTCAATCCAGCCCACGGATGTTTTGGTTCGGAAAGCGGCGCAATCCCCCAGAAATTATAAAGCCGACAGCCGCGGGCTTTGGCTTCCTTGATTATCTCCCATTGCAAAAGATAGGCCGCGGGTATTTTTGAGTTTATAGACGCGCCTTGATGATAGAACGCTATCCCCTGCCAAAAAATAATAATGGCCGCGGCCAAACACTCCTCCCTGTATTTTGCCAAAAAAACGCTGGCCGCGCCAGCGCCCTGAGCCGGAGTCGAAGGGCAGTCAGCGAAAGCCGCAAGCTCCTTCTTCAAGTAATCCAGAGAAAACGGCGTGAAACCCTGTCGGCTGACGGTTTTTTGGTAAAGCCGGTTAAATACTTCTATATCATTTACGTTAGCCGATTTTTCAATTTTCAAATCAGGGTCTTTAAGGCCTTGTTTAATCAAATAACGGGTTGTCTTACGCATCTGCGACAAGATTTCATCCGAGTTTTTTTCCAGGCCCAACTCCCATGTAAGCTGCGGATGTATATGAATCGGCGCAGGGCTGAACCCCAAATCCTTAAAGAGCTTTTCGTTTTCCGCGCTACATTCCCAAATCGGCGCCACCCTGATAAACGCGCATTTCTCTTGTTTGGCGATTTCTTTCAACTTTTTCACCAATTGTTTGAAAATTGAAAATTGCCCGCCCGCCGGCGAGGCAGGAAAATTGGAAATTACCGGTCCGTGAGGGACCAAAAGAAACCTTCCCCTCCTTGCCCTTATTTTAATCGCCTGCGCAACGCCCGCTAAATCATTGTCGTAAATCCCCAGCCGCCACACCTTCTCGCCAAGCGATTTTTGAAACTCTCCCCAATTCCAACTCTGTAAGAAAGTTTTCTCCTCAACGGCAAGCAAAAACTCTTCCCACTCGTTTTTATTATTTATTTCCATGATTTCCATTGTTTATAAGAGACCTTTAATGATTTGTTTGGAAACTCGGCCTTCCAAAAGTATGATGTCGCCGGGCTTCGCGACGACTTTCAATTTTTGCAGAATTTTTTTCGGATTTTCAATCAAGACGATTTTATCCGGCAACATTCCCGATCTCAAAGCGCCGTCTCTAATATCTTCAAATCGGTCGTTGGTGGTAATAATCGCCAAATCGCAAACTTGGCCTATGCTCTCCCCTATCCTTTGATGAATCTTTTTTGACGAGGAGCCAAGTTCAATAAGGCACGGCATAACAATAATTTTTCCCTCTCCCCTACCCTTGAAATATTCAAGGTGACTAATGACGCTATCCGGATTTGCCGAGTAAGCGCTGTCTATTACTTTTGTTCCATTAAATCCGCTTTTAATCTCAATAGAGTTTTTGATTTTTTGGCTGGCTTTGGCGATTTCATCAAAAGTCATTCCTAAATACTGCGCCGCCGCCGCGGCCATTAAAAAATTCTCTTTATCCCAAAGTAACACTTTTTCTACGATCGTAGAAAAAGTGTTACTATCGCTGGAAGTGATTATTTTGGGTATGGCGGTTTTGCCGTATAGCGCCCGGCAGTATTTATTAGCGCCGTTAAAAATGGCAAAGCCATTTTTGGGCAATGATTCAATCAGCTCAAACTTTGCTTTCATGATATTTTCTTGACTGCCAAAAGTGCTCATATGCTGTTCATTGATACCAGTTAAAATGCCGATTTTGGGCTGAAGCATCCAGCAAACCTCGCTTATTTTGCCTCGCTCATAAGCGCCGATTTCAGCGATAAAAATTTGATGCTCCGGTTTAAGTTCTCGTATAATTGTTCGAGCGATACCTACCTCAGCGTTAATGTGAGACGGCGTTTTGAGAACGCGGAATTTTTCCGATAAGATAGCGTATAAAAACTCTTTAACGGATGTTTTACCGTAAGAACCGGTAATGCCGATAACAACAAGGTCTTTGAATTGTTTTCTTTTCTGCCTGGCTTTTTCCAATAATTTATTTCGTAAAACAACTGCCGGCATCTCAAAAAGCAAAACAATAAGCGAAGCAATTACTGGCGCTAAAATTAGCGAAAGCACGAGCGCCAGATAAAAAAGACCGCTATTTAGACGCAAAAAGCGGCCCCAAATAGCCCACTCCAACAGCAATGAGTAAGCGATAATGGCAAGTATTTTTTTTGTTGGCTTCGGATACTTAAACCGCCAAATACTGGACAAAACTTTTTTTGTTCCCTGCGTTTCAAAATGCGCTTTGAATCTGCCCCAATGATATTCTTTTAATTGCCACAGCCAAAACCAAAACAGCATTTGTTTGGCAAAAAAAACAAACCACAAAATCGCGATGATAAAAATTATTTTGTTGTCCATCTTTTTTACTCTAAACTTCTTGCTATAGCAAGAAGTTTAGAGTAAATTATTTTCGGACTCAACGATGAATGTTTTGATTTTTTGGCTCAAAAGCGCCGGATTTTCCAAATGAGGTGTGTGCCCGATGTTTTCCAAAATTTCCAGCCGCGAATTTTTTATCTTATCGTTCATTAGACGGCCGTCTTTTAGCAATGTCGCTTTGTCTTTTTTTCCCCAAATAATCAAAGTTTTTGTGGAAATGGTTTCCAATAATGGTTTCAAATCATCTTCCAAGGCGCTTTTCATTATTTCTTTTTGCCGGGCCGTGGCGTTTAAGTAATCGGTTTTGCGCAAAAAGTAGCGATAAAATAATTTGCGCAAGATATGCCAGGGCGTTTTTTCAAATGTTGTTTCTTCCACACCTAATTTTCTCGTCAGCTTTATGACTGCCAGCAAAATTCTGTCCCAAATTGTTTTTTTCTTTTTAATGCCCGCCGCGGCAACCAAAATCAAACCCTTTAATTTTTCTGGGTATTTAACAGCAAATTTAACAGCTACCCTTCCACCAAAAGAATGTCCTAATAAAAAAACTTGGCCAGGAAAGTCGTTAGTATTTTTTAGGATGCTACTTAGCCATTCAACGTAATTATCTAAATTCCAAGGCTTGTCTAGTTGATTTTCTAGCTTAAACCCAGGCAAATCAGGCACCACAACTTTTAAACTCTGAGTTTCCAGAAACTTTTTAACTCTTTGCCACTTTTCCTTAGAACTTTGCCAGCCGTGTAAAATGATTAAGGTGTCCATTATCTTATTTCTTTAAATCCTGTCCATTTTCGCAGAACTTTCGGCACTTCAACGGAGCCGTCTTTTTTTTGGTAATTTTCCAGTATGGCGATAATCGGCCGCATTGAAAAAGCTGTACCGTTTAGGGTATGGACAAAATTCAGCTCGCCCTGTTTGTCGCGGTATCGCGCATTGAGCCGCCTGGCTTGAAAGTCGGTGCAGTTGGAGGTTGAGTGGGTTTCGCGGTATTTATTTTGGCCGGGCATCCAGGTTTCAATATCATATTTTTTGGCTGCCGGAGCGCCCAAGTCGCCAGTGCAAATATCAATCACTTGATAATGTAACTCCAAGTTGTCCATAAGCTCTTTTTCCATAGCCAGCAGTAGTTCGTGTTCTTTTAAAGAATCCTCCGGCTTACAAAAAACAAACATTTCTATTTTATCAAATTGATGAACTCTTAACATTCCTTTGGTGTCTTTGCCAAAACTGCCCGCCTCCCTTCTGAAACAAGTGGAAAAACCGACATATCGCAGAGGCAAATCCTTTTCTTCAAATGTTTCGCCAGCATGCATTGCCCCAAGAGTTTGCTCGGAGGTAGCGGTTAAATATAAGTTATCTTTTTCTAAGTGATAGGCCTCTTCGTCGTCGGTTTGCTGTAAATAACCCATGGCCCAGGCCATTTCCGGTTTTATCATCACTGGCGGGATAACCGGAATAAATCCCTTTTTAACTAATTTTTCAAAAGCAAAATTTATTAAAGCAAACTCCACTAAAACCGCTTGCCGTTTTAAGTAGTAAAACCGGCTGCCTGCCACCTTGCCGGCTCTTTCGGTATCAATAATGTCTAACTGCTCCCCTATTTCCCAATGCTCTTTGGGCTTGAAATCAAACTTTGGTTTTTCTTTTATTTTGCCGAATTCTTTAACAACATTTTCCGAATCGTCTTTGCCCACCGGCACTTCGTCAAAAGCCGGGTTAGGAATTTGCCGCATTAAAATATCAAAATCCTTTTCAATCTCCCTTAAAATAATTTCCTGAGCTTGAAACTTTTCTTTCAAGGACTTGGCCGCTTCAATTGTTTCCGGAGTTGGCGCGCCTTTTCTATTCAATTTGTTTTGCTCGGCTTTTAATTGTTCGGTCTGAGCCACCAACTCTCTCCTTTTCTTGTCCAGCCCAAGAAGTTTGTTCATATCAACATCAACGCCTTTGTTTTTGGCGCCTTGTTTTACCTTTTCCGAATTCTCGCGAATATATTTAATGTCGAGCATAATTTTTAAGATAATTTTTATAAAATAGCAAAAGCCCAAGAATGCCCAAGCCCACAAATATTAAATGCTCCGAGCCAATAATGTTGCGGCCGATTAAAATATGGTTGTACGTCCACGGCCACAAGGGGTGGACATCATAATGGGTTAAAGAATCAAAGAAAACATGAATCAGCCAGGCGCAAAGCGACGAAAAGTAAAGCGTGGCAAAAGAAAAGGATTGTTCAATTCGTAAAATCCGGGAAAGTTTTCGCAGTTTTTCTCTAAACAGCCAAAGCGCGAAAGCCACGACCAAACTGCCAACGGCCCCGCCGATAATGCTATGGAAAAAGCCGTGATGCGGACAAGTGTAGCACGGCACAATCATCAGCCAAATTAACGGCTCAAAATCCATAACCACGCTGCCAACCAAAAACGCGAACAGGTTGAAAACCTTTTTTGTCAGCATTCCTAGAAATAATCCGGGGCCCAAATGTAATGGCGTAAGAGGCATAATTGTTTAAGGTTTTATTCGCATCGTGGGAAATAAAATGACTTCTCGCAAGGCGTGGGAGTTGGTGAGCAGGGCCACCAAACGGTCAATGCCAATGCCAAATCCAGCGGCCGGGGGCATACCATACTCCATGGCTTCAATAAAGTCCTCGTCCAGTCGCTGGGCTTCCTCGTCGCCCCGCTCGCGCATTTTTTCCTGTTCTATAAAGCGAGATCTCTGATCAATCGGGTCGTTGAGCTCCGAAAAGCCGTTGACCACTTCCCTGCCCTCAATTATCAGCTGGAAACGGGCGGTTCTTTTCGCGTCTAATTTTTTCGCCAAAGGCGAAATGGAAACCGGATGATTAATGACAAAAGTCGGAACTTTGAGATTAGCGAACGCCGCTCTATCGTCTCCGCCCTCTTTGATAATCGCGCCGTACTCCACGCGCTTGAACGGGGGCTTGAACTTTTTTTTATCTATATGCTGAAATAACTTTTCAATAAACTTCATCAGCTTTTCGTAGTCCATCCAAGCCGTATAACATTCCAGCATAGTGAAATCCGGATTATGGCTCCAATCCATTCCTTCGTTTCGAAAACATCGGCCGATTTCATAAATTTTTTCAAACCCGCCCACCAAAAGCCGTTTCAAATAAAGCTCGGGCGCCACCCGCAAATAGAGAGGCATTTTTAAGGCGTTCAAATATGTTTCAAATGGCTTGGCTGTGGCCCCTCCGGCCATTGTTTGTAAAATAGGTGTTTCAACTTCAATGTAGTCATGTTTTTCCAAAAACTCCCGCATTTTGCGCACGATTTCGCTCCGTTTTAGAAAAAGCGTTTTTGCCTCCGGATTCATCAGCAGGTCAAGGTATCTTTTGCGATATCGTTCTTCAACATCTTGAAGCCCATGCCATTTTTCCGGCAAAGGCAAAAGCGATTTGGCCAGCAAAACATAGCTTTTAACTTCCATCGTTTTCTCTCCCCTTTTTGTTTTAAATAAAACGCCGCTCATTTCCACAATATCGCCCAAGTCAATATAATCCAGAAAAAATTTGTATTTTTTATCGCCCAGCGCGTCCTGTTTTAAAATAACTTGAATCTTACTGCTATTATCTTCGCAATCAGCGAATGTCGCTCCGCCATGACCTCTCAAAGCGCGTATCCGGCCCGCTATTATAATTTTTTTCTTGGCGCGAGATAGCGCGTTGAATTGGCTCAAGGCCTCGCCAATATCGTGCGTTCTATGCGTTTTGGCCGGAAATGGGTCAATCCCCGCCTTTCTGATGGCGTTTAATTTTTCTAATCGAACTTGTCGTAATTCTTGAATTGTTGGCATAAATTTATGGCAATATATATGGCTACATATTCAGTATATACGGCAA
>ERZ1292640.761-Hain-H43-02um-R1-761-length-26708-cov-9_pt2 | contig 20634 bp, 21 predicted proteins | sample MGYA00564404_ERZ1292640 | MGnify/ENA primary metagenome ERZ1292640 (study PRJEB36523, sample SAMEA6512636) | groundwater metagenome | collected 2019-01-08 | study: AquaDiva: Metagenomics assemblies of 32 groundwater samples
CAATCTAAAAAACGACTCCAGCGCGATAAAAGAAACTATAAAAATAATAAACAGGGCTAAAATTTTAATCATTATCCTTTTCATGATTGTTTTCCGCGCGTCTCTTCATGCTGAAAAATAATAGCAATAAAAAATACGACCAATGGCAAAAAATGCAGAAACATCCTGCTTAAGGGCGCTAGGTATTGACGTACATCCTTGCTTATCATAAAAAATGAGATATGCGCCAAAAAAATAAGCCCAATCGCAATAGTAAGAAATCTAAACTCTTTATTAAATAGTATCTTCCTCCTGTAAGCCAAGAATGCGCTTATTAAAAATAATACTCCTGTCAGGTTCCAATATTTCACGCCAAAAAGTTGCTTCTGGTAAGCATAAATAATAGGTGAAATCCTGAAAAGATTTTGCAATCTAAACTCAGAAAACAGCTTTATGCTCACAGCCTGATTCGTTATGTTAGCGCTAGTAAAATGCTTCAACAAAAACATAGGCAAAGACAGAAGAACCACCATAAAAATATAAAAGATGAAAGCCTTAAAAGCACTACCTCTATTCTCGCTTTTGCTGCACAGCACAAAACTTAAAAAAGTCAGTACGCTTATCAGGGTTAAAAGAAGCGCTTCGCATTTTACATAGCATGTCATTGCTGTAAAAATAATCGATAGAAACAGATATATCCTGTCATTATTTCTAAACCAAAGATATAAATACAAAAAACTCACGCAATAATAATATCCCAGGATCAAATCCGCATAGCCATTACTGGCAAAATTATTGAAATGCGGGATACTGGCCAGAAAAAAAGTAAAAATAAGGGCGTATAGTCTTTTTAGTTTTACCCTCCTTAGTATATTATAAAAAACAACCAAACATGACGCAAAAAAGAAAGGCCCTAATATCTTTGACGCAAAATCATCGAAAAAACCTATAAAATTGTATATATAATCCTGAGAAAAAGGCCATAGCCATGGATAATCGGCAGTAATTACCGTATATTCTATGCAAGGCCTTGAAAACAGGTCTAAGGGCAAGCCCTTTAAAAAATATATAGTTTTCGCTTTTGCCCCCCAATGTCCCACAGCATCCCATGATTCCATTGGTTTAATAAGGCTCACAAAAAAAACAAAAGCTATTTCAAAAATAACCGCGCCTAAAAAAAATAACTCCAGCTTGCTCATTTTCATGCGTTCAGGCTTACCTGTTAAATGTTCCTTGCGGGACATTGGGAAAATTTTATTAAAAATACCGGCCAGAGCTATCATTAAAATAAAAGGCGCTAAAATATTGAAAATATTAAAATGAATCCCTGCCAAAGCTAAAAAAGTCATTATAATAGCAATCACACCCATCCCTAATCCATACGACAGGCCAAGACCTTCCATAACCCCGAGTTTTCTTTCTCTATCTAATAATTGTAAAAATAAAAATCCCAAAAAAGTAGAAACCAAAACAGCTGATAAAGCATGCAGATATATCACATTCGTCCTTTATTTAAGTATAAAGCTTTCCTTGTTTAATAAAGCGTAAAGATACGCCCCTTCTTTTGAAAAACCTGGTTTTTTATAAACCAATATAAACTCCGGGTCATGGCCTCTGATAGAGGGATATAAATAATATACCAACCGCGGCATATCTATGGAATCTTCCTGTATGCCTATTATCTGATAGCTGGCGCCATCAGGAAAATTTGATTTGCAAAATTTTGCAAATTCATACAAATCCTGGCCATATACAATAGCCCTCTTGCCTTCCCAGTCTGCGCGGACAAGGCTCGCGTAATGCTTAAATGTAGATTTATCTTTCTCTGTTACAAAACTTTTTATGGTAAAAAATACCCACAGTGTTATCCATGCTATCAAAATAATCTTAAAAATTTTCATATTCTTAAAATTTATAAATCTTTCTTTGGCTCAGCACTATTTTTGGTTGATTATCGTTCTTTTTTGCTTTAATATAGTATTGATAGGTAAGGAAATCTTTCAACGTATTAAAAAATAGAATATTCAACATCCCAAACCCTCTGGATGTAATAATATTTCTTCTGATCTCCACTATTTCGTAACCTGCTTTTTCAAAAAGCTCTACAATATTTATCAGCCCAAAAAGTCTGAGATGAGTCTTGTCTAGTATTCCGGCATCGCTATAGTCCCATGTTCCACCTAAAATTAGCCGCAATATTATTTTATAATAACGCACATTAGGCATACTCGCTATTACAAAGCCATTTTTCTGTAAATAAATTTTATGTTTTTGGAGAATACTTAGGGGGTCCACTAGATGCTCCAGAACATCCGCATACATAATACAATCAAAGTATCCTTCTGGATAATTTAATTTCATGTTCTCAATGTCGCCTGTAATCACCTCATCTAATTTTTCTTTAGCTATAGAACACAGTTTTTCTATCTTTTCCAAACCTATTACTTTTATGCCTTTTTCTTTCAGCCCGGCTGAAAGCCCGCCTGCTCCGCATCCCACGTCCAATAATGTTTTTGTATCTGGAGACACAAGCTCTAAAAATTCATTGCGTTTATCTTTTTTTCTATTCATAATATTCTGTCTTATATTTGAATTTACGAAAAATACTCGCTAAAAATTTTGAATCTGTAAAAATTCTATTAAATCTTTTTTTACGCATTAATACGCGCCATAATATAGCTATACTGCTTTTTACTTTAAAAACGCGCAAAGACGCATGTTCTTGAATTTTCGATGGAATATCATATTTAAACATAACCTGCACAAAATGACCCGCTTTTAAAAAGCTGCCTACGCTTTCTTTTATTGCATCATATTTATCTTCTTTTCTTATGATATAAACTATCCTCTCTATCTTGCCCCATCTTTTATTGAATATATCTAAATTTCTTTTGAATCTTTCGTCCCAGTCTTTTCTTTTTTTAAAACCTGTATTTTGCGCGTGGTATACATAAGCGCCTTTTGCCATTACGCATCTATAACCCGCTTTCGCAGCTCTCCTGGAAAAATCCATATCTTCAAAGTTTCCAGGGCTGTATATCTCATCAAGCTTGCCAATCTTTTCAATTACCTCTTTTTTTATCAACATGCAAAAACCAATACAGGTTGACATTTCTATCCATTTGCCGAAAAAGCCTTCCATAGGCTGCGACTGGCCAAGATTATTACTCGAAGGATTCACTATGCCGATAGCAGAATTGCTTTCTGCTATTTTAATCATTTCTTCAAGCCAGCCTTTATAGGCTTCCGTATCATTATTTAAGATACATATATATGGCGCACGGCATATCGCCATTCCCTGATTTACTGCCTTAGGGAAACCTATATTTTCTTCGTTCCTTATAAGAATTATAGCATCTTTATTCTTTTCTGATAATTCTTTTAAATAAACTGCGGTTTCTGTATCGCTGGCATTATCTATCAGGATAATTCTGCAGGGTAATAATGTATTTATTTTTATGCTTTCTATGCATTTTACGGTAAGCTCGCGTTCATTCCATACAGGAATAATAATGTCGCATTTTATATTATCCATTGGATAACTCTTTTTTTAACAACATAAGTCCTGCTTTGCAATCATAGGGTTTGGCAATCTTTTCTTTAATCATTTTATCAGCTCTTAAGCCGGCTTTTTTAGGGCGTTTTGCCTTTAGTTTCAGCGTTTCTAATCTAACCTTTTGTATTAAATTTTTATCCAGGCTGAATATATCCGCGATTTTATTGACATAGTCATACCGGTTAATAAATTCAGCTCCTGCTCCGTGATAAATATCGCTGGCTTTTTTTTCTATAAGTTTTATTATTATTTCAGAAAGAGAGCCTGCGTAAGTAGGCGTGGAATAAAGATCATCTGCGGCGTAAACTTTTTTGCCATTTTGCATGTTGTGGATTATTTTTATCGCGAAATTCCTGGTTGGCGCAGAGCTCGTTAGCGCTCGCTCCGCTACTCCATAAAGCTGGCATGTCCTGACTATTAAATAATCTTTTAATTTAGCCCTGACTATATTTTCCGCTTCCAGCTTTGTCCTGCCGTATACGTTTATGGGATTTGGATTATCTTCTTCTTTATATGGCCCGCTTTCTCCGTCAAATATGTAATCAGTGGACACATAAACCAGTTTAGAGTCGTACTCCTTTATTTTTTTTACCAGATTCGATGTGCCTTTTATGTTTACATCCTCGCTAAGCTTTGGCTTTAATGCGCATAAATCTACGTCTGTAATTCCGCCAGCCATGACTACAGCTTCTGGCTTAAAAAGATTAAACACCTTTTCAAGGCTAAATTTATCTCTTACGTCCAGATAAGACAGGCCAACGCACTCATGAGAACAATACGTCCCCATCAAGTTCCATTTCTTCTTTATAGTATCATTAAATAGCCTGCTTCCAAGAACTCCGGAAGCGCCGATGATTAGAAGTTTCATATTTGTTGCGCGAAGCTCGCTAAAGCTCGCTTCGCTACTCCAGAGCCAGAGCAAACTTTATAGCACAGTTAATCGCATTTATCTTTTCCTGGCGCAAAAGACCAATGCGTTCTTTAAGCAACGCTTTACGGATGGTAATTATAGTATCTAAGTTAACTGCACAGGACTTGGGCAAGTCATCTTCTTTTGACAGCAGGACTTCTACAGGAATTCCTCTGATATTTATAGTTACTTCCGCCACAGTAACTGCGTTGCGCACATTATAAGCTTCGTCCCGCGAAAGCAGTACAACCGGCCTTCTGCCTATAGGATTAGGCAAATCCGCCCACCAAACTTCGCCGCGTTTCATCTCCAACCCCCTTCTTTCAGCGCCTCCATGCCAGCCTTTTCCCTCGCCATTATTTCAGAAACATTCTCAGGTTTTTTCCTGTAAGAATCCTCGTACTTTTTGACAAGCTCTTCTTCCTGCTGGCGTTTTAACCAGAAGCATACCGCCTTATCAATCATTGCGCTGCGGGAAATACCAAGCCGCTGCCTAAACTTTTCTAAAAACTGATATTCCTGCTTAGGAAGGCTTATGGCAATCTTTACTGTATTATTAGGCATGCTATCCTCCTTTTAGTAATACTTTCTTCATACTTAAGTATGCCATAAATTTTAAAGGCTGTCAAGCGGTTTATTGCGCGGAGCTCGCTAACACTCGCTCCGCTACTCCACTATATTATTTATTACATCTATCACATACCTAATTTCTTCTTCTGTAAGCTCAGGATACATGGGGAGACTCATTATCCCTTCGCAGCATTTTTCCGCTATAGGAAAATCGCCTTTTTTATAATTAAGCTCTTTATAGCATTCCTGCAGATGTACCGGTATAGGATAATGGATCAAAAGATTTATGCCTTTATCAGCTAACTTTTTCATAACCTCTGCTCTATTTTTAACTCTGATAGCATATTGATGATAGACATGTTTTGCATATTCTGCCTCTTCGGGAAGAATTATATTGAGCTTTGCTTCTTTAAATAAATTTGTGTACATACTGGCGTTTTTCCTGCGTTTTTCATTCCACTCATCCAGATGTCTAAGCTTCACTCTAAGTATCGCTGCCTGCAGCGTATCAAGCCGGGAGTTATAGCCTTTTATTATGTTCTCATATCTGCCTTTTCTTCCGTAATCCCTAAGAAGAAGCGCTTTATCTCTTATTTCTTCGGAATTAGTTAGAATCATACCTCCGTCACCAAAAGCTCCAAGATTCTTGGTAGGATAAAATGAAAAACATGCCGCGTCTCCAAAACTACCGACTTTTTTACCTTTATAAAGCGCTCCGTGCGCCTGGGCGCAGTCTTCAATAACTTTTAGTTTATGTTTTTTGGCAATCTGCATTATAGAATCCATATCAGCTGGATGGCCGTAGAGATGGACTAATAGGATTGCCTTAGTTTTCCTGGTAATAGCTTTTTCTATTTTTGTAACATCAATGTTATACGTCTTTTCATCTGTATCTACAAAAACAGGCGTTGCGCCTGCTATAGAAATCCCAAAACTAGTAGCTATGTAAGTATAAGTCGGGGTTATCACTTCATCGCCCTTTCCAATACCGCAGGCAAGACAGGCCAGAAATAACGCGTCTGTGCCTGAATTCACGCCTATACCATATTTAACCCCGCAATATTCAGCGAATTCCTTTTCAAAAAGGCCTACTTCTTCGCCCAGTATAAATGCGCCTGATGTCATAACTTTTTTTATAGGGCCTTTCAGCTCGTCTTTTATCTCGTCGTATTGTTTTTTAAGCGTAAAACTGTCTATTTTCATTTATTTTCTCCTCTTATTTAGATTGCTTCGTCGCTCACTTCGTTCGCTCCTCGCAATGACATAAAGATACGTCATTGCGAGCGAAGCGAAGCAATCTCTTTAAATACAGCATCCACCGAAATATCTTCCAGGCATTTTTTGTGTTCACAATCGGGTAGTTTAAACTTTTTATAACATGGTCTGCAGTCTATTTTTGAAACTACTACTACATGCTTTTCATTTTTAGGATATGGACCGTAGACTTTTTCATCTGTAGGACCGTAGATAGATATCGTGGACACTCCCTGGCTAGCAGCTATCTGTAGCATGCCGCCGTCATTAGAAACAATAAATTTGCATTTTTTCATTAAAGTAGCTGCTTCCCTGATGTTTGTTTTAGGAACTATTAATACCTTGTTTTTCATAACGCTTTTTATCTTTTCAAGCAAATCTTCTTCGCCATGTCCCCATATTAAAATTATCTTTGCATTAAAACCTTCCACAATCTTATCGGCAAGCATCCCAAACTTTTCAGCAGACCATCTTTTTCTTCCCTGCTTTTCCTTTCCAAAGCTCATCCCTCCGCCAGGAGCAATGCCAATCAGAATATCGCTATTTTTAACGCCTGATTGGTTTAAAAAATTGTCTATGTAGGCTTTGTCTTCGTTTGTTGTTGCCAAAACCGTATTCCCGTTCGTAGAACGGGAAGGTTGTCCCGTTCTACGAACGGGAAGCAAGTCTAAATAATATTCAGCTACAGATTTATCATTAAAACCGTCGAAAAAAATTCTATTATTCAAAAATCTTCCCCTCCCCTTATAATTAAACCCTCTCCTGTCTTTTATTCCAGCTCGCCAACAAAAAAACGCGTATTCCTTGCCAAGCGACAGGTCAAACACAATGTCAAATTTTCTTTTTTTTATCTCTCCCCAGAAACCAAGGAATTTCTTTATGGCGGCTATTTTTGAATGTTTCCAGAGATTCCTGTAAACATCTCTTTCAAATACAAATACTTCATTTATCGCAGGATTTGTAACCAATATCTCTTCTGTCTTCAGGTTGCATATATACGCTACATAGCTGTCTGGATATTGTTCCTTAATAGCAGAAACTAAAGGGGTTGAAAACAAAACATCGCCTATGCCAAAAGGATTTATGACCAGAATATTCTTTCTCATTTAAGTTTATAATATACCATAAATAGCGGGAATATGGTATAATATTTTTGCTATGGAAAAATGGTTTAAATCTATAAACACTCTCGTGGAAGACCTGTACAATAAAGACTTTAAAAATACGGGCTCCACTCCTATCGAAACAACTATCTTAGATCTTTTGACGGCAAATTTCACGCTCTGGGGTTATGAAGACGAGGTAAGGCGTAAAAACGTCTCTAATGACTATATAGCTGATCTAAAAAGAAAAATCGATAAAGAAAACCAGAAAAGAAATGACCTTATAGACGCCTTGGACGCTCTTATCAGGGAAGATGTTGAGAAAAAACTTGGATCAATAGATCAAACCCTGCCTATGAATTCTGAAAATCCTGGAAGCCTGTATGACCGCCTGATAATATTAGCTCTTAGAAGCTATAATCTAAAAAAAGAAATAAGCCGCAAGGACGCGGATATCGCCCACATTGAAAAGTGCTCTAAAATGCTGGAACAAATCCTGGAGAAATCTGAAGACCTTCTTAAATGCTTAAAAGAATTAATGGAAGATATTTATTCTGGAAGGAAAAAAATTAAATCTTACAAACAGCACAAACTCTACAACGATCCCGCTCTGAACCCTGCCTTACGCAAATAATTTTATCGCTATATAAAATTGACATGCGCTGGGACAACCTGCGTTTCTTTCAAGTCAGCAGCGTCTTTATGTTTTAAATCCCATAAAAACTCATTTACCTTATGCTGAAGGCATAATGTACCACACATAGTTCTGGCATCAAATTCATCTGAAGCAATAAGATTCAAAACATCCCAATATCGCTCGCTTTTCCATATCTCTTTGAAAGACGTGTCAGCAATATTTCCGATATGATATTTTTTGTACTTATTATTAAAAAACATGCCGCACGGCGCCACAAGGCCTGAACCTGAAAGCTGCATGATAAAAGGCGGGCCGAAACATTGGTGATACCTGCGCATGCCTTTGCTTAAGATCTTGGACCACTTTACCTTTATAAGAGTTTTATCGTCTGAATAAGACTCTGCCTCTTTTAGAAGATCAGAGAGCTCTTCATATTTTGAGTAATCTACGCCAAGAGCGCCTGTTTCATCATCACTGCAATGCTTGATCACGACATAGTCTGCGCCAAGTTCCCTGCCAAGCTCTGCCATAGGGACAATCTGGTCCTTAAATTCCGGCATTAAAACCATCTGTAAGCCCAATGTAACGCTGAGTTTATTTTCTTTTTTTATCCTCACGCATTCCTTTACAGTACCAATCACCTTATGAAACGCTTTTTCAGGACAGCCCATAATCTCGGCATACCTCTTGGGTTCAGCTGCAGAGATATTGAACCTCAGATAAGTAAGGCACGGTAAGATCTCTCCAAGCTTATCATCTTTTAAAAGATACCCATTTGTCCCGAGAGCCATATCAAGGCCGTTGGCTTTGCCCCTTAGTATTGCATCATTAAGATACGGAGAGCAAGTGCTTTCACCGTCGCTCACAAAACTTATTGCCTTTACGCCTATCTCAGCTGCGTCATCTAGAAATCTAAAGATAACATCTTTTGTCATCTTCTTCTCATCATTTGCCTGAAGCTGGCCATAACAATATACGCACCTGTATGTGCATCTTCTGGTTAATGCGCAGTCCATGGTAATAGGCGCGATCCTTTCGCCCCTAAGCCAGGCCTCTACCCTCTCCTTGTGCCAGTTTAATTTATGGCTGTCCAGTATCAACTCGCTCATTGTAAAATCCCAGAATCTTTATAACGTTTTAAAGATATAGAATCCGCGGAGAATTTATATTTTTTAAGCCTTTCTTCTTTCTTGAAATATATATCTTTAACTATCCTTAGATAGCCTCCGGCTACTTTTAAAAATGAAGAAAATGAAACAGCTTTTGACTTACCGCCTTTTCGCACCCCCAGGCTATACGGGACCTCAGCAAACAAGTACCCCATCTTCGCCAGCCTTATCAGGATATCCGTTTGAAAAAAGAAACTACTCTCTCTATGCGTAAACTGCTTCAATATAGACCTTCTATAAATCACTGTACTATTAGTGTAATGAAAATTTGTCCTAAACGTAAAGTTTATGATAAATAAATAAAGGGATGATAAGATATTCCTTAGCAAAGACCTGACATTTTTATTAAATGTAAAAGGAATAACGATATCTACATGCTCAAGTAAACCAACGTAGCGCAAGGTTTCAATCGAATTGTTCTCGTTATCTCCAGGAATCATTAATACAATGTCGCCGTTCGCATTGTCAACCCCATCCCAAAAACTAGCCCCTATGCCCATTGGCCTGTCATGGTTAATCATGCGTATTCGCTTATCAGTTTCCATTTTTTGCTTAATTAAATCCGGGGTTTTATCAGCGCTGCCATCGTTAATAACCGCAATTTCGCCTTCCAGGCTTAAGGTATCAAACACAGCCAATGTATTATCAATAGCTGCGATGATATTTTTTTCTTCATTAAGGGCAGGCATAATTACGCTTATAGAAAATTTCTGCATCATATAGCCTTGGTCTCCCAGTAATTACTCCAGGCCACGGAAGCTGCGCGCCAAAAACCCACATTGTGATACTTAGCATAGCTCGTGATCAGCGAGTAATAATATATCATGTCAAACAATGGATTCGGAGGAATCAGAACAAGCTTTTTGAGTATCTTGTACACAAAGTCGCTGTGCACCGCTAACTGAAAAAAACGGTGAACAACTATGATCTTATTCTGGTCCTTTGTCTGGATGATTGGCCTGGTAAGGCCTAAAGGGTCAATATCATCAAAATTAAAATCCGGAGAAAGGTCGCCGTTTTTTACCGCGTATTCATAAATATCCGTGCCGGGATACGGCTGCAGAGTATAGCCCCAGGCAAAATCAGTTTTCATTTGGCGATTAATGTCCACGGTCATAAAGGCCTTTTGTATATCTTCGCCCGGCAGGAAAAACATATTGGAAGTCCGGACTTTGATTCCGGCCTTGCGAAGCAGCTCGCTGGCTTCTATATATCTGGCGTTAGGAATCCTTTTACCTAAGACAGTGCTCCGGAGTTCTTCATCCCCTGTTTCCACGCCCATTGAAAGGGCAAAACATTTAGCTTTCGCCAATTTTTCAACTACAAATTCACTTACCAGGTCCGGCCGGATACTCGTAAACCAGGGTATATTAATATGTTCTATATATGCGTCGCAAAATTCGGCAAGCCATTTTTTATCCATCGCAATGATATCGTCATAAAGAACTATCGTGCGCATATTCGGATAAAGCCTGCGAGCCAGATTCATTTCATCAATTACATTGCTTACGGACCTTGTCCGTAAAATCCTGCCTTTACCCTGATAAAGATTTGACTTGGCGTGATTATAGCAAAAAGTACATTTAAATGGGCAGCCGCGTATAGTGCTGAAAGGAATTTCAGTTTGATCTTTATAAAACTGGTATTTTAAATACAGGTGATGGTCAGGGTGAGGCAGCGATGAAAGATCTTCCACTAACGGAGCAAGATCATTGCAATGTAGACAACCGTTCTTCTTTACCCACAAGCCTAAAATATCGGAAAAATCTTTTTTCTCATCTATTCTTTGTATTAATTCAGGGAAAGAAACTTCCGCTTCTCCCCGCGCAATTACATCCACCATGCTTTCATTAATCACCTGGGGAAAATAGGTCGGATGCGGCCCGCCGAAGACCATCAATGTTTTGGGCAATAGCTCCTTGAAACGGCCGGCTGTCCGCAACGCCCAATGATGCGAACCAGTAATAACGCTGATCCCCAAAACATCCGGTTCGTAAGACTTGACTGCGCTGAAAAAATTATCCTTTTCCAGAGACCTGATAAACAGCTCGCAATGGTGGCCGCGGGCTTTCAGAATAGCCGAAAGATACATTATCCCGATATTTTGATTAACCGTTTCCTGCAAAAACGCGATCTTCACTTTAGCATCCTCAAAAAAACTTAATCTATTGCTACAGGCTTATTTTCAAAATAGCTCTTTACAGCCGCATCCGTTATTTTAAACGTTTTCAAAGCGGCCGCCTCGTCGCATTCGCTTCCTGTCCCTGTCATCACGCAATTTATAAAATGTTCGCAGGACCGCTTAAAAGGATTCCTCAAGACCCTGAAAGGAATAATCATGGATTCTTTAAACATTAACATCACTGAAGACGGCAGCGCCCATATGTCTCTTTTTTTGACAACCCTTACTCGGCCGTAACTAAGCCGCAAAGACCCTTTAGTTCCTATCATTAATACCTCAGGGGCCAAGCCAGGAGAAGCGATTGACGCCGTAATCTCGGTTATCATATTATTCGGATAGTAAAGCGTCATACTGGCTGTATCCGGATTAATCTTCCAATCATGCACTGTCGTTCCTGAGGCAAAAACCTTTTTCGGATTCCCAAAACCAAAACTGGACACTAGATCAACGAAATGACAGTGAAACTCATTGAATAATCCGCAGGAATAAGGCCTAAGCATATACGAAGCGGGGTTTTCCTTTGTAACGCGCGCCATTTTAATATAACGAATATCCCCGAGCTCTCCGGAATTAATTATAGAGCGGATCCTGCAAAATTCCGGCAGGAAACGATAATTAAACCCATTAAATATAATTTTTTTAGCTCTCTTATTGACTTCAATAATCTCCTCTATTTCCTTTATCGACGCAGCCATTGGTTTTTCTGAATATACATGCAGGCCTTTGTTCAAGGCAGCTATGATAAAATCCTTATGCAGCCCAGTAGGTACGCATATATCTATAACATCAATATCAGAGTCCTTGATAAGGTCAAAACCATTTGTAAAATGTTTAGCCTTGTATTTTTTAGCCAATTTAAGGCCCTTATCCGGAGACGGGCTCGCTATAGCCATAATTTCTACATTGGGCATTTTCCCATAGCTTTTAAGATGCCAGCTGGCCATCTTCCCTGCGCCAATCATTCCTAACCGTAATTTTTTCATCGCGTTCCTATTCCGCCTTTTTTAGTATAGACGCGTAAACATATCGCGACTGTTTTAAAAGGGTTTTAATCATCCAAAACCCCATCGTGGGATTTTTAAAAAATTCTTCAATGAGCCTGGAGACAAAACTAAAACTAAAATAATAACCAATATAAGCCTTTTTAATAATGCCCATAAGCTCTTCGGAAGAATACTTTCCAAGAGGAAAGTCAGTGTGCAGGATGTCAAAACGTTTCATGCCATCCACCAAATCAAGCTTGTCTTTAATCTGCTCAAAAAGCATTGAACCCGGAAGCGGGGTCAATACATTAAAAGAAACGTAAAGAGGCTTCATTTCGCTGATAAACTCCATGGTATTTTTAATTGTTTCTTCTGACTCCATGGGGCTGCCAAAGATGCACTGAAATGAGTAATTCATCCCTGCTTTTCTGGTAACCTGGATCCCTTTTCTCATTTTTTCAACAGTCGTATTTTTACCCAGATAATCTAAAATACTGTCATTAGCCGATTCGATGCCAAAACGCATTTCTATGCATCCGCTTTCTTTCATTTTTTTAACTGCGTTTTCAGTAACAAGATCCGGTCTGGCGGCACACCACCATTTTATTTTGATATTCCGCTTCAGGATCTCATCGCAAACGCTTATATTGAATTCAAGGTCCAGATTAAAGGTCTCGTCAAAAAAAGCGAAATTCCTGACCCCTTGCTCTTTTATTATTTTTTCAATTTCATCCACTATATTTTCAGGGCTTCTTTTTCTTACGCTTCTTTGATTGACGTCATGCTGCGCGCAAAAAATACATTTAAACGGACATCCTCTGGTTGGAAGTATCCATGCGGTAGCCCTGCCAAAAAACGAGATATCCCAATAATAAGCCGGATTAGTAAAGTTACGGATAGGAAACGGCAAACTATCCAGGTTCGATACAGGCTGCCGTTCCTGAGTAATAACCGAATCGCCTGAATGCGTTCTATAAATGATCCCCGCGACATTATGAATACCTGGAAATTGTCGCATGATATCTACGATCGTTTCTTCCGGCTCTCCGTTAAGAATGATATCAGCTATATCATTTTGAAAAAGATAGCTGTGGACATATTTGGCTATCCCACCGCCAAGGATCCTTAATTTATCGCGGAAATCATAAAAATACCTTTTTATATCCTCTCTTTGAACGGAGCTGTAAGGCATTACAATGGCATCCGCCCAATCTGACGCATCGTAAATCTGCCTGACGGAAATACGCTCCGCTATGGGATCCATGACCCTGACTTCATATCCCGCCTTTAAAAGCGTTGCAGCCATATAAGCCAGGCCGATAGGAAAAGTAACTCCCGTTTTAATCTCCTGACCTGCGTGCCTTGACACAACAGGATCCACGCCTATATTAATGCTTTTAGAACCGTATACAAAAGGATTGATTAACAGAACTCTCTTAATGTAAATTACCTTTTTATCCGGATTTCTTTGTATCTCAATCATATTTGTTGTTTTCAAAAAGGCCCCTTGAATTCTTTGTCTATTGTCGCTTTTTTAGTTTTTCTTTTTCCTGACTTTTTGCCAAGTATTAAATTTTTTGCAACACACGCTATATCTTCTGAATCAGGATAAAATATCTTTTCCAGTACAGCGCTTGTAGGTACAGGCGCGTCAGGCATAGCCATCCTTACAATAGGGGCCTTCAGATAACTGAAAATATTTTGCGCTACCCTGGCAGACACCTCTGACGCAATTCCGCAATTTAACCAGCTTGTGTCAACTACCACTAACCTGCCTGTCTTTTTTACAGATTCAAAAACCGACTCCTGGTCTAAAGGACTGATAGTCCGTAGATCAATTATCTCCGCATCTATCCCCTGTTTTAAAAGCAAACTCGCTGCTTTCTCAGCCTCTATGACCATCTGCGACACAGCTACAATAGTAATATCTTTACCTTTCTTTTTAATTTCCGCCTTGCCGAGCGGTATCCTGTAAAATTTCTCAGGCACATCTCCTTTTATGTCATAAAGTTTCCTGTGTTCGATAAATATAACGGGATTATCATCCAATACGCTTGATATCAAAAGCCCTTTGGCATCATAAGGCGTAGCAGGCATTACTACCTTTAAGCCTGGTATATGGCTAAAAAGCGCCTGGAGGCTTTGAGAATGCTGTGTACCCTGGCCCCAGCCCCTGCCTATAATAGAACGTATAGTTATGGGCACTGAAAACTCCCCTCCAAACATATAATGCCACTTTGCAGCGTGATTTATAATCTGATCAAATGAGTAAAACATAAAATCCATTCTCTGATGCGTCATTATCGGCCTCATCCCGCATAGAGACGCCCCTATAGCCACGCCTGTTATGGCGTTTTCAGAAATAGGTATTTCAAACGCCCGGTTTTTTCCGAACTTCTCGGAAAGGCCTACTGTGGAACCAAATATCCTTTTGGCGTCATCAACGCCAAGGCCCATGATAAAAGTATTTCTATCTCTTTCCATTACCTGCACCAGTGCCTCATTAATTGCCTGACAATATGTAATTTGTCTCATTTATACACATCCTCCAAAGCCTGTTCCGGCTCCGGGAAAGGGCTATTTTTGGCAAAAGCTACTGCTTCTTTTATTTCTTCGCTTATATCTTTTTTGATAGCGTCAATCGCTGTCTGCGTGATAATTTTTTTCTTTAAGAGCTCTCTCTCAAAGATTTTTACAGGGCACCTTTTCATCCATTTATCCAGCTCTTCCTTTGACCTGTATCCTAATTCATAATCATGATAACACCCTACGTGTTCAAGCCACCTGTATGTCCTGTATTCTATCAAACTAGCGCCTTTTCCCCTGCGGGCGTCTTCTATTGCCTTAGCAGCTGTTTTGTAAACCTTAAGGACGTCATTGCCATCCACTCTAGAGCCTGGAATTTTATAAATCCTGGATCTTTCGTAAATATTGTCAAACGCCTGTCTGGTCATTTGGTAGGAATGCGTAGCGTAAAAATTATTTTCGCAGATAAAAACTATGGGCAGCTTTTTCATAGCGGCAAAATTCAAGGTCTCGTGAAAAACTCCTTCCTCAGTAGCTCCGTCGCCAAAAAATACCACAGATACTTTTTTGTCTTTTTTCATAAGCGACGCCAGGGCTGTGCCTGCGGCAATAGGAATTACCCCGCTCACTAAAGCTGACGTGCCCATAAAGTTCACGTCCTTCGCCGTAATGTGCATAGAGCCGCCCTTACCCTTTGAGCAGCCTGTGGCCTTACCGTACAGTTCGGCAAAAAGTTTTTTAATACTGCCTCCTTTTGCTATATACGCGCCGTGGCTCCTGTAACTCGAAAATACATAATCTGTCTTCTTCAAGGCCTGGCACACGCCTGAACTCACTGCCTCCTGGCCGATATATAAATGCGTAGGGCATCTCATTTCCTGTTCAGGATAAAGCTGGGCTATCTTTTCCTCAGTCATCCTTATTCTTAGCATAAGCTTAAGCAAAGAAATCAGCGTATTTTTATCTATCTTTTTATCCATAGTGTCACTCCAGTTTTCTCGCAAGCATTGTTTTTATATTGTAATAACGTATACCATTCAGAGGATCCGGTATTTTTCCTGATTTAAACGCGTCTAATAAGTCTTTTATAGCCTCCTCTACTGAATGCATCGCCTTAAATCCTAATTCCTTTTTAATCTTTTCGGAAGATACATGATAAGACCGTAAATCATCTGTGGTAGAAAACTTTATGCTCACATGATTACCTACTACGCCCTTTACCATTTCCGCAATCTTTTTAACTGTATAATTCTCATATCCGACATTGAAAATCTTGTTCGATATAAGCTTGTCATCCGTCTTTAATGCTGATAGATAAGCATCCACCATATCTTTAATATGTATATTGGGCCTTTTCTGGTCTCCTCCGAAAACAGTTATCTCGCCTTTATTCACCGCGAGATTAGTCAGTATATTCACAGATAGATCCAGCCTCTGCCTCGGGGAATAACCGCACACAGTCGCAGGCCTGTAAACAAGAACTGTAAATCCTGGAGCTGCTTCTTTAAGTAGCTCTTCTTCGCACAAGGCTTTATACTTTGAATAATCCGTCAACGGCTCCAGGCTCAATTCTTCGCTCACATTCTCCACATCTTTTACCCCGTATACGCTGGAACTTGAGGCATAGATAAAACGGCTTACGCCTGAATCTTTGGCTATCTTAACAAGCGGGATAAATGCATCGTAGTTTATTGACTTGCCAAGCCCTGGGTTCAGCTCAAAACTCGGATCATTGGATATACACGCCAAATGTATAACGCTATCCACGCCTTTGAGTTCTTTTTTTAATAATGCCGTATCTCTTATATCGCCTTTAATCTGTTTAAGATTTGGGTTGTCCTTTACAGAATCCAGAACATCTTCGCCGTAAAGATAAAGATCCAGCACTTTTACCCTGTAATTATTTTTTAATAACTCGGGCACAAGCACTGCGCCCACATATCCCGCGCCGCCGGTAACTAATACACTATTGATTTTCTTTGCCATGCCACATTCCCTTTCTTCAGTTTTTTCTACATATTACTATAAAACCAATGCCTGTCTGTTTTTTAAGAGTTGGCCTCATATCTATTCCTATTTGCATGTTATATAGTCAAGAATAGAGTGGCACAGGGCAAGGTGGGTTATTTCCACAAATCCATAAGATGGGGACGGAACATAAAAATTTATACTGCCCATTTTTCTTAAAGGATTGTTTTTGGAGAACCCTGACATTGTTATGATATGACATTTTCGAGTTACTGCAGCTTTTACGCCTCTTAATATATTTTCAGATTTTCCGGAACTGGATATAGCGATAAGAATGTCCCCTGGCTTGGAGAAAAATTCTATCGGCTTTTCAAATACATGCTCATACCCAAAGTCATTGCCCAGACAAGTCAATTGAGCTCCGTCATTAAAGCTAATGGCCTTTATGCCGCCATTCTTCCATAAATCCACTGCCAGATGGCTCGCTATGCTGGCGCTGCCGCCGTTTCCGATAAACATAACCTTATTCCCTTTGGATGAGGCAATCTTTATAGCGCTTACAGACGCTTTTAACGCGCCGGAGATCTCAATATCTTTACCCTTTATATCAGTCGCTTCTATTTCCTGAAAGGTCTGGCTAAGTTTTTTAAAATAATTAAACATTCACGGCCTCCCTATTTTAACAAGGTGCTGATAAATTTATAAAGCTGTACCGGTTCCACCGATGAACGGTTGCCTACTATTAAAACCTTTATTGCGCCTACGGCATTTCCTATGAATCCCACGACCTCCATCGGATAACCTGCTGCCGCGCATGGCGCTGTGATTGATAAAAACGCATCGCCCGCTCCCATTCTGTCTACAATCTCTTTTGAAAAAACAGGCGCGCTTGAAAACCCCTCTTTGGGGCTATACCCTATTGATCCTTTGTGGCCAAGGGTAACTATTACTTTTTTATATTTCACTTTCCTTGAAATTTTAGTAATCAGATTTTCTATTTTATCAAACTTCGCATGCATGGCCAGCCTCATCTCAGGTTCGTCTATGCACATGTAATCTGCGCGCGGGTATTTTGTTATCAAATTAAATCCAGCGTTCGCGCTATTGGTCTGGGCATTTACGGCCAAGAAGCCGGCTTTATCAGCCAAAAATTCCACTGTGTTTTTCTCTATAAAACCGTGCCCGAAATCTCCTGCCAGCACAAGGTCATAGTTTTTAATTACGCTTTTTAAATACAAGTGAAGTTCTTTCTCTACTTTCTCAGACAAAGGCGCGTCATTCAAGAAACACACTTCAAATAGTTTTGATAAAAAAGCGTCTTCGATAAACCTGCGTTTGACAGTGGTAGGCGCATCATCCCTAAAGAAAAACTTTGTTTTTATGTTTGGTTTCAGGTGAGTTTTTATGAAATCCTTATAGCTATTCTGGCTCCCAAGGCATGTTACCAGATGCACGTCCTTGCAAAAACCTGCTATGTGATTGGCAGCTGCCAGAACCCCTCCCGCAAAGGTCTCTTGGCGCAGGAATCTGGTGGGTATTATGTTCTCCTTGGAGGATTTTCCCATTGCGCTGCAGTAATGATATTCATCTATAATGGTATCACCTATTACGAGAACCTTCATACCAGCCAGGTCTTTCAAATATTTCACTATCTGATCTGCGGTATATTTCTCCCTGAAATCTTTCAGATATTCCTCTGTCTCTTCAGGATAAACGCTGAAGTGCATATTAAGCAATTTTGTTGAACTGAAAGTTATGTCATCTGTAAAATGTATCCTGCCGCCTATGGAACGCGCAGCTTTCTCTTCATTGCGGATCTCGCCGGTCAGGTCTTTTTTAGAATCGCTGTAGTCGCTGCCTTTTGCATACACGTCAGGCTTTAATTTTTTTATAGCTTCCGTGGCTGTAGGCCATTCATTAACAGCCACATAATCAACGCACTCTAGCGCCGCTATTGATTCAGCCCTCAGGCGCTGGTTAAAAACAGGCCTGCCAGGGCCTTTATTTACATACTTATCCTTCGTCAATGTAACAATGAGAACATCGCCCTGTTTTCCTGCAGATTCAAAGTGCCTTATATGCCCTGGATGCAAAAGATCAAAAACGCCGTGGCACTGGACTATTTTTTTACCTTTCTTTTTAAGCTGGTGTATTATATCGGCTAGTTCATCTAATGTTTTAATCTTATCCATTTATTTTGCTCCTAGGTATCTAAACCACTCTTTCGTAGCGTCTTTGATTTTTTCAGGCGTCCACACAGGAGCCTCACGCCAGTAATCAATATTCTCCAGTAAAATCTTGACCCCCTTTTCGAAATTCATTTCGGGTTTCCAGCCCAATAATTTTTTTATCTTTGAGATATCCGCAAAGGTGGAGTCCGGCTCCCCTGGCCTTTTAGGTATATATATTTTTTCGCCTCCTAAAAGCTCCACTAATCTATTTACGCTGTAGGTATTGCCGCTTCCGACATTAAAAACCTCTCCTATCATATCAGATTCAGCCGCTGCTATGAACGCCCTGACCACATCGCTTACATATGTAAAATCCCTGGTCTGATTTCCATTCCCTACCACAGTAAATGGTTTTCCCGCTAGCTTTTGCGCTAGAAATACTCCAAAAACAGCGCCATAGGTACCCGATGTCCTGGAGCGCGGACCGTAAACATTAAAAAGCCTCAGCGATACAACAGGCAGTTTATAGATCTTTGCCCAGTTCATCGCATAGCACTCGCCTACATACTTCGTAAGGGCGTAAGGATACTCCAGCTTTATAGGGCTATCCTCAGGCGTAGGAATAACCTCCGGCAGTCCATAACAAGACGAAGACGCTGTATAGACAAATCTTTTAACGCCTGATATCCTGGACGCCTCAAGCGCGCTGAATGTGCCATCCACATTTGAACGGTGATACTCCGCAGGATTTGTTATGGAAGGTACTATATCCGCCAACGCTGCCATATGAAACACCCAGTCAATGCCTTTAAAATACTCTTTTATGGCGCCTAAATCGCTCACATCCGCTTCTTTAAGAATAAAGCTTACATTGTCTTTTATATGCGCCAGATTTTGAGGCCTGCCTGTAGAAAAATTATCCAGGACCGTCACCCTGTGGCCCTGCTCTAAAAGCCTATCTACAAGATGGCTGCCTATAAAACCTGCTCCACCGGTAACCAGCACATTTTTCTTCGGCATCTTAAAATTCCATGGACAATATGTCCGAAATCTTTTTATACTTCACATCAAGGCTATTACAGCACCCTATAATATCTTCTATTACATACTTTGAAGCCTTTGGCATGGCTATTATCACTTCATTTATTTCTTTGGTCTTTACCAGCCTTTCCATATCCTTTCTCGATCCAAGAACAGGAACTCCGTGTATGCGATGGCCTGCCTTTTCTTTATTATCATCCAAAAACCCTACAGGCTCGTAGTGAAGCAATTTATTATTTTTTATTTCGCGTAAAACAAATTCCCCCGCATCCCCTGCGCCGTAGATAAGAACTTTCTTGCCGCTAAGGCTCGCCTGATCAAATATCTCTTTATACACCCTTTCTAAAACCCTTGAGCCTGAAACGAAAAGAAACAACATCAGCCAATCAATAATAAAAACTGTCCTTGAAAAACCCTGGAACCGCCATATAAAAAGTATCAAAGCAGCTGACGCAAGAGAAGCAAAAGAAACCGCCTTAAAAATATTCACAAGATCCAGAACGCTCACATATCTCCACATCCCTCTATAAAGCCCGAATTTAAAAAACACCAGGTACTTTACGATTAATATGAGCGGCAAAGACT
>ERZ1292640.1311-Hain-H43-02um-R1-1311-length-20633-cov-4_pt1 | contig 20633 bp, 29 predicted proteins | sample MGYA00564404_ERZ1292640 | MGnify/ENA primary metagenome ERZ1292640 (study PRJEB36523, sample SAMEA6512636) | groundwater metagenome | collected 2019-01-08 | study: AquaDiva: Metagenomics assemblies of 32 groundwater samples
AAAAATTATTTTCTTGAGATATTAAAGCAAAACCCATAGTATTATTTATAGCATTCGTAATTTCTGAACTTATTTCTTTCTCACTCTCAATTACTATTTCATCAAATCCTTTAGAATATAAAGCAAGAATGTATAATCTTACGATCTTTCCATTTATCTCTTTAAATTTAATTTTTATTTTCTTATATTCTGTTTCTCCCTCGCTGGATACAATTAAATTCTTCTCATTTTCCTTTACATCAACTTCACTTCCAGCATCTAGTTTATTCTTCCTTACCCATTCTATGGGTAAAGTCAATGTATAAGCTTGGTTTGCCTGTTTTATTATTCTTCTTTTCATATTTTGTCTAAAATCTTTAATTTATATTGATTATATTTAATATTTTTTATTTATCTTATTGTTTAATTCTCATGATATATATTTAATTACTATAAATTTTTAATTTACTTCAAAATTTATAGCTATTTCCCATATTTATATCAATTATATAAACAATATAAGAAATATATAAATCTTTCTTTTTACCCTTCATACTATGAAAGAACAAAGATTCGCTAAAGAACTCCAAATAGCAAAAAGAATAGCCCTAGAGACTTGGCCTTTGATTGCTCCATTTTATGACACTAGAATAGAAGTAAAAAGAAAAAAAGATGGCTCTCCAGTTACTAAAGCAGACAAACTAGCCTCTAAATTAATAATAGAAGGAATTTCTAAAGAATTTCCTAATGATAGTATAGTGAGCGAAGAAGACCTTCCAATTTTAAATGGAGGAAGAACTTGGTATATTGATCCAATAGATGGAACAAAAGGATTTATAAAACGTAACGGACAATTCGCAATTCATATTGGTTTCTGCGTTGAATCCACTCCAACTTTAGGAGTGGTTTATTGGCCGGTTACACAGGACCTATATTATGGTTCTATAGATTCAGGTTCATTTAGAGATAATCCTCGCGGAAAACTAGAATTAAAGTTTGTTGATTCAAATAGAACAAATTTGATTGCCTCAACCAACGGCGACAATCCTTACAACGATCTAAAACCAGTATTTGAAAAATTGCGAATAAAAGAATTTCATAATTGTGGAAGTGACGGTCTTAGATTAATGAAATTAGCAGAAAATCGAGCAGATATAAGAATAAGTGAATACTTGGGCACAAATACTTGGGACTTATGCGCTCCTCAGGCCATCCTAGAATCAATGGGGGGATATGTTCATTATATAGATGGAAAACCAATTATATACAAAGGTCAATCTGTATTAGGAAAAAGATACATCTCTACGTTTAGTCAGGAATTAATGGATAAAGCAGTAGAATTATCTAAACACTTAAACTAAAATAAAATAGTACAATTTAAAACTATTTAGTACCTAAATAAAAAATGGATAAAGAATTACTAAGAATAGCAAAAGAAGCAGGAAAAATATTAATGAAGCACCATAGAAAAAAGATTGAAATAAAATCAAAAAGTAAAGATTTTTTCAATCCCGTTTCCATTGCAGATTTAGAGTCAAACGAATATATTTCGTCCTCTCTGCAGAAACTTTATCCTCACATCTCTATTCTCTCAGAGGAAAATATTCCAAATGAAATTAATTTTTCTTCTCCTCTCTGGATAATAGATCCTCTAGATGGTACTAATGAATTTATTACAGGCAGAGAGCAATTTAGTGTAATAATCTGTTTATTAAAAAATTCAACCCCCTATTTAGGCATTGTATACGAACCTTATACAGATATACTCTATTTTGCAAAAAAATGTAAAGGGGCTTTTAAAGAAAGGAATAATCGAGTTGAAAAATTACAAGTAAGTAAAATATCTAAAATAAAGGAAGCAAAATGTATTGTAAGGTCATCTTATGTTAATAAAAATAAGTTTGATGCATTCATAGATAAATTATCAGTCAAAGAAAAAGTAGAACAAAGCAGTATTGGTTTAAGACTCTGTGCAATCGCAGATAAAAGAGGAGATTTTTATATAAATTCAGTAATTTTAGCTAGTAAATGGGATACTTCAGCAGGTCAAATTATCCTAGAAGAAGCTGGAGGAAAAATTACAGATATAAAAGGAAATCCTCTTAATTACAATCAAAAAAATCTAGCTTGGGAAAGTTCATTTATTGCATCTAACAAGGCCTTACATAATTCTATTTTAGAAATTATTCCACCCAATGCAGTAAGTTTAATGAAACCCGTAACCAAGACATAGATGCCCATATTTATAAGCCTTAATTTAATAATAAACCTATGAGAGTAAGATATTCATTTTCATCAAGAATGACTGGAAGGGCTAGACTAGTACATACTAACCAGCATAGAGTCGCAGTTCCAAAGATCATAGTAGAAGTAATAAAAAAGTCAGATATAGTCCTAGAAATACTGGATGCAAGATTCATTGATGCTACAAGGAACTCTGAAGTGGAAAATATCATTAAGTCCGGAGGCAAAAAGATTATTTTTGTTATAAATAAGTCAGATCTAGTTGATGAAGAGAAATTAAAAAATGAAATTAAAGAAAAAAAGATCTTCCCATATGCAATAATCTCCTGCCTTAAAAGAGCAGGAAGCAGAGACCTAAGAGAAAGAATAAAAATTGAAGTAAATAAAATGAAAATCTTCGACATGCATAAAATTGCTTACGTTGGAATTGTAGGTTATCCAAATACAGGAAAGAGTTCTCTAATAAACTTCCTTACTGGTTCTTCGGCAGCTGCAACTTCTTCAGTCGCTGGATACACTAAAGGGATAAAGAAAATAAAACTTACAAAAGATATCTTGCTTTTAGATTCTCCAGGAGTAATTCCTCCTCAGGAAGATTCGCAAGTTCAAACAGATTTAGAAATGCAGATGAAGCACACAAAAATAAACGTAAAAACTTTTGATAAAGTAAAAGATCCTGACCTAATAGTTCAGAATTTACTAAATGAATACCGCGGTTTATTAGAAAAATTCTATAATATTGACGCAGAGGGAGATGCAGAAATCCTTCTAGAAACGCTAGGAAAAAGAAATAATTTCCTCAAAAAAGGTAATGTAGTCGATATTGATCGAACTGCCCGACTGGTCATTAAAGATTGGCAACAGGGCAGAATTAGACAATCTCCGATCAAATCCCAAGATATATAAACGCTTATTATCTACCTAGTTTATGGCAGCAACACCCCCTGGCGCAAAGAAAAGAAAACTAGAATATAATGTAGATCAAAATGTCTACGATGAATTCATGAAAATGTGTTCTAGAAAAGGTTTCGCACCTCAAATAATTCTTGAACAAGCAATGAAGAAGTTTAATCAAACTGGATCTGTTTAATGATACATAATTTTAGTCAAAAGAGATTTATTATCATATTTTGTAAACCTTACATTAATTAACTTTATTCCTCTGTAAATATTAATTGCAATTATTTTTATATGTTATAATGAAAATTTTAAGAGGATAAATAGATTATCTTTTAAAAAACCAATCTTTTTTAGGAGCTTTAATTCCAGCAGCCGCTAATACCTTATTTCTCCAATGAAAACAATTTCTAAAAATTGAAGAATAAACTTTCCATCTAAATCTTTCTTCTCCTAATATCTTTAAGACTTTCTTTATCTTTTTTCTATTTTTAGATAAAACCAAATAATAATCTACGCCTTCCTTCTCTTTTCTAAATTCTCCAGGAATAGGGATAATAAGAGATACCGGCCAGAGGAAATCATTCCTTGCATAATAACCCCTCTTAATTATTCTTCCATTATAGTGAATCTCTAAAAACGAATGATAAAAAGGTGTTCTTACTCCAAACACTTTTCTTCTATAATAACCTGCTTTTAATAAAGAACCTTTCATTTTAAATTACTACTCAACCCTTAAGGTACAACTTTGCCTTTAATAAAATCCATTAATTCCTCTTTGCTTACATTCAAAAATACTCCTTCTCCAATTTTTACAATATAATTCAATGGAATTAAAACATTTTTTCCTTCATGTTTTATCTGTATTGCTTTTATTTCATTTTTATATCCTATTAATTCTACATTGGTGACTTTGCCTAAATTTTCACCTAATCTTGAAAAAACATTCATCCCCCTAATCTCAAATGCAACTCTTATTTTTAGAAATACTGCGTGTTTTGCAATTCTTTCAATATAATCTTTTCCAATTGAGAGTCCTCTTCTCAAAAATCCTTTATCAACTTCAATACCCATAAAATCTAATGTAGAAGGATGAATAAACACTTTTTCAGCCACACCTATAAATTTACCATCTGCATCGATTACATCTTTTCCTAACAAATCATCTGATGTTACTGCTTCATTCAGATCTTTGCCAGAAATACTTCTTTGGGACATTATAATTCTCTTTTAAAATAATTGAGCTTCCAAATGCCTTGATATTAGAAGTTTCTACACTAATGTCTTTTCTAAATCTTTTCTTTACAACTAAACCTGATATTTCATTTGAGTTGTTTTTTCTTACAAAGTCTTTAACCTTACCAACAAATTCTCCTTCATTTGTAATAACTTTAAACCCTTTTAGTAAAACAAAAGGATCAATTTTCAAAATAATCGCTTTCTCAGACAATTTGTCAAAATAACTTGATCCAAGATATAACTGCTCCTTAAATAACCCTCTTGATACAAAAACCCCTTCAAGAACCAATTTACTGTTTAATCTTGCCCTTTTTACTTTTCCCACTACAAATCCTTTAGCGGAAATTACTTTTCGATTAATTAAATTGCTTAGATCTATAGTTTCTTCAACAGGACCCTCTTTTGTAATAATCAGAAGATAATCTTTCATACTTTTACCAGTTAAAAGGGGTATAAAAAGATTGTCTAAATGTCGTAATCGGTTTAAAATTTAGTAAATCTTTTCATAATCAAATTAAATATTCAATTAAGTATTTATAGAGTAAAATACTAAAAAATAGATGTCAAGTCCTCAAAAAGGAAAAAAGCAAAATCAATTTACAACTCTAGAAAAAATACCTGTAAAAATGGTAAAAGCAATAAAAAACTTAAATCCTAAAATAAGAACTTGGCACATTGAATTTACTTTTGTGGGATGTATTCTTATTTTAATTGGTATCTTTTCAGACAAAGGTTTTGTTGAGTGGATTGGAGTTTTAGCTGTATTCTTAACATTTGCCCACACTTCAGTTTCTGATAGACTTGCAGAACAACAAGCAAAACTTGTAAAAAAAGTAGGAAAAGCCGAGGTACACTGTTATTGGAAACTAAACTATTATTTTTATGGAAAAGAAATAGCTTGGTTTATCTATTTTTTAATGTTAGGAGCTTGGTCTGCTCTAGGAGGTGCTATATTGTTTCTTATTTACAGACCATGGAGAAAACTTTGGAGAAAATATAACCCTCTATGATAATTAACAATGGAATTTTGTAATCGATGCTAAGTAGTACCTTAGTTATATAAACTCTTTAATCCAATAATTAAAAAGAAAAAGAGAGGTAGTTTGCCTCTTCTATAATTATTAAAAGGAGGTGTAAAGTGAAAAATAAAAGTTTAATTTTGCCAGTACTATGCATGATAATTTTAGTGCTAGGAGGCATGATTCAGTTTCGACCTATGAATTGGATGAATCATCCAGGTTTACTTAATCCTTATCATCCGCCGCAAGATGGACAAAATCATCGTGGCGTAAGTGATTATGGAAACAGATGGATGGGATTCTCAGAGCTTTGTGAAGACGATATGCAATATCGCCCCGCAAATCAAGGAAAGAACATTTTAAAGTTCTATATATGCGATGAAGATTCAGATGAATAAATATAATCTTTAAATTTTTTATTTTTTTTATTTTCTCATATTTTTACAATAAGTCATTTGCATATTTATTTAATATTATAGACAATTTACTTAATTTGGTTATGGACAATTACCTTGATTGGAGCACATAATTTTGGTAATTGTCCTTTAGAGAATTCTGACTATTTGTAATCTAATTATCAGAATTATCTATACTTTACAGGTAAATTGTCTTATCAGAGAATTAATAACTATTAGTAACTCAATTATGTTAATTCTCTGTATAAAGTAAAATCAATGAGTTAACACAAAAAACACAATTATTATTGCATATTTTAAAATACTCCCTAAAATCATAAAGAAAAATAATCTATAAATATTATATCTTGTAATTCCTAGTGCAAATGTCAATAATGGTGCAGGCAAAGGAAGTAAATTAAATAAGAAAACTCCAAGCCATCCTCTTTTATTAATAAATCTCCTAGTCTCATAGAGTTTCTTTTTTGACATAAAATATAGAAAATATGTACTTAATTTCTTCCCAAACGCATAATTTATAAATTGCGCCAGTAAAAATCCTGCATTAATCATAAGTAAAGAAATAAAAATTGAGCTTCCCTTTGCAATTGCATAATAATAAAAAAATTCCCCTGAAATAGGTACAAAAAACAAGCTAGACCAAAATCCAGAATAAAACATTCCTGCAGGAGTTGTCGATTTTACTTGAGTCATTATCTTTTCTTTTACAGTTATGAAAATATCTCCTCCTTCGTTAAAATCCTTGAATGTAAAAAACAAGGATATGACGAGCCCTATTGAAATAAATAATATAATTGAGCTAGTAAAAAAAACCCTTAGTTTCTGTTTATTTGAATTTTCAATTACAAAACAAAAATCACCTTTTTCCATAGTTATTAAAGTTAAATATCTATAATAAATGTTTGCAAAATTGAAATGGTGTCAAGAACTTTCCAACTAAACATGTCGTAATATGCTCAGGTTCTTGAGCACACTCAAGAATTGTTTTTTTCCTAATCTTCATCTTTTATAGACAATTTACTTGATTTGGTTACTTTACTGGTAAATTGTCTTATCAGAGAATTAATAACTATTAGTAACTCAATTATGTTAATTCTCTGTAACTATTGAAAAAGAGAAAACAATTCTTGATGTTTAAAATTTTTGACTATAAAAATATTTATAAATGAAAAAATCATTGCACTAGCATAAAAAGAGGAAAAATGAAAAAAATAATATTAAGTTTGTTAATTTCTATAATTTTGATAAGTACTTCTTACGCTTCCCAAACAATAAAAGTTAAAACCATACCTGAAAGCGTAGTTGAATTAACATTAATAGAAAATTCCCCTTCATATTTTCAAGTAATAAAAAAAGTTAACAAAACGGTTGATAAAAACGGAGAGGCTGTAATAGCCATAGAAGACAAACTCCCTTCTCTAATAGATATTAACGCAAGAATAAAACAGGATTCTGTTGTGGTAATTACAAAAAAGATATCTTCACAAAAAACAGGAGAATTAATTTCATTATTTATTTATCCAGAAGGTTATAACTATAAAGAAGACAGTTCTCAAAAGAAAAATGACACAAGTTCAAATAATGCAAATCTGACCAATATCTCAGCTAATTCTGTATCAAATGTTGATATTCCAATAAAAAATATGGATCAAGAAAACTCAGTAATTCCAACAAATAAAGAAAATCCTTCACCAATAACCGGAGATGTTATTGCTGGAGATAGTCTTAAAATAAAAAACTCATTTAAATATATTTTATATATCATAGTTGTAGGAATAATCCTTGGTTTAGTGGTATTTTTCATATATAAAAAAAATCAAGATAGAGCTCCTCCATTCCAGCATCATGGTAAAGTTGTTCTAAAAGATCATTCCACTCCAGCTATAGATGTCTCCGAGTACAAAGACAAACCAGTTCACCACTATGATCATGATAAATATAGAAGCAATAATCAAGAATTTCTTAAACTAAAAAGCCAAAGAAGAATGGAAGACCTTAAGAGAAGAATGCAGCAGGATCTTGAAGAATTTAAAAGATTAAATAAAGGCGGGATCTAAATAACGCTTATTTTAATTCCTTCTGTTGAATCCTCAACTAAATATCCTTTTTCTTTAATCTTGTCCCTTATTTTGTCTGCTTCTTTCCATTTCTTTTCCTTGCGCAATTTTTCTCTCTCTTCTATAAGTCTCTTAACCTCTGGACTTATTTCTACTTTTCCTTCTTTCATATTCCTTATATCTAATCCAAGCACAGAGTCAAACTTTTCCAAAAGATCTAGTTTCTTCACTGAATCGAACTCTTCATCATCAAGTACTGCCCACACAACTTGCATAGCAACCGGCATATTCAAATCATCATTAATTGCATCCAAAAATATCTCCCCATATTTTGCCATTTTATCCTTTCCTTTTTTCTCGCTTACTCTAAACCCAATTACTTTTCTTCTCATTCTTTCTAGTGCATTCTTGGCCGAAACTAAGTTATCTATAGAAAAAACAAGCTGACTGCGATAATGTGCCAGTAAACACATATATCTGAAATCAAAAGGAGAATAACCTTTTTCTTCAACACTTCTAAGTGTTAATATATTTCCTAAAGACTTCGACATCTTTTCATCTTTCATATTTAAAAAACCAGCATGAAGCCAATATTTTACAAAGAGTTTCCCAGTTGCAGCCTCACTCTGAGCAATTTCATTGGTATGATGTGGAAAAATAAGATCAATCGCACCAGTGTGAATATCAAAACTTGTACCTAAAAGTTTCATACTCATCGCAGAACACTCAATATGCCACCCAGGCCTTCCTTTTCCTATTTGCGTCTCCCAAAATACATCTCCATCCTCTTTTGTATAAAACTTCCACAATGCAAAATCTTTAGCATTTGATTTATCATATTCATCTGAACTTATTCTCGATTTAGTTTTTTTTCCTTTTTCTAAGTTAGCCAATTTACCGTATCCCTTAAATTTATCAATTGAGAAATAAATACCATCACTGGTCTTGTAAGCATAACCTTTATCCATCAATTCTTTGATAAGAACAACCATATCTTCAATAGAATCAGTAGCTCTTATAACAACGTCAGGTTTTATAATATTTAGATCCTTTAAATTCTGCAAAAAAATAGCTTCATATTTTTCAGTAAATTCTTTCAAAGGTATTTTTTCATCTCTGCTTCCTTTAATTGTTTTATCATCTACATCCGTTATATTCATTACATGTTTAACTTTATATTCTAAATAAATCAAAGATCTTTTCAACAAATCATTAAAAATATATGTTCTTAAGTTTCCTATATGTGCATAATTATAGACTGTAGGACCGCAACTATACATCCCTACTTGCCCTTTCATTAGAGGCTTAAAAGCCTCTTTCTTTCTGCTTAAAGTATTATAAAGTTTTAATTCATTCATATAATTAACTAGAAAAACAATATTTTAAGTGTTTCTAATGCAAATATTAAGATTTAAAAGAAGCTTTTGTCTAAATAAAAAATGAATAAAGAGAAAAAACCCATTTTTATAAAAATGTGGGAGAAATATAATTCAAGATAATTCCAAATTTATAAAAAATTCCTTTACTTCTTCAAAACTCTTCAATTTACTAAAGTCATTCCGTACTTTAGCCGCCCCATCAAATCCCCTTATAAACTTTCCACCCAGATATTTTACTCTTCCCATATCTATAATATCATATTTTTCAACTAGCTTTAAATATTCATTAAAAGCTACAATGTTCTTTTTAATATCGAACTCCTTTTCCTTTCCAGTTTTTAAGTATTCCAAAACTCTCTGGAAAATATAAGGATCTCCTATCGCTCCTCTTGCAATCATCACCCCATCGCATCCTGTTACTTCCATCATTCTCACAGCATCTTTTCCAGAGAAAATATCACCATTTCCAATCACTGGAATACCAATACCCTCTTTTACTTTCTTAATCCATTTCCAGTCTGCCGGAATATCTCTTCCATGCGTAGCAAGTCTTGCATGAACAGTTATTGCATCCGCTCCAGCTTTCTCAATAATTTTAGCAACTTCAATCGCATTATTTTTTTTAAATCCTAATCTTATTTTTACTGTTACAATGTATCCTTCATTTTTTAAAATCGTAACCATTCTCCCAATTTTTTCAGGAGTCTTCATTAAAAAACTTCCTGCCTCATTTCCAGTAATTTTAATAGACGGGCATCCACAATTTATATCGATTAAATCATAATTTTTTAGCTCTTTTAATTTTGCAAATTTTTTAAATTCTTCTTCATTATTTCCAGTCACCTGCAATCCAATCGGTTTCTCTCCTTTATCAATTTTCATTAATTGTTTAGTCTTTGCGTTTTCATGCAATATTGCATCAATATAAAGCATTTCTGTATACGCCATCGCCGCTCCGGCGTTTCGACAAATCTCTCTATAAGCTAAGTCAGTTACATCCACCATCGGAGATAAAAATAAATTATTTTTTAGTTTGAGTTTTCCTATTTTAATTTCCTTAATAAGTTTCATAATACTTCTCGTAATGTAATCTTTATAAACCTAGATTTTATAAAAAACAAATGCTTAAAGTAACAATTCCAAAAGAAAATATTTTAATTTGCAACAAGTTAGAAGAATTTTTAAGCGTATTTCCTTTATCCAAAGATTCAGATAGAATACAAGTCATTACTAAAGATGATAATATTTATGTCGCTTATTTAACTGATTCTAACTCAAGACTAAAACAAACATTTTTCGACCTTCAGATTAAAGATAATGTATGCGACATTTTAGGATTTGGAATTACAAAAGAATATAAATTAAAAGGTCATGGAAGATCGCTTTACAATGTTGTAGAAAAATTCTCATCATTTTTAAATTGCAAATCCATAATTACAGTTTCCTCAGGAGAAGGCAATCTTTTCTGGCCAAAAATGGGTTTTGTTAATTACAGCAGTAATTCAACTAAATCGCAGAAAGTATTGTAGAGTATCTATTTCCCAACCCCGTACAATCAAACACATATTTCTCTAAAGTGACAATATAACAACGAAAACATTTATATAGATCTTCACCCTTCAAAGAAAATGGAAAAAGACATTGATAAAATACCAAAGAATCCAGATACAGACATCATCATAAGAATTGATGATTTTGGAGGTAAAAGAGGCCTTACCATTAGAGAATTTGTAAAAGGCGAAAGATACACTGGTTTTACTAAAGCAGGAACAAGAATACCAGCAGATAAATTTATTACGTTTAGAGAGGCAATCAATTCAATAGATGTTAATGATCTTCTAGATGCATCTTTAGATGCAGCGCAATCAACCTCAAAAAAAGCGAGCGAAAAATCTCCTGAGCAAAAAGATGTAAAAGAGGCTCATTCTAAGAAATCAAAGAAAATAGAATCTATTGATGAACAAGAAATGTAATTATTCTAGTTAACAAGTAAATTTTAAAAAGAAGGGCCTTTCAATGAAAAAGAATTAAAAATTATATTTTTATCTCATTATCTTCATCATCTATTTCTACGTTATCCTCTTGATTCAAAATATTTTCTATTCCTGTTCCAGTAATCCCATCATCAGTTGGAAAAGAGGATAAATCAGGCATACCATCATCATAATTGCCTTCTCCTTTAGTTATTGCTTGTTTACTTGTTTCCCTTAGTTGAATTCTTCTCTCCATTAATTGTCTTATTTTTTTGCGATTAATCTTATAATTAGCTCCAGCAACAATTTCTTCCTTTTTTTCCTTATTAAGTCCACTTGCAAGATAAAAAAAATCCCTCTCTAGTTTTATTGTACCTTTCTTATTCCCGTCTTTTCCTATTTTTGCATCCAATTTAAAAAAAACATAGTTCCCTTGTACTTTTTCAACTCTGCCGACATAATGGCCATTTTGTTCGCCTACCATATAAAAGTCAAAAATCTAACCTTTTTAAATTCGATTGTTTAATAAATTTTCAATCATATTCATATTATTAAATTCAAATTTCCATTCAAAACTACTGGTTTCATCGCTTCAATTTCATCAGTATAGCTCATTTTTGGTATGTCTCTTAAAAGAAATATTTTTTTATCTAGAATATGTGCAAATGCCATTTCAATAAGGCTGTTTCCCCCTACATATCCTTCCGTTCCATTTTTAACTTCATTTATTATTAATACCGCATCGCTGTACTTAATTTTTTTAAAATAATCCTTAAAAACATCAAGATCTTGTTTCTCCCATTTATCTTCAACTTTAACTTCTCCATTTACATACTTTTGAGTATTAATTGGAACTTCAACTTTATGCCCTTTTCCCTCAAGATTTTCTTTTAACTCAATCATCTCTTTTGCAAACTGCATGCTTCCACATATTGCTATTTTCATAAATATATTTAAAAAACCAAGTTTATATTTCTTAGCTTTTTAAAATCTAAAGGTATTGATAATTTTTGTGAGCATCCTCTATTTTTGCAAGTTCTGCAGAATAAGACTTGTATTGTGTTAAAGCTACTTCTAAAGGTAAATCATTTAGTTTTATCACACCACATACTCCCTCTAATTGTTGACTTAAAATTAATCCTAATTCAAAAGCATTTTTCCTTACTGCACATCTTACTTGTTCCTGGTCGGGACTTTCTTGAGCAACTCCAATAAAAACATATTCAGAAACAGAGACAACTGGAGAATAATTATAATGGACAGGAAAACCAATAAACCTTGGAACATTTTCCCTTATATCCACATTTATAAATACATCGATAAGACGACTAATTTTCACATCATCTTGAACTGTTTTAATTAATTTATCTAAATCTTTAATGTTATTGTCCATAAATTTATCATTAAGTCAACCTTTTTAAACATAACTTTTGTTTCACTATCATGACAAAACCTATAATCCGTCAGCCAATAGTCACCGTTGCAGGCCATGTAGACACAGGAAAGACATCTCTTCTTGACTGTTTTAGAGGTAGTTCTATTCAAGAAGGAGAAGCGGGAGGCATCACCCAAAAAATATCTTTTACTAAATACCCTCTAACTCAAATAAAAAAAGCCTGCCCGTTAATTGATAAACAAAAAATTTCAATTGAAATTCCAGGTTTTCTTTTTATTGATACTCCAGGTCACGCAGCATTTACAAATCTACGAAAAAGAGGAGGAACTCTCGCAGACCTAACAATTTTAGTAGTCAATATTAAAGAAGGAATAAAACCTCAAACAGCAGAAGTCTTGCAAATATTAAGAGTAAATAAGACTCCATTTTTAATAGCATTAAATAAAATAGATAATATCTCAGGTTGGAAACCATTTAACGGCAGTACATTAAAAGAATCAATTGAGTCTCAGGCAATAAATGTCAATGATGAATTCCAGGAGGCACTTTTAACCTTTCAAGGCTCTTTATCAGAATTTGGTTTTGAATCAGAATTATATTATGAAATCACAGACTTCACAAAAAAAATTGCCCTAGTTCCTTGCTCAGCTAAAACAAAAGAAGGCATACCTGAATTGCTTTTAGTTCTCTGTGGTCTTTCACAGGGTTTTCTTAAAGAGAAATTAACTCTTTCGCAAGAAGGTCGCGGGGTAATATTAGAAATGAAAAAAGAAAAAGCAGTAGATTGTATTGAATCTATCTTATATGATGGCATTTTAAATGAAGGAGATGAAATTGCAATTGCAACTTTTGACAGTTTAATCATATCAAAAATCCGCTCAATTGAAGAAATTGAACCTTTGTCTTTCAAATATAAAAATGTAAAACAAGCAACAGCTGCAACAGGAGTAAAGTTACACTTAACAAATAAAGAAGATGTCTTACCTGGAATGCCATTTCAAAAAATAAACAATAATTTAGACAAAATTAAAGAAAATTTTAAAAAAGAACTCTCTCAAGCAATTAAAACCGACCCTCAAGGAATTATTATTAAAGCAGATTCCTTAGGAAGTCTGGAAGCGTTAATCTTTCTATTAAAACAAGAAAATATTCAAATTGTCAAAGCAGGTATTGGCAATATTAACAAAGTTGATGTTATTTCAGCTAAGGCAAATTTAGAAATTAATCCCCTTGATTCAATTATTTTAGGTTTCAACGTAAAATTGGATGAGGATACACAATCAGATAGTATCAAAATTCTAACAAATGAAGTTATTTACAAACTTATTGAAGACTTGTCTGCTTGGAGAGTGCAAAAACAATCTAGTATAGAAAAAGAAAGATTAATGGAACTTGCAACAATTACAAAATTAGAAATTCTTCCTCAGTATGTATTTAGAAATTCCAATCCTGCTGTATTCGGAGTCAGGGTATTAGCAGGAAAATTAAAAAATGGTCTTCCTCTAATTGATCAGAATAATGAAGAAATTGCTCGTGTGAAAGGCATTCAATCAGACAAAAAATCAGTTGAGCAAGCCTTAGAAGGCCAAGAAGTAGCCATCTCTCTTCCAGGCACAACTTTTGACAGAAAATTAAAAGATATAAAATTCCTCTACTCCCAATTAGGTGAATCTCAATTCAAGAAATTCAAACAAAACAAAGATCTTCTTTCACAAGGGGAAATAAGAACTCTCGAAGACATCGCTGCCCTAAAAAGAAAAACTAAAATTGACTGGGGCGTTTAAAACCTAAGCTTTTCCAATATTTAATTTAACCCCATATTCTTCCAACCTCTTTCTAAATTATCTTATCAATTTTTGATTTATCTTTATAACCTCTCGCCAAAACCTTTAAAAACTGTATGAACGTGTATATACAATGAGACTAGTTAAGAAAGCAGTAGATATTGGAAATGGCGCCGCAGTATACGTGCCAAAAGAGTATTCAGGAAGAGAAATTATCCTTTTACTTCCAGAAGGCATTCAAGAAATAAAGCAAAGAGTGCTCAGTACATTAATTGAGTTTATGCCTAATATCTTGGGCGTTTATCTTTTTGGAAGCTATGCAAGAAATGAAAATACACAGGATTCAGATGTTGACATTTTAGTTATAACCAAAGAAAAGGACAAGAGTATTGCTAAAGCATTAATAGATATAGATGCAAGAGTAACAACCTTAGAAACAATTAAAAAAACTCTTAAAAATCATCCCCTATTCATATATCCAATCTTAAGAGAATCTAGGCCATTGCTCAACTCATTTTTACTAGAGGAATTAAAAAATTTAAAAATAGACATTAAAAAATTCAATTGGGATTTTGAAGATATTAAAAGAATAATAAGAATTATAGAAAGTTTTGTTGCCCTAGATGAAAAAGATATTGTTCCAGCTCACATTTACTCATTAATAATGAGAGTAAGAATATTGCATCTTATTGAATGTATAATTGAAAATAAAGAGTATGCTAACTCTTCAGTATATGCAATTTTAGAAAACCGCGGTTTAAAAAAAGAATTAATTGTTAAATTTTTCAAGATTTATAGAAATATAAGAGATGATAAAGAAGAAGAAATAAATATTAATAAAGAAGAAATAAATAGTTTAATTGATATTTTGAAAAATTATCTAAAAAAGGTGGAAGATGAAACGAAAAAAAAGACTTCAAAAAGGAATTGAATCCCTTGAAAACCAATTAAAAATCCATGAAGAAAAATTAGATAAAGCTGTTGAAGAATCTGATGAAGATTTGATAGATTATTATAAAAAGGATATCTCAAGACTTTTCAACCAACAAAAGAAAAAGAAAGATCAATTAGAAAAAACTTAACTCATCTTCCGCCGTTTTTCTTCTGCAATCTCTCGAGTGCCTCTTCTCCAAGTCTTTCTTTACTGAGGTGAAAACTCTCTTTGAACTCTTTCCAGTACTTATTCTTATCATAATATAACAAAGTTATGAAAACTACAGTCATAGATATCAATGATCCTAAACCTGCTAAAGCCATGTCCTTTATTGGGTCAAATGCATCTCCCTGTGTTCCTAAATATGCAATTCCCAAATCTCCACCAAATATAATTGCAGTCAACCATTCTATAATCTCGTATATTGCACTAAGAGATAAAACAAATTCTATAGGCAAGTAATATGACCAGAATCCTTTTGTTGAGCCAATCCTATTAAAAGTCTCTCTAATTGCATACACCATTAAAAATCCAAAACTAAAATGAACAATTCTATCGTAATGATTCCTACTCAGTCCCCAAAGGTTTTGAAGCCAAAATCCAAAAGGAACTTCTGCATAAGTATAATGCGACCCAATTATATTTAATGTCATAAATACAAACATCAAACTATAAGATAATCTTGAATACCTAAACCATCTATGGGTTAAATATAATAATACCAAAAAAGTTAAGTTAATTATATTTTCCAAAACCCAATCATCAAAATATTTTACATTAAATGCCAACAATATCCATATCCATATAAACAATATAAATAATAGCAAATGATAGCTATCTTTATATTTCATTTTGGTAAAAGCATATCCAAAAAACATAGCAACTAAAAAGGAAATAACAAAGATTATCCAAGGCCCAAGAATCAAATTCAAAACTATTGGTGAATCCCAAACATAAGTTTTTCCAAAACTAATTGTCAGAGAAATAAAAGTCCAAAATCCTGCATTTGCAACCAAAAAGAAATTAGCAAATCCTTTTTGTTTATAAGCATGAATCATTAAAACAAATGTTAAAATACACATCACTAATTTAGAAAAAACACCTAAATTACCAAATCTCTGCCCTAAAAAGAAAAAACAAAACAATACAAAAACAATCATAAATAATATTAAAAAAGGGTTGATCTTCTTATTAAGAGAATCACCTTTCACACCCTTTTTCATTAATATCTTAATAAATTTTAATATTTAAAGGTTTTCTTAAAGTGATTTTTTACGTTTTACTTAATAGAAGTCATTAAACTTTTTTAGCTTGATACCAAACAGATTGATTCTTTGCAGGTCTAAATACAACAAAATAAACCTGTTTATTAACGCCACATTCTTGCACAAATTCATTTATATGTAATGCATCTCCTTCACTCATCTCACCAAACCCAACATGATGGGTATGCCAATTGACAAGATATTTGGCTTTTTCAAGATCTTCTTTAGAAACGACATGCATAGAAGTTGATGAAGAAATTACTCTAGCATCTCTTGAATTTCCGCCATATAATTCTACCCAAACTTTCTGTGGAACAGTTACACCCGTTGGTAATCTCACTTCTAAACTAACATTATTAGGATCAGGCTCTGAATAACTCATTTCAAATAAATTGTCATTATGGCCAAGAACTCCCCCTATCTCAACCCATTTAGATAAATCATGGAATTTTAATCTGTCTTCGAATTGCTCTATAGGTAAATCTCTTCTCGCTCTTTCCTCAATATATCTATTTGCTTCTTTAACAAAAAAAGGAAGTCTTGTTAATTCTTCTGGATAAAATTCTAAACTCTGACTTTTGCAATATTGCCTAACTTTGTCTAGCTCTCGCTTTCTTAGTCTATTATCTATTACCTCATCTAATGGTCTAGGTTTAAATGAATCAATTATTCTTGCTAATATATTTGTCATAATTATATTATTGATTTATACTATTTAAATCTTTCTTCATTTACTACTATTAAGTAACATTAATAATGTTTTTTTGATATAAAGAACATAAAGTATTAGAGAGAATCAAACTCCAAACTATAAAACCAAAAACTATTTAAACTGCATACACGTACGTGTATGTATGGCAACTAAAACGATATCTATAACTGAAGAAGCATATAGAAGACTAGCAAATCTCAGAGAAAGAGAAAGAGAAAGTTTTTCAGAAGTAATAATTAAGGTGACTGGAAAGAACAATTTAATGAATTATTTTGGAATTTTATCAAAAGAATCTGCTGTTAAATTAGAAAACAATATAGAAAAAATTAGAAAGTTAAGAGAAAGCACAAATAAACAGAGAATAGATAAATTAAAAATAATGTTTGAATAATGGTATGTCTTGAAACAACTTTTATGATAGATTTTTTAAGGGGAAGAGAAGAAGCTAGAATATTTCTTAGAAATATTTTAGAAAAGATGGAAATGCCTTCTATAACTTCACCAACAATTATGGAATTAATCAGCGGTGCTGAGAATAATGAATCAAAAAAAGAGAAAAAAGAAATACTAAGCTTGCTTCCTTCATTAATTATCTTATCTTTAGATAAAGATTCCTCAATTTTAGCAGGAGAAATTGAAGCTAATCTTATTTTGCAAGGAGAAACTATTCAACCAGTAGACATTATGATCGGAGCAATTTGCATAAAGAATAATGAAACATTAGTTACAAAAAACATAAAACATTTTCAGAGAATTAAAGATCTAAAGATTGAAACTTACTGATCCAAACTCCTCAAAACCTTTAAAAACCTTCATTTACAGAATATAATTATGCCATTCAAAATAATCTTAGGAGATAAGGGAAAAAGCTGGAAATTTGAGACAGAGTCAGACCATTTAAATGGAAAGTCATTAGGCGATAAAATCCAAGGCCAAGACTTAAAGCCTGAACTTGAAGGATATGAATTAGAAATTTCAGGCGGTTCAGACATTGCAGGCTTTCCACTTTACAAGAATTTAGAAGGAATAGGTCTAAAGAAATTTCTCTTCACAAAAGGATGGGGAATGAGAGATAATAGAAAAGGCGTAAGATTAAAAAAGACAGTTAGAGGAAGAACAATTTCTAATAAAGTAGTACAAATTAATTTTCGTGTTCTAAAACACGGCAAAAAGCATCTCAATACTATTTTCCCAGATCAAAATGCTCCTAAAGCAAAAGCTGAAGAAAAAGCTGTAGAAGTAGCTGCTTAATTACTTCTTTAAATCTATTACTTTGAATCCAAATTTTTCATAAACTTTATCCGAACTAATTATCTCGCTTTCTTTAGAAAATTCAATCTCGCTTTCTTTAGAAAAAGCCATTAATAATGAATCAAATATAGTTGCTCCTTGTTCAATATAGTCGCAAGCTCTAAAATACATATTCCATTTGATAAAAGTAGTGCCAGCAATTCTTGATATTTGTTGTAGTGTTTCTTTAAGAGGAATTTCTTCTCTAGTACAAACAATCATTAATTCAATTATTGTGAATGGAGAAATATAGAGATCTCCTTTGTTCTTCTCATAAATCTTAACAGCTTTATCTTTTAGCCAATCAGATTCTTTTAATAAAGCAAGAAAAAAATCAGAATCTGCGTACTTTTTTGAGGGCATATTTTTCTAATTCCTCCCTTGCTTCTTTTTTCAATCTTTCTATAGATTTTCCTTTTAATTTTTCTCTGCCAAGTTTTCCTAATGCTTTAATTGGATCGTCCTCTATCGATTCTATTATAATTTTATTTTCAAACGCCTTTAAAACTAAAGCCTTAAACTGTAAAAATTTCCTAATTTCTTCAGGAATATATAACCTGCCTTGATTGTCTAAATATGATATTTTTTCCATTATTTAATTTAATTACCATTATTTATAAATCTTTCCAAAGATCTTTGTTTTTGACAGATTTAACAAGAGAGACTATCTCTTCCTTAAATTTATTAGCTAAAAACTCATCTTTAATTACTGTAAAAGATATTTCTGCATTCTCCTTGAATATGTCTATCGCATACTTTACGTCCAGATCTTCTAGTTTTTTCGTCTCTTTATACAACTTTTCAAGTTTCTTTGAAATAACCTCTGGAATCTCAAATTTTATTAAATTGTCTCCAAAGGCAGCCATGTGAATGTCTTTTCCAAGTTTAATCTTTGAATTTATCTTTGTAAACTGCTCTCTTTTCTGGTAATATTTTCCAGCAGCCTTATCTAATAAAGTATTCTCAAGCCAAAGATTATAGGTCTTTATTCCTTTAGAAATCATAAAGTCATGTAATGAGTCTTCTTCTTGCAATCTTGGAACTAACCACCATGCGTGTTTTCCTTTCCAGCAGTTTCTTTTATCTTCAGTTTCATTTTTAGCCCAGTTCATGAGTAAATCATTCCATAATCTATCTAATTCAAGTAAATTATGAACAGTATAAACCACTACCTCATTACCAAAATCTACTTTCTTCATAGGTTTATTTACTTTAAAAACATCCGAATATAGTCTATCAAAGAAGTTTCTTGTCTCAAACACCCATTCTTTATTTACAAAATAAAGTTTATTCTCCTTGGTCAAAACTTTACTGGATAATAAAGAGTTGGCTGCTTTTATGACAGCCTGAAAACTCACACTAATCTTATATCTCTTCTTAATTTCTCTGTGTAAATAAGTCAAATTCTTAGATTCTCCATCAATTAAGATAGAGAAGACTAAATCTTTAGTAGTTCTATTCTCTGCATTTGCTTGCGGCAAAACAATTTCTAAAGTCATAGAATTACGAATCAGCCTTATTTTTTAAACCTTTTGGTTATATAACCTTTAAGTTACTTTTCTATCACACCAAAGCTATATTTAGTATTTCTAGTGTTACTCATCTATGACAACAGAAGAACACAAAGATGAAAGTGGACGCCAAGAGTTTATTCGGGAAACGGCTTCTTTGATAAATGCAGAAACGTATATTGACCCAAGTTCTTCCCAATATGAATATCTTAAAAAATTCATGGGGCACTGTCCAATTATTTCAACATCCATACCTTGTTGCTATAGTCGACCATCAGAAGAATCCTCTAATAAAATAGAAAAAGAAAACATGCCTCAAGAAAGACCTAGAATAGAAATATCTCAATATCCAGAATTATTTGGTTGGAAAGCAAGTTTAGCCTCAAGTCTTGCTGCAGTTATCCTAGGAACTTTTGTAGGATGCATGGGGTCCGGAGTAAGAGGTTGTTACAATGCGTATCAAGAAGAACAAAAATTGTATACAAGAATAAATAACATTTCTAGTCCAATTAGACAAGCTATAGATCTAAACCACAAC